>JAABUT010001408.1_pt1 | contig 27421 bp, 29 predicted proteins | sample 5559281 | NCBI WGS metagenome assembly JAABUT01 (sample SAMN10711880, study PRJNA513359) | rock metagenome | isolation source: Antarctica rocks | place: Antarctica: Victoria Land, Ricker Hills nord | collected 2016-01-04
GGCGGGACGCGGACACCATCGGCGCGATCGTCGGCAGCCTGTGCGGCGCGTACGGCGGCGACGACGCCCTCCCGGCGGAGTGGATCGACCGGACGCGCGTTTCCGCCGGGAAATGCATCGGCTTCGTTGCCGGGAGCGAGATTGCCGATGTTGCCGCCCGGCTCGTCGCGCGGGTCGAGCGATGACGGAAGGGGGTGGCCTGATGGACCGTTTCGACCGCGCATACGGTGCGCTGCTCGGATTGGCGCTCGGCGACGCGATGGGCTACCCCGCGCTCTTTCACCGCATCTTCTCCCTGCCGGAGAAGCGACGCACGACAATCTGGAATGCGAATCGCACGCTGAGCGACGAGCGGATCGGGCAGCTCTTCCTCCCCTTCACCCACCGCACCGCGCCCGAGACGCTCGCGCCCGCGCCCACCGACGACACCGAATGGGCGCTCCTCTCAGCGCGCGCGATCCTCGATGGGCGGGCAGATGCGCCGGATGCGCCGCCATCGCGGGCAACCTTCCTCGCGGCGTGGGAGCGGTACGTCCTCGCCGCGCCGGAGACGGTCGTCGCGGGGTTCAGCGAGCGGGCGGCGATGGATAACCTGCGCCGTGGCCTCCTGCCACCGGCCACCGGCAACGACAACCCACAGCACTACGACGACAGCGCGGCGGTGCGGGCCGTCATCAGTGGGATCGTCCGCACGGGCGACCCCGGCGCGGCGACACTGGCGCAGGCGGACGCGGAGATCACGAACGCGGAGGACGGCATCACGGCGGCGCGGGCAATCGCGGTTGCCGTCGCGCTCCTGATGGATGGCGCGCCGCTCGCCACCGCGCTCGCCGCCGCCCGCACGGAGTTTCCCGCCGACAGTTGGATCGCCCACAACGACCGCATCGCGCGGGAATGTCTCGCGGCGGCGTCCGCGCCGCTCGATCTCGCGCTCCATCTGACGCGCCGACTGATCAACAGCGTGTACACGTTCGGGAATGTCGCGTCGGAGACGATCCCGGCGGCCTTCGTCCTCTGCGAGGCGACGGGCGGCGACCTGACAATGGCGGTGCTCGTCGCGAACGCGATCCCGAAGTCTGCGGACTCGCTCCCCGCGCTCGTCGGGGCGTTGTGCGGGGCGTTGCGCGGCGCAGCAGCCATCCCGCCCGCGTGGCGCGATGCGATCAACGCGGTGCGCGGCGTCTGCCTCCCCGCCCTCGCCGGAACCCGCCTGGATGACACCGCGCACCAACTCGTGGCGCTACGTTGAAAGGAAGAAATCAAATGAACCGCAGAGACGCAGAGGACGCAGAGAAGGAAGAGGGAGAAGAAACAGGGGTCTATTTTCTTGTTCTTCTCTGCGTTCCTCTGTGTCCTCTGCACCTCTGCGGTTCATCCCCGGTTTCCAATCATGGCTGAGGCATTGGCGGGAGTGCGGGTGCTGGACCTGTCGCGGCTGGTGGCGGGCGGGATGCTCGGCATGGTGCTGGCGGACTTCGGCGCGGAGGTCGTCAAGGTCGAGCAGCCAGGGCACGGCGACCCCTTGCGCGCCTGGACGGTGCAGGGCGAGTCGCTCTGGTGGCGCGTCTACGGGCGCAACAAGCGCGCCGTGACGCTGAACCTGCAAGCCCCTGAAGGGCAGGAGATTTTCCGCCGCCTCATCCCCCGCTTCGATGTGCTGATCGAGGCGTTCGTGCCGGGGACGATGGAGCGGTGGGGCCTCGACTGGGAGACGCTGCGGCAGTGGCACCCCGGCCTGATTCTCGCGCGCATCTCCGGCTGGGGGCAGACGGGGCCGGACGCCGCCCGCCCCGGCTTCGGCACCCTCGTCGAAGCGGCGAGTGGCTTCGCGGCGATGAACGGCGAGCCGGACGGCGCGCCGATTGTCCCCGCGTACCCGCTCGCGGACATGACGACCGCGCTCTACGGCTACGGCGCGATCATGACCGCCCTCTACCACCGCGACGTGCACAACGGCGCGGGACAGATGATCGACCTCTCGCTGTTCGAGTCGATCTTCTCCACGCTCGGCCCGCTCGCCGCCGAATATGCCCAGCATGGCGTCGTGCGGGGGCGGCAGGGGAGCCGGTCGCGCAACGCGGGGCCGCGCGGCGTGTACAAGACGGCAGACGGCGCGTGGATCGCTGTCAGCGCGTCCACCCCGACGATGGCCGAGCGGTTCATGCGCGCCTACAGCCTCGGCGAGATGCTGGACGACCCGCGCTTCGCCACGAATGAGGCGCGCGTCCACCACGGAGAGGAGTTGGATGCCGCCGTCACCGAGGCGATTGGTAGCCGCACTCTCGCGGAGAACCGGGCGATCATCGCGCGGCACCAGTTGACCGCCCAGCCCGTCCAGACCATCGCGGCGATCACCGATGACCCGCACTGGCGGGCGCGCGACCTCCTTGTGGACGCGAAGGACGACGCGGGCAGCGTGCGGATGCATCACGTCGTCCCGCGCCTCTCCGAGACGCCCGGCGCGATCCGCTGGCCCGGTCGCCCCGTCGGCGCGGACAACTACGCCCTCTACGGCGACGAACTTGGCATCCCGGACGATGCGTTGGCACGGCTGACGGAGCGGGGCGTGATCTGACGCAAGGAGGCACACATGCAACCATGGCGGAGCGCGATTACCGATGCGGACGCGGAGCACGTCTGGAACCGGGGCTACGATGTCACGGACTTGATGCGGCACGCGACGTACGCGGACGTCCTCTTCCTGCTGCATCAGGCGCGGTTGCCAACGGAGGGCGAGCGCCGCCTGCTGGACGCGATGCTGATTGCCTGCGCGGATCACGGGCCGTCCTCCCCCTCCGCGCTGGCGGCGCGGGTCGTGGCGAACGGCAACCGGCGCGGCGTGGAGGCGGCGGTTGCCGCCGGGGTGCTGGCGATTGGCGACGCGCACGGCGGCGCGGGCTACGCCTGCATGGAACTGATCGCGGAGGGTATCGCGACGGCGGCGGCCGAATCCATCCCGCACGCGGAGGCGGCGGAACGAATTGTGGCGCGGTTTATCACGGCGGGCGAGCGGCTCCCTGGCCTCGGCCACCGTTCCCATAAAGGCGCAGACCCGCGCGCGACGGTGCTCTTCGACATGGCGCGGGAATCCGGAGTCGCGGGCGCGGGGGTGGACTTCATCCTGGTGTTGCAGGCCGTCGCGGGTGCGCGGATTCGCCCCCTGCCGATCAACGTGGACGGCGCGTTCGCCGCCGTGCTCCATGACCTCGGCTTCCCGCCACCAATGGCGAAGTTGCTCTTCATCGTCGGGCGCGTCGGCGGCCTAACGGCGCAGGTGCTGGAGGAACTGACGCGCGAGCGACCGATGCGCGCCCGCGTCCCCGTTGCATACGACGGGCCGGAGCCGCGCCCCTATCCGAGTTCGAAGCGAGATTAAATGGGCGCCTCTGCGGTGTGCTATGCTGCCGCGTGCAGACGGGTAGCGCGAAAGGGGACGGCGCGTGCGGGTCTTCATCTCGGCGGACATGGAGGGGGTGACGGGCCTCGTCGCTGCGTCGGAGTTGCTGCCGGACGGCCCCGACTATCCCCGCTTCCGCGCCCTGATGACCGCCGACGTGAACGCCGCCATCGACGGTCTGACCCAGGGCGGCGCGGCGCACATCCTCGTCTGCGACGCGCACAACAACAGCCGGAACATCCTCATCGAGGACCTCCGCCCGCCCGCGCGCCTGATCCGGGGCGGGACGAAGCCGCTCGGCATGATGGAGGGGATCGACGATTCGTTCGCCGCCGCCTGCTTCGTCGGCTACCACGCGATGTTCGGCACGCACCGCGCCATCGCGGACCACACATGGGACCCGTACGCCGTGCAGTCCGTGACGATCAACGGGCGCGGCGTGGGGGAGATCGGCCTGAACGCGGCGCTCGCGGGTTGGTTCGGTCTGCCCGTCGCCCTCGTCACCGGCGACGACGCGACGGCGCGCGAGACGGCGGACGTGCTGCCGTGGGCCGAGCGCGTTATCGTCAAGGAGGCGAAGGGGCGGTTCGCGGCGGATTGCCTGCTCCCGGAAGCGGCGCAGGCTCTGATCCGCGACGGTGCGGCGAATGCACTGGCGCACCTCGGGCGCATGGAGCCGTGGCGCAACGCCGGCGCGACAGCGATCGCCATTGCGTTCTTCACGGCGGGGCGGGCGGCGTGGGCGGCGTGGGTTCCCGGTACCGACTTAACCGCGCCGCGCGTCGTCACCTGCCGGGGCGCGGATTTCTGGGAGGCGTACCGCGCCTACCGGGCCGCCGTCTACCTCGGTGGCGATGTGAAGGTATTTTGAACCGCGAAGGCGCGAAGGAGGGAGGAGAATGAGAAACCAAACTTCTGTTTTTCTCTTCCCTCTTCGCGTCCTTCGCGCCTTCGCGGTTCAATCGTTTCCCCATGACTGCTGAGGCGGCGGCTGTCGTTGGGGCGCGGGGGACGAGCCAGCGGGCGGTGCTGGCGGTGCTGTACACGGGGACGGCGGCGGTGTACGCGGACATGTACATCGCGCAGCCGATCCTGCCGCTGCTATCGCGCGCGTTCGCCATCCGCCCGGCGACGGCGGGGCTGTCCGTCTCGGTCGTCGTCCTCGCGATTGCCCTCGCCTCCAGCGTGTACGGGCTGCTCAGTGATACAGTTGGGCGCAAGTCGGTGATGGTCTGGAGTTGCCTACTGCTGACGATCCCGACGCTCCTTTGCGCGGTCGCGCCGTCGTTCCCGCTGCTGCTCGTCGCGCGTGGTGTGCAGGGGCTGCTCATTCCGGGGCTGTCCGGGGTCGCGGTGGCGTATCTGGGCGACCGATTCAGTGGCGCGGAACTCGGCGGGGTCGTTGGGCGGTACGTCGGCGCGAGCGTGGCGGGGTCGCTCACCGGGCGGGTGCTCAGCGGTTTCGTGGCGGATCACTTCTCGTGGCGCGCGCCGTTCGCCGCCTTCGCGGTCGTGACGCTCGTGGCGGCGGTCGCGATGGCGCGGGTGCTGCCGCAGGATCGCATTGTCGGTACGGTGCAGTGGCGCGGTGCGTACGGCGGCATGTTCAACCACTTCCGCAACCGGCAACTGCTCGGCGCGTTCCTGATCGGCGGCACACTCTTCTTCGCGTACATCGGCATCTTCACCTACCTGCCGTACTACCTCATCGGCGCGCCCTTCCACCTCTCGACGGGCCTCGTCTCCAGCGTCTACATCGTCTATCTGACGGGCGTCATCACGTCGCCGCTCGCGGGCCGCCTCGCCCACCGCATGACGCGCCCGGCGATCCTCGCGATGGGCATGGTGATCGCGGGCATCGGCATCGCGGGGACGCTCGTGGTATCGCTCCCCGTGATTGTCGTCAGCCTGATCGTGCTCTGCGGCGGGATGTTCATCGCGCAATCGACCGCGCCGACCTTCGTCAACCTCACCGCGCGGGAGGCGAAGGGGAGCGCGAGCGCCCTCTACCTCACCTTCTACTACACCGGCGCGACGTTCGGCTCCGTCCTCCCCGGCTTCGCGTGGCAGGCGTGGGGCTGGCCGGGTGTGACGATCACCTGCGGCGTCAGCCTTGGCTTTGGCCTGCTGGCGGACTGGTTGCTCTGCCGGGGGCAGCGTAACGAGAATGAGGAAAGGTTCACCGTGACCTGACGGATGCCCACGGTCAGATGGCGAGGTCGCGCCGCCTGAAGACCGCCAGCGCGATGACGAAGAGCGCCAACGTCACGATGAGCAGCGCGGCGACGTGCGCGAGGTTCAGCCCGTGCCGGAGCGGTTCACCGTCGGCGTAGAGGTAGAAGGGTGACACTTTCGCGATTGGCCTCAGCACGCTGACGAGCAACGAGAGGGACTGCACGAGGTAGCCCGTCACCGCGACCGCCGCGCTCACGCCGAGCGTCATCCCGCGCTTGCCCGTCGCACAACCGAGCGCGAGCGCAAACGCGCCGAACCAGAAACCGAGCAGCACCACGCTCACGGTTGCCGCCGCGAGCCGCCCGCCACCGATCTGCATGCCGACGGCAGCCGCCCCGACAAGGAGCGTGAGCCAGAGCAGCAGGCCGAGGGCGCTGAGGAGCAGACAGAGGGCGAGGGCCTTCTCCCGAACGACCCGCCCGCGCGCCACGGGATACGAGAGCAGGAGATCGAGCGTGCCACCCTCCTCCTCCCCGGCGATGGCGTTCGCGCCGAGCGCGATGGCGTAGATGAGGAAGATGAGCGGGATGATGAGCGCGAAAAGCCGCGCCTGCAAGTATCCGGCGGGCGAAACGAGGTCGAGTTGCGTGCCGCCGATCAGCGCCTTCACGCCGTCTGGCAGGCTTTGCAGCGTGCGATTGAGGTCCGGGCTTTCTCGGATCGTCGGATAGACGGCGAGCACAAGGGCGGTGAGCGCGATCAGGCCGATTCCGTACCAGAGTGCCGGGCGCAGTTGGTCGCGCAGGCTCTTGAGCCAGATATTACGCAGCATCGCGTTTTTCCTCCGTGTAATAGGCGAGGAAGATCGCTTCGAGGTCCGGTTCATGGCTCGTGATCCGCTCCACCTCGAAACGGGCGACCGCCTTGACGAGCGCGTCCATCGAACCGGTGACGACGCATTGCAGGACCGGGCCATCCACGGTGAGATCGTGCACGCCGGTCAGGTCACGGAAGGCGTCCCGGCTGACGGGTTGAGCGAAGCGGATCTCCGTCCGATGCACCGCGCGCTCCTTCAGCGCCTCGATCTCCGCGACCATCGCCAGTTGCCCGCCCCGGATGATGCCGACGCGATCCGCGACGTGTTCCACCTCCGCCAGCACATGGGACGAGAGGAAAACGGTTCGCCCTTCCTCCCTGACCTCGCGGACCATCCGCAGGAACTCTTGTTGCACGAGCGGGTCCAGCCCGTCCGTCGGCTCGTCGAGGATCAGGAGGTCCGGGCGGGACATGAACGCCTGCACGATCCCGACTTTCTGCTTGTTTCCTTTGGAGAGGGAGCGGATCGGGCGGCCGAGGTCGAGGGTCAACCGCTCCGCGAGTGCACGGATCACGCGGCCATCCACCCCGCCACGCAGATGGGCGAAGTACGTCAGCAACTCCCGCGCCGTCAGATGGTCATAGAGCGCGAGTTCGCCCGGCAGATAACTGACCCGGCGGCGAATCGCCGCGCCGGCGATGCCCACGTCCGTGCCAAAGAGTTGCACGCGGCCGCGCGTCGGGCGGATGAGATCGAGCAGGAGGCGGATCGTCGTCGTCTTTCCCGCGCCATTGGGGCCGAGATAACCGAAGATCTCCCCGGCGCGCACATCCAGGCTGATGTCCGTGATGCCGCGCTGTTTGCCATACACTTTGGTGAGCTGTTCCATGTGAATCGCGTTTTCCATCATCGCTGCTTCTCCCTCCGTTCCCGCCGCCAGCGCTCGACGAGCGCCGGAAGCTCGCGTTCATAAAAGGCGTAAAAATCGCGCATCTCTCGCAGTCGCCGGGTTGCTTCCTCATCAGCATCCGCCCGAAGCGCGAGGCCACTCTCCGCGAGTGCACGCATGGAGGTAATCAGCCCCTTGCGTTCCTCCGTCGTGCGGGACCATGTATCCTCGCGGATGCGGAAGTAGTCGCGTCGCTTGCCGGGGGTGACGGCCCGCTCGACGAGGTCGACCTGTACGAGCAGGCGAACGGTGGTGCTGATCGAGGCTTTGCTCGCCTGTAATGCGGCGGCAAGTTCGCCGGGTGACTGCTGCGGCGGGTCGCAGATGAGCAACCAACCGAGAACGCGGCCCGCCATCCGCGGCAGCCCAAGATGCTCGATCACGCCCCCCGCCTGCTCCACGAACATCTGCTCCGCCATTATTACCTGCTCATCTTCCATGCAACCTCCATTTCTCCTCCGAGTTTAGTATGTTCATTCTATTCAGTCAATACTGAACAAAATGATCTTTCCATTGCCTTTCCCAACTGTGCGATTTCCGGCTACACTGCGCGGTACACGACCGACGAGTATGCGTGATGGCAGATGAGGAGGACACGGCATGGCGGAGACGATTGCAGTTATTGGGTTAGGGGCACTTGGCGAGCCGATCGCGGCGACGCTCATTAAGGCGGGATTTAACACGCTCGTCGTGCCGCACCAGAGCCGCGTCTCGGCGGAACGGCTCGCGGCGCAGGGCGGGACGATTGTCGACACGCCGGAAGAGGCGGCGGCGCAGGCCAACTTCGTCCTCACCTGCGTGCCGGACGGGCCGGAACTGACCGAGACCGCCCTCGGCCCGAACGGCATTATCGAGGGCGCGAAGGCGGGCACCGTCGTCATCGACATGAGCACCGTCTCCCCGACCTACACGCGCGACGTGGCGGCGAAACTCGCGGAAAAGGGCATCGGCATGGTGGATGCGCCCGTCTCCGGCGGCCCCGCCCGCGCCGCCACAGGTGAGTTGACCATCATGGTCGGTGGCGACGACGCGACGGTGGCGAAGGCGAAACCGGTGCTGGACGCGCTCGGCTCCGGCGGCAAGACGGTGACGCATGTCGGGCCGGTCGGCGCAGGTGAGATGGTGAAATTGGCGAACCAGTACATCATCAGCGCGGTGATGATCGCGAACGCCGAGGCGTTGACCCTCGCCGTTAAAGGCGGCGTGGATGCGCAGATCGTCAAGCAGGTGCTCTCCACCGCGACGGCGGGCAATTACCTGCTGAATAGCTGGATCGACCGGACGATCTTCAAGGATGAGTACACCCCCGGCTTCTCAATGAAGCTGCTCCGCAAGGACCTCAACGCCGCGCTCAATGCCGCGAAGGATATGGGCGTGCCAACGGAGATCGGCGCGCGGGCAATCGAACTCTACGACCGTGGTCTCGCCGCCGGCATGGGCGCGGACGACTACAGCGGCGTCAGCCGCTTCGCGCAGGACGCCGCGAATATCACCATCGCCACTGGCAAGCCGCGCCGGGGCGGGGAGGAGAGCAAGTGAGCGACGCACCCGGCACCTTCAATGACGGCTCGCTTGCGGGCAAGTGGGCCGTCGTTCTCGGCGCATCGAGCGGCTTTGGGGAGGCGAACTCCCTCGCCCTCGCGCGCGCCGGGGCGAACGTCCTCGGCGTCCACCTCGACCGCCGCAACACGATGCCGAATGTCGAGCGCATCACCGGCGAAATTACCGGCATGGGGCGGCGGGCGCACTTCTTCAACATCAACGCCGCCGACCCGGACGCCCGCACGACCACGCTGGACGGCGTCGCGGCGGAGATCGGGCCGGGCGGCGTGCGCGTCGTCCTCCACTCGCTCGCCTTCGGCACCCTAAAGCGCTTCATCGGCGATGATGTCATTAATCAGAAGCAGATGGACATGACGCTCGATGTGATGGCGCACTCGCTCGTCTACTGGACGCAGGACCTCGTCGCGCGCGGGCTGCTCGCGGAGGGCGGGCGCGTCTGGGCGATGACGAGCGCGGGCGGGCACCGCGCGTGGCCGTCCTATGGCGCGGTCTCGGCGGCAAAAGCCGCGCTGGAGGCGCACATCCGCCAGCTCGCTGTCGAACTGGCGACGCAAAAAATCGCCGTCAACGCGATCCAGGCGGGCGTGACGGACACCCCCGCGCTCCGCAAAATCCCCGGCAACGACGCGCTGATCGACTACGCCGCGCGCGTCAATCCGGGCGGTCGCCTCACCACGCCGGACGATGTGGCGAGCGCCATCGTTGCCCTCTCCGGTGCGGGCACCGGCTGGATGACCGGCAACGTCATCCGCGTGGACGGCGGTGAGGACATCGTCGGATGAGTAACGAGTAGCGAGTAACGAGTAACGAGAGGGACGTGGCTTGCGCCTTGTCCCTGCTCCCCTTCCTCCATGGGGAAGGGGTTGGGGGTTAGGGCGATGATGCGCGTCTGTGTCGTCACGGGTGGGGCGAGTGGAATTGGGCACGGGATCGCGCAGCGCTTCCTGCGGGGCGGGGATGCCGTGGTCATCCTCGACAGCAACGGGGAGCAACTGGCGGCGGTCGCGCCGGGGTTGCGCACGCTTGGCAGCGTTGTGTGCGTGCACGGCGATGTGTCGGTGGACGCGGACCTTGAACGGGCGGCAGTAGTGGCGGAGAGCCTCGGCACGCTCGGAGTCTGGGTGAACAACGCCGCGTACAACATCATCGGCGCGATCCACGAGATTGACCGCGCGACGTACGATCGGGGCATGGCGGTCGATTTCGGTGGCGTCTTCTGGGGCACCGCCGTTGCGGTTCGCCGGATGCTCGCGAGCGGTGGCGGGAATGTCATCAACATCTCGTCGGTGCAGGCGCTCGTCGGGTTGCGTGGCTTCCCGGCGTACGCGGCGTGCAAGGGCGCGATCATCTCGCTCACGCGGCAGGTCGCGACCGAGTACGCCAAGTGCAACATCCGCTGCAACGCCATCGCGCCCGGCCTGATCGTCACGCCGATGAACGATAAGTTGCTGACCGAATCGGATAACCCCGACGCGCTCCGTAAAGAATGGGACGAGATCTGCCCGATTGGCCGCTACGGTCGGCCCGAGGACATCGCCGAGACCGCCTGGTTCCTCGCCTCCGAGGGCGCATCGTTCATCACCGGGCAGGTGATCACTGTCGATGGTGGCGCAACCGTCGTCGCGCGCGGCCAATAATGGGGATTTGAACCGCGAAGGCGCGAAGGACACGAAGAAGAGAAGAGAACGGAAAGATATTCATCATCTCCTCTCTCCTTCGCGTCCTTCGCGCCTTCGCGGTTCAAAAGGAGTCCATCACATGGCAGGGGATGGGTCGCTGAATGGGGCATGGGCGGTGGTGCTCGGGGCGTCGAGCGGGATCGGGGCGGCGTGCGCGGTCGCGTTGGCGGAGGCGGGCGCGGATATCGTCGGCGTCGCGCTCGGGCGGCGGCAATCACGCGGCACGGCGGACGCGGCGAAGACGGCGATTGAGGCGGCGGGGCGGTGGGCGTGGTTCATCCGCGCCAACGCCGCCGACGAGAAGGGGCGCACGAAGGTGCTGGACGAGATCGCGTCGGTGGTTGGGCTGGGCGGCGTGCGCGTACTGATCCACTCGCTCGGCTTCGGCTCGCCCGCGCGGTTCATCGGCGGCGAACCCTCCGGGCGGGGCGTCCCCTTCCCGCGCCAAATGGAGATGACGCTCGACGTGATGGCGCACTCGCTCGTCTACTGGACGCAGGATCTCGTCGCGCGCGGGCTGCTCGCGGAGGGCGGACGCATCCTCGCGATGAGCAGCCACGGGTCGCACCGCGTCCTGCCGGGGTACGGCGCAGTCGGCACCGCGAAGGCCGCGCTGGAGGCGAATGTGCGCGAGCTCGCCGTCGAACTCGCGCCCTGCGGCATCACCGTCAACGCCATCCGCGCAGGGCTGACGGACACGCCCTCATTCCGTGCCATCCCGACCTCGTCCGCGATGCTCGACCATGTGCAGCGGAGCCACCCCGCCGGGCGCATCACCACGCCGCAGGATGTTGCGGGGGCCGTCATCGCGCTCTGCTCGGCGGGGTGCGGCTGGATCACCGGCAACACGATCAGCGTCGATGGTGGCGAGAGCATCGTCGGGTAGGACTGAGGACTGAGGACTGAGCGGGGGAGCGACATGTCGTGTGGACCGTTTCCGAATCGTGAACTTGCCGCCTACGCAGGCTTCATCTGCCGCTCGATCGATCGCATCGTCGCCTGTCTCGATGGGCTTGATGAAGCGCAACGCAACTGGCGACCGCCCGCCCCGCAGACGAACAGCCTGTACCTCCTCGCCATCCACACGATGGCGAATGCGGAGGAGAACATCCTCGGCACGCTCTGCGGGCAACCGATCGAACGGCGGCGGGACGATGAGTTCACCGCCTGGGGCACAGCGGCGGTGGATGCGGAGGCGCGCTGGCACGACCTGCGCGAACGACTGACCGCCGCCCTCAGTGCACTCGACCCGACGGAACTTGAGCGCGAGCGCACGCATCCCCGGCGTGGGTCGCTCACGGGGCGGGAAGTTCTTCTTGTCGTGGCGCGACACGCGGCGGAACATCAGGGGCACGCCGAACTGACCCGCGACCTGCTCCGTGCCACGCTGAGCGGTGAATCTCGCGGATAGGCGTGCGTGGGGTCATACGCGGGCATTCTTCTATGGGTGTGTCGAGGCATCTGCCGTGCTCGGCGCGGCGTCGTATCGCACCTGGTTGCGCCCGCCCGCCTTGGCGGCATAGAGGGCGGTGTCTGCGGCGCGGAGCAGGGCGTCCAGCGTCGTGCCACTGTCCGGGAAGACGGCGATGCCCGCGCTGATTGAGACAGAAACCTCTGCACCGGAGGGCAGGTCGAACCGCTGGCGCATGACTGCTGTTCGCAGCCGCTCCGCGACGATGCGCGCCTGCGCGCCGTCCGTCTCCGGCAGCACCGCGACGAACTCCTCGCCGCCGTACCGGCCCACGAGGTCGATGTTGCGGACGGCGCGCGTGGCGATGCGCGCCAGTTCCCGCAGCACACGGTCGCCGAACTGGTGACCGAAGGTGTCGTTGATGTTCTTGAAGCGGTCGAGGTCGAAGAAGATGACCGCCAGCGGGCGTTCGTACCGCGCGGAGCGGGAGAGTTCGCGCTCCAGCCGCTCCATCAGCGCGCCGCGGTTGTAGATGCCCGTGAGCGCGTCCGTCTGCGCCGCGTGCGCGACCGCGCTGTGCCGTTGGGCGTTCCGCAAGGCAATGGCGGCGTGCCGCGCCAGTTCCGCAACGACGGTCGCATCGTCCGGTGTGTAGCGCGCGCGGGTCGTGCCGCCGACCATGATCGCGCCGATCACCTGCCCCTCCACCCGGAGCGGCGCGACGATCAGCGAGCCGAGCCACGCGAACGCGGTTGGCGTGTCGCCATCGAAGTGCGCGGGCACGTCGGAGATCAGGAAGGGCTTGCCCGTCTCCGTCATCGTCCGCGTGAGGCTGTACTGCGCAGGGTCGATCCCTTCGAAGAGGTCGGCGTTGACGGCGAATGGCCCGCGACCGTCCGCGAGGCGCAGCGCCCCGCTCCCCGTCGCGATCAGGAGCGCCGCGCCCTCATACGGGACGAGCCGCCCGATCTGGTCGAGCACCGCCTCCACGACGGCGTTCGGGTCGAGCGACGCGCCGAGCGACACACCGATGTCGAGCAGCGTCTCCGCCCGCTCCACGCGCCGCTCGGCGGCGGCGTAGCGCTCGGCTTGCTGAATCGTCAGGCTGATCCGCTGGGTCAGCACTTCGAGCAGTTCGAGGTCGAGCGGGTCGAGCATCTGCGCGCTCTGCACATCGACGACGCCGAAGACCGCGCCATCGACGAGCACCGGTACCGCCATCTCGCTGCGCACATCCGTCGCGAAGAGGAGGAAATCCGCGTCCTGCGCGACATCCGGCACCAGCGCGGACTTCGCCGCGCGGAAGACACGGCCGATGACGCCCCGGTCGATCCGCACGCGCTCGATCACCGTGCCGAGGCCCGCGTGGGCGCGCGGCACGAGATCGTCCCCGTCGCGTTCGTAGAGGGTGACGGAACTGTACGCCAGCGCGGTGGAGAGGGCGTGGACGAACGACCGCACCGTGTCGTCCACGTCGATGAGCAAAACGCTCACAAGGGCCGTGCCATTGGGTTGAGGATTGACCGGATGACCATTATTCTATACCCCAGAATACTTTTATGTACTAGAGAAAACAATTCTCTCCCACGGCACAAGTATACGCGGCTTCCCCTGCGTTTTCGCGCGCTTCCGCACCGGAGCGATTGCAAATTCGTCATCTACTGGCACGGTGCGTCCGCCGCGTATACTAGAGGTGAGGCGCGCGTGGCTGTGCGTCGCACACGAAGGGAACTCTGACACATGGATGCAGCAACGAACGTGGGCCGGGTGCCGAACGAGGCGCTGCTCGCCGCGCACCCCCTGATCATCGCGGCGAACCGGGGGCCGGTAGAATTCACGCGGCACGACGACGGCACGTTCACGCACAAGCGGGGCAGCGGCGGCGTGGTGACGGCGATGAGCGCGCTCGGGCGGTATGTGGACCCGATCTGGGTGGCGAGCGCGATGACCGAGGGGGACCGCGCGCAGGCGGTGGTGGTCGGGGGCGAGCCGGTGATCGTCGAGGACGCAGGGGAGCCGTCGCTCAAATTGCACTTCGCGACGGTGCCGCCGGAGACGTACAACCTCGCGTACAACGAGATCAGCAACACGGTGCTCTGGTTCCTCCAGCACTACCTCTGGGACGCGGCGCACGAGCCGGACATCGACCCGCAGGTCTGGCGGGCGTGGGACATTGGCTACACGGTCCTCAATCACACCTTCGCGAACACGATCGTGCGCGCCGCCGAGCTGGCGAACAGCGACCGGCCCATCGTCATGTTGCAGGACTACCACCTCTACCTCGCGGCGGGGACGGTGCGGGAGCGGCTGCCGCACGCCTTGATTCAGCAGTTTATTCACATCCCGTGGCCGGATAAGGATTACTGGCGGTTTCTGCCCGCGCGGATGCGGCGGGAGATCTGCCACGGCCTGATGGCGAATGACATCGTCGGCTTCCAGACGGAGGATCACTGCCACAACTTCATCCACACCTGCGTCGATAGCATCCCCGGCGCGCACGGCGACCACGAGCGGATGTGCATTCGCCACGAGGGGCGGACGACCCAGGTGCGCGCGTACCCGATCTCGCTCGACGTGGAGGCGGTGCGGCGCACGGCGGCGGGCGCGGCGGTGGCGGAGTACACCGACGTGTTGCAGGATTACCTCGGCGAGCAGACCATCGTGCGCGTCGACCGCGCGGAGCCGAGCAAGAATGTGCTGCGGGGCTTCAAGGCGTTCGATCTCTTCCTCGACCGCTACCCCGAGTGGCACGGGCGGGTGCGCTTCCTCTCGCTCCTCGTGCCGTCGCGGCTCGCCGTGCCGCGCTACCAGAAGTACCTGGACGACATCTACGCCATCATGGGGCGGATCAACACGAAGCACGGCACGGAGACGTGGCGGCCCGTCCGCCTCCTCGTGGGGGAGAGCTACGAGCGCGCCCTCGCCGCGCTCACGCTCTACGACGCGCTGCTCGTCAATTCACTCGCGGACGGCATGAATCTCGTCGCGAAGGAGGGCGCGCTGCTCAACGAGCGGGGCGGCGTGCTTATTCTCTCGGAGACGGCGGGGGCGCACGCGCAACTCGGGCCGCACGCGCTCACCATCGCCCCCTGCGACATCGCCAGCACCGCCGATGCCCTGCACTTCGCGCTGACGATGCCCACCGAGGAACGGTTCCGCCGCGCCGCCGCGCTGCGCGAATCCGTCGAGCAGTCCGACATCGTCCGCTGGATCACCGACCAATTGGACGACATCGCGAGGATCGAGGGCGCGCTGCCCCACCCGTAACGCTACGTGAAGCCAGAAGGGAACCGTTCGTGGTGCCCGGTGAAATGCAGAACGTGTACGCCCTACCTATGGGCGGTGAGAGGGGGCGGGGGTGAGGAATTCTCCAATTCGTCGGCGGCGGCGGCGAGGAGCGCGGCGACGCCGGTGACGCCGGTGGCGATGGTGTCCACGCTCGCCAGCACGTCCGATGGCGCGGTGCCGTCCGGTGCGACAACACCAACGCTCAGCCCCGCGACTTTCCCGGCGGCGCGGAGGTCGCGCAGGGCGAGGAAGGCGTCCACATCGGTCAGATCATCCCCGAACATCACCACGGCATCGAGCGCGTATTCCGCGCAGAGGCGGCGGAGTGCAAGTCCCTTGTTGATGGGCACCGGGGGGCGAACCTCGAACAACGCGCGTCCCTCAGTGAGCAGCAGCCCCTCCGCCGCCGTCAGCGGTGCAAGCAGGGCGACGAGCGCGGCGCGGGCAATGGGGAGATTGGGCGCGAGGCGGTAATGAACGCTCGCTGTCGGTCCCTTGTCTTCGAGGATCGTGCCGGGCGGCAGGACGGCGACCCGCATCCGCTCGATCACGCGCGCGACGGCGGGCGCGAAGGGGAGCGCGTCGGCGTCCGCCGTCAGCGTGCCGCCTGCGAGGGTCTCCATGCCGTGGTTGCCGATCACCGGCAGGTCGGGGATGTCGATGAGGGCCGCGCCATCGGCGGCGCGTCGCCCGGTCAGCGCGGCGACGAGGGTGAGCCGGGGCAGCAGGCGGATGAGCGCGGCGCGCGCGTCGGCGTCCACGCGCGCCGCGCCCGGTGTCGCCGCAATCGGCGCGATCGTGCCGTCGATGTCGGTGACGACCCCCGCGCGCGGCAGCCGGAGCAGCCGCAGCAACTCCTGGAGATCGGTGGGCGGCGGGATCGGGACGGTCGTCACGGGCGGCTCAATCATCGCCGTGCCCGGTGTGCGGCACGGCGGCCGCAGCGGTCGCCGCCCGCGCGGCGGTGGCGGCGCGGAGCCGCTTGCCGCCCGTCTCGCGCGCGACGACCGCGAAGAAGAGGCCCGACGCGATGATCAGCGTGGCGTTGATCGCGAGGGCGGGGCCGTAGCCGCTCAGGTCGGAGACGAATCCCATGCAAATCGGCCCGAGGATGAAGCCGATGTCCCCGAAGGAGCGGTAGACGCCGAGACGCGCGCCAATCCCTTGCCCTTGGGCAAGATCAGCCACGTAGGCGGATGGCGCGGGACCGGCGACGCCGGTGGCGATGCCGAAGAGCGCCGCCGAGACGGTGAACCAGAAGATATTCGGGCTGACGATGAAGCAGATCACCGAGATGCCGGAGAGCATCGTGCTCGGCACAATCGCCGCTTTGCGCCCAAGATTGTCCACCATCCACCCCGCGAGCGGCACGCAGACGAGGTTGCCGAGCGTCGCGAGCGTCAAGATGCCGCCAATCGCCTCCTCGCCGAGGTGGTAGCGGTCCGCGCCGAGCAGCGGCAGCGCGGTCGTGCGGGTGCCTGTGCGCGTGAAGAACTGTGCGAGGGTGACGAGACAGATCGCGAGGAAGGAGATGTCCGAGAGGAATTTCCACGCCGCGAAGGGGGACGCCCGGTGGGGAAGCGTCGCCCCAAGCACGGGCGCTTGCTCCACCTTCGGCGGCACCGGGATCGTGTGGCGGCGCGAGTACGCCCAGAGCAGCGCGAGGCACGCCATCCCCGAGTAGACGAAGAAGACGCCCCGCGCGCCTACGGCCCCGGCGATCAACCCGCCGATGGTCGGGCCGGCCGTGGAGCCGAGCAGGAATGACCCCTGGAATGTGCTCATCATGCGTCCCCGGTTCTCCGGCGTGCTGATGTCCGCGATTGTCGCCTGTGCGCTCGTGATGAAGAGTGCGGAGCCGATCCCTTCGAGAAAGCGCCCGAGAAGCAGCACGGCGTAGATCGGGGCGAGACCGCAGATGACGGACGAGACGGCGGTGAAGCACATCCCGCCAAGCAGGAAAGGCCGACGACCGAAGCGGTCGGCCAATCTCCCCGCAGGCGTGTTCGTGAAGAGGCGGGCGATGGGATACGCCGACACAATCAGGCCGATCAGGACACCGTTCACACCGAATGTGCGGCTGTAGAGGGGAAGAATGGGCGCGACCATCGAGAGGCCGACCATGACGAGCGCCACCATCACGCAGAGCGTGAACATCAGTTCATTCTGACGGAGAACCGCGAGCGCCTTCTTCATCGTATCGTTAGCATATCATAGAGGCTCCGTCGCAACGCTCACATGGTTGATGGATGCAGGGCTGTTGCAAAGCCAGGCAGCGGTTAGTACGTTGAATGCATGATCGGGGAAGTGTGGTGCAGGCAATCATCAACCAACCAAGGTCCCGCCCCGATGTCATCGTTGGGGCGGGACCTTCTCATCGCGTCATATGTCGACGGCTACACCGGCCCGGCGACACCGATCAAGTGGCCCTCGGGGTCCGTGAAGTGTCCGACCACGAGACCTCCATCTGGGCGCTTTTCAGGACCCATCCGGCGTGTCCCGCCAAGGCTCTCGGCCTTCTGGAGTGCGGCCTCGACGTCGGGAACACCGACGTAGAAGATCGCGTAGCCGTCGTAGCCCATGCCTCCGCCGACGCCTCCCGGGATCCCGACCCCGTCGCTGGTCGTGTTGCGATCCACGAAGCCGTAGGTCCCCGGCTGGGAGACAGTTTCCGAGACCGAGGCGCTTGTGTCGAACTTCCATCCAAATAGGTCGCCGTAGTAGCTCCGGAGCTTCTCCGGATCCTTCCCGATGACCTCAAAGTGCACAACTGGTTGTCCCATGATTTGCCCTTTCCGCTGTCGCGCATGCCGTGTGGGGATATTCTTACTTGAAGACGAACAGAATCAGGGCAACGATAATGGCGAGCACGACCACGATGCCGATAAACGCGATCGGGACCGCAGCCATCGTCTTCGCCTCGCGCGGGGTCACGTCGCTCGTTGGGACATTGTCACCGGTGCGGCGCGGGGTCTTCGCCTCGCTATCTTCGCCGCCCTCGATCGGTTGTTGCTGCTGTTGCATGGATGACTCCTTCGATGAAGACGGCGACATTCCTGATTCCGGATATGGGGATACGCATACTCTATGCCAGTGTCAGCATCGCGGTGGCGTACACACCTCGCGTATCATGTATGTGCGTGGAGGGAGGAGTGATGCAGGACGACGCGAGTATTGATGTCCCCGAAGCCAACGGCTCCCGCTCGCCGAACGGGCAGCACATCTTCAGCACGCACGTCGGCGGGATTTCCGTGTTCACGCGCGACGGCGCATGGAACCCCGTACTCACCGTCACGGTCATCGCGGAGGGAAGCATGATCCGGCACGCGAGCGGCGCATGGCAGGCGGCGGGTTGGCATCTGGTGGTGCGTGGCGTCCCGCCCGACGCGGCGATCACGACCGGGCGGGTGCGCGCATGACCGCAGCAATGCAAAACATATCCCGTCAGCACGGCGCGGACCCGTGGATGGACTCATTTCTCCCCACGCTCCGGGCGGCGGGAACGATGACGCTCGAACTCGGCTGCGGGCCGGGCGAGGACGCGGCGGCGCTCGCCGCGCACGGCTTCCTCGTGGTCGGCTTCGATCTCGTGCCGAAGGCGGTGCGCAGAGCGGTCGTGAACGCCCCGGACGCGCACTTTCTCGTCGCGGACCTCCAGTCGCCGCTGCCGATCCGCAGCGCGGCGGTGGGCAGCGTCGTCGCCTCGCTCTCGCTCCATTATTTCCCGTGGCGGGGGACGGTGGCGATTGTGGATGAGATGCGCCGCGTGCTCCGGCCTGGTGGCGTCTTCCTCTTCCGCGTTAACGCGACGGACGACACGGAATTTGGCGCGGGGGCCGGGGAGGAAATGGAGCCGCACTACTACCGCGTCCCGCCCGATGGCCGGAACAACCGCCCGTACAAGCGGTTCTTCGACGCCGCGATGGTGCGAGCGATGCTCGCGCCCGGCTGGCGCATCGACCACCTCGCGCATCGCACGATCAACCGCTACGACACGCCGAAGCAGGTCTGGGAATGCTGTGCGCATCGGCAGGACGGACAATCGCGTACATGAAAGAGACCGGGATTCGTGCATAAGGAATCGTGAAAGGGGAATGACGATGACCGCAGCAGCGATCGATGCCGTGCGGGTGATCCGTCCCGGCCAGACCTATGTCGGCAAGCAGGGGTTCGCGTATGGCGCGGGCGTTTCGGCGGAGACGGCGGGAGCGCGCGGCATCTGCATGAACGTCCTGCCCATGCCTGCGGGCATCCGGGCGAGGGTGCACTACCACGAGGGGATCGAGACGATCTCGTACATGCTGGAAGGCGAGTGCGAAGTCCATTACGGCGACACCGTGGAGCGCTCCGTCCTCGTGCGGCAGGGCGACCACATGTACCTCCCGGCGGACGTGCCGCACGCCCCGTGGAACCGGAGCGGCGCGCCGTGCACGTGGCTCGTGGCGCATTCGAGCGGGAGCGATCAGGACGGCCTCGTCCTCCTGCCGGAACTCGATGCGCTGCTCGAAGCGACTGCGACACCCGGCAAAGAATCATGAAAGACACGTGATCCGGTGTGGTTCTGTGGCGCGCATGGCGGGTCAAATCCCCGTTGTGGCTACCCGACGGTGCGGGCGAAGAAGGCGACGGTGGCGGCGTAGAGGTCCTGCGTGTCGGCGTCACTCGCGTCCGCGAAGTAGTGCTCCATGTTTGGGTAGTAATGGGGTTCCACGGGTTTTCCCCGCTCCGTCAGTAATTGAGCGAGATCGACCGTCTGGTGCGTTGGCACGATGCGATCCTTGTCGCCGTGGGCGAGGAGGAGCGGCGGCAGGTGGTCGAGGTGGTACGCGGCCGAGTAGCGGAGGTATTGCTCCGGGCGATGGTCGGGCGTGCCGAGCGCCATCAGAGCGGTGTCGATGTCGCCCACCTCCGGCGGCAGATCGATCAGGCCGCGCTCCCAGTAGTGCCGGTAGGCGAAGAGGTCCGCGATGCCGCCGAGCACGACCGCGCCCCGCACCCCGCCCTCGCGCTCCAGCCAGCGGTAGACATGGAGCGACGTGAACGACCCGCCGAGGATGCCGAGCCGTGTCATGTCCGCGCGCGGGCTGATCTGGCCCGCCCGCGCCAGCGCGACGAACGCGGCGGTGTCGTCCATGTCCGCTTCGAGGTCGAGGCCGCGCGTCGGGAAGATTGCCAGCACGACGTACCCCTGCGCAGCGAGGGGCACCGAGACACGATCCCACGACGCGGGCGTGCCGGGGTAGATCGCCAGCAACACGGGCAGCGGGCCGCTCCCCTTGGTCGGCTCGTATACCGCGATGTCGGTGAGCCGCGTGCCGCCGCGCGTGAACGCGACCGTGCGTGCGTGGCTCCGCACCTCGGTCGGGAGGTCGCTCCGCCGCGTCTCGACGGGGCCGAGCGTGAGGTCGGTTGGGAGTGTGGCGGGCGATGCAACGGCGGCCCGGAGGACGAACCGGACATCCCCCACCGTGCGCCCGCCGCGCACGCCTACCGGCGTGACGCGCCACGCGAGTAGGCGATGCCGCCGGTTCGCGGGGAAGGCGTCTGTGTAGCCGCTCTTCGCGGCCATCGGCGTGTACGCGCCCGCCGGGACACCGGGGAGCGCGTAGTCGCCGCTCGCATCCGTCGTCGTGCGATAGACCGTCCCACCCTTCGCGCCGACGAGCACCGTCGCCCCCGCGACCGGGCGCGCATCGGCGTCCACAACGCGCCCGGTGATGCTCCCATGCCCCTGATCGTTGGCGAATTGCGGCAGGTGGCGGTCGAGGAACCTGCCCGCGCTGTACAACAGCACGTTGCGCGGCGCGACAAGCGGCCCAATCTCCGCGCTCCCGACCGCGAGGAGGCCGAGCAGGAGGAGCAACGGCACGAGCAGCCACCAACGCCACTTTCGTCCGCCCAGCCTCGATTTACGCGCTCCGCGACCGTCGCTCATCCCACACCTTTGTACCGATGCGAATGTTCCCTCTGTTGATGGTACCACCGACATAGCAGCCCTCGGCCCTTCGTGGGAGGGGTGCAGTCGTGACGACCAAGGGGCGCTCAGGTCGTCCCGGCACCCCGTAGACGGTCGATCAGGGCGAGCGGATCTGTCGGCTGCGCAGCGCCCCGCCAAGCGACGTGTCGGTCGGGTCGGGAGAGGACGAGCGGAGTGTCGTACACGGTCGCAGTCTCGTCTGAGACGACATCGAGGAGGTGGAGTGGCAGGCCACGGCTGGCCGCAGCCCCTTGCAGGGCATCAACGGCGACGGTGGGATTGAGGCGCAGCAAGGTGTACTCCGGGCCGAGCGCATCGTAGAGCGACCGTCCGTCGTCCAGCCAGAGGTGCGGCGTCCGGCAACCGGGGACGGTTGACGGCGTGAAATCCCCCATTGCGTAGGGCGGCTGCGGCGTGCCGTCGTACGCGATGATCGGTGACATGTCATAGTAGTAGCCGAAGTTCAGCCCGGCGCAGCAGTATTGTTGGACGTTGAGGTCGTAGGCCGCCTTGCCGAGCGCCGCGCGCGCCGTGTCGCCCGCGTGGCCCTCCTCCTCGATCTCCGCCGGGACGCCGCGACGCTGCTTCGCCATGGCGTGGGCATGGTCCATGGCGAAGCGCGACACCTGCTCGGTGATCGGCTGACGCTCGCGCTCGTAGGCGTCGAGGATGCCCGCCGCACCCCAACCGTTGAGGTGGGCGGCCAGCAGCCAGCCAAGGTTCGCCGCATCCGCCAGGCCGGCGTTCATGCCGTAGCCCGCGTACGGCACCCAGATGTGCGCCGCGTCGCCGCAGAGGAAGACGCGCCGGTCGCGGAACCGGTCGGCGACGAGGCGGCGTCCGAACCAGTCCTCCCGCGAGATCATCTCGTACGGGAAATCGGGGCCAACGCCGAGGATCGCGCGGATCGCCCAATCGCGATCGACCGCGTCGAAGTCCGCCTCGTCGTCCTTGAAATAATTGTGGATCAGCCAGGTCTCGCGACCGTCGATGGCATAGACGGTGCCGCTGCGGCGCGGGTTGAGGGAGATGTTGCCCCACGCCCGTTCCCCACCTTGGAGCGAAAGCAATTGCGGCGCGCGAATGTAGCTCGACTGGACGCGCTGCACGACGGGATCACCCGAGAGTCGCGCGCCAATCGCGCGGCGCACCTCGGATCGCCCGCCATCGCAACCGACGAGATAGCGCGCGGTGATGCGCAGGGTCTCGCCCGTGTCGAGATGGCGCACGCGCGCCATCACGCCGCTACCGTCCTGCATGAGGTCGTCGAACTGGACGCGGTTGAGGATCGTGACACCGGGAACCGCCCAAGTATGCGCGAACAGGATCGGTTCGAGGTGGATCTGGTTGATCCGGTGCGGCGGCTCCGGGGTCGGCCACCAGGTATCCGGGCCACCCTCGGCGGTGTAGCGGTCGCGGCGGCACGGGATCGGGATGCGCGCAATTTCCCGGCCCACCATCGTCGTGCGATAGGCGATGTCATTGGGGTAGTCCACCGGCAATCCGGCGTCCCTGATCTTCCGCCCCACACCGAGGCGGCGGAACAACTCCATCGATCGGGCGGCCACATGGTTGCACTTGACACTCGGCGGCTCGCCGCGCTGTCGCTGCTCGATCACCGTCACCCGGATGCCGCGCCCGGCGAGGTCCATGGCGAGGGTCAGCCCCACCGGCCCGCCGCCGACAATTGCCACATCCGTTTCGGTGGTCGTCATCATATTTCGGCGCCCCTCCCGAGGCGACATTCGCCTCCGCCTCAGGCGCTATCGCCGGTTGACCACCTGACCCGACGTGATACATCGCGCGGCGTCCCGGTACTGGCCCTGCATCCCCTCTTCCCGCACGCAGCCAATACTACGTTCCGCCCTGCGCTGTCAACTTCCCCGTCCTGCTGCTGCGGCACTCGATGCGCTAGTGGGTCAGTTGTGTTGGTCATAGCCATTTCCTCATGCTGCCCGCTCCCGATGCAGCGGCATCAACGAGATTCAGTCCAGCAAGCACATTCAAATGCTGCGCCTCTCGCATCCAGGATCGACGCATGTCCGGTTCGAAGGAGTGCTGTTCGAGCGACAGCAATGCCTCGGGCAGCGAGCCCGAGTAGCGCGGATGGTGGAAGAGCACGGGCTGGTCAATGCGGTCAATCCCGACCAGCGGGAAGGCGAGCAACCCTGCATACGTCGGCGGCGTTGATCCGCCGAGTGCGAACTCACCGCCCGGCGCGAACTCGTGGTGCATCTCACCGGCAGGATTTTCGACGGCGGTACGCTCACCGTACAGCGCATCGACGAATGCATCGATATGGGTGATGCCGGCACCAACACGCGCGCCGACCGCGATGATCGTCGGCAACGGCGAGTTCCTCGCCTGCTTTCGCTTCGTCTTCACCGAGCGGCGGATGCGCTCCACGGAGTCGTCACCCCACCAGGTTTGCCTCGAACCAGCGATCACGGGCCATCCAGGGCGTCGCGGGCAAAGTACGACGTGAACGGCCCCCATGCCCATATCATAGACGAGTTCCCGTGAATGCTCCGAGTGGTCCAGCGGCGGCGCAATGGCGAACAACTCGCGAAGCACACGTTTCAGTTCATCCTTCTTTTCATTCGGCCCGATGCGCGGCAACTCGCGAACGGAGACGCTCCAACCTTCCGGCGCGAGCGACTCGACAATGTCGATCAGCGGTTCACGGGCTTGCGCCGCCGCTTCGATGGCGGCATTGAAATTTGGCGAGATCGCCTCGACAGAGATCGCGGAGTCGGCGAACCGGGCATGATAATCGATCCGCGTGCCGGCCCCGCTCTCCGGTTCGACTTCGATGGTCGCACCGAGGAGTTGGAAGGTGCGGGCGACGATCAGTTCGAAGTAGGCAGAATCCCATCGCTTCTTCAGGTCGTTGCAAATTTTCGATCGGAAGGAGTCAGGCAGGTAGGCAATATTCTCGTTGAGAAATCGACGCATGGCCCGCGCGAAAGGATCATCCGACGTCCGTAGCCAATCGGGCGGCGTCGAACCACGCCTTGGCTCGCGGCGCTTAGATGGGGGCGGTTCCGGAAAACATAACTGGTGTTTGGCCGCTTGGATCATTTGTCTCCTGGCTCCCAAACGGCGGACGAGTACGTGTGGGCACCCATGGCGATCGACATATCGAGCCTCTGCTGTAGCCAGTGGCTGTCAATCACCGTTTTTCGGGCTAGACCCCATGTAACAGAGAACACGAAACCCCTTGCTACAGCAAGGGTCGTCACGATTATCGTTCTATCAAAGGAAAGAAATGGTGGAGATGGGGGGATTCCCCATAGCCACCGACAGGGGCGAACGGGAGCCAACAGTACAGAGGGAAACGGCCACCGCCTCTCCGTGCTGTTGGCTCCTGACAGCCACTTTTCAGTCCTCTTGGCTGTCACCGTGGCTGTCACCGCGCCTTCTCTTTTGCTCGTTGGCCATGGCATCGAGTCTGTCCGTGTACCCCTTTGGCACCGTCGCCCGACCGATAACCGTCCCGGCACCACTGCGATAGGCGGCACGGAAATTGGCGTGGTCTTTGTATAGCCAATCTGGGTGTGATTTGTTCCACTCTTTCATCCGGGCGGTCCATGGTACCGCATCACATCGCCGCGCCTTCACCTGAGGCTTCAATCCGTCTCGCTCTGTGATGAACCGGAAGAGGGTCAACGTCTTCAGGGACATGCGCCCCTGCTTGCCCCGAAGGTCATGGCGCAACCGCCGGTACGTGTCAAGCAAAGTCTCCTCCGACACCCACGGGTCTATGGTGATCGTTACTTCTTGCCGCTTTGCAGCCCACGGGTGACCGGGGCCACCTAAGAGCGAAAACCCTATCGAGGTCGATAGTGGATGAACGGGCGGCGGAATATCCGTGAGGATGAACCACATCGCCTGTTCCCGATCCCAGCCGTATTGCTTCGCCAGTCGCTCGCCGTAAAGCCGCAGACAGTCGAGCGTTGTTCCTTGATAGACCTCTATCTGTTCCTCTGCGAGCGTGACGTTGTGTATCGCCAACCCATCCGGCAGCGAAAGGCGAGAAGTCAGCGTTTCGCCCGTTCCGCTGTCTCGCAACTTCACGACGCGCTCAAACTCGCCTGCATCCTCTTCCATGCCGGTAATTTCGACCTCTGGATGACCGGGGGGAGATTGCATTTGCCGCAGTGTGGCGTATGCGTCGGGCGGGACACATTGCGCCGCAACCGACGTGACCCATTCTTTCGCCGCGTCTGGTCGGAGCGTTTCGTCCCTAAGAATCTTCTCGCGGAACTTGACAACGTAGGCTTCTTCGCTTGCGAGGGCGGCATAGTACACGGCAAGTCCACGCGCCCGCTCGTTCTCGGCTTCGGATAGTTCAGCATAGAAGGGCCAGTCCAGAGTCAGTGTGCCTCCCGACTCGCGCGGGTTCCGCGCTCGAAGTTGCTCCCCCTCTGCGGCGTTGGCGTTGGCGTTGGCGTTGGCCGCGAGGAACTCCTTGCAGGCCTCGACGACTTGGTCTTCAATTTCCCGTTTCCTGTCCCTATCCCTGTCCGCATCGGCCCATGCCCTTTCCTCTTCCTCACCCCCGACGTATCGCCATGCGAAAGCAAATATCGGGCTATCTGCCGGGAGGCCGAGCCGCCGGGCGATGCGCCCTTCGAACGAGACCGCGCCCTTCATCATTTTTGTGTGTCTCCAAGTATAAACGAACTTACTACAGCCATAATCTAACGTAGAGCGGCGCGGGCCGCAAGTAGCAAAAGGAGGCGAAAGCCAATGGTGACAGTGGAACGGATGTCGGCACGGGGTTCATTGATGAGCACGATTCGCGAAACGGAGGAATGGTCGGGATACCCCTCGGCAACTTTGTACGAAATGGCGGCGCGGGGCGTACCCGGCTTCGTCAGGAACGGGCGAAACATCCGCGTCCACCGACCGACGTTCGAGCGGTGGCTTGAAGAGCAGGCACAAGGGCCGCGTGATGCGGCGTAGGACATGCCGAACCGCCGGGACAAACGGCGGAAACGGCGGGCATCGATTGAAATGGAGTTCGGTTTCATGATAACACACGCGACACCACCCGCAACCGTCGCACTGATGGAGCGCATCCGGCACTACCGAGCCGGCGCGGATCACCGTGCCGCCGCAACCCTCATGAGCGGCCCGCGCACCCCCCTGGGCGGCGTGAGCGGCATCACGCAGATCGGCGGTGCGTGATGCCGGACCGGATCGAGGACGCCGCCGCTCGCTGCGAGAACGTTAAATGGAAGCGCGACCACAGCGGCTTCACCGCGCGCTGCCCCGTCCACGACGATCACAACAACAGCCTCAGCGTGGACGTGAAGGACGACAAAGTCCTCGCTCGCTGCCACGCCGGGTGCGAGCAGGATGCGGTCGCCGTCGCACTCGGCTTGAAGGACGAAAATATCCGCACGCCGCGAACGACGAAAAAGCGACAGCCGGAAGGGGGGGAGGGTGTTCTATCCCCCCAAACACACCTGCACGACTGCACAGCAAAGCACGAGGCTAACAATCTCGGCTGCACCCTCGCGGACTATGCATTGCTCAAGCGGTTGTCGGTGGATTCGCTCCGATCATACGGTCTCAGTGACATGTCGTACATGGGGGCGACCGCGATTCGCATCCCGTACACGGACGAACAGGGTGCCGTGATCGCCACACGGTTCCGTACTGCGCTCACCAAGGGCGAGGGCGGCACCGACGACCGCTTCCGCTGGAAGAACGGCACCAAGCCCTGCATCTACGGCCTTTGGCGGCTGGGTGCCGCACGCGAGGCCGGGTACGTGATCCTGGTCGAGGGCGAGAGCGACTGCCACACGCTCTGGCATCACGGCATCCCGGCGGTTGGCCTCCCCGGCGCGACGAACTGGAATGAGGCGCGGGACGCTTCGCACTTCGATGGCATCCCGACCATCTACGTCGTGATCGAGCCGGACACGGGCGGCGAGGCGGTCCGGAGGTGGCTCGCGACCTCTCGGATCCGCGACCGCGCGCGGCTCGTCTCGATGGATGCGGCGCGGGCGGTGCGCGATGCCTGAGTCGATCAAGGACGTGAGCGCGCTCCACATCGCCGACGCCGAACATTTCCGCGTGCGGTTGCAGGTTGCGCTCGACGCCGCCAAACCATGGACGGAGGTCGCGGCGCGGGAGGCAGATGAAGCGGGCCGC
>JAABUT010001409.1_pt1 | contig 27409 bp, 25 predicted proteins | sample 5559281 | NCBI WGS metagenome assembly JAABUT01 (sample SAMN10711880, study PRJNA513359) | rock metagenome | isolation source: Antarctica rocks | place: Antarctica: Victoria Land, Ricker Hills nord | collected 2016-01-04
CACTTGCCTCTACCCGCCGAAGAACCATGATCTCGTCATTCCAGTGCCCAGGATCGATGCCACGCCGACCGAAACCGCTCCGTCATAAGGAAAGTTGCTACAACTTTTTCAGGTCGAAGTAGCTAGCCAGGGACCAGCCCCGCGCATAGGAACATGACGGCGCGATCAACGTCCACCTTGGAGATCGTTCCCTGCTCGCGCCGCTCGGTGCCAGCGCGCTTGAGCACCTCGCTGACGGTGCTTCGGCGAACGCCGTACTGCTTGGCAAGGGCGGCTAACGCTGTATCGCTCGCATAGGCCTTGGCGATGGCTTGACCCTGTTCCGAGCTGAGCCTGCGGCCCCGCTTCGGCTGCTCGACGGGAGCGATCGGTAGGGGTCAAGCGGTACAGCTCCGACACAGAACAAGGAGATCCTCGAGCTGGTTCCAGATGTCCTGACACGGGTGATGGGAGATCCGGCTACTTCCCTCTGTTCATAGGGCATCGCGGTGTGTCGGTGGCTAGCGTCCAACGCGAGGGCAGAGATCATTGGTGTGGGCCGAAGGCCCAGGCGGGCCGCGTGCAGCAGCCGGCCTTGGTGTCGATGGCTTTAAGAGTCAGCTGATCGCCACGAGCTCCTGCCTGAAGACGCCGCTCGTCCCGCACATGAATGACCTCACCATGTCAGGACATCTGGGTTCGGTCGAAGTCGGCTTAGGGCCAACAAAGCCAGACGATCTTGCCCTCACTACAGTCGGCGCACTCGACGTGCTGCAGACAGGAGTGGCTGGGTGAGCGTGGTGCGGCTGCGGCCCGGCGTGTTGGCGCGGCTTCGCCGTGCAGCTGACTTGTCCCAGCCGGAGGTCGCCCGTCGACTCGAAGGCCTGCGCCGTGAGCAGAACCTGGGGGACTGGGAGCGGGAGCGCCAGCAGCCTCAGCCGCGCTTCATCCCGCTGCTGGCGTCCGTGTTCGGCGTCAACCCTCTGGAGCTGCTGGACGTCGATGTCGACGACCCGCCGCTCCAGGCTCTCCGCTTGGCGGCGGGCTTGTCCTTGGTGGAGTTGGAGTCGCTGACCGGCATCTCCCGCACGACGTACTACCGGCTCGAGAGCGGCAGCCGGAAGGGTGAGCTCGACCCGGTGACAGCCACCGCCCTCGCTGGGAGCCTCAAAGTCGATGTCGAGCGGGTCGCCCGGGCGGCTCAACGCAGCCGTCAGGCCTGACCGCGCTCACGAGCCGCGCAGGCCTCGCCGCATGGCGTGCTGAAGGCCCAACGTATGGTCCAACCATCGGAAAATTGCCGAGGACAATGTCGGAGGTGGGGACATGGCCTAGACGGTTGGACAGGCTTTGTTGGTCACGTGGGCCGATTTGTGTAGACACGGGCTGTTTAACGAGCGACTGTGCTGTGGGTCTGCTTGGGACGGCACGAGTCGAGGTGCGGGGTGGCACGGGTGCGTAGCAGGTTCTTGGTCGGCGCAGCGGCGCTGGCCGGGGTTCTCGTGGTCAGCGGCTGCGGCCGCTCGTCTCAGGTGGACACCTCCGGAGGGCCACCGGCGCCGGTTGCCACAGCCACGCCGGCGCCGGTTGCCACAGCCACGGCGACGACGGCTACCGCCGCGCCCTCGACGAGGGCGTTCCCGAGGCAGGCCGAGATCGTGTCGCAGTACCGGGCGTTCTTCGCTTCCCTGACCCCGCTATCCAGAGTGACTTACGCGGTCCGCTACCCGGCGATGCAGAAGCTCGCCGTCGACCCAGAACTGACGCGTGCCATGGGCGGCATTGCCGCGGCCAATTCGGCAGGAGAGGTCTACTACGGAGTTCCTGCATATCGACCGGTGATCACGTCAATCGCGGGCGACTCAGCATCGTTGACGGACTGCCAGGACACGTCGCGTGCTGGCCGGATGAAGCAAGCCACGGGGAAGATCGTCACGGTTGGCGGAAAGAACGACTTCGCCAGGGTCACGATGAAGCGTGGAGGCGATGGTGCCTGGCGTGTGGCGACCCTCGAGTACGCACCGGCGGGGTCATGCCACGCGAACGCGTAGTCATCGCTGGGTGTGCCGTGACGGCTTCAGCGCTGCTCATGCTGTCGATTGCTGCGCCGCCCGCCAGGGCCGACGGCAGCGACGGCCATCCTATCGACGTCACTGGGGGGTACGGGGGCGTCGACACGTCGATTCGGGTGCCGGGTTCGCTTGGGGGTAGCAGCGACCCGATCGTGCAGCCGGCAGGTCGGGGTAGCCCGAACGGGTCTCCGGCGGTGACGTGCAGTTACATGCTGGACACGTCGAATGTGGCGTCGCATCCGGCGGATTACCCGGGGTTGCACGCGCCGGGGCATGTGGTGGGTACGGATGGCTCGTACTACTACCGGTATTGCACGGACGGCTCGCAGCGATTCGTGTGGGCGCCGAGGGGCGTGGCGTCGGTTGCTGCTGGGGTGCCGACGGTGACGCCGGCGCAGTTGGCGGTGGAGGCCCGGGACCGGTTGGTGTTGACGCATCCGACGGTGCACCGCTCTCCGGATCAGACGCTCAGCTATCAGGGGATGCCCTACACCTACGTCCGTCTGTGGACGTGGTACTGGACGAACCCGGCTGATTACAAGCCGCTGTCGCACACCCTGTCGGTCGGGCCGTTGTCGGCGACGGTGACGGCGAAGCCGGTGGGGTTGCTGTTCGACCCGGCTGACGGAAGCCGACTTGTGTTGTGTGACGGCCCGGGGCGGGAGTGGATGAAGCCCGACGACGCTCACGGGCCGCCGGGTGGGTGCGGTTATCAGTACCGGCACGCGACGGACAGGGCGCTGCCGGCTCGGGTGGGGATCGTGTGGCGGGTGTCGTGGACGGGCACCGCAGGGACGGGCGGGACTTTGCCGGCGATGGAGACGTTCACGCGCTCGCCCCTGCGTGTGTTGCAGATTCAAACGGTGACGCGGTGAGCCCCCCGACGCCGCCGGGCGGGAGGGGCGCAGCGGCCACGACGATCCCGGCGCAGCCGCCGCTTGGCGCTTTCCGGGCTGGTGGTGGCGGGGCTTTGGGCGCTGCGTTGCCGACCCGGCAGCGGCACAACGGCCTCACCTCGTTGGCGGTGGCGTTGATCGTTGGGTTGGCGGCGGTCGGTGGGTACTTGTACTCCTCGGCCGGGTCGAAGGTGCCGGTGGTGATGGTGGTCCGCCAGGTTCAGGCCGGGCAGGTGCTGCAGCGGCAGGACCTGACGACCGTGGCGGTGAGCGGTGGGGTGACCGCGTTCGGCGCCGGCAGGCTGCCGGGGCTGGTGGGTGAGCGGGCGGCGACGACGTTGTTGCCGAACATGCTGCTGCAGCAGTCGATGGTGACGACGGGGCGGACGCTGCAGGCCGGGCAGGCCCAGGTCGGGGTGGCGGTGACGGCAGGGCAGATCCCTGCCGATGGCCTCGCGCCGGGCGATGTGGTGCGGGTCGTGCAGGTGCCGGACAAGGGCGCGGGCGGCGGTGCGGGAGCGACGGCTGCCGGAGCGGCGCGTCCGGCGGTGCTGGCGCCGCGGGCGACGGTGTTCGCGTCGGTTCCGGACCCGGCGACGAACGGCTCGACGCTGCTGACGTTGGTGGTGCCCGACGCGGCGAGCAACGTGATCGCGGCGGCTTCCGCGGCCGGGCTGGTGGCGTTGGTGAAGATCCCTGGGAGCGGCTCGTGATCCTGTCGGTGTGCGCGGACAAGGGTGCGCCTGGGGTGACGACGCTGGTGACTGCGCTGGGCCTGATTTGGCCAGCGGAGCGGGTGGTGCTGGAAGCGGACGTGTCTGGGGCGGACCTGCCGTTCCGGCTGCAGCACCAGGACGGGGACCGGCTGTTGGATCCGCAGCCGTCGGTGCTCGCGCTGGCCGCCGATGTTCGCGCGCCGCAGCCCGAGCATGACCTTGCCTGGTACGCCCAGCCGACCGCGTTGGGGGTGCCGGTGGTGCCGGGCGGGCTGTCGGCGGAGGCGTTCACCGGGATGGCGCGGCTGTGGCCGCAGGTGGTCGAGGTCGCGGCGAGTTGGCCGGGGACGGTGCTGGCTGACCTGGGCCGACTCCAGCCGGGGGACCCGGCGGCGCCGGTGGCCGCGATGTCGACGGCGTTGCTGCTGCTGGCGCGGCCGGACCTGGAGGGTCTGTACCACCTGCGGGAGCGGGTGAGCGAGCTCGCCGCGACGGTCGGGCGGCCGACGTTGGACCGCACCCCGCTGGCGGTGGTGGTGCGCGCCCGGGCCGGCGCCGAGGGCAACGCTGGGGTCGAGCAGGTGCGGGCACTGCTGGAGTCGATCGGCTCGCCGGTGCCGGTCCTGGGGGTCTTCGCCGAGGACCCCGCCGCAGTGGCGGCGCTGCGGGGCCGGCAGCTGACCCGCAAGCTGCTCAACACCGAGCTGCTGCGCTCGGCGCGCACACTCGCCGAGTCCCTGTTCATCCGGTGGCCACAGCTCGCCCCGCTGCCCGCGGGACGTGGACTCTGGGCGCCGGGTTCGGCTGCACCGACCGCGACGCTGCCTGCCTACCGTGCTGCGGCAGCCCCGCGGCAGGAGCCGGTCGAACCGGCCGGTGAGGTGCCGGCTGCGCCCTGGACGCCAGGCTGGGGCCTGCTGCCCGGGCTGCGCCGCCACCCACGGGCGGGGCAGGTGTCGGCATGACCGAGCAGCTGAACCGGCCCGAGCCGCTGGAGCACCAGCTCGTTCGGCGCTTGCAGGAACAGGTCGCGGACCTGCTGACCGACGAGCGCAGCAGCCGCAAGCAGGGCCGGCTGGCTGAGCTGTCGCGGGCCGATGAGGAGCAGCGGGCGCTGTCGTTCATTGAGCAGGTCGTGCGCCGGCACGTCCAGGAGGAGTTGGCGGCCGGGCAGGTGCTGCCCGACTCCGACCACGACCAGCGCTTGGCCGACGCGGTCTTCGCCGCGATGTACCAGGCCGGTGAGTTGCAGGAGCTGCTCGAGGACGACCTGATTGAGAACATCGACATCAACGGCTGCGATGAGGTGTGGGTGACCTACGCCGACGATCGCGGCAAGGTGCGCGGCCGCCCGGTCGCCGCCAGCGACGAGGACCTGATCGAGCTGGTGCAGAACCTCGCCGCCTACGCGGGGCTGAACGCCCGCCCGTTCTCGATCGCCAGCCCCATGCTGGACCTGCGGCTGCACGACGGGTCCCGCCTGTCGGCGATCATGGTGGCGGGTGAGCGGCCGTCGGTGTCGATCCGCCGCAACCGGTTCCCGCAGATGTTGCTGTCGACCCTGGTCGAGTTGGGAACCGTCGACGAGCAGCTCGCGGCGTTCCTGGACGCGGCGGTGCTGGCGCGGCACAACATTATGGTCGCCGGGGCGGTTGACGCGGGCAAGACGACGCTGCTGCGGGCGCTGATCAATTGCGTGCCGCCGCAGGAGCGGATCATTACCATCGAGCGGTCGCTGGAGTTGGGTCTGCGCCGCAACAACCCCGACCTGCATCCGGACTGCTTGGAGTGGGAGCAGGTCCTGCCCGACCCGGACGGCAAGGGCGGCATCACCCTCGATGAGCTGGTGCGCCGCACTCGCCGGCAGAACCCGAGCCGCGTCATCATGGGAGAGGTCCTGGGCCCGGAGGTCCTGGAGGTCCTGACCGCGATGAGCCAGGGCAATGACGGGTCGCTCAGTACCCTGCACGCCAGGTCGGCCCGCGACGTGTTCGACAAGCTGTCGAGCTACGGCGCGGTCCACCAGGGCTTGCCGACTGCTGCCATGCACCAGTTGATCGCCGGTGCTGTGGACTTCGTGGTGTTCGTGCGCAAGAACCGTCGGCTCGGCGGTCGCCGCACCGTGACCGAGGTGCTGGAGGTCAACGGTCTGGCCGGGGACCGGCCGGCGAGCTCAGCGCTGTTCGTGCCGTCACCGCAGGACGGCCGGGCGGAGCGCGACTCGGCGGTCGCCATCGCCCGCGCCGAGGACCTCGCCGACGCCGGCTACCACGACGCCGCCTGGGGTTTTCGCCCACCACGACAACAGCAGTGGCTGTGATCGGCGTCCGGGCGCTGGTGGGCGGGGGGCGTTGATGGTGCTGCCCGAGTTCGACGTGCTGCTCATGGCGCTGGTCTGCGGCGGCCTGGGCGCCGCGGTCGTGCTGCTGGTGGTGGGGCTGCGCGGCGGCACGCCCCACCCGGGCCGCCCACCCGGACTGCTCGCCCGCAGGGTCGCGCAGCTGCGGGACCCGGCCTTGGCGTCCCGCCTCGCGGTCGCCGCGCTCGTGGCGGTCGTGGTGCTGCTCCTGACCGGTTGGCCGGCCGCGGCGCTGGGGATGGGCGCCCTGGTGGGGTTTTGGCCGCTGCTGTTCGGGGGCCTGCGCGAGGAGCAGCAGCAGATCGAGCGGCTCGAGGCGTTGGTGATCTGGACGGAGTCGCTGCGCGACACCGTCAGCGGCGCCGCGAGCCTGGAGCAGGCGATCCCGGTGACGGCGCAGAACGCGCCGCCGCTGATCCGCCCCGCGCTGATCCGTCTGGTCGGGCAGCTGCGCGCGCAGATCCCGCTGGACCGGGCGCTGCTCAAACTCGCCGAGTGGCTGGATGACTCCAGCGCCGACCTGGTGCTGGCCGCGTTGATCCTGAACGCGCAGCGCCGCGGCGACGGCCTGGGTCAGGTCCTGAGCGGGCTGTCGGTCGCGGCCCGCGAGGAGCTGGACATGCGCCGGCGGGTGAGCAACAGGCGCGCCGGGCTGCGCCGCAGCGTGCAATTCATTGCGCTCATCACGGTGGCGTTCGCGGTGTTCCTGGTGACCTTCGGCGGCGACTACGTCAAGCCCTATGACAGCGCCGCCGGGCAGGTCGCCCTCACCGTCGTGCTGGGCATCTTCGCGACCGGGTTCGGGTGGATGCGCCGGCTGTCGACCGCGCAGCCGCTGATGCCGTTCCTGGCCCGCCCCGGCCAGCAGCTCAACACCGACGACGAGCGGGTCGTGATGAACCTGACCGGGTTGTCGGCTAAGGAGCTGGGTGAGCTGTCGGCCCAGCCGCGCGTCGAGCCCCGGCAGCGGGCGAGCTTGCGGTGATCGCAATGATGGTCGTCGGTGCGGCCCTGGGCGCCGTGCTGTTCGCCGTCGTGGTGCACCTGGCCCCGCCACGCACCTCCGCGCTGGTGCAGCTGGGGCAGCTCGACGCCCACCATCACGCAGCGTCCACGGCGACTTGGGCGAGCCCCGCGACCCGCCCGGTGTCCCGGAGCCCCGCCGCGGCGGGGCTGGCCGGGCTGCAGGAGCGGCTGGGGCAGGTCGTGGCGGCGCAGCTCACGCGCCGCGGTGTCCAGCAGACCAGCTTGCGGCAGGACCTCGCGCTGACCGGCAAGCAGCTGCCCGAGGTGATGGGCCGCAAGGTCGTGCTGGCCGCCGCGGGGTTCGTGTTGGCGCTGCTGACCCTGGTCGTTGGGGTGCAGCTCGGCGCGGGCGTGTCGCTCCCGCCCGGCAGCCCGCTGGTGGTGGCCCTGGCCACCGCTGGGCTGTTCTACGTTCTGCCGAACTTGGAGGCCAAGCAGCAGGCCGCCGCGCGGCGGGAGGACTTCCGCCGCGCCCTGGGCGCCTACCTGGACCTGGTCGCGCTGGAGATGGCCGGCGCCGCCGCACCCGCGCAGGCACTGACCAGCGCCGCGCGGGTCGGGGCGGGCTGGCCGATGGCGCTGCTGCGCGACACGCTCTACCGCGCCGCCCGTTCCGGCAAGGACCAGTGGGCCGCCCTGTCCGAACTCGGCGAGCGGATCGGTGTTCCGGAGCTGCGCGACCTCGGCTCGCTCATCCGGCTGGTCGAGCACGACGGCGCCCGGGTGCGCATGACCCTGTCCGCCCGCGCCGCCACAATGCGCCGTCGCGAGCTCGCCGATGCCGAGGGCAAGGCCGCCGAGCGGGACGTGTCCATGAGCCCGCAGCTCGTCGTCGTCGGTGGGTTCGTGGTGTTCCTGGGCTACCCCGCCGTCGTCAACGTCCTAGGCCTATGACCCGCATCGACGGCTGCCCACCGCTCATCACGGGTTGCCGACCATGTCACACCCACACATAAGGGAGCACCAGCATGCAGGCACTAGTGACCGTGTTCTACGCGTTCGCCTTGGCGCACGCCGACAAGCTCAAGCACGACTTGCACAACGACGGTGACCGTGGCGAGATCGTGCAGACCGTCATCATCATCGCGGCGTTCGCCGCGGCGGCGATCATCATCACCGCGGTGCTGGTCAGCAAGGCGCGCACCGCTGCGAACAGCGTCAAGACACAGTAGCCGGCGACCCGCACAGCAGATGACAGCCATGACTGGGTCAAGACCGCTGCCGCCGCACGCGCGGCGGCAGCGACCGGCCAGGCCGCGCCCGCGACGGGACCGCACCGACAGCGGCTACGGGATCGTCGAGGCCGTCATCGTGTTCCCCGCGGTGCTGGCGATGCTGTTCCTCATCGTCCAGTTCGCGCTGCTGTGGCACGGCCGGCACGTCGCGGAGGCCGCGGCGCAGGCCGCGCTGCGCAGCGCAGCGGGCTATCAGAGCACCGCCGCGCTCGGGGAGCGCGACGCGCGGGCCTACCTGCACCAGGTCGCCCCGAAGCTGCTGACGGCGCAGGACGTGCACGTGTACCGCACCGCCACCGGCGTCACCGTCCAAGTGCGGGCCAACGTTGTGTCGCTGTTCGGGATGCACCTGAGCGTTTCCGAGACCGCCGCCGGGCCGGTGGAGCGCTACGTGAGCCCCAGCCGATGACCGGCCTCAGATGCCTGCGCCGGCACGGCGATGACGGCCTGGCGGCGCTCGAGCTCGCGCTGTTCACGCCCTTGTTCATCGCGATGCTGCTGCTGATCGTGGGCCTGGGACGCGCCAGCCACGGCCGGCAGCTTCTCGACCAGTCCGGCGCCGCAGCAGCCCGCGCCGCCTCCCTGGACAACACGGCGTCCCGCGCCGTGGGCGACGCGCGCCACGCCGCCGCGGACACACTCGGCCAGGCCGGCATGTCCTGCAATCACCTGCAGGTCGACGTCGACACCACCGCGTTCCGGCCCGGCGGCCAGGTCGACGTGACCGTGCATTGCACCGTCGAGCTGTCCCGCCTGGCTTTGGTCGGGCTGCCCGGCTCGGTCACGCTCGCCTCCTCGTCCCGCTCGCCGCTGGAGACCTACCGCGACCTTCGATGAACGCCGCAGCCACGAACGGACCCGCCATGACCGACCGCAGCGACGCCCTTGAGCAGGCGCACTCCCACGTTCAGCGCGCTGCGCCACGCCCGCAGCGCAGGCGACGGTGGGCGCGCGACGACGGCTCGATCGTGGTGATGGTGCCGAGCCTGGCGGTGGGCATGATGGCGCTGGCCGGTCTGGTCGTGGACGGCGGTACCGCCCTGGCGGCGCACGGCCGGGCCGCCGACGTCGCGCAGCAGGCCGCCCGCGCCGCCGCGGACGCCCTGGACCCAACGTCGGTACGGCAGGCCCGACCTGCCCGGCTGGTGGCTAACCCCGCGGCCGCCCGCGCCGCCGCGAACCGGGTGCTGGACGTCGGCGCCGTCTCCGGGACCGTCACTGTGTCGGGCGACACCATTACGGTCCTGGCCACGGTGCGTAAGCGCACCGCGATTCTGTCCGCCATCGGGGTGAACACCGTGCAGGGCACGGCCACGGCGACCGCCACGGTCCTGTACGGCGGAACGACAGAAGGGCGCTGAACATGCGACAGCTGCACAGAAGTCTGCGGGCGCTCGGCGCCCTGCTGCTGCTCCTGCTGCTGCTGCTCGGGGTTCCCGCCGCGCTGGCAGCGACCGGCAACCCGCTGTTGGCGGTGCCCGACCTGGTCGCCGGCGACGTCACCGACACCGCCCTGGTCGCGGTGCTCGCCGCGGTCGCCTGGCTCGCCTGGGCGCAGTTCGCGGTCGCCACCGCCGCCGAGTTCGTCGCAGCGGCGCGCCGCGGGCCCGTCCCGCGCATCCCGGGGGTGCTGCGCAGCCAGCAGCAGCTGGCCCACGCGCTCGTGCTCGCAGTGTTCGTCCTGGGCTCCGCTGGCAGCCTTCTCACCGCTTCACCATCCTCGGCGGGTGCATCTGCACTGAGCCGCGGGTCCGTGGGCCAGTTGCTGCCGGCGGCGTGGCAGAGCTCGCTGAGCACGCACCCGGCCAGCAGCACCGCGCACGCCCAGGGGGTCCAGGCGCGTCACGAGCAGCCGACGTCCCTCTACACGGTCCCGCCGCACGGCCAGGGCCCGGGGACGCTGTGGGACATCGCCCAGGACAAGCTCGGCAGCGGCGTCCGATGGACCGAGATCTGGCACCTCAACGAAGGCCGTCAGCAGCCGGGCGGCGCGCGGATGACCTCGCCCTCCCGGCTGCGTCCTGGCTGGACCGTGCTCATCCCCAGCGACGCGCCGGCCAGCATGACCTCGGGGGCGAACACCACGGACGCCTGGAACAGCAGCGTCGCGGTGACCGTCCAGGCCGGTGACTCCCTGGCGGGCCTGGCCGCGGAGCACGGCCAGCGCGACTGGCACCAGGCCTGGCACGCCAACGCCGGCCGCACCGAGCCCGAGGGAGTTCGCTTTACCGACCCCGACTTGCTGCGCCCCGGCTGGACCGTGGCGCTTCCCGGTCCGGGCACTGCCAGCGGGGCAGGCCCGACCGATGCGGTGCCAGCCACACCGGCTCCAGGCCGCGAGCAGCACCGGCCTGCCGAGCAGCCCACTGCCCCCATGCGACCGGAACCCACGCTGCAGCACGGTTTCGGCGCGGCGCCCCAGGCGCCAGTCGGCCCCGAGGTCCCGGTCGTGCCGGCGGTCCCTGCTCCGGCTCCTCCGACCGCCCGGCCGGTCCCTGTCGCTCCGACAGCGGCGGCCAACACATCTGCGCGGGCCAGCCACGATCAGCAGCAGCAACACGAGCACGCCGGACAGGACACCGACCATGTCGATGCCGCGGGGCGCGCCGCGTCGCCGGTGGTGACGGTGGCGCTGCTCGGCGGTGGCGGGGCGATGCTCGCCGCCGGGGTCGTGCTGGTGCGGCTGCGGCTGCGTCGCCGGCAGTTCCGGGAGCGCACGCTCGGCAGGACGATCAGTTCGACGCCGTACGCGCTGGCACCGATGGAGAAGGCGCTGCTGGCCCGCAGCGTCGCCGGGATCCCGGACGTGAACTGGCTGCACGCAGCGCTGCAGCACTTGGTCCGCTCGACCGGCGCGCAAGGCACCGAACTGCCCGAGGTCGTTGCCGCCCGCCTGAGTCCGACCGCGCTGGAGCTGGTCCTGACCGCCGCCCGGCCACAACCTCCGGCGCCGTGGGAGGCCGATGACAGCGGGCTGCGCTGGACGGTGCACCGCAGCCTGCTTGACGCCATCCAGCCGCTGGAGGTTCCTGTCGCCGCCGGCCTGCTGGTGGCGCCGCCGTACCCGGCGCTGGTGTCGGTCGGCTACAGCGACGGCGGGGACCACTGGCTGCTGGACCTGGAGCGGCTCGGGGCCGTCTCGCTGAGCGGGGACCGGGAGCGGTGCCTGAACCTCGCCCGGTTCCTGGCCGCCGAACTCGCGCACAACGCCTGGGCCGAGTTGCTGCAGGTGGACCTGGTCGGGTTCGGCGCGGAGCTCGCGCCGCTGGCCCGGGTCACCCACCACCACGACGGCGCGGCGGCCGTACGCAGCTTGCGCGGGAGCCTGCGGGACAACACCCGCGTGCTGCACCAGGACGACAGCTCCGTCCTGCACGACCGGGTGCACATCGATGCGCTCGGCGACGGGTGGCCGCCGCGGGTGCTGCTCGTCGCTCCGCAGGTGGCAACTGGTGAGCAGCCGGGCGACCGGGAAAGCCTGGACGCTCTGCAGGGACTGCTCGAGGCGATGCGGGCGCAGCGTTCCCGCACGGCCGTCGCGGTCGTGGTCGCCGGGGACGGCGCGCACACCGGTGACACCCGCTGGCAGCTGCACGTCAACGAGCACGGTCAGCTCACGATCCCCGCCCTGGACGTCACCCTCACCGCGCAGCAGGTGCCGGTCGAGGAGGCCGCTGACCTGGCCGCGCTGATCGCCCTGGCCGCGGATGGGACGGACGAGCCGATGCCCGCGGCCGGCGGCGACCAGCCCTGGGACGCCCTGACCGACGCGGCTGGTGCGCTGTTGCCGGAGCTGGTGTCCCAGCGGGACCGGCTCGAGCAGAGCGCCACCGGCGGCATAGGGCACGACGACGCCCAGCCTTCGGCCCGGTCGGTGGTGACCGGTCTGCTGCACCGCTTCCAGTCCACCGGTGTCGTGGCACCTGTCGAGGCGGACGAGTCGGCTGCGCAGGGGCCCGGGCAGGCCGCGTCACGGGTGGAACAGACCCAGGGTGATGAGGCGCCGGCCGGGAAGGTGACGTCGGTGCTGCCTGGTCCGGCGGCGGCCTACATGCCGGTGACGGCGACGACCGTGCAGGACGTGGTTGCGCTCGCGCCGGCCGTCAGCGCGCAGGTGCGGGAGCGGATCGAGGCCGACAGCCCGGGGTTGGATGCCGACCTTGCTGCCTGGCACGACAGCAGCAGTGGGGCGGCGAAGCTGACGCTGCTCGGCCCGGTTCGGCTCACCGCCCCGGGGACACCCCCGGACAAGCGTGTGCTGTTCTACACCGAGGTCGTGGCCTACCTCACGGCCCGCCCGCTCGGGGTGACCGCCGCGGAGCTGGCGGCGGATTTCTGGCCGGGTGAGAGCAACGAGGCGAAGGCGGCGATGCGGGTTCGCAACACCCTCAGCCCCGTGCGTAGCTGGCTGGGGACGGACCCGCGGACCGGCGAGCCGTACCTGCCGGCCGCGCGTCGCGACGTCGGCGCTGGCGTCTACCAGCTGCGGGGCCTGCTGGTCGACGCCGAACTGTTCCGGCGGCTCCGGCTGCGCGGAGTCGCCCGCAGTGACGCCGGCGTCGTGGACCTGCAGGAGGCGCTCGCTCTGGTGGTGGGTCCGCCGATGCAGCATCGGCGGGAGGACGGCTACGGCTGGCTGGTGGACACCCCGCTGGAGCACCAGTACACCGCCGCGATCGTGGACACCGCGCATCTGGTCGCCGGCATCTGCCTGGCGGCCGGTGACCCAGCCGGGGCGGAGCGTGCGGCCCGGGTGTCGCTGCTGGCCGGTGACACCTCCGACGTGGCGCTGCTCGACCTCGTCGCCGCCTGCGACGCAATGGGCGACCAGGCCCAGGCGCAGGCGCACGTACGGCGGATCCTGGCCAACCACGAGGCCGAGGTCGAGGAGGACCTTCCGCCCCGCACGTACGAGGTCTTGCGCCGCCGCCAGTGGCTGCCCGTCCGGGGCCGTTTCCACGCCGGCTAACGGTGGGCTAGACCTGGGCTAGACCCAATACCGTTCAGTTAAATGCTACGCGGTAGGTCGGTGGGTGTTGGGGTTGGGGCCAGTCGGCGTGGTGGCGGCGTTTGACGTGCCACTTGGGCATCTTGCGCTTGATGACCCTGGGTGCCGCGCGTAGTCGGCGGGCCGGGTTGAGCCGGTGCAGGAGCCTGGCGATCGCGTGCTGCCAGACCCGGTGGCAGGCGGTGGTGTCCTCAGGGGGGAAAAGCGCCCCGGGGGGCGATGGACTGGCGGGCGATGCGCAGGGCGGCGACGAAGCTGATGCGGTCCGGGTCGTGCCCGCTGTGCTGGGCGGCGCCTGCCATCAGGGTGCGGATCGCGTAGTGGCAGCACAGGTGGCCCCAGATCTCTTGCTGGACCAGCTCGGGGGACTTTGACCGCAGCACCAGGCGGGGTCCTCGTTGGTGGGTTTTGAGCTCGTCGAAGGTGAGCTCGATCTCCCACCGCTGGTGATAGGCCGCGGCCAGCTCGGTGGCCGGCACCTCGTCGGGATCCAGCAGCGTGGTGAACAGCCGGTAGGTCTCGGGGTTGTCCCGTCCGTCGTCGACGGTGTAGTCCACGACCCGCACCAGCATCGGTGCGGCGGGGGTGCGGTCGGTCGACTTCTTCAGGTGCGCCAGTCAGGACCCGTCGGACAGGTCCTGCACGTGCTGGGCGCGGGGGCCGGCGCTGTCGGTCCGGATCCGCCACAACAGCTCGGCCCCGGTGCCGGATGCTTTGCCCCACAGGGCGAAGGAAAAGAACCCGCGGTCAGCGAGCAGCAGCATCCCGGGCTGCAGCGACCCAAGGAGTCGCTGCGCCAGGGTGGCTTCGGACTCGGTGTACTTGCCGATCTGCGCCGCGAACATCGCATGCGTCCCGCACTCCGCCAAAGCCACCACCCGAGCCTGCGGGAACGCTGACTGCTCGCCCTTGTCACCCCAGGCCGGCCGAAGGACTCCATGTTCTCCGGCGTATCAGCAACGTCCAGACACAGGCCGTCAATCGCGACGAGCCGACGGCCAGCCAGCCACGTCCCCGGCGTCGACTGCGTACCAATCGGCACTGCGACCCGCTCGAACAGCGCCTTCATCGGCTCCGGCCCCAACCTCTGCCGGGCCTGGAAGATCACCGACTTCGACGGCGGACTGTAGTTCTGCGCCCACCCCAAGGACCACGCCAGGCCGTCGGTCAGCTGACTCAAGACGTCCTCATACGAGCCCTCGGAATGCATCGCCATCCCGATCGCAAAATAGGCCATCACCCGCGCCGGCAACGACCGATTCCGCTGCTCCGTCCGGCCCGCCGCCGCGATCACCTCATCAACCAGCTCAGGCGGGAAGACCCGCGTCAGGACACCCACAGACACCAGGTCCGACAGGCGACGATCCGAGACCGGCTTCTTCCACCCAGCACGAGGCATCCCGCCAAACTACACCCGTGTAAGCCTAACTGAACAGTGTTGGGGCTAGACCACGGCGAACGGCCCCATGCAGCGCGGCATACGCCGCCATGGCGGCGGGATGGGACACAGGGACGCCGCACACTGCGCCGGCGGTCGCTGTCGGGGCGGCTCGGGCTGAAGGACCTGGACATGGGCAACATCGGGACTGGGAGTCGACGCATCGAGGTGCTGCCGGAGGCCGAGCCGGTCCACCCACCCCAGCAGGTGCCAGCGCCGAATCCGGCCCCCCTGAGCCGACCCCTCCGGCTGTACCCGCCGGGCCGGCTGTACCCGCCGGGCCGACGGCCCCGCGCGCGCCTGCCCAACTCCGATGGGAGGTGGGGGTGAGCGCGGGTGCCTAGGACGAGGGGGTGAGGGACGTGCACGGTCGACCAACCAGCGTCCCGGGCGGTGGTGAGCGCGGGGGCCCGGCGTCCCCGATCGGCCCGCGAGACGGGGCTGCGGAAGCTGGTCCGGACGAGTTCGCGGTCGGGGCGGTGCGCGCAGTCCGGACGTTCCGGCTGGGCCGGGACGGGCAGCTGTTCCCGTTGTACGCCGACCGGCCGTTGCGGCCGGGGGTGAACACGGCGCTGTGCTGCCGCGGTGACGCGCACGCCGCGTCGGCCCGGGCTGCCGCTGCGGCTTCTACGCCTACGGCGACCTAGCGTGGGTCGGCGCCCAGCCGCCGTCACGGTCCGCGCTCGCTGTCGTGGCGCTGTGGGGTGAGATCGAGGTCGCCAGCCGCGGTGTCCGCGCCGCCGCCGGGCCGGTCGAGGCGATCTGGCTGCATCCCCAGTCGATGCCGGGCTTGCTGGTCGGGCCTGCGCCGCCTACCCCGTTGCGGTGGTCTACCGGTCCCGCGCGGAGCTGCTCGAGCGGCATCCGCTGACCGTGCTGGAGGGTCACGAGCCGCCGCGGTTGTCGGCGCGCGTGCGGCGGCTGCTGCTCCTTGCGCTGCACGCCACTGTCGGCGCCGCGGTGGTCGCGGTCGGGGCCGTCCTGGCGCCGGTGCTGGCCCGGTCGGGGCAGGGCGCGCTGCTGGGGCTGACGGCCCTGTCGGTGTGCCTGCTCGCGGCGCTCGGCGGTCTGGTGCGCAGTTCGCTGGGAGCGCTGACGGTGGAGGTGGTGGGGATGGGCTGGATGCTCAGCTCGATGTCCGGGTCGGCTGCCGCCGTGTGGGGGAGCCGCGCTCCGCTGCTGGTCGCGGCTTTGGGCGGGGCCCTGGCCTGGCTCGACCTGGCAGCCCCGGGACGGCCCGTACCGCGCCGTCTGCCCAGGTCGCCGGCCGCGTCACGGCTCTCGCCGCCGGGAGGGTCTCGGCTCTGCGTCGACGGCTGATCTGACCGCAGGTTGCCGGCAGCGGCGCGAACCCGGCGCGACGCGTGTCGGTCACCAGCGTTGCGGGCGATGTGGAGCAGCAGCAGGGCTCGGGCGGCCGGCGGTCGCCGGAAGGCGAGCGGCGGGCCTGCCCGGTCGCCGGGGTGGCGACGGCGATCCGCCCCGGTGCGGGAGCCGCCGGACAGCGACCCGCTCGGGGCGTCCCGGCGGCGGTCACAGTCACCGTGTCAACGCCCGGCAGGGTGACCTGCCCGCACCTACCGGCGGCCTTGCAGACAGGGGTACGCCCGGTGCGGACGGCTGCGTATCGCCTTCCGCGTGCTGCTGCGAAAGGCCGCCCGGGACCGTATCCGTGCAGGTCAGCGGCGGGATACGTGCGCTGGCCGGCCGGGGTCTGAGGCCGCCCCCGGTGCAGTGGAGGCGCCAGCGGGGCGTCTGGGCGGCCTCTAGGAGTGCGCGGGGGGGTACGGGCCGGGGGTACGAAGTGGAGGACGTAGGTCCGCAGCGTCGGGTGCATTCCGACCTGAGGAGCCGACGTGTACCGCACCGCCTCGAACACCTTCTGCAGCACCAGCCCTGTCTCCAGTACCAGCAGCGCCGCGCCACCTGCGGCGCCCGAGACGACCTGGCCGACCCGGACGGTTGCGCCAACGGGCACCCGCGGCGCGGTGCTGCGCCGTGTGGTGCCGACGCGGCCCGACCGGAGCGCCGCAGCGCAAGCGAGCAGAACTGCTGGCGGCGGTGGCGGCGTCCGCAGCCGGAGCCTGCCGGCCGCGGGCAGCTGGGGCGAGCTCGTTACCCGCCTGGACAGCAGCGGCCGGTTCGTTCAGTGGGGTGGGCTGGAGCCGGCTCTAGCCGGTGCGGACCTGGATGGTCTTCGGGAGCAGCTGCAGCCCGGCGTCGATCCGGCCCGCTCAGATGAGCTGATCGGTGCGGTGCTGCGACTGGCGGCAGTTGACGGCCATGACGAGCCCGACGCGGTGCTGGTGCTGCTGCACCTGCTGGCGGCCGGCGTCCGCGTCGTCGCCAAGCAGCTCAGGGACCTGAGCTGCGACCCGCTGGGTCTGGTCGTCGGTGAGCTGGCCGCGCAGATCAGGTCCTTCCCGTCCACCCGCACCCGGCGAGGGCTTGCCGGGACGTTGCTGATGGACACCAAGGCGGCGCTGCTGCGGGAGCTGCGGCCACGCCGGACCCGGGCGCACCGCGACGTGTACGAGGTGCCGGTCGACCCGACCGACCCCACCACCTTCGCGCTGCTGTTCGGCACGACGGCCCCCGCGCACGACGACGAGCTGGACCTGCTCGAGGTGCTGCTGTGGGCGCAGCGCACCGGCGTCGTCGACCCGGTGGACGTGGCACTGCTGCTGCACGCGGAGCGCAGCCGCGACGAGCCCGGCTCGCTGCGGCTGACGCTGGAGCGGTGCTGGGGTCAGAGTGGGCGCACCCTGCGGCGCCGCAGGCTGCGGACCCTCGCAGCCCTGCAGGCCGCCAGCCGCGACTACCTCCGTGACTGCGCGTGACCTCCCGAGGCAGCAAGAACCGGCGGCCGTGCAACATTCTCCGAACAGAAGATGGCCGAACGTGGCCACCAAGGGCCTGCGACGACACCTGCCCCCGTATGACCACCTCACAGGCCGCTGGCAGCACCCGGCCGCACACCCCCATGCAGGTCGCCGGCCGGCCGGACATGATGGCCGCCGCCGACCAGTTCCTCGCCGACGAGCTGGACCGCCTCGGCGCGGCCCGCCGCCGCGTCTGCGACGCGACGGTCCGACGGCTCGAGCAGCTGCTCGACACCGTTCGCGCAGGAGCACACGCCCGCGCGGAGCTCGACGGCCTCAGGAGCGAACTGCTGCGCGACGGGGCGCTGCTGTGGACCGCCCGGCGCAACCGACACTCCGCAGCACCAACCCCGTCGACGTCGGTCATCGACGGCGACAGCGACGGGCAGGCACCGGCACCGGCACCGGCACTGTCACCGTCACGGTGGTGCCGGCGTGACGCGTCTGGCGGAGGTCGGCCGGCCCGGCCCGGCGATCAGCGTTCTGGACGGCGGCGACGTCGAGCCGCAGACCGGCCGGCTGCTCAGCATCGCCGAGCTGCGCCAGGCCATGCACATCGCTCGGGCCGGCCGCGACACACCGCCCGCTGCGCTCGTCGACGACCAGAGCGGCCAACGCTCCCACGACAGCACGCGCGCCGGGTACGCCGCGACCGCCCTGTCGACGACTCCGGCGCTGCCCGGGAAGCCCAGCGCCCTGCCCGCGCCAGTCGCTGCGGCAGTCGCGCTGCCCCAACAACCGCCTGTCATCGCGCCCGCCCGCACTCGGGCCACCGAGCAGCAGCCGGCCCAGCCCCCGGGCCCGTTCGTGCTGGTGCTGGCGGCGCAGGCCGGCTCGGGTGCCTCGACGGTCGGGTTAGCGCTGGCCGACGCGGCGGCGGCCGCCGGCCGTGAGGTGCAGCTGGTCAGCGGCCACGGTGTATCTGCCTGTGGGCTGCTGGCTGTTCCGCACATCGAGCTTGGTGGGGCCGAGGCGGCGTGGCGGCGCGGTAAGCGCGGCGACCTGGTGCTGGTCGACCGGTCCCGCACCGACGACCCCGCGGTCGCGTGGCCGCAGACCCCGGTCCCGGCGGACGTGCTGCGGGTACTGGACGCGCCCCTGGGTAGCCCGCTGGCCCAGACGCCGCCCGTCACGGTGCTGCTGGTCTGCCGCGCCAGCGTGCCGGGTGTCCAGCGGGCCGAGCACCTGCTGCGCCGGCTGGAGGACCAGCGCCGCGACGCGCTGGCCGACGGCGCCCTGGACCCCACCGCCTGGAGTCCGCAAGTGCTGCTCGCGGTCGTCGGTCCGGACCGGTGGGCCGGGCCGGTCAGCGCCAGCGTCGGGGTCGGGCTGCAGCGGCTGCAGCACGACGGGCGGGTCGTCGGCGTCCCGCTCGACCGGCACCTCGACCGCACCGGTCCGTCCGCCGATCCGCTCCCCAAGGCCGTGCTCAAGGCCGGTCGGGTCCTGCTGCAGCACGTCGAGGCCGACCTGTCGGCGTTCGCCGACGGTTGCCCCCAGTCCGTTCCGACGCACCCCGCGTCGGTCAGCCCGCTCGAACCCCGCACCTCCCCACCCCCGAAGGACAGGTTCTAGATGACTCTGGTCAGCACGATGGTCCTGGCTGCCGGCCCGTGCCCCACGGCGCCGCCCGGGCTGCAGCGCTACGCCGACCAGGTCACCGGCTGGGTGAAGTGGGGTGTCCTGGCGATCCTGGCGATCAGCTTCTTCGCCAGCGTCGGGATGCTCGTGTGGGGCCGGGTGACCCACCACCCCAAGGGCGCCCGGCTCGGCTTCGACGGGATCATGGTCTGCTTGGTCGGGGCGATCCTGTACGTCGTCGGGTACGTCATCATCACCTCGATCGTCGGCAGGGGCTGCTGATGAGCCGGCACCAGTCCCGCTCGCACGGTCGGCGCGGCGGAGGCGATCAGAACGACGCGCCGATCGTGTGGAGCCGCGAGAAGATGCTCGCGCTGCTGGCCGGCGGCGTCGCCGCCGTGCTGCTGGTCGTGGCGGGGCTGGTGCTCGCCGTGATGACCGCCGTGCGCCCCGGCGGCAGTGGCAGCTCCCTGAGCCGCACGGCGGCCGGCGGGGCGAGCACCCGCGGCGCCTCCGGCGGCAGTGCGGACACCGCGCCGACCACGGTCGACGCGCGCAGCCCCGACGCGCTTGCGGGCGCCCCCATGCAGACGGTCCCGGACTCCGCCTCCCACCCGTCGGCGCTCTCGCTGCACCAACCTCCGGCGCCGCTGCCGCTGCCGACCTCGACCCGGATGGGTCCGGCCGGCGTCCCGACCGGCTTTGCCCGCACCGCGGCCGGGGCGCTCGCGCAACTCGCCGCGATCGATGGCACCGCGCTGTCGTCGGCGACGATGAGCGGTGTCAGGGACGTCATCGCCGGCTGGGCCGTGCCCGGCGGCCCGACGACCAGCAGTTGGTCCGGTGTGACGGCGATGGCCACCCTGCTCAACGTGGTCCAGCGCGCCGGCGACTCCAACAACGACGTCACCTCCAGCAACGACGTCACCTCCAGCGTCGTCGGTAGCGCCGGCGGGGGGCAGCTCGTCGTCGTCGCCAGCCCCCTGATGGGCCTGGTCAAGGGGAGCCTGCCCGCCGGCAGCGGCACCGCCGGGGGGCCGGCGCCGCAGTTCGTCGTGCCGTGCCTGGACATCGAGCTCGACGTCACGGCGAACAGCACCGCCCGCGGCGCGACCAGCGACTGCCAGCGGATGGTCTGGACCGACGGCCGCTGGATGATCGGCGCCGGCCCGGAGCCGGCGCCGGCGCCGGCGGTCTGGCCCGGCACCGATCTGGCCCATCAGGTCGGCTACCGCGACTTGCGCTACGCCGGCATCCCCGGCCCGGCTGTCATCGACGCACCCGGCGCCGAGGCCGGCAGCACCGCGGCGGCGGTGTCCCGTGGCTAGCGGCATCGGCCCCCTCGCGATCAGCCCGAACCCGCTGAACTGGCTGGGCGGCGCCGCGCAGGGCGCCGCGGCCGACGCCTTCAAGGCGGTCATGATCGGGCTGTGGTCGACCGGGCTGTGGCTGCTGAAGCTCGCCTTCTCGATCGTCGATGCGTTCACCAGCCCGGACGTCAGCGCCCACGGTCCGCTCGCCGGGGCGCTGCCGACGACGCTGTGGCTCGGCGGGTCGGTCGCGGTCCTGATGCTGTTCGTCCAGCTCGGCGCGGCCCTGGTCCGCCGGGACGGCCAGAGCCTGGGCCGGGTACTGCTCGGCATCGGCCAGTTCGGGGTCGTGTGGGTCGGGTTCCTGGGCATCGGTGGGGCGCTCATCCTGGCCGCCGGCGGCCTCACCCACGCCATCCTGGGCTCGCTGCTGCATGTCGGCAGCTGGTCGCAGTTCTCCGTCTCCGACTCCTGGCCGCGCAAGGTCGACGACGCCACCGCCGCGGGGGTCCTGGGGATCTGCTCGCTGCTGATGCTCATCCCCGCAGCGTTCGGCTACCTGCTCGTGATGCTGATCCGCGAGGCCTCCCTGGTGATCCTGCTCGCGACCACCCCCATCGCCGCCGCGGGACTGCTGAGCGACTCGACGAAGGCGTGGTTTTGGAAGAGCCTGCGCTGGTTCATCAGTGCACTGCTCATCGCCCCAGCAGCTGCCCTGATCCTGGGCATCGGGGTCTCGCTGAGCCGCGGGGTCGTGCAGGGCGCCGGGACCGACACGGTCGCCGCGACCGGCACCGCCGTCGTCGGCTGCGTGCTGGTGCTGATTGGCGCGCTGTGCCCGATGACGCTGTTCAAGCTGCTCGCGTTCGTCGACCCCGGCACCGGCTCCGGCGCGGCGCTGCGGCAGTCGATGAGCGACGCCGGCGGGATGAGCGGCCTGGTTAAGGGCGGCGGCGGCGGCTCCTCGGGCGGGACCGGCGCGACGTCGGCGGCCTCGCAGGGCGACGGCGCCGGACGGTCGCAGGGCGAGGCGGCAGCTGAGGCCAAGACCTCCTCCCGGATCGCGTCGATGCTCGGCCCTGTCGGCGCCGGGATCGGCATGGTCATGCAGGCCGCCAATAAGGCCTCGGACCTGAGCAGCGACGTGCTCGGCTCGGCTGGCGTCGGCGGCCCCGGCTACGCCGCCGGAGCGGCCGACACCAGCGCCAACCGAGGCGGCGGCGCAGGAGGTGGGGCAGTCCCCAGCGCCCTCGGCGGCGGTGACGTCCCCACCGGTGGGAATGCGCCCGGGGACCTGGCCGACGCCGGCCCGGCGACGCTGCCCGGCGCAGGCCCGGGAAGCCCTGGGGGCAACGCAGGCGGCGGTCCCGGCGGCGGTGGCTCAGGCGGCCTGCCGACCACGCCGCTGCCGGGCGCCGGTGGGGCCGGTCCGGGTGCGGGCGGTGCCGGTGGGGCGGGCCTGAGCGAGGCGGCGGTGGTGGCGCTGTGAGCGGGACGCAGCAGGACGCGCAGCAGGCGGTCCGGTACGGCAACTGGAGCCCGGACCGGCAGGGTTGGCTGTTCGGGCTGAGCGGTGGGGCGCTGGCCGCAGTCGTCATCGGTGGGCTGCCGATGCTGCTGGCCCTCGGGGTGCACGCGTGGGTCTTCGCGTTGCTGTGGGCGGGCGTGTGGGGGGTGCTGACGGTCGGGGTGTGCGTGCCGGTCGCCGGCCGGTCCGCCGCGCGGTGGGCCGTCGACGCGGTGCTGCACACGGTCGGGGCGGGCGCGGGGTGGTCGTCCTGGCAGAGCCGCGCCGCCGCCGGGCAGGCCGACGACCTGGCCGAAGCTGACCTGCCCGGCGTGCTCGCCGGCATCACCGCGCACGACGGCCCGCCGTTCGGGGTGATGCTCGCCCGGCCGGCGATCGTGCAGGACAGCAGCGCCCAGAGCTGGGCCGCCGTCGCGCGCATCAGCCACCCCGGCATCGGCCTGGCGGAGGCCGGCACCCGCAACCGCATGGCAGCGGGGTTGTCGGAGCTGCTCGAGGGCGCCGCGTCGGCGGAGCTGATCTCGGTGATGGCGGTCCAGATCCGCACCGTCCCCGACGACGGCGCGGAGCGCGCAGCGTGGCAGGCCCGCCAGGTGCGGCCGGACGCGCCGGCGCTGGCGCGGCAGGTCAACGCCGAACTCAGCGCGGCGATGGTGCAGGCCGGGGTGCGGCACGAGACGTTCGTGACCGTCGTGGTCCCCGAGCCCCGCATCGCCAGGCAGGCCAAGCAGGCCGGTGGCGGCGTCGACGGCCGGGCCCGGGTGCTTTACCAGGTGATGGGCGAGGTGGAGGCCCGCCTGGCCGGGGGGATGGGCTGCTCGAGCGTGCAGTGGCTCGGCACCGCCGAGCTCGCTGCCGCGATCCGCACCGGCTTCGCCCCCGGCGACCGGGCCGGCCTGATCGAGGCGCAGCTGGCCGCCCAGGCCGACCCGTCCGTCGCCGGTCGGCTGCCGGTCGCTGCGGCGGGACCGAGCTCGGCGCCGTCACCCGAGCGCCGGCACTACACCCACGACGCCTGGTCGACCGCGACCTGCACGCTGCTGCTACCTGAGCAGGGCGCGCTGATGGGCGCTCTCGCGCCGGTGTTCACCCCCTCGGTCGCGGGGGAGCGGCGCAGCGTCACGGTGTTCTTCGAGCCGGTCAGCCGGGACAAGGCCCACCGGATGGTCGGACGCGACTCGATGAGCGCCGGGACCGCGGCGGAGATGCGCAACCGGATGGGGTTCCAGACCCGCGCGGCGCACCGACGTGACGCCGCCCGGGTCCAGGACGCCGACGTCCGCCTGGCCTCCGGCCGGTCGCTGGTCCGGGCTGCTGTCGCGGCCGCGGTGACCGTCCCGTCGACCTGGTCGATCAGCGACCACGCCAGCAGGCTGGAGAGCAGCGTGCGGGGGGCGGGGTTCGTCCCGCTGCGACTGGACCTCGCGCAGGACAGCGGCTTCGCCGCCGCCTGCGTGCCGCTGGGCATCGGCCTGCCGCGCCGCAGGGCCACCAGGTGACCGGCCGCTGGGGCAGGACCCCTTCCGGCCGGGGCATCGGCGAGCTCGTCGCGGAGCACGGAACGGCGCTGCCGCCCAAGATCGTGCAGGAGGTTGATCGCGCGGCAGCGGACCCGTTCACCGAGCTGGTCAACCGTCGCGGCCGCCGGCAGCCCGGCAGCGGCTGGGCCGCGAGCCCGGCGCGGCTGTCGACCTGGAAGATGACCAGCGAGCAGGTCGGCGGGGTGTGGCCGCTGATCGCGGCCGACGGCCTCCCGCCGACCGGCGCACAGATGGGCATCGACTACCTGTCCGGCGGGGCGTTCTACGCCGACCCGATCGGCTGGACCCTGGCCGGGACCGCCGGCGTCACCAACCCGAACATCATGATCTTCGGGGCGCCGGGTCAGGGCAAGAGCGGCACGGTCAAGCTGTTCGTGCTGCGGCAGATGGTCTACGGCTACCGCACGCTGATCCTGGGCGACGTCAAGGACGAGTACGAGCTGCTCTGCCGGGCCCTCGGCGTCCAGCCGCACGCGGTCGGTCACGGGCTGCCGGCCCGGATCAACCCGCTGGACTTCGGCCCCCTGGGCGCCGACTGGACCCACCTGCCCGCGGCGGAGGCGCAGCGCCGCGCCGCGCTGGTCTTCAGCCGCTGGCTACTGCTCCTGCGCGGGCTGGTCGGGTCGCAGCAGGTCGAGTTCGGCCCCACCGCAGAGGCCGCCGTCGGGCACGTCGTGCGCGAGCTCACCGGCTACGCCACCGGCGCCACGACGCTGACCGAGATCACCATCCCGCAGCTGTGGCACGCCCTGGACGAACCGAGCCAGCGGCTCGTCGCGGAGTGCCGCTACTCGGGCCGGCAGCACTTCCTGGACCAGACCCGACCCGTCCGGGACGCCCTCGGCTCGCTGGTAAAGGGCCACCTCGCGGGGCTGTTCGACGCCCCGACGACCGTCACGGTCGACTGGCGCGCACCGATCCAGTCGCTGTCGCTGTCGCGCCTGAACCCGCTCGGCGACGAGGCCGTCGGGATCGCGCTGACCTGCCTGAACAGCTGGGGGCGGGCGATGACGCAGGTCGGCGAGCCTGGGGACCTGCGCATCGTGGTGCGGGACGAGGCGTGGAAGCAGATGCGGCTCGGGAGCGACGCGGTGAAGAGCCTGGACGCAGACCTGCGGCTGTCCCGCTCCGAGGGGTGCATCCAGGTCATCGCCGCGCACAAGCCCAGCGACATGCTGACCGTCGGCGACGCCGGCAGCCAGGCCGTCGCGATCGCCAAGGACCTCCTGCACCTGTGCGGGACGAAGATCCTGCTCGGCCAGGACGACAAGATCGGCGACGAGCTCAGCGCCCTGCTCGGGCTCGCGCCGATGGCCGAGCGGATCGTCACCGACTGGGCGACCGCCGCCAAGGGCCGCGCCCTGTGGGTCGTCGGCGGACGGGAGTTCAAGGTCCAGACCATCCGGTCGGCCACCGAGGTCGTGCTGACCGACACCAACGACGCCCTCACCACTCCCATCGCGGTAGGCGGCAACCGGACCGCACCGCGTTCGCCCGCTGGTGCTCGCGTGCCGACGGCGCCGGCCCCGGCTGCCGCCAGCGCCGCTGGTCGGGTGGGCTGAGCCGTGCCGGACCTCGGGCAGGCAGATCCCGGTGGGCAGTGCGGCAAGGCCCTGGCGGCGCTGCCGGCCGGCATCGTGGCCGTGCTACTCGTGCTCGGCCTGCTGGTCATCACCGTCGGCGGCGCCGCCGCCTCCCCGCCGCCCGGTTGCGGGCAGGCCGGGACCGCCACCAGCTTCGCCTCGGTCACGCTCGACGCGGAGCAGATGGGTAACGCCGGCACCATCGTCAGGACGACCGCCGCGTACGCCGGCGGAACGCTGCCCGCCTACGCCGCTGTCGTGGCCCTGGCCGCGGCGGACACTGAGAGCGGCCTACGGAACCTGCCCGGCGGGGACCGCGATAGCGCCGGGCTGTTCCAGATCCGCACTGGCCTGCACGGAGCCGACGTCGCGACCGACCCGGTCAAGAGCACGCTGTGGTTCCTCGACGCGCTCGTGCGGGTCCCGAACTGGCGGACGATCCCGCTCACCGAGGCCGCCGCCAACGTGGAACGTCCCGCGCTGGCCTACCGCGGCCGCTACGCAGGTGCCCAGGCCCTGGCCACCGCCGTCGTCGCCCAGCTCTGGCCCACCGCCCGCAGCGCCATCACCAGCACCAGCACCAGCACCAGGGCGGCAGGCGGCGCCGGGGCCGGGGCCGTGACCAGTCCGGGCAGCCCAGGCGAGCCGGACAGCACCGTCGGGGTGGACCTGTGCCCGACCGGTGGCCCGGGCCGCGGCGGCAGCCCCTCGACCGTCGCGCTGGCCTGCACCGTCGGTGGGGCGGGCACGGTCCAGGCCGGGCCGGGCGGCGTGCCGATCCGGGTCTGCGACGCGGGGCGCGGCGTCGTCGTCGACGTCACCATCGCCGGGCAGGTCGCCGCGATGATGGCCGCTGCCGACAGCGCCGGCCTGCACCTGTCGGGCGGCGGGTTCCGCTCCTACGCCGAGCAGGTCGAGCTGCGCCGGCAGCACTGCGGCGGCAGCAGCTACGACATCTCCCAACGGCCCCCCGGGGAGTGCAGCCCCCCGACCGCCCTGCCCGGCACCTCGATGCACCAGTGGGGCCTGGCCGTCGACTGGTCCAACGTCGGCTCCCTGATCGCCAGCCACAGCAACCCCGCCTGGCAGTGGCTCAGCAGCAACGCGGGCCGGTTCGGGTTCGCCAACCTCCCGAGCGCACCCTGGCACTGGAGTTCGAATGGCCACTGAGTTGTCGGGTTCGCCGGAACCGCAGCTGCTGGTTGACCTGGACCGGCACACCAGCTGCCGCGCGGCCGGCCCGGGCCAGCACGACACACCTGACCAGTCTCACGATCTCCAAAGAGCTCAACGTTGACGACCCCAGCTCAGCGCGGGCGTGACCCGCAGCTGATGGTCCGCGGCGGTCAGGTCGCGCTCGTCGCCCTCGCCGGCGTGGCGCTGCTGCTCGTCCTGGCAGCGCTGGTCGGCCTGGGCGTCGCGGCGGCGCTTTTGGGCGGCGGGTGGGTGTGGCCGGCCGGCAACGACACCGTCGGCGCCGTCGCCGGCGGGCTGCTGTCCGGGCACCCCGGCGCGGGCCTGCCGTCCGCGGCCGCCGCGCGGGTCCCGGCGCCGTCGGTCGTCTACGGCGTCGTCGCCGTGGTCGAGGTCCTCACCGTCGCGCTCGCCGCCCTGATCGGGGTGCTGTTCTGGCGCTACCACCGGCCTGGCGACGCCCGGCGGGGGATGGCCACCCGCGAGGAGGCCGCCCGCGTCCTGGGCGCCGGCCGGCTGCAGGCCGCGAAGGCCGTCCTGCGGCCGGACCTGCCTGGGGTCACCGGCGACGCGGGCCCGGCAGGAGCCGGGCGATGAGCCGCGTGGCGCCGTCCGAGCTGGGCTGGCGGCTCGGGAAATCGGTCATCCCGCGGGGGGTGGAGCTGTGGGTCCGCTACGACCGGACCACCGGTGTCTACGGCGCGCAGGGAAGCGGCAAGACCCTGGACCTACTCGCGCCGGCGCTGCTCGCCCACCCCGGGGCGGCGCTGGCGACCCTGACCAAGCTCGATGACCTGCTGCTCACCGTCACCGACCGGCAGGCGCCGCTCGAGCCTGGCGCCGCGGGAGGGCGCGGTGAGCCGCGGCCGGTCGCGGTGCTGGACCCGTTCGGGATGGCGCCGGGGGTGCCGGAGCTGGTGTGGGACCCGATCGCCGGGTGCGTCGACCCGATGGTCGCCGAACGCCGCGCCAAGGCCTTCAGCGCCGGCACCGTCACCGGCGCGGTCGCCGGCGGCCGGCAAGACGGCGCCGCCCGCTTCTACGCCGCCGAGACCGCCAAG
>JAABUT010001411.1_pt1 | contig 27373 bp, 23 predicted proteins | sample 5559281 | NCBI WGS metagenome assembly JAABUT01 (sample SAMN10711880, study PRJNA513359) | rock metagenome | isolation source: Antarctica rocks | place: Antarctica: Victoria Land, Ricker Hills nord | collected 2016-01-04
TCTTGCAAATAGAATGATGAAAATGAGTGTAGAATCGAAGAATTTCTTGCGATCTAAAATGATGATGATGCAAATTTGAAGAATTTCTTGCAAATTTTTCTTACTGAATAGATTGTTTCATATCATCTATTCATCGATAGCAAAATAGTAAATGATGAGCATTTATTTAATGTTAAAGATCAGCATAAAGCAAGTCAATATTAGTGTCATTTAACTAGAAGATAAATGCTAAGAAAGAAAGATAGTTACAGAAAAGAAGCTGATTACATATATGTATTTCTCAGTTGATGCTAGACTCAATAAAGACTAGTCAAGATGACAAAGTGAGAATAAATTTGACAAGACTAAAAGATTGAGTCTGACAAGATTAGAATCATGACAGAAAGATTAGTAGAAAGATCAATAAAAAGCTCAATTGATAACTCAGTAAAAAGCTTAATCAATAACTCAGTAAAAAAATCAGTAAAAAGTTCAGTAGAAAGTATTGTTTGAAGCATTATTTGATATATATTATGCATTCATTCAATGTATATTTTGAAGCATGTAAAAAATTTAATAAAGTGTTTGATCAAAAGTTTAATATTGTGTCATAAAGAGTACATTTTATTGAGTTAATTAACATTATTTTGTACAAAATAAAAAGTAGAAACTACAAAAGAAAGAAGTAAGAAGAAGTAAAAATTTTGAATTTTCTGAATTTTCTAACGTTGATTTTCAACTGAAAGTGAAAATTACTAATCATAAGAATAATAGTACTGTTTTCAAGTCATGTAAAAAACATTGTTTGAAACATTGTTTAACTCATGTTATGCATTTATAATTTAAAGCATGTAAAGCATTTAATAAAGTGTTTAATAAAGAATTTAATAAAGAATTCAATAGAAAATTTAAGTAAGTAAGTAAATGAGTGAGTAAATGAATGAGTAAATGAGTAAGTAAATGAGTAAATATATGAGCAAATAAATGAGTGAGTAAATGAGTGAGTAGAATGATGAGCATGTAGAATGATGAGTAAAGTGATGAGCATGTAAAATGATGAGTAAAATGATAAGCATGTAAAGTGATGAGTAAAATGATGAGTATGTAAAATGATGAGTAAAATGATGAACATGTAAAATGATAAGTAGAATAATAAGTATGTAAAATAATGAGTAAATGAGTGAGTAAATAAACAAGTAAATGAGTGAGTAAATGAGTGAGTAAATGAGTGAGTAAATGAGTGAGTAAATGAGTGAGTAAATGAGTGAGTAAATGAGTGAGTAAATGAGTGAGTAAATGAGTGAGTAAATGAGCAAGTAAATGAGTAAGTAAATGAACAAGTAAATGAGTGAGTAAAATGATGAGCATGTAAATAAATATTTTAACTGAATTAATTGAATTAACTGAGTTAGTTGAATTTAGCTGAAATTTAGCTGATTAATCAGTTGTTAGCTGATTATTAGTTGAATTAAGCTGACTTTTTCAAATTCTATCATTAAGCAAAAAGTTAATTATTGAACATTTTGTTAATGTTTTAACATTTAAATCATGTCATTATGAATCTTGATTTTAATGTCATGCTGTTAATATATGTACTTAATAAAGATAATGATGTTGTCTGTTTCATAAATGTTTATTCAAGCATTTAATTCAGTATTGATGCTGATTTTGATCATTTCATAATTAAAAAGCAACATGTTCATGTTCTCTTCTTTGTTGAAATCATGTCTAGATCATTCAATCAAAGAAGCTCAGAACTGATATGTATGTATTGTTCTTTAAAGATAGCTATAACAAGACATTAAGAATATAGAAGAGAAAGAATGCAAGCTCTTTTATAAATAATGACTTAAGATTGCGCTAGACTCGATACAGATGTGATGTAATAAATCAGATGTGTTTATCTAAAAGAATGATGAAAGAAATGAATGAAGAAAGTGCTGAACAACGAGAAGAAGTGCTGAGAATGATTCAAAGAGATGTGTTAGATTCAAACTAAACATAGCATCATGACTTGCTTTAATCAAATTGATTAAAGTTAGATCTGAACTCTGATTGATTCAGACATGTTCATAACATTCTTTTATATTTGATGACATATTCATGTTTTCTTCTTCTGATGCTGTTTAATTTTATGATAGAAGTGATTTTCTTTTAATATTTTGAAAGTCATAATGAATAATACTTACTGATTTTGATTCTGTGCTTTTAATCATGATATGAGTAGAAAATTGCTGATCAAGATTTTGATGTTACTTTATTGAACTTTCTGAGTTCAAGCAATGATTAATACTTTATTAAACTTTTTAAGTTCAAGTATTGCTGAAATTTCTGATTTCTGATGATGAGCTTAATAAAAAGTTAATCAAGAATAACATGTTCATGTTTTTTTATTTTGATTTTATTGAAATTTCTGATTTTGAATCAAGATTCTTTTTTAAAAATTTCTGATTTTTATTAAGCTTTTTGAGCTTAAGTTTTGATTTTGCTGTTGAAATTTCTGATTTCAACTTCTGATTTAAGTTATGTAACTTGTTTTTATATTATTTACATATTAATAGCAAGATTAATGAGTTTTGAACTAATGTTATAAATCTGTATAAAGTGAATCATATAAGTGTATTTTAACTAGAAGTTCAAAGCTGAAGAAGAAAGAAAATGCAATACATTGTGAGTTTTACTCATGAAAACACATTAAATTACTAGCATGTCAACATCAATTTTATACTAGTTTATGATAGTTTAACATGATTTATGTTAAATTAATTTAAAGTGCATAATTGCAACATATTTGAACATTTGTTAAATGATATTAATGAAACTTTCAAGTTTACTTATGTCAAACTTAATGAGTTTTGTGAGTTGTTTATGTTGTAGTAACAGACATGCAGTCTTAACAAGATTTATACATAGTTAGCATGTAAATTTAAAGAATGTTCATGATTTAAGTTTTTTTTGCTAATCATTCTTTGTTAAAAGTCAGCATAAAGTGAGTCATATGAATATAATGTAATGAGTATATAAATGTTAAGAAAGAAAAGTATTTAAAAGAAAAAAATTGACTATTTATATGATTTAAAAGAACATAAGTCAATTTTGAATAAAGTTAACTTCAAAACAAGTCTATGCTTTAACAATAAATGATCAACAATAGTTTTCAAAATAGTCATTAATATAATTATTAACATAATCATCAATAAAAATGTATAGTTAAAATTATAACATTATCTTTCTTTTTTAATAATTCATATTTACATGAATGTATTTTCTTAATTTTATGTAAAATTGAAATGTTTATTGTAGCAGACTCATTATGCAAGATAAAAGTATCATTGAAGCAGATTTACTAATTGCATGTAAATGAGTTAACAGATTGATTCATTGATAGATAGAATGATGAGAAAATAAATCATTGCATTAATGAAATATCATTGTAGCAGACTCACTGATCAACTTGCTCATTAAAAAGATTGACTTTGAACTCATCATTGTAACAGACTCACTAGTTGCATGTAAATGTATGATCAGATTCACTGATGAGTAGAATGATGAAAGTGAGTAAATTATTGCATTGAGAATAAATATCATTGAAGTAAACTCATTAATTGCATGTGAATTGATAAATGAATTGATTCACTGATAAATAAAATGATGAAAAGATTATTGCATTAATGATGTCATGTTATTAAAGCAAACTCACTTCAAATATCATTTAAGCAAATTAATTATCAAGTGATTAACTTTGTTAATGAGATCAATTATTATTTGTTTTTGTAGCAGACTCATTATCAAATGTGTCATTGAAGTAAATTCACTAGTTGCATGTGAATTAATAAATGAATTGATTCATTGATAAATAAAGTGATGAGAAGATCATTGCATTGATGATGTCATTGAAGTAAACTCATTGAAAGTTTGCTTTTCAAGATAAAGACTTCATGCAGTTTTATAACTGATTTCATTTGATTATTCAATAAATTTGAAGAATTTCTTGTGAATCTGAATGAATGATTAATTCGCTGATCTTTAATTTAGTTGAATGATTTCAATTATTTATTTATACTCATTGATTAATGCATGAGTTCAAATCTTTTCATTGAATTAACTCATAAGAGAAGAAAGATGAGTATTGCTGCATGAATACAAATTACTAAATCAAAGTCAATAAAGAGTTGAAGAATTACTAGCAGAAACACTTGAAGAAATCAATGCAGATTATTTCACTTTGTCTGTAATAAAGAAGCATTTATATAATGTTAGAAATCAGTATAAAGTGAGTCATATGAATGTAATGTAATGAGTATATAAATGTTAAGAAAGAAAAGTATTTAGAAGAAAAGAATCAACTATTTATATGACTCAAAAGAACATAAGTCAATTTTGAATAAAATTGACTTCAAAACAAGTTTATGCTTTAGTGATGAACAATCAACGATAGCTCTCAGAATAATCATCAACATAATCATTAATATAATCATTAATAAAGATGCATAGCTAGAATCATAACATTCTTAACAAATTAAATGCAAGAATGTTTTGTCTCAATTTTCATTATCATGATTGTTAAGATTTTAATTACACATCTTCATTGATAACTATGTTGATAACTATGTTGATAATTATGTTAATGACTATTCTGAAAACTATCATTAATCACTCGTCGCTAAAGCATAGACTTGTTTCAAAGTCAACTTTATTCAAAGTTAGCTTATGTTCTTTTAAATCATATAAATAGTTAATTCTTCTCTTTTAGATACTTTTCTTTCTTAGCATTTATATACTCATTACATTATATTCATATGACTCACTTTATGCTGACTTCTAACATTATATAAATGCTTCTTCATTACAGACAAAGAGAAATAATCTGCATTGAATGCTTCTGTTTGATTCAACTATCAACTTTGATCTAATTGATTTACAATCATGCAACAACACTCATTTTTCACTTCTTGTGAGCTAATTCAATAAGAATAAACAAAAGATTCAAACTTATACATTGATCAATGAGTATAAACAAACAATTGAAATTATTCAACTAAATCAAAGATCAGTGAATTAATCATTCATTCAAATTTGCAAGAAATTCTTTAAATTTATTAAATAATTAAATGAAATCAATCATAGAACTGCGTAAAATCTTTATTTCAAGAAGCAAACTTTCAATGAGTCTGCTTTAATGATATCATCAATGCAATGATTTTCTCATCACTTTATTTATCAGTGAATTGATTCATCTATCAGTTCACATGCAACTAGTGAGTCTGCTTCAATGATATTTATTCTCAATGCAATAATCTTCTCATCACTTTATTTATTAATGAATCAATTTATCTTATGTTTCTGTGTTAACTAGTGAATCTGCTACAAGAACAGATAATGATTGATCTTGTTGACAAAGTCAATCACTCAATAATGAGTTTGTTACAAAGATAAACAATGATTGATCTTTTGATTGAATCAATCAATGAATAAAATAAGCTTTACTATGTAGTAAATTTGAATCAGAAGTGAGTTTGCTTTAATGACATTGTTAGAGATCAGCATAGAGCGAGTCATATGAGTGTAATGTAATAAATATATAAATGCTAAGAAAGAAAAGTATCTAGAAGAGAAGAATCGACTATTTATATGACTCAGAAGAACATAAGCTAATTCTGAATAGAGTTGACTTCAAAACAACTCAATAGTTTAGTGATGAGCAATCAACGATAGTCAGAAACATAGTCATCAACATAGTTATCAATATAACTATTAACATAGATGCGTAGCTAGAATCGTAACAGTATCTTCTCTTTTCAATGATTTATGTTTGCATGAATGTATTTTCTTAATCTTGTGTAAAATCAAAATGTCTATTGTAACAGACTAGCTATGTAGAAAGAAATTGACTTGCTCAGCAAAGAGATCAACTATTGACTGATGTCATTGAAGCAGACTCACTAGAAGAGAATCAACTAGCTCATCAAAGAGATTGATTGTGATCATGTCATTGAAGCAGACTCACTGCTGATTCAGATCTACTACATAGTAAAGCTTGTTTCATTCGTTGATTGACTCAATCAAGAGATCAATCATTGTTCATCATTGTAACAGACTCACTGTTGAGATTTCGATATAAAAACAAGCTCATGAATTTGCTTGTTATCAAAGATGATCGTGTCATTGAAGCAGACTCACTAGTTGACTTGCTCATTGAAAAGATCGACTTTGAACTCATCATTGTAGCAGACTCACTAGTTGCACATGAACATTTGATCAGATTCACTGATGAGTAGAGTGATGAGAGCAAGTAGATCATTGTATTGAGAATGTCATTGTAGCAAACTTACTAGTTGCACATGAACATTTGATCAGATTCATTGATGAGTAGAGTGATGAGAGCGAGTAAATTATTGCATTGAGAATGTCATTGTAGCAGACTCACTAGTTGCATGTGAATGAGTCGACAGATCAATTCACTGATAAATAAAGCAATGTGAGTAGATGAGTCATTGCATTGACAAAAGATGTCATTGTAGCAGACTCATTATTTGCACATGATTGAGTTGATGAATCAATTCACTGATAGATAAAGCGATGAAGATGAGTAGATCATCGCTTTAATGATGTCATTGAAGTAGACTCATTGAGAAGTTTGCTCATCGAGATAAAGACTTCACGCAGTTCTAGACTGATCTTTTTGATTGTTCAACAAATTCAAAGAATTTCTTGCGAATCTGAATGAATGATTAATTCGCTGATCTTTGATCTAGTTGAATGATTTCAATCGTTTGTTTATACTCGCTGATCAGCGCACGAGTTTGAATCTTTTGTTTATTCTTGCTGAATCAGCTCACAAGAGAAGAAAGATGAGTGCTGCTGCATGAACACAAGCTGCTAGATCAAAGTCAATAGAGAGTTGAAGAACTACTAGCAGAAGCACTTGAAGAAATCGATGCAGATTATTTCACTTCGTCTGTAATGAAGAAGCATTTATATAATGTTAGAAATCAGCATAGAGCGAGTTATATAAGTGTAATGTAACGAGTATATAAATGCTAAGAAAGAAAAGTATCTAGAAGAAAAGAATCGACTATCTATATGATTCAGAAGAACATAAGCTAACTCTGAATAAAGTTGACTTTGAAACAACTCAATAGTCTAGTGACGAGTGATCGACGATAGTCAAAAACATAGTCATCAACATAGTCATCAACATAGCTATCAACATAGATGCGTAGTTAGAATCAAAACAGACATGATTAAAATCAATCTTTTTGATGAGCAAGTTAATCAATGAGTTTGCTTCAAAAACATCATCAATGCAATGATTTATTTATTCACATTGCTTTATTTTTTAATGAGTTTGCTTCAATGACGTGATTCAAATCAATCTCTTTAATGAGCTAGTTAACTAGTGAGTTTACTTCAATGATCATTCTTTCTCTTGCATAATAAGTTTGTTATAATAAACATTTTGATTTTACACAAGATTAAGAAAATACATTCATGCAAATATGAATCATTGAAGAAGAGAAATAATATTATGATTTTAGCTATACATCTTCATTGATAGCTATGTTGATAATTATGTTGATGACTATGTTAATGACTATTCTGAAAACTATCATTGATTGCTCATTGCTAAAGCATAAACTTGTTTTAAAGTCAACTTTATTCAGAGTTAACTTAAGTTTTTCTGAATCATATGAATAGTTGACTTTTTTCTTCTAAATACTTTTCTTTCTTAGCATTTATATATTCATTATATTATACTCATATGACTCACTTTATGCTGATCTTTAACAACGATGACAAGATACTGAATTAAATGATTTTCATAAACGATTTTTCTTATAGTTTTACATTTTATTTGACTTTCTCATCTGCATGCAAATTGTTTATAACATGCACATTGAGATTATTAAAGTTTACATGATCATGAAAACTTTGCATGTGATCAATGCACAGCACTTCATCATCATGTAACATTTCAATATCATTTAAACTTTTGATAATTTTTAAACTTTACTGTAACTAAACAGTAAATTTGTAATCAGCATTGCATACAAATGAGTTTCATTATTGATCTTAAACTGTGTAAATAACTATTATTTAAATAATCTATTTATTTATTTATTTATTTATTATATGAGCACAATAACTATCTAGTCATTAATTTAATATTTGATTGTTAATAAGCAAAATGTGCAAATATTAAAAAAGTTAACAAAAGAAACAAAATTGATATTAACTAAGCATATAGTTAAGTCAACTAAGTGACAGCTAAGTGACAGTTAATAGTCAGTTAATAATTGAGAGAATCAGCTAATTTTAATTATTAGCTGATACATAAAATTAATAGCTAACTCAGAAAAAATTAATAAAAATCAGCTAATATTGACTTTTTCATCTTATGATTTTATTAATGAACTAATGAGTCTGCTTTAATGATACTTTTATTTTGCATAGTGAGTCTGTTACAGTAAACATTTTGATTTTACATAAGATTAAGAAAATACATTCATATGAATATAAATCATTAAAGAAGAAAAATAATGTTACAATTTTAGCTACACATTTTCATTAATAACTATGTTGATGATTATGTTGATGACTATTCTGAAAGCTATTGTTGATTGCTCATCACTAAAGCATAGACTTGTTTTGAAGTCAACTTTATTCAAAGTTAGCTTATATTCTTTTAAATCATATAAATAGTTAACTTTTTTCTTCTAAATACTTTTCTTTCTTAGCATTTATATACTTGTTACATTACATTCATATGATTCATTCTATGCTGATTTCTAACATTTATCATTGAGAAAACAATGACATTTCAGTTGAAGAAACAGTTTAAATCATGCTATGAAATGTTTATTAACTGCATGATTTACTCAGTTTTATTATTTTAAACAAAGACTTTTAATTTATATCAACTATGTGAAAGAATCTTTGCAAATGACTGAGAATTACAGCTAGTTTATTCACAGTATATCATTTTGAAATCAATGATTAATTGAAATGAATTAATCAAGATATTGAATGCAAACTTAGAATTTACTGCAATTACATGCAGAACAACTAAGTTAAATGAATATTTATGATGAAATTCAACAATAATTTCAATATCTTCTTAATCACTTCAATGATTTTCTTTTATTTCAATAAAGAATTTCACTCTTGAATAAGTTTCAATTCAAAGATAATTAATTATGAAATAATTCATGAATGATTTAAAGCTAGAAAAGCAAATGATATTGTCATTCAAATGAAAAAACTACTGAGTTTTGATTATTAACAATTGAAAAAGATAAAGCTGATCATTGAAGTTCAGATCAATAAATATAAATGAAACATCACATATAAAGTAAATGACTGAGTTTAACTATCTTTCAGAAACATCAAGATAATGAAACTTTGCAAAAATTTGAAAGATAAACAGTTAAACTTTTATTAAATCACTGTTAAAGTAAATATTTTCTATCATCTTTATTTATCAATCAGCATAAAGCATTTGCATTCAATGTTCAGCTTAAAACTACTACAATCATATTCAGAAGACTTTTTATTAAAACAGCATTCAAAATCACTCAGATTAATCACTATTGAAAATGATGAACATTGAAAAATAAATAATATATTAAACTTCAAACATTATTGAGATTGAATACAATACAAAATCAAATGAAAAGATCTAGATAAAAATGATGAATGATACTATGTTGATAAAGAAAAATTCAATAATTCAGAAAAAGTTTTGAATGAATTTCATAAATTATATTCAAACAAATTATGCTAAATATTGAAATAACTATTAACAAAAGTGAGCAAAGAAACTACATTCATGCAAACATGAATTTTCAAAGAAAAGAGTAATGTTACAAATGTATTAAAATTGATAAAACTGAACAAGACTGAAGTTTTAATCAATTTGCAATGCATGCTAGCAAGTTCTTTGCATAATAATTAAAGTTAGTCAATGATTTAATTGAGATCTGACTCAGATTTGACTTAAATATGACTCAACACTCTTTTTCTTTCTCAACATTCTTTTCTTTCATCAACATTTTGTTCATTTACATCATTTTCTTTTCATGTCATAAACACATCTTTTTTGAATTTAGCACAGTCTCTGAACATTACATAAATAGAAGCTTTTATATCAATCTTCTTCTGTATTCTTAATATTCAGTTATAGCTATCTTTAAAGATCAAGCACTATCAACTCTGATCTTCATTGATTGTATCATCTAGGCACGATTCTGACAGAATTCAGCTTAATCAAAGTTATAATTATGTTTTTTAAAGTATGTAAAATAGTCAGCGCGCAGAAATTGATTCAGACGAAGAAAGATGCTGACAGCTGAGAGATCGAGCAGTCTCAACCATCAATAATTTTGATCTCATTTGCTGAATCAAATCTGCGTCTTTTCTTCTGATTTCTGAATCGTTGCAGTCGTTTCGGCCGGCTCGACAATTCGCGTCATAGAAAGTATGAGGCTCAAGAGCGTTGAGGGAATGTTCAGATGGGATGACGAATTGATCGAGAATGAGATGACGAATCGACGTGCCAAGCGAATCGTCGTCGAGGGTGTTTGAAAGCATCATCTCAGCGATGACGGTCGGGAATAAGAGGGAGATCTCTCTTGAAGAGACACTTGAGAAGGCACTTGAAGGGGAAACAGAGGTGGGAAAGCGAAAGCGAGACTCATGAAGGGAGAAAGAGCGAAGGCAACTTCGTCTTCTGCCGACGACGACGTTGGCGCGGGCCTTTGCAGAGGGATTAACTCGGCGACGGGTAGAAGGGATCATCGGCAGCGATGACAGTGAATTGAGTAGCGGTGTGGGTAGCGATGTGGGTGACAGCGTGGGTAGCAGTGTGAGTAGCAGGTGCGAAAGCGCGTTTCTAGCTGAAATTGAGGGATGGAGAAATAGAAAGGGATGAAGGGGAAAAACAGTAGGGGACGGCCTATTTATCCCCCTTTTTCCCGCTTCATCTTCTTGTTCCCTAGCTGCTGAGGTATGTTGATAGTCGAGGCAGCAACCCTCTCTTCGCTTGTCGATAGCCTTCAGTCAAGCTGATTCTTATAGAAAGATCAATGATCTACTATGTCTAGGCTCTGAACTCTTCACTTCGACATCAATGACAGCAAGCTTTAGACAAAAGAAGAAGAAGCAGCTGATAGTTAAGCTACGGGTCAGACAGCTGAAGCAGGGACAGAAGCAGAAGCAGAAGCAGAAGCAGAAGCAGAAGCAGAAGCAGAAGCAGAAGCAGAAGCAGAAGCAGAAGCAGAAGCAGAAGCAAAGAAATAACGTGATATCTACAACTGATTAATCAGAGCGAGGCATGCGTATCAGAAGGGCCTCAAAGAGATCATATTAGCTACGTAGTTCATCGTTTGAAGCAATAAAATATGAAACGTGGATTTTCAGCCCTATAGGGCTGCACGACTGCTAGGTTTAGCCGAGTGCTAGGTGAACCCTTCTAAGGCAAACAAGGAATCTGCGAAAACAGCGAAACAGTCATGTGTAGCATACCTAGCTTGTTCGAAGTGTATTTGCATTCACCTGGCTATGGGTCACATCTACCAGCACGCGATCTTGCTCTATATAGCTAGCTCACTCCTGGTCTAGACTAGTTCAATGCGTCGATCACCGAATAGAGCTAGTTGGTCTGTTGAAGCCTGGGACAGATAGCCGAGTGAATTGGGTAGCATAGTCACACAATCGTGATTTGATTCATGAGAGTCATTTGGGTGCTTAAAGACGCTCGCTTTCTCATTCGCAAACCTCGTCCTTCTTCCTTTCTCTACCAACATCTGCAATCTTGCCTGGTCTACAGTTATAAGCATAGCAAATCCTCAGCACATTAGAGAAAGCTTCAGTTAGACATAACCCTACTTACGACGTCACCCATTTGTTTTACAGCAACATCTCAGCATAGTCGCACAATAGCATACTTCAGGCTTACCGCTTGTTCGACTTCCTTCCCCTTGAGCTTCGAAATCTCGCACGCTTCTTTTCCTCAATTCCACCTCCCCTTATCTATCTTCCCGTTTGGCCTCACTGCATTCCGTCATGTCGTATCCTCCCTTCAACGAAAGGATCGTTGAGCCAGCGAAGCTTGGTGGTTTCGGCAAGGACTTTGCGCAAGAGCAGGGTGGCCTTCGCGGCCGCGTTTTTGCCTCCATGTGCCCCCCCGACATCTCTCCTGGAACACGAATTGTGGCGGTCTGCGGTCCAAATGACTACATGGACAACGCGTCTCCCGACAACGATGGCTGGATCTTCTCCGATTTCTACCTATTTCACCATCTTTTCAGAGATACTTCGCCAAACCAGGTTTGGCTTACTTGCGTCGATCCGGAGACTATGGTGAAGAAATACGGAGAATACGCGCACGGAAGCCCGAACAGGGAACGAAGAGTAGTTTTGGATGATTCGATGTTGTCCAAATTGCCAAATCTTCGTGTTGTGGACACTAGTAAGACATTGACAAAAGACATGCTGCTCGATAGATTCGTGGCGACTGTCAGGGACGAATGTGTCGAGGCAATACGCAAAGACCAGAATGTTCTAGTCCTTATCTTTGCACATGGTAGAAAGCGGACCTCGGCGATCTCCCTCGGCGGTAACAAGCTTGGTATCGAGAGCCCTAAACTACAGAGGGAGTATTTCGCGGGCCAGATCCCCCGTAATGCCAAGGTGACACTTCTCACGACGTCCTGCTACGGCGGCGGCTGGGCGCAAACTCCAAATCTGAACACGACTACCATGGCTGCCGTGGACGAATCTAACGAGTCGCTATCTTGGCCACACAGTGGTAGTTCTCTTCGTCACTGCGGGTCCAGGTATGCGACTGGGGTTACACAAGCTCTCATCAAAATGAGCTTTCCAGAGTGGCAACTGGACGAAGGCACTTATTCAAGAATAGAATCCGACAACTCGACATCAGCCACGTACGTCCAACTCGCCAAGACAATCCGACATACTCTTTTCGAAGAGGTAGACAAGAGGGAGTCCAACACCATTTCCTTTTCCGCAAGAGATGACCATTGGGCCATGGAGTGGCGTGTACGCACGGGAATAAGCACGCTCTCCGATTATGAAGGCAAATGGAAAGAACTCCGGTTTCTCGAGTCAACGTCGGCCGCAAGCGGCGTCAGCCAGGTAGGATCCGTCCAGCTCGCCGAAGACAGACCACCGTATCGCTATCAACAAGCCTTACAAATAGTCAAACGGAAAGCGCTCGTATACCTTGCGAGCAACCCGGGTCCCGACGAGTCGGCCAAGAACATCCATCTTCATGGGTCAATCCGAAAGCTGATGAAGGGACAAACCCCTCCTCCGGAAGCCCTCATGGTAATCAGCAGATCGTTGGACTATCGGCAATGGCAAATAATGGCGCAAGCCAACCTGTTACGAGACGAACTCGGCCTCTCCTGCCCCGACTGTGAAGAAGTCGATCCGCAAGGGCCTATGCAACCCGGAATGTTCAATCGCGTGTGCGGCTACTTTCTGTTCAGCGAACCCGCCGAGGACGAAGGCTGGGAATACGCCAAAGGTGAACGATACCTCACAGTCGCCATCACGCGAGCTGGCTGGGCCGCCGAGAAGGCCGAGCATGAGCTGTCGAGGGTGAAGCAGGTTGTCGGTGAGTATCCTAAGCCGTCAGGTTATTTGTCGACCACGTATTGACTAATCTCTTCTTCTTCTTCCAGCTCAACAGGAACGGTTCGATCTCACCGCTAAGACCCTCGGCCTCGAGAGAAACCAAACGATCCGCGGCTTCCTCTCCGACTTGAGCAAATCGACTAGAAAACGCCTGCGTTCGCTCTCCCCCGTCAAGCATAGCCGGAAGTCGGTCCAAGGTGTTTTTAGCGGGATGTTCTTTACGCAGCAGGGGGAGCATTCTTAGCGCCTGCTCGTAATACAACGGATGGCCAATGGTGCAAGACGTGGTGGTGGAGGTTGAGAATTCTGGAACTCTTTTCTGCAAGGCGTTTTTCGGTTGTTATTTGTTTCTTCCTCTCTTTCTTTCTTTCTTTCCTTTTTTCTTTCTTAGGGCCGACATGGAAGAACATTCCGAGTACTTCCGAGGCGCAAATATGGGAAGGCGTGGTGGAGAGTGCGGAAACCCTCGACTTTGATAGATGATAGGAAGGGAATGCAGGCATGTCATACTAAATTCTGCAAATAAAAAGAAAATCTCCTTCTCACAAAGCATGCTGGTTGTGCCACATATGAATTGAGCAGTCTTGGAAAAGCATAAGAATGAATTACCTAACGTGCGACCCATCTCCCGACGTCAAACCCACGTTGCATTTCCTTTCCCATACCCTCGGTTCGCTCCTCTCTTTCTCTCACTCTTTGTCTCATCATGACTCTCGTCCCATACGTCACATCACTCTCACCCTCACCTCCCTCTCACCCTCACCTCCCTCTCACCCTCACCTCCCTCTCACCCTCACCTCCCTCTCATCCTCATGTCCTCCTCACCTCCCTCTCACCCTTACCTCCCTCTCATCATCGTGCCCTCCTCACAATCCCCAAACCCTATACCCGCCCACAACCATACCCCCAACCACGACCGTCACCATCCACCCACCCATCCCTGCAGTCCCTTCCCCAACTTTCCCCACCCCCCCAGTCTTCGCGCTCCCACTCTTCACCAGCCCCACACTCCCCGTCAACGTCCCCATCCCCACGCTCCGCACCTCCGCCACGCTCGTCAAACTCCCGGCAAACGTCTGGGTGAACACCACGGGCACCTGTTTCGTCACCCCGCCCACTAATGTGTTCTGGTTGACGGTCGTGACCGGGTTCGCTTGGGTCGGCGGAGTGGTGGCCACGGGGGCGGCGGCGGCGGGCGCGGGGTTGATGGCTGCGGGGACGGCTGCGGGGTTGGCAGGAGCGGCGGCACCGCCTACGGGGGCTGCGCCGACGGGGGCTGGGGCGGCTGCTACGGGGGCGGCGGGGACGGCGACAGGGGGCGGCGGCTTGCCGAAGTTCAAGGTGGGGTTGGGCGGTTTGTATCGAGAGGGTTTCTTCCGATGGTGTGGGTGATGTGGTGGCTTGGGAGATGACCCTATTGCGTAGCGTACATTGGTTTACAAGAGCGTTTGAAGAAAGAGCTGATAAACATGTTTAAAGCGAAAGACAAAAAGTATCACGAACGACAATCAGACATTAATTCGTTACTAGACATAGGAAACTTATAGCCATTCTGGTAGTGTTGGAATTTCAGGTGTGATTTGGTTGGTAATCTTCGCCCTATAGGGCTGGGGGCCGCTAGTAGAGATTTCACCTTCCACCTTCTAGATAGACTCTTCAATCCAGCTTCAACCCTATATACTAAATGCCTCATATGACCTCGTGTTCCAACAGGTAGAAGTTCGATGAACGTGCTGAGAGATTTTCGCCAAAGCCGAATTTTCGTTAGCAAGAACTCTCTATAACCAGCTTCGACTGTAATTAATGGTACGAAGCATAGGGGAAATAGGGTTATGATCTTACGCTGACGACAGCTAAGATCTTGTCTTTGAGAATGGTATATTTCTGCCACCCTGAGCAATCTAATAAAACCAAGGTTATCTATGCGCCCGGCCTGCCTCAGCCACGCCGGGCTTAGCGATGCACAATGCAGGAATTGCTCTCAATCAACAAGTTACGTGCTACAGGATCGTCTATTCTAATGTTTATCATATGTTTGCGATCAATGCCATGTCGAACATAAGAGAGATTGCTGTTTACTACCAATCTCCAGTGCCTGAAGAATAGCAACAATGAGTCCTTGGATGGCCTTCAGCAACGCTTGCGTTGAGGGTATAGAGAAAGTTCCTTCCCACATCGTAAGAACAAACTAGAAGCACTCATTGATGGTGCCGAGAAAGAGTTGTCAACCTTGGTGTATTTCAGATTTTGGACCAGTGTCTCACAATTGGTATTGCTTCCCAAGCAAGCTCGTCTGACCAACCTTCGAAGGAACGGTTTCTGGCCTTCGTCGAATTTTGATGGGACCGTTGAAAGCAGGGGTGGGGAAAAACCCTATAGCCAAGTCCGACCGCTTCTCCTCAATCGGCATGATCTCGTATTTCGAGAAGATATATGCAAAAACGAGTTTCATTTCGTCCGCGGCAAAGAATCGGCCAGGGCATGAATGCTTACCATGGCCGAAAGGTAAGTATACCTCACTGGTTGCCGCCAATGATTGGGAGAGATGTTTGGGACTCTCGGTTCCATTCTCTGCGGGCTGTTCCAAAACTCGAGAATAGCGGAAGGCGTCGTATGTCGTCGCATTCGGGTAGATGGATTCATCGTTGTGCAAGCCATGGGAAGATATGCAGACCCGTGAGCCCTTGGGCAAATGTAGGCCATTCTCCATAGTGACGCCTTTAGGAGCGGTCACTTCACGGGCAAGGGCTTTGAAGATGGCATGGAGCCTGAGCGTTTCCTTCATCGAACTGTCTGTCCTTACCATCCTCAATAAGTCTTCCTTCTTTGGTTGGCCATCACTAGCTTTGAGCATGTTCAAGGCTTCCTCTCGGAGAGTCTCTGCGAATTTTTTGGCAGGAGAGCTCGACAAGATATCGAATAGAGTGCTAGTGATCGCCATGGTCGTGGTCTCGATCGCGGCAAAATTGGCCATGAATAGACGCCCAATGAGGAGGTTTTCAAGGCCTTTTCGTGGTTCCCCTCGATGAAGCGAGTCCTCTACCAGCCACGTGATCAGGTCATTGGGCAGAGCAGGTCTACCGTTCGGATCTTTATTCATAGCTTCAACATCGGCGAGACGTTGAAGCATGACAGGTTGAAGGTATCTTGCACATCTTGATACGTATATTCGATTGAAAAAGGTGGTGAACTTCGAGGCCACTGGCTTGATAAAGTCTGGAAACATGCATAGAAGGAGGCCACTGGGGATAACGCATGATGAGAGTATCGACGAATTGCGGAGATAATCTTCGTTGTGGCCTGCCAAACGTTAGACGTTCCAATCATCAGAGTATCGGGGTGGGTAAAGTGATGGCATCGTACATAATGGTTCCCCAATAAAAACACGAGTTGATACTCGTAAAACAACTTCCCGCATAGTATCGAAGAGAGATACCGGTCTCCAGTCCGTACCGAAACCCCACACGTCGTCCAAGGCAGCAGAAATCTCATCATCCATGACGGGGACCAAGGTTTTCAGGTGTTTCATCATGTCTCGACGGAGAACATTGTACACGGTATGATCACCTACCAACTGAGGATTGAGAAACGCGTAGCGAACTTGGGTTATCTCATCATGTATGGGCGTAGGGCTCATCGCAAGTTCGGGCTGAGTGATGATCCATCTTATGGACGATGGAGGAAGGACAACCTCCGGACGGCTAAAGGGAAGTGGGATGAGAACAGCTTTCCCAAGTTTGTTGAACTTGTAAATTGTTAGGGCCAAGTATTGCGCCCCTGGTGGAAGGCTTACCTGAGTATAGGCTTCCATCAACGAAGCCTTTGTGCCAAACAATGCTCGAGCCTTAGCTCGTAGATAGGAAAAAACCTCTTTGCGCCGTCCAACCCATGATACTCCTTCTGGGATAATTGATCCAGACGCAACTACTCTATATATTCGATATAGACAGAGACACATGAGGGCAACAACAGAAAACATGGACTGAGTGAGCAACGCCATTTTGGTAAACCCAACTTGCGACAGAGAATTTCGAATATCGCAATAGCTAGGGTATGCCTTCCCTTATAATGTTGTACGATATTGTACTGCTAGGAATGACCAGAGAACCTTTTGTGCGACGCATGTTTGTAATACATCGAAAATTATCAGAAAGATCCTTCTATTCCAAATAGACCCTGATGCGACCAATTACGCGGAAGCAAATGCTGACAACACTGATACGATAGGATTTACTGGAGCAAGTGCTGACAATGCTGATTCGACACTGAGTAACCGATACGAATGCTGACAAGGCTGATTCAACAATGAGTGCCTATGTGAAAGCTGAACATGTTACGGGCTGATAGTCAGTACGCTTGCAGTGGCACTACAATCCTGCCATGGCAGTGTAGTATTCCTTCGACCACCAGCACCGATGCCAAATATTAGTCCGCAGCAAATAATCCATCTAAGCCTTCCTCGAGTCTTCGTCAAAATCTTTGTCAGATTCTTCGTCAGATTCTTTGTGGAACCATTTGTCGGTGAAGAATCGTGCTATTACTGGAGGTAACATAGAATAGAAACTACCACATCACATGGGATAACTTGAACTCCGACGAGCTGACCAGACATAAAGCCCTCTCTACCTCAATAGAGCGCCTACAAAATCGCCGATGCTGCTCCATCAGGTAGCTCAAGCTCTGTCATTCAACGAAACTGCGAATAAGCTGCAGACTGCGTAAGAACTCCCAACTGGTGCCTTCCAAAACGTCCCATAGGCTGTCCCGCCCCGTGGCTAGCCACACTCTCATCAGGTTCAATATTAATAGATTAAAGTGGTGACTGGTTGTATCCTGGGCCCTCTGTGACTCAGAGCAACCTATCTTTGGTTTGGCATTACAAACGGCCCAGCGGTTTGTTCTTCAAATTCCACATGATAATACACCCGTGTCTTATCTCTTAGCAAAGGTCTGAGCGCTGTGGGGGTCTGAGATTAACACTGGGCACCTGGCGAGAGAGAGCAGAGTATCAGGAGAGTTCGGTAGCAATGGCTTTCCAACAGGTTAAATCGATACCGAATGGCAATGAGCGACATATCAAGCTTAACATTCTTATGATGACCATGGGGACGAGGGGAGACACTCAACCAATTCTGGAAATCGGAAAACTTCTTGAGTTTAGACATGGTCATCATGTCAGGGTAGCAACTCATCCGCGACACCAGAAACAAGTTGAAGAAGCGGGTCTCGAATTCCATTCTATCGGAGGAGGCGACCCAGCAGACTTTCTGGCCTTCCGAATCCAGAATTTCAAGGACCAACTTAAAGGTCGCCACGGAATGTTGGCAAATATGAGGACTATGGGAGAAGGCTACTGGAAGGCTTGTATTGGTAGTTCTGATGGCTTATCGGACGACTTTTCGCGACAACCCTTTGTAGCGGATGCGATTATATCAACACCGCCTTGTTTCCCAAATATCTCTTGCGCAAGTCGCTTAGGGATTCCGCTGCACATAATCAGTGCAAATCCTTGGAGCCCTACCAAATATCTTCCGCATTGTCTAGCTGCTTGGTGTAGCGGGGGAAACTACAAGTCAATGAATATGCTTTCATATTTGGTTTTCAATTGGCGGTTCGACCGCATACCAATCTTGAGGATCAATTCTATCGTATGCTGATACATGTTAGGTTTTTCCTGCCGCTGAAAGATATTCTTAATGATTTGCGGTTAGACTGGATGGGTCTTGAGTCTTTCTCTTTTCTCTGGGCGCTCAGTCAAATCTCTCGCATGCAAATACCTCATACGTACCTCTGGTCGAGCGTTTTCATTCCTAGACCAATGGATTGGGGGGAACATATTGATGTTGCAGGCTATGCAATGAACAACGACCCATCCTACAGTCCGCCACAAGCACTTGCTAAATTCCTTGACGAAGGAGAAACTCCAATCTACGTTGGGTTCGGCAGTAGCAAGCTACCCCACGCTGATGAGCTCACCACAACGATTTTTGAAGGCATCAACAAGGCTGGCGTGCGGGCGGTGTTCTGCAAGGGCTGGTCCAGCCTCGGGTCAGCAAGCCAAGATCTAGAAAACATCTATGTCGTAGATGACGTTCCCCACGAATGGCTGTTCTCTCGCGTTTCTGCAGTGGTCTACCATGGTGGCGCAGGCACCACGTCTATGGCGCTCAAGCACGGTAGGCCTGCTGTTGTCGTTTCGATATATGGAGATAGCGCTTTCTGGGGGAGTCGTATCGCAAGTGCCAAAGTTGGGATTGCGCCTATAGCCTATAGGGACCTTACAGCGGACCGGCTCGCCGACGCTATTAAGGAAGTATTACGTCCTAAATACAATATTGCGGCGGGAGAGTTAGCGAAGAAAGTTGAAGGTGACTTCAATGGCGTGGAAAATTCTGTCCAATCAATTCTGCGTACTTTGAGTCAGTATAACAGATACCGTTGTACAGTGCTTCGCGATCTTCCGGCTGTATGGAACCACAAAATTTCCGGACTCAGACTCTCGACAGTTGCGGCACATATACTTGTCGAAGAAGGAAAGATTAAGATGAAGGACCTCGAGCTGTTATACCCAGTCAAATGGCCTGACTTCACGAGCCCAGGTGATCCAATAACTGGAGTGATTTCATCGTTGATGCACGTAATTAGCCATCTATCTGGGGATGCTCAGAGAATTGGGGCAGCCTTCATGAAGAACAGAACACAAGAGATGGAACTGAGCCAAGAGAAGGTAGCCATGACAGCACAAAGCTCAAATTTCGTGGTACAAGAGGCTCTACTGACCTTGATTCTCCACATCGTAAGAGGTATGTCTCAAATTTCCTACCCATATTCTCCCATATACCTATGAGTTAAGGCTTCAATACTAATCATTTTAGCGCCACTATCTTTACTTGTCGCATTCACCTTTGGTCTTTACAACCTTCTCGACTTTCTTTGTTGTTTTTTCGAAAGCCGATTCAAGCCTGAGGGCTTCGCCAACAATCCACGTTCATACACTTACGTACACATGATGGAATTTCTTTTCCTAAGATTTCTGTGCGAGTTAGCCGCAACCTTCACCCAACCTTGGCAGATGGCACTGCATAGCGTTACCATCGTTCCCACCATGATCGAAGTGCCACGAGGCATTGCGAGGGCTTTCATAAGCGGACTTAATATCGGCGTCGGAGTTGTCGCTTTGACACTTCGTGCGCTGGGCTCACAACTCAGTAGGAGCATGAATGAGCGACCGAAGGAAGACGTCGTCTTCGAGGCGAGGACAATGCACGGGAAGCTTGAGTTTGAGCGTCTTGCGGAACAAGCTGCAAAAGGTGCCGAACTGGGCGACTTTGTAATTCAGGCGTGGGATGCAAGTTTAGAAGCATCCAGGGCTGCTTGAGCTGTCTAGATCACTCGTGTCAATCCGTGGAACAGCATCTTACGTGAATTGAAATCTTTTCTGTTCCCTTGTTTCTCAAGTACGTACGGCGCACCTTCGATATCACACGTTCGATTATTAATCGCCAAGTGACCGAGTTAATGTGACTGTTGTGATCTCTCGAAAGTCGACGACCTGCGTACCTTCACACTCACCTGCAAGTTTACTCTCTCCGGAAACTTCGGTACAATGAATGTTCAAGGCTTAAGAATTATAATTAAAGGCTTTACTCGACCTCGGTTCTTTCTTTTTCCTTCCCTTCCTGCCTTCCAACCTTGTAAAGCTGCGCATGCCAGAAGCAACAAAGGTCTAAGGACCTCAAAATGACAGCAGCAACGACAGAAATCTCCACCACGGCCATCATTGTCGGCGTCCTCGGCTCTCGCAAACCTTTCATCAGTGCGCAGTTACATCTAAGACCTGAAGAAAGCGGCAAATGTGCTCAGATATCAGGAAAAGAAATTACAGCCAATTGGACTCTCCAGTCAGAAGGCCGGAAGGACGAGCAATGGCGGTGATACAGTCTGCTTAAGTATATGGGTCCCGTTTTTTGAACGTTGCTGAGCACCGAGATGGTGAATTAATAACCTTAAGCTTTACCACGTGCCTGGGTAATTATCGCTGACCGTCGTCTGGGCGGTCCTGTCCCCGATTATGCCGTCGTTGTCGACTTTCCTACTACCGAGTTGAAGCCTCTGTGTTTAGACATTCCCATACCTATGCGGTCGAGTTCCGGAGGAATGTATACCCACTAAACAGCCATAGTAAACCTCAAATGTTTGTGGGAGAAGGATGAGTACTGTTCAGGGCCGGTGGATAGGGAAATAAGGAGCAAAGCTGGGTGTAGAACTGCAGAAGCGTCATGGATAGGCCCCTTCTCTCGGCCCGCTCGACGCTCGGCTTCTGGAGGACAGCAGCATCCAGCCAAGCTGTATATAGGTAATGCACACACAGGCACTATCAGTCTGCTGGAAAGTCTGCTGGAAGCCACGTTGTAGCGTCAATACATAGCACATATATACAACGCATAGCAACTATGTCGACCAAGCGTTGACTCTGTGGTCACGTACAGTGTTCTCTGCTCAAGAGTTCGCTTTGTAAAGAATGACTCTTCGTTCTGATGATAGTTCCCCTTTATAAGACGGTTTGTTGGTCTATTCGACTTGGGCAGAGTTGAAGGCAACACCACAGCACGATGTACATGGGATCGCTATAATGCTGAAGAGTTCATTCCAGAGAGACCGCTGCGAAGAAGCAGAAGATCCTTGTTCCATCCCCAGTGTATGCGTCGACCCTTTCGGTATAATTGCCCTACTCTACTTAGCAATAACGTTCAAGGCCCTAAAAGAACTATTCGGCACTCACAGGAGGCATCATCAGCTCGTCAATGTATACCGTTGTTGTCAGGATCGCCTTTCCCTTCTTCGGCGGACAGACCTGGGTCTGGTTTTGAATGACATCGACGTGGTCACAGAGATGCTCCACTGTGTCGATCGAACGTACGTCTCCGTATGTCGCGTTTAGGGTAAACTTGGGGACTGCTCCAGTTTCTTCTTTGAAGGTTCCTCGAATATCAATAGTAAAGTGGCTGCCGCTGTAGTAGTATTAGCATTTTAGATAAGAAGACATGGCACTTCCTCGAACGCACCGTTTCGGTGCGTTAGGATGCAGATCTACGCGGTCGACAGCGAAGATATTCTCTTTAGGGTCCCTTCCTCCGCAAAATTGCACCGGCGAGTCTCCTGGGACCTTGTGCCCACTAAGAGCCTCAGGGTCTTGTTGAAGTAAGGTCTGTGATGCTCGATACGCAGGTAGAGAAAGCGTCTCGCAGGCAATAAGCAACGAGCTCAGTAAGAACAGAGTTGTTCCGCTGTTGAACATGGTAGCAAGTAACGAGTCGAGTTGTCCAACGCGACTGGTGGTTTCTAGATGACTGATGAAGATATTGGTAGAGGATCACGATCAGCGAAGCCGTCAAATCGCATAATGTACGGTTGGAGGCGAGGGCATGTTGGGGGCTTGAACAGAAACTGCTCAGTCTCGACAAGGGTTGCCCTAATGTTTTGATTTGACACAGCCGATAGGTCGATGCTGTCACGTACTGCTTTCAAGGACTCAAGGGCAACAGTAGTACAGATAGGGTACGAATAATACCGTCTTTTCTACAAAAGACGTGTTTAAAACCTCCTAGCGGCTTTTTTGCTTCGTTTTATTGGTCTTTAATTATGTAAGCTGGGTAAGTAGGGAGGTTCACCTTGCTGTTGACCGATGACCTCGCTGTCGCCAGTACTAACCTGCTTGCAGGTTCCTTCCTACCTACCTCCTACCTCCTATCTTCAGCAATGCCTTCGCAACGTGACGATAGACCTTTAAATCAGCTTGTCGCCGATAAGCTATACCCAGGGGCCAGGGCCTTGAGATCGATGAGGAGAAGCTATGTGAAATGAAGGATAGACTATTGCAGGAGGAAATTGCCATGGCTAGGCTAAATCCTTCGAGCGAGGACACCCTCAACGAGTATTTGAATAGCGTCATCGACGGCCAGGTGCTTTTGGAGCTTCCTTTACATGGTGAAGGGGTCGATCTGCAGGCCAATTAACCCTCTATAAGTTGCTACTATAAATATAAACCACCCCTGTGTTTAAAACATCCTTCAAGAAACGAGTTTAAAACACGTCTTGAGCTAGCCTAAAGAAGGTAGTCAAAAAACATGTTTTAAACAGGTTCGCACCCTAAGTACAGAAGTATTAGTGTAATGAGCAATTTACTCACGCTTCGTACCCGGTTCAGCTCGGGGGCCTGAAGGTTCTGTTGAAGATTAGAACAACCGCGCCGCAGGGCTGAAACCCATCCTTTAGCTGGCGACAGAACGATTTTCTCATATTTGTCTACCATGTAAGGTATTTGAAAGTCTGCTTCTTGGACGATAGGCAGCTCTGCTACTGAATTGCTTGGGGCATATCATCGATCGATCGATGAAGAGGTTTACATGGACACAGCACAGGCATAGAGCCTCCACAAAGTGGGAAGAAAACTCCAAGCTTTATTCCCTCACACTGGGGGCCTGATTTGTGGCCGCTGTGCCATACAATGCGCATCTTCTGAAACAGCTGAACTCAATGTCGAGTTCGGTAATATTATTATTGTTATCACATACAATATGCAAGGCTTCCAATTGACAAGCCTTCGCCGCCCCCGCCGCCTCCGCCGAGAGATTCAAATGTTTTATCTTTCTGTTAATTTGATCCATTGCGGAAGTTATATGGTGTACCTCTGTCTCTTATGTTTCTCAGCATCACAATCCGACCATAGTGGAAGTGTTCCGATTTCTCCTCTACATCAGCGCATCTGATACATCGCCCTTTCTTCTTGTATTTATACAGTGAATTTCAAGCCCAACATGAGGGCCTCGAGTATCTTTTCATTGCTCTCTAGTTCTGGTCTGGCCGCTTCAATTCCTATGACCACATTCGATGGCTACTCGCTGCCGACTGTATATTCGCGAGGACTTGAAACTCGTGCTGGCCAGGCTGTGAAGAAATGGGCGGCGATGGGTGACTCCTATGCCTCAGGTATCGGAGCTGGGGTACGTGGAATCAACAATGGCGACACGACATGCTCCCGTTACACTGAATCCTACCCTAATGTGATGAACGTCGTCTTGGACGGTACTGGCCCAATCAATCGGCAATTTCAGGATAATGCATGTAGCGGTGCGGTTAGCACAGGTTAGTCTCTATCATCAAGATGACTCTTCATTATAATGACCCGAATGTTGTAGTCGTCAAAGACACCCAAGCAAATGCGTTCGACAAAGACATCGATATAGCCACATTGACCGTTGGAGGGAACGATATTGGTTTCGCCAACCTCATCAACAACTGCATTTTCCAATTTTGGATCACAAAGTCATGCCAAGACCAGATCAACGAAGCCGCAGCCAACATAGCAAGTCAAGACTTTCACACCAATCTTGACAAACTCGCTTTTGAAATTCTTCAAAACGCAGGAGCTCCGCAGTTCAAGCTGTATTGGACGGGCTACGCCCACTTTTGGAACCAAGACACGACTCAATGTGATAATGTTACGTGGAGCTACTGGACCCGCGACAACCCTCCCAAATTAACACAGGATCTGCGCAGGCAGCTCAACGATTTGACCTCTCAGCTGAATGGTGCCATTAAAGACGCTGTGGATCGTGCTAACTCAAACGATCCAAGAAAGCCTGTAGTCTACGTCGACTATACCAATAGCTTCAGTACCCACCGCTACTGCGAGGATGGCGTCACGGAGCCTGATCCTAACCGCGCCGACACATGGTTTTTCGAGTGGGACACAACGGAAGCGTACACGGTAACAGAGTCGCATGCTTTCCCCCAGGGGAGTTTGGAAAAGCAAATTCAGGACTGGATTGATCAGCAGGCCGCTGCCGACGGCTCGCTGAAACCTGCATCGCAAGGTTCACATTGGATCGCGGACAGCCTTGCTAAAATCTTCCATCCGAGGATCGATGGTCATAACGCCATCAAGGATGCTGTCTTGGCCTCATACGCTGCAAATCCCCCTAGTAATCCTTGGGGTAACTACGTTCCTGGCTGGTGCGGCATTCACGTCGTCCAATACCAGAAGAATGAAGCAAATGGACCAAATGCTGGAGGTCCAAACTACCTGCTCGATGTTAACATCTACGACGCCCGGCAAAACTTGATCAACGCCGATCCTCCTGGCAGCGGGTCCGGCGTTCGCTTCGTTGCATTGACCAATGTGCCCCAAACGGTCGATAGTGCTCTACCACTTGGTTTGAATATAACTGTTGGCGCAGTGGATGACGATGCTGTGTCCTTCCAGTATGGAGACCAGAACTGGGGCAGCAATGATCAAGCTCATCACAGCAACTTTGGCAGTTATGATAGTGGTTCGCGTAGCGGAGACACAGGCTTCAACTGCTAGATTGGAGTAGATCAGCATTTTCTCAGTCAGCTTCACTATACCTTGTTTATTCCAGTTTCAGCTATTCGACGTCGTTCTGTAATTTTGTGCGACGGATAAACTTATGACTTTTGCAACTTAGAGATAGGAGACGGCGAGGTGAAGACGTCTTCCAATAGATTTTGAACCGACAATACTAAAGATCAGCCAGTAGGATATTCTCATTATAGTCATTTGTTCAGGGATCCCCAACTATGCACCGACCTCCGATGCATCATCTTCAGGCTTCACGCCATCGTACTCCACGATCTCATTTTCCCGTAACGTTCATCCTGATATCTATATATGGTACGATCACTTGGAACCCTCTATGCTTGAGCATAGGCGCAGATAAGTGAAGCCAGTCCTGTTGTCGCATGACTTGTGCATACTGAACTGCGAGCACCCTTTCCCCCTTGGCCGTGTATTTCGAGAGCGAAGATTTTACTTCCGCGCGATGGCCTTCTGTGCCAGAGTCCGGACCATTCCAGCACCAGGGATCACCACTCCAGACGCAGCGAGTATAACGTCGCAGGCACCTCGATCCCAGCATCATGGCTCTTTGAAAGTCTCCCCACATCCACCAATTTAGCATCGAGGCATGTCTTCAAGCCAACCACGAGAGACCCACGCCATGTTCTCCCTTGTTTTGTGGAATGTAATTCAAAAATCTCAGCACGGTGGTTTTCATCGAGTATCTTGATTATATCCAGATGTTGCTCACAGTCACGACCGTATAAGCCCGAAGGGCGCTTGCCGAGTCATCGCTGTCCTCTAAGGATTTGTGTCAAGCGGAGGCCGACTTCTACACTGTAAAGAGAGGAAAGCACGATCTCAGCATCCTCCTCTTCGACAGTGATTGCATTGTGTAGGGACTATAAGGTTGCTTAGATGTTTCGCGGGCTATAGTAGTCGGTAGGGTTATTGATATCTGCAACAACGCAGCTGAGTAGATCAAGCGCTTGTGAGCCTGGAAGGAGCTAGGAAGGGGGAAGGATTGCCCAGATTGATATACGGCGTGGGGAAGGCATATTTTTTGCTTGAGCTGTATCTTAGCATATGAGCGCAACTTATCTTACTAATCCGGTAACAGATCACATGGCCTTAGATTATGATACAAGGTTTACTCGTGTCAAGGTAGCATACGAGTAAGCAGCCCCACCAAACACGCTAATTCTAGCCCCTACTACTGCGTTTGTTTACCTACCTTACCTACCTACCTTCTACCTATCTACTTCGTACCTACCTACAACCTACCTACCAAATCAACAAAATGGCTCCACGAACCCCGTCGCCCAGACCTTCTCGTCGTCAAGAAGCTGATACTATTCGCAAAGCTCGCTTTTTCTG
>JAABUT010001412.1_pt1 | contig 27359 bp, 25 predicted proteins | sample 5559281 | NCBI WGS metagenome assembly JAABUT01 (sample SAMN10711880, study PRJNA513359) | rock metagenome | isolation source: Antarctica rocks | place: Antarctica: Victoria Land, Ricker Hills nord | collected 2016-01-04
TCGCGCGTTGGTATTCGCGCTCATCAAGTCGGGCGCTCCTGATTCGGTGAGCTGCCGATGAGTGCGGGCGAAGGCAGACCACGACAGGTGAGTGGCGTTGTTCGAAGAACCGTCGGGACGCTTCGGTCAAGGCCGGCGGGCGATCCAGAGCGTTCGGGTGGCCCGGACCGTCAGGTCGGACCGGGCGGCCAGGGCGTGCGGTCCGTTGGCGGCGAGCAGCTCGTCGAGGGCGGCCTGGTCCGCGGCTGACAGTCGGCCGGTCACCGCCGGAGCGATCCTGGTGAGGTAGGCGGCGGCGAAGCGCCGAATGGGGGCAGTGGGCGAGGACACCTCGAGTGCCATCGTCTGCTCGGTGACGTCGGCGAAACCCGCCTCTTCCAACGGGCTGGCCCACCGTGGGTACGCAGCCCGCCGACAGCGCATCCGGGGGCTACGCCGCGCGCGCGGGTGGTCGCTCGACGCCCTCGCCAGCCGCTGCCACCTCAGCCCTTCGACCCTGAGCCGGCTGGAGACCGGGCACCGGCGCATCTCCTTGGAGGCGCTGCTGCCCATAGCTCGGGCCCTGGGCACCACGATCGACGAACTGGTCGAAACTGTCACCGACGACGACGTCGTCATCCGCCCACGCCCCACGCCGCGACGAGACCCGAGCCATGACGCTGTGGTCGCTGTCCGGTGACCGCGCACCGCACGGGGTTGCCGTCGCCAAGATGCGGATCCAACCATGCCCTCCCGCGCCGCTGGCCACCCTAGGCGTGAACCCGGGCCGGGAATGGTTCACCGTCCTGACGGGGACCGCCCGACTGCAACTGGGCGAGCGCACGATTGAGATCGCCGAAGGTGATGCGGCGGAGTTCTCGACGATGACCCCGCACGCGATCGGGTGTGACGACGAACCTGTCGAGGTCCTCACGATCCTCGACCGCGACGGTGAGCGGGCACATCTGCATCCAGAGCACTGAACGTCCTCAGCAGGACAGCCGCAAGCATGTCGCATCCGAGCCGGCGTCGACCGACAAGAAGGGAGTGCTGGCTCAACTCGCCGCCGCGAACGCGGAGTCGGCCGAGAACGACATCACCCGGGCGCTTGCGGGCATGGACCGCAGGAGCAAGGATGCCTACTTGCGCAGCCAGCGCACGCAGTTGGAGGAGCTTCGCAAGCGCCTGCGACCGGACGCGGACTCCGGGTCCACATCTGCCTGACTTCCGTTCCCAGACGCATCTCGGTTCGATGAGCACAGGAGTCGGGTCGGAAACGAAAGGCGTTTGTGGCCCGTGCCTTTGGCAGACTAGCGAGTGGTGAAGCTGGTGCTGCAGACCCAGCGGGCTGAGCCCTTGGCTGCGGTCACGCCGATCACCACCCGGAACCCGTGCGTTGCCCGACTGATCAGGTAAGGCAGCGCCGCCGCGCCGCGACTGTTGGCCGAAGCCGTCTTCGTGGAAATCGTCGTCTTGTAGTGAGCGGTCGTCGTCACTACCGCACCGGCCGCGACCTTGCTCACCGCGACCACCACCGTGCTCCGTTGCGTCGGGCGGGCATTGGACACGGTGGCCGTGCAAGCCTTTGGCGAGGTGGCCGCGGCCGACGCGGTCGACGGCGCGATCAGCATGCTGACGCCGAGCGCCGTAGAAATGAGCAAAGCCGGTACCCGCATGATGCAATCCCCTCGCTGTTCGTATGAGAGGAAATGTAAGGGAGGCGCCGATGCCTATTCGGGCTCGAGAGACCGGTCAGCCATTCGGGTCGCATTTTTCACTGATCAGGGTGGCAGTCGCATGGTTCGGCTTGATCCACGACGGCCGCGCTGTCCAGGACTCCAGCACAGCGTCCGACACACCAGCGGGTTCTTCGAGACGAATTGGCGCCCCTAGGATTGGTTAGGCTAGCCTTACTGAACCCCATCCGCGGGCTCGTCGGTTCGTCGATCGCCGTTCTCGGGTCAGCACTAGTCACGGAAGAGCCAATAACCTCTAGCTTTCGAATGCGATTGACCTGTGCCACCCTCGTCGTCGGGCTGCTCGGCGTCAGCGCCTGCGGCGCGTCGGGTACCGCCAGTACGAGTGCGCCAACCAGCTCGGGCGAGAAGGCGACCGGCGAAGCGCCGCTGGAGGCCACCGCATTGGTCATCTACAACGCGCAGCACGAGAATTTGACGCAAGCCTGGGCCGACGAATTCAGCAAAGCCAACGGCGTCAAGGTCCAGATCCGCAACGGAAGTGATCTGGAAATGGCGAACCAGCTCGTCGCCGAGGGCAGTGCGTCGCCGGCGGATGTGTTCATCACCGAGAACTCGCCAGGCATGAACATCGTCGAGCAGGCCGGCCTGTTTCAGAAAGTTGACGCCGCAACCACTTCGCAGATTCCGGCGAAGTACTCGCCCAGCACGGGAAAATGGGTCGGAGTGGCAGCCCGATCCACCGTCTTCGTCTACAACACCAGCAAACTGACCGAAGCCCAGCTGCCCAAATCTCTGCTGGACCTGGCGGATCCATTTTGGAACGGCAAATGGGGGGCCGCGCCCAGCGGGGCCGACTTCCAGGCCATCATCAGCGCGCTGTACCAGATCAAAGGGAGCCGGTCCCACCAAGAATTGGCTGACCGCAATGAAGCAGAACGCCAAGGTCTACAAGGGCAACACCGCGGTGATGAAAGCTGTCAACGCCGGAGAGATCAGTGGCGGCGTGATCTATCACTATTACTGGTATGGCGACCAGGCGAAGACCAAGGAGAACAGCGCGCACACCAAGCTGCATTTCTTCGGCAATGGCGACCCCGGTGCCTTTGTCAGTGTATCCGGTGCCGGTGTGCTCGCCTCCAGCAAGAAGCAGGCGATGGCGCAGAAGTTCCTCAAGTTCTTGACCAGCAAGGCCGGCCAGGAAATCGTCGCCGACAACGTGTACGAATATCCCCTGCTGGACACCAGGACGGGAACGAACAAGGCGCTGGCTCCGCTGGATACCCTCGGGGCGCCGACTGTCGATCCGGCAAAACTGAACAGCAGCACCGTGGTCGACCTGATGACCGAGGTCGGTCTGCTCTGAACACCACCCAGAAGCAGCACCGCGTTCCGCTCCGACCGCTGGTGCGCTTGTTTAGCGGCGCACCACCGGTTTTCGTCGTGATTGCCGGAGCAGTCGCGATCATTTCGCTGATGCCGCTCGGCTTCATCGGCCAATCACTGATCGAGGCGGGCCCGGGGCGGGCCAGAGCGCTGATCCTGCGGACGAGGGTCGGCGAGCTGCTGCTCAATACCGGCCTGCTGACCCTTGGCACGATGGCTATCTGCGCAGTCCTGGGGACGGCAGCAGCCTTTCTGGTGGAACGCACGACGATTCCGGGCGCCCGGATCTGGGCGCCGCTCCTGGTCGCGCCGCTGGCGGTCCCGGCATTCGTCACCAGCTACGGCTGGGTCTCGGTTGTGCCCGGAATCGACGGGCTCGGCGGTGCGACGTTGATCATGTCCTTGGCCTATTACCCGTTGGTCTTCCTTCCGGTCGCCGGTGCGCTCCGCGGCTCCGATCCGGCATGGGAGGAACAGTCCCGATCGCTGGGTCTTGGGCCGATCCGAACATTTCGGCGGGTCACCCTTCCACAATTGCGGCCGGCGTTGTCGGGCGGTTCATTGCTGGTGGGGTTGCACACCCTTGCTGAATTCGGTGCCTTCCAGAATCTTCGGTTCTCCACCTTCACCACGGCGATCTACGAGCAGTACCAATCGACCTTCGCGAGCACGGCGGGCAACATGTTGGCCGTCGTGCTCGTGCTCTGCTGCTTGGCACTGGTCAGCGGTGAGTTCCTGCTGGGTCGTCGACGGGTGGCCCGCAGCGGATCCGGTAGCCCGCGACCGCACCGGCGGGTGCGGCTCGGCGGGCGGAACGTTCCGGCCCTGGCGTTCCTGGCGGCGCTGGTGATGAGCGCGTTGGGCGTGCCGGTTTCCAGTGTGGCCTACTGGTTGCGCCTCGGCGGGGTAGCGGTGTGGAACAGCGAAGTGCGCGATGCCGCGTCCACCACGGTTTGGCTCGCAGCGGCTGCCGCGCTGGTCACCACCGTGCTCGCCTTTCCGACAGCGTTCCTCGCGGTGCGTCATCGAGGAATCGTCAGCGCGGTGACCGAGCGGGTGAGCTACGTCGCCGGTGCCATTCCGTCGCTGGTCGTCGGGCTGGCGCTGGTCACGATCACAGTGCATTACGTCAAACCGATCTACCAGACGCAGGTGACCCTGCTGGTCGCCTATCTGGTGCTGTTGTTGCCTCGCGCACTGGTCTCGATCCGGGCCGGTTTGGCACAATCCCGGGTCGAGTTGGAGGAGGCATCCAGGGCGCTGGGCACATCGCGCTCGGGCACTCTGCGCAGGGTGACCCTGCCGCTTGCTTCACCGGGAATAGCTGTGGCTGGAACTCTTGTCTTCCTGGCCGCCGGTACCGAGCTGACCGCCACGTTGATGCTCGGGCCGACCGGATTGCACACTCTTGCCACTCGGTTCTGGAGCTTGTCGGGCAGTATCGACTACGTCGCGGCCGCCCCCTACGCGGCTGTGATGATCGTGCTCTCGATTCCGGTGACCTTCCTTCTTCTTCAGCAATCACGACGGGCGGTCGGCAGATGAATGCTCTTGCGGTGAGCGGTGTCACGAAGGCGTTCGGGCGAACCCGCGCGCTGGACGGAGTGGACCTGTCGCTGACCGCAGAGAGCACGACTGCTTTGCTCGGTCCGTCGGGCTGTGGAAAAACGACCTTGCTGCGCGTGATCGCCGGTTTCGAAAAGCCCGACAGTGGAACGGTTACCGCTTGGGGGGAGGCGATGACCGGGCCCGGGTCCTGGACGCCGGCCGAACGGCGACACATCGGATACGTTGCGCAGGAGGGGGCGCTCTTTCCGCATCTCGACGTCCGCCGCAACATCGAGTTCGCGCTCGACCGGCGAGAACGTCGCGACGGCAGCAGGTTGCGGGAGCTGCTCGAACTGGTGAGCCTGACCGGGGTCCAGCTCGAAATGTTTCCGCATCAGCTTTCCGGTGGTCAGCAGCAACGCGCGGCCCTGGCCAGAGCACTGGCGCGCCGCCCGCGGATCGTGTTGCTGGACGAGCCGTTCGCGGCCCTGGATGCGGGGCTGCGCAGCAGCACTCGTGATCTCGTCGCGGCAGCGCTGGCATTGGAAAAGGTCACCACGCTCCTGGTCACCCACGACCAGCAGGAGGCACTCTCGTTCGCCGACCACGTGGTGGTGATGAGAGATGGCCGTGTGCAGCAGGAGGGCTCGCCGCTCGAGGTCTACCGAGAGCCGCGGAATCCTTGGACGGCGGCTTTTCTCGGGGACGCGGTCACTCTGCCGGCCCGGCTCGAAGATGGGTATGCCGATTGTGCGCTCGGCCGTATCAAGGTCGGCGGGACAACGCAGAGCAAGGAGGTTCGCGGCTCTGCCATGGTGGTACTGCGTCCCGAGCAACTCGTGTTGGAACCGGTTCCGGTGCCGCAGCAATTGAACGGGGCGCCGGTTGCGCGCCGCTCCCGCACCGGATCCGTGCCCACCGCCGAGGTCGTGCGCACCTCGAACTTCGGTCACGACAGCGTCATCTCGCTGCGCCTCATCGACGATCCGGAACAGCTGTTGACCGCACGGGTCGGCGGCGAATCACCGTTTCCCGACGGCGCAGTCGTCACCGTCGCCACCAGAGGGTGCGCCGTCGCCTTCAGCAGGCCTTGAACACCGCGGATCGAACCGCTGATGCGCAGGCACGACGGTCCGGATCACCTTCCCTCGCCGTCCGGCGGACGTCAGCCACAACGGTTCCGGACGTCGGGTGCACAATCGGTCGGTAAGCGGTCAGCAGGTTTCAACCCGCAAATAGGAGCACCATGAACAGCCACGACCAGCTCGTGATCCTGCTGGACGTCGACGGCACGCCAGTCGGCGAGCAGCTCAAATCGACCGTCCACCATGAGCACACGCCGCTGCACCTCGCGTTTTCGCTGTACCTGTTCGATGACGCCGGTCGGGTGCTGATGACGCGCCGCGCGCTCACCAAGGCGACGTGGCCCGGAGTTTGGACCAATACCTGCTGCGGGCATCCGATGCCGGGCGAACTGATGGAGGACGCAATCCACCGGCGTCTGCATGGCGAATTGCATCTCGAGGTGACAGATCTGCGCTGCGTCCTCCCGGACTTCTCCTACCGGGCCCGGGACGCCGGTGGGATCTGGGAGAACGAAGTGTGTCCGGTTTACGTCGGGTCGGTGGTTTCAACCGCTGCTCTCCGACCGAATGCAGACGAGACGGTGGATTGGGTATGGACTCCTTGGACGGATCTGGTGACCGCCCTGCCCGCTGCGCCCTTCGCGTTCAGCCCCTGGGCCGTCGAGCAGGTTCGCTCGATGCCCGCCGCTGTGCCCCTTGCCACAGGAGCACGGAGGTCGACCGGACGCCCCTAGTAGTGATTCTCGTCAGCGGAGCGGGTTCTTCGCCGCGTCGCCCGGCCGCGAACGGAGCACGATGAACGCCAACCGAGGTCCCGACGGGGCGCTCGCCGTCCGGACGCAGCACACCGGCAGGCTGATCGCGCTTCCGTCCCAACGCCGGACCGACCTGGACGAGCATCTCGCACGGGTCGACGCCGTCTTGGCGGAGGTGATCGCAGACCTTTCAGAACTGTGGGCTTCGCTGCCCGGTGCGGAGCGGGGTGGTACAGAAATCCTCGGCTCGTCGGATCTGCCGGCGTTCATCGGAGCGCTGATCGACAGTGGCGGCAAGCGACTGCGTCCGATGATGGCCTACCTCGGTTGGCTCGCCGGCGGCGGCGTCAGCCGGGGTGTCGGCCTGCGCGAAGTGATCCGGGTCGGGGCGGCGCTGGAACTGCTGCATCTGTTCGTCCTGGTACACGACGACGTGATGGATGAGTCGGCGTCGCGCCGCGGCCGTCCGACGGTGCACATCCAGGCGGAACGGCTGCACAAGGCGGCAGGTGGCTCCGGAAGCGGACGCCGCTTCGGCGAGAGCATTGCGGTGCTGGTCGGTGATCTGGCGCACGCAGAGGCCGGCAACCTGGTGTCGGATCTGCCGGCTCCGCTCCGCCGGATCTGGCGGACCCTGGTGGCCGAGCTGGTGGCCGGGCAGCGCCACGACCTGATCGGGAGCGCGGTCGGTCGCCGCGATCTCCACTACGCACGTACTGTCGCGCGGATGAAGTCGGGCCGGTACACGGTGGAGCGTCCACTCGAACTGGGAGCAGCCGCGGCCGGAGCGGCCGCGGAGATCACGGCGACTCTGGCCGCCTACGGTCAGGCGGTCGGCGAAGCTTTCGCGCTGCGCGACGACCTGCTGGGCATCTGGGGGGATCCGTTGCGGACCGGCAAGCCGGCCGGCGACGACCTCACCTCCGGCAAGCCAACGGTTATTCTTGCGCTGGCCCATCAGCAGCTGCGAAGTCCCGCCGCTCGCAAATCCCTGGACAAGGTCGGCTCAGCTGCTTTCGGCCCCGGCGATCTCGTTCTGCTGCAGCAGGAATTACAGGAGAGCGGCGTTGTCGCGTCGGTGGAGAAGATGATCACCGGCAATGTCGATACCGCGGTTTCGGCCCTGGCTGCGCGGGACCTGGACCCGATCGGCGTCGAGCATCTGACCCGAATGGCCCGCCAGATTGCTTGGCGCGACAGATGAGCAACGTCGTTGTCATCGGTGCCGGGTTGGCCGGATTGGCCGCCGCGTGCCATCTGACCGGCCGCGGCCACCTCGTCACCGTGGTGGAACGCGAAGATCTGCCCGGCGGCCGCTCGGGCCGTCTGGTCCGCGACGGGTTCACCTTCGACACCGGCCCCTCGGTGCTCACCATGCGGGATCTGATCTCCGATGCCCTCGCGGCCGTCGGTGCTCGAATCGACGAATTGTTGCCCATGCGCCGGCTGGATCCGGCCTACCGCGCGAATTTCGCCGACGGAAGCACTATTGCGGTCCGATACGGCCGCGATGCGATGCGCGAGGAGATCGCTCGGACCTGTGGCAGTGTCGACGCCGCTGCGTTCGATGATTTCGTCGATTGGCTCCGGCGGCTGTATCTGCTGGAGATGCCCCATTTCATCGATCGGAATTTCGACTCACCACTCGGACTCCTCAGTGCACCCAAGGCAGCGACCGCCCTGATTCGACTCGGCGGCTTCGGCCGGCTCGGTCCGACCATTCGGAAGCGGTTCCAGGATCCGCGACTGCACCGGTTGTTCAGCTTTCAGGCTCTGTATGCGGGGCTGTCGCCCGAGTCCGCATTGGCGCTGTATGCCGTCATCACCTATATGGACAGTATCGAAGGTGTGTGGTTTCCCGAGGGTGGAATGCACTCCGTTCCAACAGCTTTGGCAATGGCCTGCGAAAAGGCCGGTGCGGTATTGCGGTATTCCGACGAGGTCACCGATATTCTGCGCAGATCGGACACCGGGGGAGTGGCGGGCGTCCGGCTGCGAAGCGGGGAGCGGCTCGCGGCAGATGCCGTGGTGTGCACCCTGGACCTGCCGGTGGCTTATGAGCGGTTGCTGCCCGACCTTGCTCCTCCGCGAAAGGTGTTGCGTGGCAAGTACTCGCCGTCGGCAGTGGTCTGGCACGTCGGCGCCAGGGGAATTCCGGATCGGTCCGTGGCGCATCACAACATCCACTTCGGGCAGGAGTGGGGTGGCGCGTTCGATGCGCTTCTCGACCAGGGACGGCTGATGCCGGACCCTTCTCGGTTGGTCACGATCCCGTCGATCGACGATCCGACGCTCGCTCCGCCTGGTTCCTCTTCGCTGTTCGTGCTGGAGCCCGTGCCCAACCTGTCGGCCGACATCGACTGGAAGACGCAGGCCGCGCCGATGCGGGAGAAGTTGCACACATTTCTGCAGACGAACGGCTATCCGAGCGATGTGGTGACCGAGGAGCTCGTCACTCCACTGGACTGGGAACGGCAGGGACTGCACGCCGGCACACCGTTCTCGCTGGCCCACACGTTCGGCCAGACCGGCCCGTTTCGGCCGAAGAACACCGACAAGCGGTTACCGGGGCTGGTTTTCGCCGGGTCGGGCACCGTTCCGGGAGTAGGTGTACCGATGGTGCTCATTTCGGGCAAATTGGCCGCTGATCGCATCTGCCGGTACCTGCCGGGCCGAGCATGAGCGGGTTCTCGCCGGTGGATCCGCTACTCCTGGAGGGTTACCGCCAGTGCGGCGTCCTCACCAAGCAATACGGCACCACCTACTTCTGGGGCGCTGCGCTGCTGCCGAGATCCCGACGGCGTCATGTGCACGCCGTCTACGCGTTGTGCCGGCTCGCAGATGACATCGTCGACGACCCGGGCAATTCCGGACGTTCGCAGGACGAGGTCGCCGCCTCGTTGCACGCCTTCGCCGACGGATTCCGACAGGCTCTGCAGAACGGCACTTGCATCGATCCGGTCCTGGCGGCCGTGGTCGATACCGTGCGAATCACCGGAATCGACCCGGAGTGCTTCGACCGGTTCTTCGGCGCCATGGCGATGGATCTGACCACCACCTCGTACGAGAGTTGGGAAGATCTTTGCGGCTACATGGAGGGCTCTGCCGCGGTGATCGGAGAAATGATGCTGCCGGTCTTGGAACCGACCACACCGTCCGCTCGGAAACCCGCCAGAGCACTGGGTTTCGCGTTTCAATTGACCAACTTCCTGCGCGACATCGGAGAAGATCTGGAACTGGGCCGGGTGTACGTTCCGCAGGCGGATCTGCGGCGGTTCGGCGCCGATCCCGCAGCCCGGACCGTGACACCGGAGTGGCGAGCGTTCATGACATTCCAGATCGAACGAAATCGACGGCTGTATGAGTTGGCGGACACCGGCATAGCGATGCTGCCCGGCCGATCGGCGAAGTGCGTCGGAGCAGCACGAACTCTGTATTCGCAGATTCTGGAGCGGATAGAAGGCGCCGGCTACGACGTCTTCACGAGCCGGGTGGGAGTGCCGACCTGGCGGAAGGCGACCACGGCTGCCCGCATCCTGATCACCGGTCCTGCCACCAAGCCTTCGAAACGGATGATCAGCCATGTCGCTTGAGGCCCGTCGCGATCCGCGGCCGGTTCGCCGGTCGTTCCTGCCCACCTCGCTCCTACCTGCTTCGCTACCCGCAGCGGTGCGCTCGCGCATCCCGATCTCGCGGGTTCCGCAGCCGCCGGAGGAGAAGATGGCGCCCACCTGGCGACAGGCCAGGCCCTCTCGGATCGCGGCCTCGCTGGCGGCCGCGCAGGCGACGAATTCGGGCGGGTGGCTGGTCGCCGGCGTCAGCGCGGACGTTCCGGCTTCGACGTCGATCACCCGCTCGATCGCCGGTCGCGAGGTGGTCTTCTGGCGTGCCTCGGACGGCACCCTGGTCGCGGGGCCGGGGGCCTGCCCGCACCTCGGCGCGCTGCTCGACAGATGTGCGGTGGTCGGCGACACCCTGTTCTGCCGTTGGCACGGTTATGCGCTCGAGCCTGCCGGTGATCGGACCTGGAGCCCGTATCGGGCACACGACGACGGCGTGCTGATCTGGGTCGGGCTGCCGATGCCGGGAGAGTCGCCGACCGATCGGCCGGCGTTACCGCCCCGCCCCCCGCTGGGCGGCGCCGTGACCGCCGTGATGGTCGAGAAGGGCATCTGCGAGCCCCAGGATGTGATCGCCAATCGACTCGATCCCTGGCACGGAGCCTGGTTCCACCCGTACTCCTTCAGCCACCTGGTGGTCGACGAGAGCGCGAGCAACGACCGGGTGCTCACCGTCGACGTGATGTTCCGGCTCAGCAGAACGTGGGGGATTCCGGTGCGAGCCGAGTTCTTCTGTCCTGACGCCCGATCGATCGTGATGCTCATCGTGGACGGAGAAGGCGCCGGCAGCGTGGTGGAGACGCACGCCACGCCCGTCGGCGTCGACGCCAACGGCAATTCGGCCACGATCATCACCGAGGCCACCATCGCCTATTCCGAGCGGTCCGGATTTCGGCTCGCCCACTGGTTGGCGCCGGCCCTGCGGCCGGTGATGCGCCGAACCGCTCGCCGGCTGTGGGTCGACGATCTGGTGTATGCCGAACGTCGCTATCGACTGCGCAACCTGGGCGAATATCCGGAGTAGCCGGCCAGTCGCCGGACTGCGCCGACTGCCGGAATCCTGCCGGTCATCGGTACGGTCCACAGGTCGTGACCGGCCAGCCCCCACCTGCCGAGCAACGCGTTCGCGGCGAGGAAGCCGGTTGTAGCGGCCCTTTCCATCAGGGCGACCGGGAGATCACAGGCAATGCCGTCGCCGGCAAGCAGGATCCGCGCGTCGGGTGTGGATACCTGCGGTCTGTCCGCCCACGGCGTCGTATCTATCAGCGGACAATCGGCATTGACCAGCCATTCGGACGAGATGATCTGCGCCGCAGCCGTCTCCGGGTACACCAGCGCCAACTGCGAACGAAGTTCGGCTTGCAGCTGCGCGTCGGTACTGCCCTGCGGCAGCGCATAGGCGTGCAGTTCGACCACCGACCCGTTGCGGGAAGCCGACCATCGACGCGCGCCGTCCTCGAAACGCTCCACCACCGTGACGTTGTCCAGCGCACCGTATCCGCTCGTGCCGAGGAACGCCGGGCGGTCGGCATGGACCGAGCGATCGAGCCACAGGCGCCAGACTGCGAAGCGCGGAGCATTCCCGGTAGCGGCGAGCCGCCGACGCCATTCGGACATCTCCGGTCCTGGACTTCCGGGTTCGGCCGAGCCGGCGACCAGCCGCCTGGTGGTCGCCGGATCGGTGGCGACGACCACGGCCGCTGCCGTCAGAGACGTCGTGCCCGCCGCCTGTCCGATCGTCACTCCGACGCTTCCCGCAGCGGACAGGTTCAACTCCTCGACTGTCGCTTCGGTGTACACCGCCGCTCCGAGGTTCTCGAGGTAGCCGCGCAACGGCGCCCACAGAACGGTGTCGTAGTCGTCGCTGGGAACGTCGAACAGCAGTCCCTCCGACGACCCGACGAAATAGGTGTGGAACATCGCCACCAGCTCGCCTGCGGAGAAATCCTCCGGGTGCGCGAAGAAACTGCGGGCGAAGACTTCCAGGGCCAGATACCTTGCTGCAGCGGGGAAACGTAGTCGGTCCAGGAATTGCGCCGCGCTCTGACCGTCGTAGTCGGAATAGGTTCCGGGAAATCGGACATCCAACAATTCCAGGGCTGCTCCGATGTTCACCGTTGCCAGCTTGCGCAACCCGAAGCTCGGGCTGCCGAGAACGAAGGCGGCCAGATTGGCCGGTGGCGTGCGCGGGATCTTCGCGAACGAGTCGGTGTGACTCCCGGCCAGTGTCAGCGGATAGTCCGGGACGGCGACCAGATTCTGCAGCGCCGGGTCGACCCGGCGTAGCAGACTGCGCAGGTTGTAGTACTGGCGGAAGAACGCGTGGAAGCCGCGGCTCATGGTCACCCTGTCGACCGTGCCGCCAGGCCCTGCGTGCTCGACCGGCCAGGATCGAACCCGACCGCCTAATTGGGCGTGCTTCTCGACCAGCACGACCTCGATGCCCCGCTCGGCAAGTCCGACGGCGGCGGCGATCCCGGCGATACCGCCGCCGGCCACCACAACCGGCCACCGCGGCCCGGGCAGTCGGGGCTCCGGCTCTCGCGGCTCCGGCTGTCGTGTCCCCGGCTGTCGCGTCTGGCGGTGCGGCCGCCCGGGCAGTCGTGGCTCCCCGGGGGCACCAGGATGCCGAACGGCCCGGCCGTCGCGGCCGGGGCGCCACTGTGAAGTGCTCACGCGTCGTCTGCCGGATCTGCGCGCCGGGCGACCGATCGGCGGGCGCCGACTCGGGCCGGCTGCCTGCGCCACACGAGGATGACGAGCGTGACCATGGCGAAACCGAAACCGAAGTCCTCCACCGGGATGTCCCACGGAAAGCGAAGGCCGAGGATCTGTTGCTCGTTGTAGACGACGATCGGATCCGAGAGCTTGGTGAGGTAGCCGTCGACGGGGATCTGGAAGGCCACCACGATGGCAATGGCACACCAATACTGCGCAGTGTGGAAAATTCCGGTTTTCAACCACACCAGTTCGACGAGCACCACCCCGATCATGGCGACAGCGGTCAGCAACGAGTATTCAGGCATCGGTTCCACTTGCTCCGGATCGTTTGCGCCCGTCCAACCCTCGCAATACTGTACCGACCGCCTCGTAGGTCAGCAGGCCGCAGATCGGGATGACGACGAAAAAGACCAACTCCTCGACCGGCATACCGAACGGCAACCGGGCCCCGGTGACGAACCGGGGGTTGTACGACCAGTGGCCGCGCCGAATTCCGACGATGTCCCACACGGTGAAGACGACGACCACAGGCAGCAGGGCGAACAGCACTGTGCTGATCCGCCGGTAGACCCTCGCGCGGAGTAGGAATTCCAGGGGCAGGGTCACGAGTAGGCACAGACCCATCAGCACCAGGTAGCGGTAGTGCTCGATGTCGCGCTCCAGGACTCGGCACCGCTGGGCGGTGGAAACTCACGATCGGGCCGGATTTTCACCCTAGCCGAGGTCCGTCAGAGGGCGTGCGAAAGATTGGTTCTGCGCGAGGTTCGACTGATGTTTGAGTCTGGACCCGGGTGGGCAACATCAACACAGCTGTGGTGGGTACATTGCTCGGACAGGCTTCGCCGGCAACATCGGCTGGGCGAAGTCGGCCGGCAGAATTCCGGCGAGATGCCGGGCCATGAGGGCCGAACGGAGGTGCGGACGTGGACCTGCGACGCACGTTCCTGTCCTGGCCGGTCGTCCGGCAGTTCACCGGCCCTGATTCCTCCGGCCGCGGCTCGGCGGTCACCTCCGAGCGCACTCGCAGCCTGCAGCCGCGAACATCCACCGCGGACCGCGTGGTGAAGAGCGTCTGCCCCTACTGCGCTGTCGGATGCGGCCAGCGGGTGTACGTCACGGACGAGCGGGTCGTCCAGATCGAGGGCGATCCGGACTCACCGATCTCCCGCGGTCGGCTCTGTCCCAAGGGCTCTGCCAGCGAGCAACTGGTCAATTCGCCGGGGCGGCAGACCAAGGTGCTGTATCGCAAGCCCTACGGCACCGATTGGGAGCCGCTGGATCTCGGCACCGCGATGGAGATGTTGACCGAACGCATCCTGGACACCAGGGCCCGGACCTGGCAGGACACCGACCAGCAGGGGCGCCACCTCAACCGCACCCTGGGCATCGCCGCGCTCGGTGGGGCAACTTTGGACAATGAGGAGAACTACCTCATCAAGAAGCTGTTCACCGCGATGGGAGCAGTGCAGATCGAAAATCAGGCGCGTATTTGACACAGCGCCACGGTTCCCAGTCTGGGAGCCTCTTTCGGCCGCGGCGGTGCCACCGGACCTCAGCAGGACCTGGCCAACGCGGATTGCATCGTCATCCAGGGTTCGAACATGGCCGAGTGTCATCCGGTCGGGTTCCAGTGGGTGATGGAGGCCAAGGCCGCGGGCGCGACGGTGATCCACATCGATCCCCGGTTCACCAGGACGTCGGCGGTCGCCGACCAGTACGTGCCGCTGCGCGCCGGAAGCGACATCGCCTTCCTCGGCGCGATGATCAACTACATCCTGTCGACCGACTCGTACTTCCATGAATACGTCGTGGCGTACACGAATGCGCCCACCATCCTGCGCGAGGACTTCGAGGACGTCGACGACCTCGACGGTGTCTTCTCCGGTTACGACCCGGAGACCGGCACGTACGACACCTCGACATGGCAGTACCAGGGTCATCCGGTTTCCTCGTCCGGCGGCGAGGACGAGAAGTCCGCCGAGGGCGCCGGTCCAACCGGAGCGCAGCACTCCCAGCAGGAGCGGGCGGCCGGTCACGAGATGGGGGGCCACGGCGCAAATCTCGCGCACGGCGAAGTTGAACGGGATGAGACCCTGCAGGATCCGCACTGCGTATTCCAGGTGCTCAAGCGGCACTACGCGAGGTACACGCCGGAGATGGTGCAGCGAACCTGCGGCGTTTCTCCGGAAGATTTTTTGAAGGTCTGCGAATCCGTGGTGCGCAACAGCGGCCGCGAACGCACCACCGCGTGGGTGTATTCGGTCGGCTGGACCCATCACACCGTTGGCGTGCAATACATCCGGGGTGCGGCGATCATCCAACTGTTGCTGGGCAACATGGGTCGCCCGGGTGGTGGAATCTTGGCGCTGCGGGGCCACGCCAGCATTCAGGGCTCGACCGATATTCCGACCCTGTTCAATTTGCTGCCCGGCTATCTGCCCATGCCGAAGGTGGGCGAACACGACAACCTGCAGGACTATGTCGCCACCATTGCCAGCCCCGCGCAGAAGGGTTTCTGGACGCTCGCCGATGCCTACACGGTGAGTCTGCTGAAATCGTATTGGGGCGACGCAGCCACCGCCGAGAACGACTTCTGCTTCGACTACCTGCCGCGGCTCACCGGCGACCACGGCACCTACCAGACCGTGATGGACATGTTGGCCGACAAAGTCGAGGGATACATGCTGCTCGGTCAGAATCCGGCAGTCGGGTCGGCGCACGGCCGCATGCAGAGACTGGCCATGTCGCACCTGAAGTATCTGGTGGTGCGTGATCTGAACATGATCGAGTCGGCCACGTTCTGGAAGGATTCGCCCGAGATCGAGACCGGCGAATTGGTCACCGAGAAGATTGCCACCGAGGTCTTCTTCTTTCCGGCTGCCTCCCACGTGGAAAAGGCAGGTTCTTTCACCCAGACACAGCGACTGCTGCAATGGCGGTACAAAGCCGTCGAACCGCCGGGCGACTGCCGCAGTGACCTCAATTTCTTCTTCCAGCTCGGTCGGATGATGCGGGAGCGCCTGGCGAAATCGACCGAGAAGCGAGATCGTCCCTTGCTCGATCTCACCTGGGACTATCCGGTCGACGAAGCGGGCGACCCGGCGCCGGAGGCCGTTCTGCAGGAGATCAATGGATCTCATCTGACCGGCGAGAAAGCCGGCGAGATGTTGAAGTCCTACACCGACATGAAAGCCGACGGATCCACCTCCGGCGGCTGCTGGATCTATACCGGGGTCTACGCCGGCAGCGTGAATCAGGCGGCCCGGCGCAAGCCTGGCAGCGCCGGCGATCCGAACGCCCTGAAATGGGGTTGGGCCTGGCCGGCGAATCGGCGGGTGCTCTACAACCGGGCGTCGGCCGATCCGCAGGGCCGTCCGTGGAGCGACCGGAAGGCACTGGTCTGGTGGAACTCCGAGAACGCGAGCTGGGTCGGGGACGACGTGCCGGACTTCCCGGTCGGATTGTCGCCGGACCACCGACCGGAGCAGGGCACCGGTGGTCCGGAGGGGCTGGCCGGCGACGACCCCTTCATCATGCAGGCCGACGGAAAAGGTTGGCTGTACGCGCCGAGCGGCATGCTCGACGGGCCGCTGCCGGCGCACTACGAACCGCACGAGTCGCCGGTCAGCAATCCGTTCTACCGCCAGCAGGCGAACCCGACCCGCCAGGTGTTCCGTCGTCCGGACAATCTGTCCAACCCGTCCGGGGCAACGCCGGGCGCTGAGATATTTCCCTATGTGTTCAGCACCTATCGGCTGACCGAGCACCACACCGCGGGCGGCATGAGTCGATTCCTGCCGTTCCTCGCGGAATTGCAGCCCGAATTCTTCTGCGAGGTCTCGCCGGCCCTGGCTGCCGAGCGCGGACTCGAGCACATGGGCTGGGCCACCATCGTTTCCGCGCGCACCGCGATCGAGGCCCGGGTGATGGTGACCGATCGGGTCGTACCACTCCAGGTCGACGGCCGAACGGTCCACCAGATCGGCCTGCCGTATCACTGGGGTCAGGGCGGTGGCGCGCTGGTGTCCGGCGACTCCGCCAACGACCTTTTCGGCGTCACTCTGGATCCGAACGTGCACATCCAGGAGAGCAAGGTGGCGTCCTGCGACGTTCGACCGGGGCGTCGCCCTCGGGGGCCGGCCTTGTTGGCTCTGGTCAAGGAATATCAACAACGGGCGGGGATCACCGTGGAAACCGGCAATCAACAGCGCACCCCGATCGGTGACCAACCGGGTCGGTCGCCGGACGGCTCGGAGGCAGCGACGCGCCTGTCACGCCGAACGGACGGGAACCGATGACCACCTCCCTTCCCGATCCCGCCGTACGTGCCGGCTGGCCAGACCCGCCGTCGCGCAAGGGTTTTTTTACCGACACCTCTATTTGTATCGGATGCAAGGCCTGCGAGGTGGCGTGCAAGGAATGGAACGAGGTACCCGATGACGGGTTCAATTTTCTCGGTTCGTCCTACGACAACACGGGCGCACTCGGTGCCGACACCTGGCGGCACGTGGCCTTCATCGAGCAGCCCGGTACTCCGGCAGCGCCCCGGGTCGACCTGGGTATGCCGTCGTTCGAGTTGCCCGGCAAGCAATCCGATGGCGCCGAGCGCACTGATTTTCGCTGGTTGATGGAATCCGATGTCTGCAGGCACTGCACCAGCGCGGCATGCCTGGACGTCTGCCCGACCGGTTCGTTGTTCCGGACCGAATTCGGCACCGTGGTGGTGCAGGAGGACATCTGCAACGGTTGTGGCTATTGCGTTCCGGCTTGTCCGTTCGGGGTGATCGACCGGCGGATCGGTGACAAGAACGTGAAGAACGCCGGCATCGCGCAGAAATGCACGCTGTGCTACGACCGGATCGGAGACGGACAGACCCCCGCGTGCGCGAAAGCCTGTCCGACACAATCGATCCAGTTCGGGGATGTCGAAGAGCTGCGCGAGCGGGCCGACGCGCGGTTGGCCGCGCTGCACGCCGACGGGGTGACGGAGGCCAGGTTGTACGGCGAGGATCCGGATGACGGGGTCGGTGGATCCGGAGCCTTCTTCCTGCTCCTGGACGAGCCGGAGGTGTACGGGTTCCCGCCCGATCCGATCGTCACGACTCGGGATCTGCCGCACATGTGGCGCCGTGCGGCAGTGGCGGCAGGTGCCATGTTGGGCGCGGCTGCGCTGTCATTCCTTGGCGGTCGACGATGACCCAGCAGCACGATGACCTCACCGAAATCAAGCGGGGCAATGGTTCGGAGCGAACCGCTGGTAGCTCCGCTGAGCGCCCGCGTGGTGATTCCGGCCGTGGCGGTGGGCGGCGTGGTGGTGGTGCGCGCCGTGGCGGTGCTGGACGTGGCGGTGCTGGGCGTGGCGGGGAACGCCGCATGGTGCCCGACGCGACATTCACGTCCTACTACGGTCGTCCTGTCGTCAAGGCCTCGCCGTGGCAGGCCGACATTCCAACGTACCTTTTCCTGGGCGGGCTGGCGGCCGGGTCCTCGTTACTGGCTGCGGGCGCGGATCTGACCGGACGAGACACCTTGCGGCGCACCGGTCGCGTCGGTGCGATGGTGGGCATCACCATCAGCTTCGCGTCTCTGGTCCACGATCTCGGTCGGCCGACGCGGTTCGTCAACATGCTGCGAGTTGCGAAATGGACCTCGCCGATGTCCGTCGGTACCTGGATTCTCTCCGGCTACGGACCGCTGGCCATCGTGGCCGGAGCCGCGGAACTGATTCCGCTGATCCGCCGACTGCCGGCGCCGGCCGGTCGGCTGATCTCGTTGCTGGGTCGCCCGTCAGGGGTGGCCGCCGCCCTTCTCGCCCCCGCCATCGCTTCGTATACCGCCGTGCTGCTGGCCGACACCGCCACTCCGAGCTGGCATGAGGCCTACCGCGAGTTGCCCTTCGTCTTCGTCGGATCGGCGAGCGCGGCGGCCGGCGGCCTCGGACTGATCGGCGCCTGTCCGGCCGACGCCGGACCAGCGAGGCGCCTGGCCGTCGTCGGAGCGGCGGCCGAGTTGGCATTGATGAGGCGCATGGAGAGCTCGATGGGACTCGCCGCCGAGCCATTGCACCAGGGCATTCCCGACAAGCTCCGGCGGGTCGGAGAGTCGCTGACCGTCGGCGGAGCGGCCGGAGCAATCGCGGGGCGTCGCAGCCGGATGCTGTCGGTTGTCTCCGGGGTCGCGTTACTGCTCGGCTCGGCCTGCACCCGATTCGCCATCTTCTACGCGGGACAGGATTCGGCGAGGGACCCGAAGTACACCATCGTTCCGCAGCGCGAGCGGGTGGAGGCCAGGCGCCAGGCGAGCAATCAGGTCACCGGCGGACGCTGATCGTTGCGGAGCCGGCAGCCACGAACTGTCCGATCACCGTCGCCCCCGGTATCTCACCGGCGATCAGCAGACCGCCACTGGTCTGCGCGTCGGCGAGCAGGAGCATCTCGTCCTCGTCGACCGAGCCGGACAGGTGTGGTCGTACCCAGTCCAAGTTTCGGCGGGTGCCGCCGCTGACGAAACCGTCTCGCAGTGCCCGCCTGGCGCCGTCGAGATAGGGCACGGCGGCGGCATCGATCACGGCGCCGACGCCGGAAGCTCGAGCCATCTTGTACAGGTGCCCCAGTAGCCCGAAGCCGGTCACATCGGTCGCGGCGGTCAGGGCCGCGTCCACCGCGGCGGCGGAGGCCGCAGCGTTGAGCGCCACCATGCTCGCGATCGCCTGCGGAAAAACCTCCCCGGTGGACCTGTGCCGGTTGTTCAGCACGCCGACGCCCAGGGGTTTGGTCAGGCTGATGGGCATCCCGGCGACGGCAGAGTCGTTGCGCAGCAGCCGGTCGGGATGCACCAGTCCGGTGACGGCCATGCCGTAGAGCGGTTCGGGCGAGTCGATGCTGTGCCCGCCGCCGACGTGGCAATTCGCCTCCGCCGCGACTTCCAATCCGCCGCGCAGCACTTCGCGCACCAGTTCCGGAGGCAGCACGTCCCGCGGCCACCCGAGGAGGTTGACCGCAACCAGCGGGCGCCCTCCCATCGCGTAGACGTCCGACAGGGCGTTCGCCGCGGCGATTCGCCCCCAGTCGTACGCATCGTCGACCACGGGAGAGAAAAAATCGGCAGTGTGCACGACGGCCGATCGCTCGTCGATCCGTACCACCGCGGCGTCGTCTCCGTCGTCCAGCCCCACCAGCAGGTCCGGCGACCGGAAGCCGGTCAAACCCTTCACGATCTCTTCGAGCTCACCGGGTGGAATCTTGCAGGCGCACCCGCCGCCATGCGCGTACTGCGTGAGGCGGATGGTGCTGGATGATTCCTGGCTGTCGGTAGTGGTGCGCATACCGGCAACGTACCCAGACGCGATCGGGATGATCCGATCGGTTACCACCGGGCGGCTATACCGTTTGCATCGGTCGGTGGGGGATACGGTGGCAGCGGAGGCGTAAAGGCGTCTGGTGGCCCTCCCGGTCTTCAAAACCGGTGGAGCCGAGTATCTCGGTTCGGCGGGTTCGATTCCCGTCCGTCTCCGCCAGCGGTACCGACTGGGATGGTTGGAAGTGCTGATTGGAAAGGGTTTCCCGGTGAGCGACGATCCCCGGCGGGCACTGCCGCGCGTCGACGTCGTACTGGGTGACCCTCGGCTGGAATCCGCGGTCCTGCGTCTGGGTTCTGGGCTGGTCAAGACGGTGGTGACTGCGGCACTGGCCGAGGCTCGCTCCGGTCGCGTTCCGGCGACCGGCGTTGTCGATCGGGTGCAGAGTCTGCTTCCTCGGCGCGCATCCTCACTTCGGCCGGTGATCAACGCGACCGGTGTGGTGCTGCACACCAACTTGGGGCGCGCGCCATTGTCCGCCGCCGCGATCGACGCCATGGTGGCTTCGGCCGGCTTTGTGGACGTGGAGTTCGACCTGACGGAGGGGATCCGGGCTCGGCGTGGACGTGGCACGCTCGCCGCGCTGTCGGCCGCAGTTCCCGCCGCTGAACAGGTTCTGGTGGTCAACAACGGCGCCGCCGCGCTGCTGCTGGCGGTCACGGCTCTGGCCGCCGGGAGGGAAGTGATCGTCAGCCGCGGTGAAATGGTGGAGATCGGCGATAATTTCCGGCTACCGGATTTGATGACCTCCACCGGCGCCCGCATTCGAGAAGTGGGTACCACCAACCGAACCGTCCTGGCCGACTATGCGGCGGCAATCGGCCCGGAAACCGGCTGCGTGGTGAAGATCCATCCCAGCAATTTCGTGGTCAGCGGGTTCACCTCGACGGTGGGAATTGCGCAATTGGCCACGTTGGCAGTTCCGTTGATCGTGGATATCGGCAGTGGCCTGCTGGCACCGGATCGGTTCCTGCCCGTCGAGCCGGACGCTGCCACCAGCCTGGCCGCCGGCGCAGATGTGGTGACGTGCAGCGCCGACAAACTGCTGGGTGGCCCGCAGGCCGGCTTGATCTTCAGCAGCGCGGAACTGGGGGAGCGGATGCGGCGCTCCCCACTCGCTCGGGCTCTGCGCTGTGACAAATTGACGTTGGCCGCCCTGGAAGCAACTCTGCGAAACCCCACAACACCGACCAGCGTTGCACTGCATGCTGATCCGGGCGCACTCAGACAGCGATGCGAACGGATGGCGGCGATCCTGGGAGCGCAGGCCGTGCCGTCGGAAGGGGCGGTGGGAGGCGGCGGAGCCCCCGGCGTCGTTCTCCCCGGCTGGGCGGTGGCGCTGCCCACCGACCTGGCCGTGGCGCTGCGAACCGGAGATCCGGCAGTCGTCGGCTACCTCTCCGACGGTCGGTTGCTGCTCGACCTCCGATGCGTTCCGGAGATCGACGACGTTCGGGTGGCCGAGGCGGTTCAGCGCGCCCTCGACGGCCGGCCATGATCGCCCCGACCACAGCCACCACCACCGCCACCGGCCGCGTGGATCAGCGTTCCGGTTCTGGTACCACAGGGACGGAAGTCACCCACTCCTTCGCGGCTTGCCAGCCCGAGCAACGCCGGGTCCAGAGTGGCGTTGCACCGTGCAGGTGATCGCGACGGCCGGGCACGTCGATCACGGGAAGTCCACCCTGGTCCGCGCCCTGACCGGCATGGAGCCCGACCGTTGGGCACAGGAGCGCCGGCGCGGCATGACGATCGATCTCGGTTATGCCTGGACGACGTTCCCGCAGGGACCGACCGTCGCGTTCGTCGACGTTCCGGGCCACGAGCGATTCATCGGCAACATGCTGGCGGGTCTTGGCCCGGCGCCCGCGGTGCTGATGGTGGTGGCCGCCGACGAGGGCTGGCGGGCGCAGACCCAGGAGCACCTGGAGGCGATCGACGCCCTCGGATTGCGGTTCGGCGTGCTCGCGGTGACCAGGTCCGATCTCGCCGATCCCGGGCCGGCGACAGCCGATGCGCTCACCCGCATCAGCCACAGCAGTCTTGGCCAGGTTCCGGCGGTCGCGGTCTCGGGCGTGACCGGTTACGGCTTGGTTTCGCTCCGGGCAGCACTGACCCGTCTGGGCAACCAGCTACCGCAGCCGATTACCGGCGGAAGGGTTCGGCTCTGGGTCGACCGCTCGTTCTCGATCCGGGGAGCAGGAACGGTCGTGACCGGCACCTTGGCCGCCGGTTCGCTGTCGATCGGCGAGACGCTGGCATTCGAGGACCAGCTGGTGCGGATCAGAGGCTTGCAGTCGCTGGGCATCGCCGTCGATCGGATCGACGCAGTCAGCCGCGTGGCGGTCAACGTCAAGGGGGCGACTCCGCAAGATCTTCGCCGTGGAAGTGCGCTGGTGACGCCCGGCGCCTGGACCCCGACGGCGCTTATCGACGTTCGGACCCAGCAGGATCCGGCTGGACTGCCGACGCAGGCGATGATTCATCTGGGATCCGGGGCGTTTCCGGTGCACATCAGGCCGCTGGGCGACAGGATCGTCCGGTTGTCTCTCGCTGGCCCGTTGCCGCTGCAGCCGGGGGACCGCGGAATTCTGCGTAATCCTGGCGAGGGCCGGTTCGAGGGTGGATTCGAAGTTCTCGACGTGGCACCGCCCGCGCTCCGCAGGCGGGGCGCAGCGACGCAGCGAGGTACGCAACTCTCTGCGGTCCGATCGCTTCCGCAGTTGACCGAGGAGGTGCGGCGGCGGGGCGCCGTACGTGCCGAGGACCTGGTCCGGCTCGGGGTCGACGCCAGTCGGCCCGCCGACGTCCGGCAGCAGGACGGCTGGTTGATCTCACCCGAACAGTGGCAGGTTTGGGTCGCAGCCCTGATGGAGGAAGTCGAGCGGCACGACTCGGCGCATCCTCTGCAGCCTGGTCCGAGCATGCAAGCCGCCCGCCGATCGCTGGATCTGCCCGATCAGTCCCTGTTGCAGGCACTGGCGACCGATGCGGGGCTGGAGGTCGTCAGCGGGCGTGTTGCGCGCCCGGGGACCCGGCCGTCGCTGGGGAAGGCCGAGGTCGGCGTGCGAGAAGTCGAAGACAACCTTCGCCGCAATGCCTTCGCCGCCCCCGAACGACCCGAGCTGGACCGGCTCGGCCTCGGCCGCCCCGAACTCGCCGCCGCCGAGCGGGCCGGCCGGCTGCTCAGACTGGCCGACGACGTCGTAGTACTACCCGACGGCCCCCAGCAGGCGCTGGAGCTGCTGCGGCAACTTCGCGAACCGTTCACCACCAGTGAGGCGAGGGCGGCTCTGCGCACCACTCGGCGGGTCGCAATCCCATTACTGGAATACCTGGATCGAAGGGGCTGGACCAGGCAGCCGCGCCCGGGTTCGCGCATCGTGGCGCTGCCGAAATGCGGTACGCCGGAGGCGGGCGGTTGAGAGCTGCCGCTCGCGCCGGCAGCCGGAAGGCAGCAGTCAGAACTCACAGATGACTGGCAAGTGAGATTGCGCGCAGCAGCCTCCGGTTACCGTAAGCTCACGAAGGAGCAGCTCATCGGCGCGGCCGTAGTCCGTTCAACAGGCGCTGGGCCCATCCGTCGAACGTCGAGGTCGTGGGCAGGGGGTTCGACGTTCCAAGGCTCGGCCAGGCACACCCGTTCGGCAGGCAGCGGCGCGCACCGGATGCATACCGGCACCCGACGGAGTTTACCGCGCGACTCGCCAGGGTACAAAACAATTGCTGCGCGGTTCGATGGCAGTGAGTGCATCTTTCGGTCGATGCAGGATGCAGTCGACAATTCGAACCCAGACGGCCCGGCATTCCTCTTCTAACACCCGAAATGAGAGCACCATTCACGCCGATTCGACACTCGCCACCCGGGCCCGCAGGCAGCCGAGGGCGCCGCGGCCGCCGAGCGACTATTCTCAGGTTCTGCAATCCGCCCAATCGCTCAATCTGATGAAGCGCGCGTATGGATATTACGCATTGCGAATCGCTTTGTTGGCCGGGGGCCTGGCGGGTGTTTGGGTCGCCTTTGCATTTGTCGGGAACAGCTGGGCCCAGATGGCGGTTGCGGCGGCACTTGGAATTGTGCTGACGCAGATAATCTTCTACAGCCACGACGCGGCCCACCGACAGATCTTCCAGTCCCAGAAGGCCAACGAGATGACGGCCCTGGTGATGGGAACGCTGATTGGCGGCGTGAGCCTGGCGTGGTGGCACAACAAGCACAACAAGCACCATGCGGCTCCGAATCAGATCGGCAAGGACTCGGACATCGACGCCTCGGTGGTCCACTTCTACCCGCCGGCAAGACCACCGCAGAACCGCATCCTGTCCTACCTGCATCAACGACAGGGCTGGTGGTTCTATCCGATCCTGAGCTTCGAGATGCTGAACCTGCACGTGCAGGGTGTCCAGGCGTTGCTGACGCGCCGCAAGATGAAGCGTCGTTGGACCGAGATCGCCATGCTGGTCGTGCGCCTCGGCGGTTACCCTGCGCTACTTTTCAGCGTGCTGCCGGCCGGCAAAGCGGCCGCCTTCCTGGGCGTGCAGTTGATCGTCACCGGCCTCTACCTGGGAGGATCTTTTGCGGCCAGCCACATCGGCATGCCGGTCCTCCCGCACGACTCCCGGATCGACTTCCTCCGTCGCCAGGTGCTGACCTCGCGGAACATCTCCGGTGGACGCGTGGCCAGTTTCGCCATGGGCGGGCTGAACTACCAGATCGAGCACCACCTGTTTCCGAGCATGCCCCGGCCGAATCTGCACAAGATGGTGCCTGTCGTGCAAAATTTTTGCGCGAACAACAGCATCGATTACCACGAGGTCAATATTCTGAAGGCCTGGCACATCGTCGGGGTCCACCTGAACAAGGTCGGCCTGTCGGCCCGCAGCTTCCAGTGCCCCATGGTCGCGTCGATGCGCTGATGCGCCTGGCAGTCGCCGAGGGCACTGGGACGGCGAGAACGATCACGCCGGCGTGTGTGAGCAGGTGACCAGTACGTCGATCTGCGTCGGAGCGGAGGCTGTGGGTGATGACCTGGCCGGTCGCGAGAGATCAATTGCCCGCCAGCATGGCGGGAAGGCAGGTGGTCGGGCGCTCAGCGGCCGAGCCTGCGACACTGATCCCGTCCAACTCCCCGTGCGGCTACGGCGCCGCGCAGAGGACTAGAGCGACCGCAGAAGGACTCCATGCCCACCAAGATCACCGTCATCTACGACAACCCCACCGATCCGGACGACTTCGAGGCCGGTTATGCACAGGGCCAGGTCGCCCTGGCCAAGGCGCTGCCCGGGCTGATCTCGTTCGAGTCGTCCAAGGTCTGGCCCAAGGAAGACGGCTCGGCCACGCCCGCGTACCGGATGCTCGATCTCTATTTTCCCGACTACGACACGGCCAGCGCCGCTGTCACCACCGAACAGGCCGGAGCTCTGTTCCCCGGCATCTTCTCGCTGGCGACCGGCGGCGTTCGGATCCTGTTCTCCGACATCGAGGAGTCCTGACCCCCGGGCCGGACCGTAGCGGTTCGTCCGGACGGTTCTCGACCGGCCGGACAGTCGCCCCGGCTGGGACATACTGCTGAACATGGGGAAAGTGAATCTGGGACTCGACGACCGGTCTGCACGATTGATCCACGGCAAGGATGTGTGGTCCCACATCCGAAATCTGCTGTCCGGGTCGAGAAGAATCTCGGCGGCAATCGGATACGTGGGCGCGGACGCGGACGCGTACCTGCCGATGCGAGGGCCGGGAACCATCGTGGTCAACGCCGGCGACGAGGCGCTGACCACAGGTTCGACCGATCCGAATGTGCTGCTGCGCTGGACGAGGCGGGGTGTGCGGGTGTACTCACTTCCTTCTCTGCATGCCAAGGTGATTCAGGTGGAGGGTGACCCGTCGTTCGTGCTGGTCGGGTCGGCCAACGTGTCCTGGTCGTCGGCCAACCGGCTGGACGAGGCGGTGCTGCTGGCAGACGAGCGCGAGACCGTCGACGAGATAAGCACGGCGATCGCGGCCTGGCAACTCGAGGCCGGGGAGCCATTGACTCAAGAGTGGCTGCAGGAGGCTGTGCGCAGAGCGCAGCCGGCGCCTCCGCGGCCACAACCGGAACACGATCCGCAGCGCAGTGGCGGTTCACGCCCGTCTGGGTTCGAAAAGTCGGTGACCGCGGTGCCTCAGAGCGTCGATTCCGACTCGTTCCCTGATCTCGAGCACGCGGCGCCTGAATTTGAGCCTGCGGTGGCCGAACGCAAGCCGGTGATGCCCGACCTCGAGGCGGTGGCCCCTGATGTGGAGCCGGCGGCCCCTGATGTGGAGCCGGCGGCCCCTGATGTGGAGGCGGCGGCCCCGGATGTGAAGGCCGCGGCCCCTGATGTGGAGCCGGCGGCACCGGAACTCGAGCCGGCGGCAGGTGAACTCGACCCTTCGGCGTCTCATCGCGAGCCGCAAACGACGCAACACGCGCAGCCAACTGATGGAGAACCGGCGAGCGATGATTCCGCGCACGTCGGGCAGTCCAGGTCGGAATCGGACACCGGCGAGTACTCGGAACCGGAGGCACCACTTCGCCCTGTCGTCTGGCCGCGGCCCAAGTACATCTATCTGGCTTTGCTGACCCGGGACGGACGGGCGTCGGATAACGCACAGGAACAACTCGAGAAGCTCCGCGGCGAGTTCCGTGCGGCCGACGCGTCTGGCGAGCTCGACGTGCAGATGTTCTGGTCGGATCAACCCTCCAGGGCGGGCAAGCCGCAACCGACCTACCGCGCAGGCTGGCATGTGGTGCCCATTTCCGTGCCCGCATCCGGCCGCCCTGCCGTGTTGTCCGCGGTGGACTCGCCGGGCCGGGTTCTGCATTCCTTCACCGACTACCTGGTGAACCCGGCTCGCACCTACTACTACCTGCTCGCGCATTCGGCGGGCCGATCGATCACTTTCCGACGGTTGCGGGAGACCCTGGCAACGCTCAACGAAAAGCCTTCGTACGACCACGCATACATGATGCAGCACAAGGTGACTGCAATTCTCGAGTTGTGGCCGGAGATCGGCTACATCGACTGACCGAACCTGCGGTCGGGCTTCAGCGGCGGTGATCGATGTGATTCCGGGGTCACCAGCGCGCCTGAGCCTGGATCCACCGGGGTCGGTCTAGTTGATCTTGTGGACGGCTCAAATGATCTTGGCTGGGTCGGGTTCGGTTGAGGGTAGCGGGTATCGCCCG
>JAABUT010001413.1_pt1 | contig 27352 bp, 33 predicted proteins | sample 5559281 | NCBI WGS metagenome assembly JAABUT01 (sample SAMN10711880, study PRJNA513359) | rock metagenome | isolation source: Antarctica rocks | place: Antarctica: Victoria Land, Ricker Hills nord | collected 2016-01-04
GAGCCCGGGATGCAGGTGCTGACCAAGCCGTTCGCGATGGAAACGCTGGCCAGCCGCATCAGGGAACTCATGGCGCAGCCGCACGAGGGTGCGCCGAAGATGTAGGCAGAGGTCCCGCCTCCAGAGCTGTCACCGTGCCATTGAGGTAGACCTAAGCGGCACAAAAGCATGGGACACTTTCCCCGTGCCATTAGGGTTGCTTCAGGCATTCTGGAACGGTAGCGTTCCGGGGTCTAGACCCTCTTGGAACAAAATGGCGTCCTACGGCTACGCTCGCGTCAGCACCTTCGACCAGGATTTCACCATCCAGCAGCAGGCGCTGCGCGCGGCCGGCTGCGGCGTGGTCCGCGCCGAGAAGGCGAGCGGCAGCCGACGCGGCGGCCGAACCGAGCTGCAGGTGCTGCTCGACTTCGTGCAGCCTGGCGACACCCTGGTCGTCACCCGCATCGACCGCCTCGCGCGCTCGCTGAAAGACTTGCAGGACATCGTGCATGAGCTGAAGGGCCGCGGCGTGGCGCTGCGCGCGACCGAGCAGCCGGTGGACACGGGGACCGCCGCGGGCAAAGCATTCCTCGACATGTTGGGCGTGTTCGCCGAGTTCGAAACCAACCTGCGGCGCGAACGCCAGCTCGAAGGCATTGCGCTGGCCAAGACGCGTGGGGTCTACAAGGGACGCAAACCGAGCATCAACGTGGCTGAGGTCAAGCGGCTGCGCGACGAGGAGAAGCTGGGACCCGCCGCCATCGCGCGCCGGCTCGGCATCGGCCGGACCAGCGTCTATCGCGCGCTCGGGGCCGGGTAGTGGGCGGGGGCGGCCGCCGCGTGGTGCCGCCCGAAGCCCTTGTCGGCCTGCGCCGCCGGCTGGATACCTTGCCCGGCCGGCATCCCGACCGCGCCCGCATGGTCAAGCAGGCTGCTGCGCTCTATGGCGTGTCCGCCACCACCTTCTATCGCCAGCTGCGCACCCTGCATCGTCCACGCCCGGTGCGCCGGGCCGACCGTGGCCAACCGCGCAAGGTGCCCGTTGCCGACCTGGAGCGCTGGTGCGAGGTCATCGCGGCACTGAAGCTGCGGACCACCAACAAGAAGGGCCGTCATCTTTCGACCGTGCGGGCGTTGGAGCTGATGGAGCAGCATGGGGTCGAGACGCCACTAGGCCTGGTCCGCCTGGCGCCGGGCGCGCTGACCCGGCCAACCGCGGACCGCTACCTGCGCCAGTGGGGCTTTGACCAGGTGCGCCTCGCGCGCGGCCCGGCCGCGGTGCGCTTCCAGGCCCGGCGCAGCAACGAGCTGTGGCAGTTCGACCTCAGCTCATCTGACCTGAAGCATGTCCCGCATCCGCTCTGGTCCGAGCCGGGCCGCGGCGCCCCCACGCTGATGCTGTACAGCGTCGTCGATGACCGCAGCGGGGTCGCCTACCAGGAATACCGCTGCGTGTACGGCGAGGACGTCGAGGGCGCGCTGCGCTTCCTGTTCAACGCCATGACGGCCAAGGCGGGAGACAGCGGCCTTGTCGCCCATGGCATCCCGGACGCGCTCTACTGCGACAACGGCCCGATCTCCAAGAGCCGGGTGTTCCAGCGCGTGCTGGATTGCCTCGGCGTGCGGCTGATGACGCACATGCCGACTGGTTCAGATGGCCGGCGCATGACGGCGCGCAGCAAGGGCAAGGTCGAGCGCCCGTTCCGCACGGTGAAGGAGGCGCACGAGACCCTCTATCACTTCCACAAGCCCGAGAACGAGGCGGAGGCGAACCTGTGGCTGCACCGCTATCTCGCCACCTACAATGGCCAGCAGCACCGCAGCGAGCCGCACAGCCGGACGGAGGACTGGCTGGCCAACCTGCCCGAGGCCGGCGTGCGTGTGATGTGCGCCTGGGAGCGCTACTGCGCTTTCGCCCGCGAGCCGGAGCGCCGCCAGGTGGGCGGCGACGCCCGGGTCAGCGTAGACGGTGCCGCCTACGAGGTGGATGCCGACCTGGCCGGCGAGACGGTGCTGTTGTGGTGGGGGCTGTTCGACCGCGACCTGTATGTCGAGCACGGCGAGCGCCGGTATGGCCCCTACACCCCGGTCGGCGGCCCCATCCCGCTGCACCGCTACCGGACGCGCCAGAAGACGAAGGGGGAGGAGCGCGCAGAGCGGATCGCAGCGTTGGCCGAGCGCTTGGGCCTGCCGCGGGCCGCCCTGGAGGGCAACCCCGACCTGGTTGGGCCGCCAGCGCCGCAGCGGCCGGAACCGGTGCGCGTGCCCTTTGCCGATCCCGACCCGTTTGGGGAGATCGCCTACCCGAGCGCCATCCGGGCCAAGCTCGCCATCGCTGACCTGCTGGGCCGCCCGCTCGCCCGACTGTCGGAGGAGGACCGCGCCTGGATCAATGGCGTGCTTGCCGAAACGCTGGCCAAGGCCACGGTCATGGCCCGCGTGCGCGAGCGTTTCTTGGCGCCGCGCACCGCAGCCGCTGCCACAAGCGAAGGGGGCGTTCCATGCTGACAGAGGTGATGCGGCATTACGGCCTGGCACGCGAGCTGGAGGGGGTGGGCTACTACGAAACCGAGCACCACAAGCAGACCTGCCATGAGGTGCGGGCCGCCATCCTCGCCGGGCGGCTCATCGCCGTTTCCGGCATCATCGGCTCCGGCAAGACGGCATTGCTGCGTCACCTGCAGGCTGACCTCGCACGTGAAAACAAGGTGCTCGTGTCCAAGTCGCTGTCCGTGGATCAGGAACGCACCACCATCACCACCCTGATCGAGGCGCTGTTCTACGACCTCCTGCCAGAAGGTGAGGTGCGCATCCCCAAGGTCGAGAAACGCGAGCGCGAACTGAGCGCCTTGATCCGCCGCCGGCGCAAGCCGGTCGTCTTGTTTGTGGACGAGGCCCACAACCTGCACCCGAAAACGCTGAAGGGTTTGAAGCGCCTCATGGAAGTGATTGCCGACGGCGGGGGCAAGCTCTCGGTCGTGCTGGCGGGCCATCCGAAACTCAGGAACGACCTGCGCCGACCGACCATGGAGGAGATCGGCTACCGCACCACTACGTTCAGCTTCGATGGCATCGCCGGCCAGCAACGCGAATACATCACCTGGCTGCTGCAAACCTGCGCCGCCGGAGGCGCGGCGCCGACCGATCTACTCGCCGAGCCCGCGATCGAGCTGCTGGCGGCAAAGCTGCGTACGCCCTTGCAGATCGAGCGCCACCTGACGCTCGCGTTCGAGGAAGCGTTCCGGGTCGGCGGTGAGAAGCCGGTCACCGCCGAAGTGGTCGAAGCTGTGCTGTCGCAGCAACTCGACGAAGTGGAACCACGGCTGACCCGGCACGGCTACAGTGTGCGAACCCTGTCCGAGCAGTTCAACGCCAAGCCGGCCGAGATCAAGCGCCTGATGCGCGGCGACCTGGATGCAGCCCGCACCCGCGAACTGGCCGACGAAATGCGCGCCGCAGGTCTTCCGCTATGATCCCGGGGCTGGTGTCAGCGAATTTGAGCACGCGCCGATGATGTCGAGCACCGATTCGCGAGCGCGAGCATGGAGGCGGTTAATGTGAGCAGGGCGGTCGCGCTACGATCACTTAATCCGAGCAGGATTCGGGGGATGAAAGCGAGCATGGCCGCCGATGATGTCGAGCGGCTACAGGTAACGATCAGCGCGCTGCGTGCTGAGAACCAGGCGTTGCGCGACGAGGTGGCGCGGCCGAAGGGCCTGCCGCCCCGGCCGCCATCGCGGCCGTCCGGCATGGAGCAGGCGACGCAGCCTGGAGGGACGATGGCAAGGATTTCGTCCACGCGTTCACACAGGCGCTCCGGCACCCTGGCGTGACGACCGCACCAGCGGCGGCAACTCGAACGGTGGCCCAGCGCCGGGCGAGGGTGCCTCCGCGGAGGGGGCAGATGGAGAGAGGAGGTGCCGGACGAGGCGAGCGCGCGCCGTTTCGTGCCGGAAACCATGCGTGGCGGCGACACCGGAACGCTGATTGCGCAACAGTCTTGCGGCACAGTTCAGGGGAGGCGAACCGCCCCTTCTCACCCTCCCCCGCAATCGTGCCGGAAAGGCTGGTTTGTGACACTATACAGGGCTGCGCCGGCTTACCCTTTGTCAGTTTTCAAAGTCAGCTGCAGTGAATTGCCAAAGGCGACTTCAGCGACACGATCACTACGTGTCTGGCGAAGGCGCTACTGCGCTGTGATAAGGTCCTTGATCCGGCTGGCGAGCGCGTCCATCACGAACGGCTTGGTCATCACGTGCATGCCGGGGTCGAGGTGCCCGTGGCTGAGCATGGCGTTCTCGGCGTAACCGGTGATGAACAGCACCTTGAGGCCGGGCCGCAATGCCCGCCCTGCGTCGGCCACCTGCCGGCCGTTCATGCCCCCGGGCAGGCCGACATCGGTGACCAGCAGGTCGATGCGGGCATCGGACTGCAGAGCGCGCAATCCAGCCGCTCCGTCGGCTGCCTCGATGGCGGTGTAGCCGAGATCCTCCAACACGTCGCTCACCAGCATGCGCACAGTCGGCTCATCGTCCACCACCAGCACCGTCTCGCCCTGCCCGGCACGGGGCGCTCCGACCAGGTCGGCTGCTACCTCCACGGTCTCGGTCGCGCCGAATTGCCGTGGCAGGTAAAGGCAAACCATCGTGCCCTGGCCGGGCTCCGAGTAGATGCGCGCCTGCCCGCCGGACTGCCGCACGAAGCCGTAGACCATCGACAGGCCGAGGCCAGTGCCCATGCCGATCGGCTTCGTGGTGAAGAACGGGTCGAAGGCGCGCCGGATCACCTCTGGCGTCATACCAGGCCCGGTGTCGCTGACGCAGAGCGTGACGTACTGGCCGGGCGGCACGTCACGGTCATGGGCAGCACGGGCGTCGAGCCACCTGTTTCCGGTCTCGATGGTCAGCCGACCGCCCCCAGGCATGGCGTCGTGGGCGTTGATGCAAAGATTCAGTAGCGCGTTCTCGAGTTGGTTCGGATCGATGAGCGTGGTCCACAGCCCGCCGGCGACGACCACCTCGACGGCAATCTCCGGACCGGCCGTACGCCGGATCATCTCCTCCATGCCGGTGACCAGGCGATTGACGTCGGTGGGCTTGGGCGCGAGCGTTTGCCGCCGCGAGAAGGCCAGCAAACGATGCGTGAGGGCGGCTGCGCGCTTGGCAGCGCCCTGGGCGGCCATGATGTAGCGATCGAAGTCGGTGAGGCGACCCTGCGCGAGCCGGACTTTAAGCAGCTCCAGGCTGCCCGTGATGCCGGTCAGCAGATTGTTGAAGTCGTGCGCGATGCCGCCGGTGAGCTGGCCGATCGCCTCCATCTTCTGCGATTGCCGGAGCGCCTCCTCGACCAGCTCGCGCTCTGCGGCCTCGGCCCGCAGCCTGTCGTTGGCTTCGGCCAGCTCCCGCGTGCGCGCAGCGAGGTTCTCGCGCTCGACGGTGACATCGTACTGGTTCGCGAAGAAATAGGCCAAGGTGCCGTTCGCGTCGTGCACCGGCGCGATCAGCAGCCGGTTCCAGAACGGCCTCCCGTCCTTGGCGTGGTTACGGATGTCGATCTCGATCGGCTCCTCTGCGGTGATCGCGGCGCGGATGCGCTCGACCGTCGCCGGATCGCTCTCGGGTCCTTGCAGGAAACGGCAGTTGCGGCCGAGGATCTCCTCGCGCGAGTAGCCCGTGAGGCGGCAGAACGCGTCGTTGACGAACACGATGGGGTTGTCGGCCTCCCGGGGATTCGTGATGACCATCGGCATCCGCGTCGCTCGCACCGCTGCGGCGAACGGATCGGTGCCGTCGTCGAGGCTTGCCAGCTCGGCAGTGATGCGCGCGCCTTCGCGGCTCACGTCTTCTGGGGTCGAACGGGACAGCGGTTTGCCGCCGGGCGGGTCATTGTCGGCCAAAGATCGCGCTCCTATCCGCCGGCGCCGGCTGTCGGGGCTGCCCCGGCTGTGGTGCCGGCTGCAGTGACGGACGCACGCCGGCGGCTTCCGAGCAGCTTCACTCCATCCGGCCGGAGCCGGCCCTTGGGGTCCACGTGGCGGTAGAGCGTCTGCCGGCTGACCCCCAGCTCGGCGCACAGCTCGCCCACCTTGGCTTCCCTCTGCCCCATGGCGGCCTGGGCCAGGCGAAGCTTGGCAGCCGTCATCTTGAACGGCCTGCCGCCGTTGCGGCCGCGGGAGCGCACGGACGCCAGGCCCGCCATAGTACGCTCGATAATCAGCTCGCGCTCGAACACGGCCAGTGCCGCGAAGATGCCGAACACCAGGCGGCCGTTCGCGGTGGTGGTGTCGAGGTTGGCGCCCTGGCCAGCGAGCACCTTGAGGCCCACCCCGCGACCGGTCAGGTCGTGCACGAGGTTGACGAGGTGGCGCAGGTCGCGCCCGAGCCGGTCAAGTTTCCAGGCAACCAACGTGTCATCCTTGCGCAGGGCTTTCAGGCACGCTTCCAGCCCAGGCCGGCCGTCGCGCTTGCCGGAGGCATGGTCCTCATAGAGCCGGTCGGCGGGAATGCCGGCGCCGAGCAGGGCGTCGCGTTGCAGGTCCAGCGCCTGGCTGCCGTCCGCTTTGCTCACGCGCATGTAGCCGATCAGCACGGGAGTTCTCTGCTCCATATACGGACGAATAGGTGACGACCTGCCAAGTCTGGCCATCGCCCGCTTACGATGTCACGCAACCAGTAGGGGGTCACCTCACCGTTTGCTCAAAATTGCACGCTAAGAGACGCACACAATGCACGCCCCCGGAAAGTGATCTGGAAGGTGGGCGTTTGTTGAGAGCCCAAGGAAGGCTGTTATTGGACGGCTGAACATGGCTCATGGCTTAACGTGCAGTTTGAACGGGACCGGCCCGGCTTCTAGACCGGCCCCGTCGAACGCCGTTCAGCCCGGCGGACGGGCAATGAGTTGATGCTGCGCGTTGACCCCAATCTCGCCCCGACTGCTGCCATGCGTCTGGCCGTCATCGTCGAGGATCAACAGAATCGCATTGTCAGGCATCAGCTTCTGCGGCGCGGTGACCGTCGCGGTCGCGTGCCCCTTGGCGTCCGTTTTGAAAGAATTGGCCGAGCCCGCGCCGTCTAACGGCGTGAAACCGACCGGCTTCTGGTCGAAGTGGTTTTCGAACAGGCTGTAAGTTGCGTCAGGGCGCAGGTGCTCGAACGTCAGCTTGATCACGACGCCGCCCGCGGTCGTCGGCGTCATGGTCGCCTGGCCGGTTGGCGCCAGCCATTCGGCGAGGGTGAAACCGAGCGGCGCCCCCTGTGCGTTGAATAGTGGCGTGGATTTCGCGTCGGTCTCGATCAGCGCCGGCCGGAAACCTGCGGCATGCTTGATCCCCTGCGGTCCCGTGCCTTCCGCAACTCCCGCATCCCTGACGAAGACCTGTGGGTCGATCGGCTTGGGTTGCTTTGTCTCGGCCGAGAAGAACGCTGCATGCGTTTCGAACTTGAGATGCGTCGGCTCGGGCGTGCTCGCGGCCCACGCTCCGCCGGTCATGGAAGCCAAAATGCAGGCACTCGGAAACAGGATCGACCTGGTAGGTAACATGGGTGCTCCTTGGGATGATGCGGTCGGTACGCCGAGCCGCTACGACGCGACGGCGTGGGCGGCCAGCTCCGCGCGTCGTGATCACGCGGCCGCGAATGCCCTGAATAGGGCCATTCCTGCCAGCATCGAAATCACGAACATAGCGACAGGTCCGAAAGCGACGCCGAGCCCAACCAGCGCCGGCCCGGGGCACAGGCCGACCAATCCCCATCCCACGCCGAATAGCGCGGCGCCGCCGAGCAGGCGGAGGTCGATGTCGCGCCGGTTCGGCAGATTGAAGCTGTCGGCGAAGAGCGGCGCGCCCCGCCCGAGCACCAGCCGGTAGCCGATGGCGGCCGTACCGGCGGCGCCCGCCAACACCAGGGCCAAGCTGGGATCCCACGACCCCGCCACGTCCAGGAATCCGAGCACCTTGGCCGGGTCGATCATGCGGGACACGGTTAGCCCGAGGCCGAACAGCACGCCGGCGAATAGCGCCGCGACGATCTGGCGCATCTCAGCCGCTCCACGCATGGCGGACGACAAAGACGGTGAGCCCTGCGGTGAGCAGGAAGGTGAGTGTCGCCACAATCGAGCGGGGCGAAAACCGGGCGAGGCCGCACACGCCATGGCCGCTGGTGCATCCGCTGCCCAGCCGTGTGCCGAACCCAACGAGCAACCCGGCACCGACGAGCAGAGCCGGCGATCGGGCAATCGAAATCGGCTGACCTGCGCCGACCAACCATGCCAGCGCCAGCGGTGCAGCGATCATGCCGGCGATGAAGGCGATCCGCCAACCGATCTCACCGTGCCGCGGCGCGAGCAATCCAGCCACGATCCCGCTGATCCCGGCGATGCGGCCATCGGTGAGCAGGAGCAGCACGGCGGACAGGCCGATGAGGACGCCGCCGAGCAAGGCCGGAACGGGAGTAAACTGGTCCATCTTGCGCCTATCCGTTGGCTGCGCGCACGGCCGAGCAGCCGGTTTGGTTGAAGCGGTTGAGCGGGATCTTCAGGTAGGAGATGCCGTTGGCCTCCGGCTCCGGCAGACGTCCGCCGCGAATGTTGACCTGCAGCGCGTCAAGCAGCAGGCCGGGGAACGGCAGCTTGCGGTCGCGCTCCTCGCGCACGCGGACGAACGCGTCCTCAGTCACGCCGTCATGCGCCTGGATGTTGTCCCGACGCTGTAAGGCGACCGTCGATTCCCATTGCGGCTCGCGCCCGCCGGGCTGGTAGTCGTGACCGGTGAAGACGCGCGTCTCGGGCGGCAGCGAGAGGATACGGCGGATGCTGCGGTAAAGGGCGCGGGCGTCGCCGCCGGGGAAGTCGGCCCGGGCGGTGCCGCTGTCCGGCATGAATAGCGTGTCGTGGACGAAGGCGGCGTCGCCGATGACGAAGGTGATCGAGGCCGCCGTGTGGCCTGGGGAGAAGATGACCTCCGCCTCCAGATCGCCGACGCGGAACCGGTCGCCATCCGCGAACAGGCGGTTCCACTGTGAGCCGTCCGTCAGGAAATCCGGAAGATGGTAGATCTCCTTCCAGATTTTCTGCACCCTGATGACATGCTCGCCGATTGCCGTCGGCGCGCCGAACAGCTCCTTCAGGTAAGGGCCGGCGGAGAAATGGTCGGCGTGCGGATGCGTGTCGAGGATCCACTCCACCGTTAGCTGCTGTTCGCCGACGAAGGCGGCCATCCGGTCGGCGAACGCAGTGTGCGTGCCCCGGCACGCGCGATCGAAATCCAGAACCGGGTCGATGATCGCGCAGCGCTTGGTGGCGGGGTCCGCGACTACGTAAGCAATACTGCTGGTCTCCTTGTCGTAGAAGCCGGTCACCGCGGGATGAGGGTCAGCCATATTCACTCCTTGCATGGGCGTTCCACCGCTGGGGCGGGGTGTGGGTCGTCAGCCGCATCGCTCTGCTCGCCCGTGGCCGTGTCATCGGCGGGCGAAGCCCTCGCGGCGGCGGCCTCCTTGGCGCAGAATAGGTCATAGAGCAGCCCGAGCACCCGCTCGGCCGGCTCGCTGCCAAGGCGGTAGTAGATCGAGCGCGACACGCGCCGGGTCCGCACCAAACCGTCCGTGCGCAGTCGCGTCAGGTGCTGCGACAAGTGCGGTTGGCGCATCTCCAGCAGCCGCTCAAGCTCTCCGACCGACTTTTCCCCCTCGACCAGGGCGCACAGGATCAGCAGCCGGTGCTCGTTGCAGAGCGACTTCAGGAACTTCCCGGCCTCGCCTGCCCGGCTGCGCATCTCCTCCATATTCATCCTTGAAGATATATGGAAAGCGAATATGTCTTCAAGGTCATCACAGCGCGGAGGGTCGCATGGCTCGCAGGATCAAGCTCAACGACGGTCTGACAGTCGACACAGGCCAGCCGACCAGGGACGAGCTGGCGCACCTGGCCCAGGAAGGGTTCAAGACGGTGGTCAACCTGCGAACCAGCGGCGAGCAGAACCAGCCGCTTTCGCCGGAGGCCGAAGGGGAGGTGATCCGTGCGGCCGGGCTGGATTACGCCAATATCCCCGTCGCGAGCACCGGCCCGCTTCCCGAGCAACTTGACCAGTTCCGGCAAGAGCTCGCCAAGCTGCCGCAACCGGCGCTCGTCCACTGTGCCTCTGGCAAGCGGTCCGGCGCGTTCGCCATCGCTCAACTCGCCAGCCAGGAAGGGCTATCGGGCGAGGCTGCGCTCGCCAAGGCGCGGGCGCTCGGGTTCGACTGGAAGAGTCCCGAACTGGAAGGCTTTGTCCGTCGCTACGTGGACCAGGACCGATAAGCCGGAAACGGAGGCGGTTCGAGGGACGCTCATACTTCGGTTGAGGATTCTGGCATGATGCAAGGTATGCAGGGCGCGGGTTGGATGATGGGCGGCATGGGCCTGGTGTGGCTTCTGCTGCTCGTCTTGATCGTGCTTGGAATCGCGGCTCTTGTCAGATACCTCCGCTCGGGCAGTTGATGATCGGGGCACGGGCCACACTGGGAGCTACTTCGGCCCTGTGCACTTATCCTAAAGTCACCGGCCGGTGACCATGATCTCCGGAGCGGGCGTGACTTCTGTCTCCCTCTGCGGCCAGCAGCGGAGTTCGATCCGGCAGCCCGGATTGTCTGTCTCCAGAACCGCCGTAAAATCATGCAGCTTCAGGATCTCCGCCACGAGGCTCAGACCTAGGCCGCTTCCTCCCGTGGTCCGGCTGGCTTCCGCTCGGTAGAAGCGCCTGAATACGGCGGACCTGGCTTCCGGGGGGATGCCCGGGCCGGTATCGGCGACCGTGATCGTGGGCCCGGCGGGCGAGGCGGCCAGCGCGATGCGCACGCTCCCGCCCCGTTGCGTGAACTTCACGGCGTTGTCGACGACATTGACCAACGCCTCGACCATCAGCTGGCGATCGCCGACGATCGCAGCTGGGGCACTGGCGGAGCACGACAGGCAGACGTCCTTTTCTTCGGCCACAGGTTCGTAGGTGTCCGCAGTCTCACGTACGACCTCGGCCAGGTCGAACGTCTCGAAGGCCGATGTGCGCCGCAGGTGACGGATTTCGGATATCCGTAGTAGCGCCGTAACCGTCGAGAGTGCCTGGTCCACGTTCCCCACGCACTGGCCGATGGACAGGCCCAATGGCGTTTCCGGCCCCGCCGCCTCCAGCGCGCGCTCGAGCCGGGCCCTGAGGGCGGTGAGCGGCGTCCGGAGGTCATGGGCGATGTTGTCCCCGGTTGCCTGTAGCGCGCCGACGACTTCGACCAGGCGTGTGAGCATGCGATTGACGACGGCGCAGAGCCGGTCAAGCTCGTCGCCTCCAATGGCGGCCGGAAGCCGCTCCTGCAGATCGCCGTCGATGATCCGTTCCGCGATCGCGTTCAGGCGCCGCAGCCGCCGCTCAGTCGCCACCCCGACCAAGGCACCGCCCGTCAGGCTTAGGAGAATCGCTGGCACGATCCCGAGCGCGGCCCCGCGCCCGAGGTCGGCGCGCACTTCGAGGATTTCGTCGGCGCTGCGGGCGACAACGAGCCTTCGCCCATCCGGCAGAACCCGCCCGGCGACGCGCCAGTGCCGGGCCGGGTTGTGGGGCGCCAGCACGGCCTGCACCTTTCCGTTCAGGGTCAGCGTGCGCGGGATCTCGCTGATGTCGCCCACGATCCGCGCGCTGTCGCCGTCGAAGAGGCCCACCCGGGTCACGACCTCCGGCCCCCGGTCCATTCTGGATTGAACCATGAACGGGAGCATCTCCGGCGGGCGCGCCGCGAGCAGCTGCAATTGCTCCGTCACGGAGCGGTCGAGCGTCTCGAACAACAGCACAGTGCTGCGCCAGAACATCAGCCCGAACATCAAAAGCAGGCTGCAGCCGAGGATCGCCGCAAAGCCCGCGCCCCAACGCAAGCCGCGGCTGCGCCAAATGATCGCGACTCCACCCGTCCAGTCAGGCTGCCTATTCGGGGGCACGAAGGACGAACCCCAGCCCGCGTCTCGTTTCGAGCAGCGGTGCCTCCCCGGGCTCATCGAGTTTGCGGCGCAGACGCCCAATATGGACGTCGACTACATTGGTGTTCAGGTTGAACCTGTATCCAAAGACCTCCTCGAGCACCATCTGCCTGGTAACAACCTGCCCCTCGCGCCGCATAAGAAACTCGAGCAACTGAAACTCCCGGGCGAGGAGATCCAGCTTGCGCTGGCCGCGGCACGCCTTGCGGCCGATCAGGTCCAATTCCAACGGACCGACGTGCAGCGCCGTGCGGGTGGCACCAGCCGGCCTGCGGATCAGCGCCTCTATACGCGCCGACAACTCGCCCAGCGCGAACGGCTTGACCAGATAATCGTCCCCGCCGGCGCGCAGCCCAGTGATACGGTCGCTCACCTGGTCCAAGGCACTGAGCACGAGGGCGGGGGTCGCGACGCCGCGAATGCGCAGCGCTTGGATGAGGCTCAGTCCGTCGAGCCCCGGCAGCATCCGGTCAACCACCATCGCGTCGAAGGTTGGTGTCAGGGCGCGGGCAAGACCCTGGGGGCCATCGGCGGCGCATTCGACGGCGTATCCCAGCCGGCTCAGCTCGGCGTCGATCTCCGCAGCCGTTTCGGCGTCGTCCTCTACGACGAGGATCGCTGTCATCGCTCTCCCTCGCGCTTGCCTTGTCGGCCCGGCACTTCTTGTCACGGAATTTAATCGCAGGCGGAAGCCAAACGCGCAATAGTCGCTCAAACGCGCGCCGGACGCGTGAACCAGAACGACCAGGGACGGAACAAGGATGGCGCAGCCACCTACGGGACATTCGCGCATCGAGGGCACGCCACCGGCGAGGCGTTCGCTGCTGCGGGCCGGATTCGGTGCCGGCGCTGCGCTTGCGCTGACTGCGTCGCGGCAGGCGCGTGCCGACGATCCCTCGCCGCCTGCCGATCCCGAGTGGTCGCAGTCACTCGGCCCGGGAATTGGCGACCGAACCTATGGCAAGCCCTCCCATTTCGAAGCCGATGTGATGCGCCGCAACGTGCCGTGGCTGACGGCGAGTGCGGAGTCCTCGATCAGCTTCACGCCGTTGCAGTACCAGCAGGGCATTATCACCGCGAGCGGGGTGTTCTTCGAGCGCTATCATGCCGGGCGGCCGACCGTCGATCCGGCCCAGCATCGGCTGATGATCCACGGGATGGTGGACCGCCCGTTGCTGCTGACGGTGGACGACATCGAGCGTTTCCCGAGCGAGAACCGGATTCACTTCATTGAGTGCCCCGCCAATGGCGGAATGGAATGGCGGGCGCCGCAGCTCAACTCGCTGCAATACACGCACGGCATGATCGGCTGCGCGGAATGGACCGGGGTCAAGCTCTCGACCCTGCTGCAGGAAACCGGGCTGAAGCCCGGCGCGAAATGGGTGCTGGCCGAGGGCGCCGACGGGGCGCACATGACGCGCTCGATCCCACTCGAGAAATGCCTGGACGACGTGCTGGTGGTCTATGGCCAGAACGGCGAGGCGTTGCGGCCGGAGCAGGGCTACCCGATCCGGCTCGTCGTGCCGGGCTGGCAGGGCAACGTGAACGTCAAATGGCTGCGCCGGCTGCAGGTCGGCGACGCGCCCTGGTTCACGCGCGAGGAGACCTCGAAATACACCGAGCTGATGGCGGACGGCAAAGCGCGCGGCTTCACCTGGCCGATCTACGCCAAGTCCGTGATCACCTCGCCCTGCCCGGAGATGCCGGCCAAGGGCTCCGGCGTGTACGAGATCCGCGGTTTCGCCTGGTCCGGTCTCGGCACGGTCAAGCAGGTGGATGTGAGCCTCGATGGCGGCATCAACTGGGCGCATGCGCGGCTGCACGGGCCGGTACTGCCGAAGGCGCTGACCAAGTTCACGCTGGAGTGGCGCTGGGACGGCAAGCCGGCCCTGCTGCAATCGCGGGCGATGGACGAGACCGGCTTTGTGCAGCCGACGCTCGCCGAGCTGCGTGCGGTGCGTGGGACCAGCGCCGTCTACAACAACAATTCAATCCAGACCTGGCAGGTCAAGCCGGATGGGAGCGTGTTCAATGTCCAGCTGGGTTAGCCTGCGGGCTGCGCTCGTGCTCGCGGCGGCGCTCGCGGCCGGCGTTGCATCCGCCGCGGAGGCGCCCCGTTACGGCATCGGCATCACGCCGACCCCGGCGCAAATCGAAGGCTGGGCCATCGCGGTGCGCCCGGATGGCAAGGGGCTGCCGGAGGGGAAGGGCTCGGTCAAGGACGGCGACGAACTTTACGCCAATGTCTGCGCGTCCTGCCACGGCACGTTCGGCGAGGGCGTCGGGCGCTATCCGAAGCTGGCCGGCGAAGGCAGCCTGACGGGCGAGCGGCCGGAGCAGACCGTCGGCACGTACTGGCCCTTTGCGACCACTTTGTTCGATTACATCGACCGCGCGATGCCATTCCCCTCGCCGCACGTACTGCCGCCGGACCAGGTGTACGCGCTGACGGCCTATGTGCTGAACCTGAACAACATCGTGGGCGACGATTTCGTCGCCAACCGCGACAGCCTGCCGAAGCTGAAGATGCCGAACCGCGACGGGTTCATCTGGCAGGACCCAAGGCCCGATACCCACGATACCGCTTGCATGCAGAACTGCCGCCCCGCGGCCGACGTGACGGTGGCGCAGACGGCGGAGGGCAAGACCCTGACCCCGCGCACGACCGGAACCCTCGACACGGCGATGCCGCAATGAGCCGGTTGCTTCCCGGCCTCCTGGCGCTCGCGCTGCTTGCCGGCGCGCCCTCCGCCCTGGTACGCGCGCAGGGCGCCCCGCCCTCGCCCGGCCAGGCGATCGCGTTCGATCGCTCCAAGGGCAACTGTCTGGCCTGCCACACCATGCGGGGCAGCGACGTGCCCAGCAATGTCGGGCCCGAGCTCAGCGACATGAAGGCGCGCTACCCGAACCGCGCCGACCTGGTCGCCATCCTCAGCAACGAGGAGGCCCGTAATCCGCAGACCATCATGCCGCTGTTCGGCCGCAACCTGATCCTGAGCCCGCAGGAGATCGAGCAGGTCGTCGATTTTCTGTACACACTGTAATCCCGAGGAACGCATCCATGCCAGACGGCACCGCCATTCCCGCAACCCTCCCGACCTCGCGGCGCGACCTGCTCGGATTGATGACCCTGCTTGGATTCGTCGGCCTTGCCGGCAGGGCTCGGGCGGCCGCCGCGAACTGGCCGGAACAGGCGTTCCAGCAGAAGACCCAGGACGACGTGGTGAAGCTGCTCTACGGCAAGCCGGTCGAGGCCTCGGACAAGGTGACCCTGGACGTGCCGGAGATCGCCGAGAACGGCGCGGTGGTCCCGATCGCGGTCAGCTCAACGCTGCCGAACGTGACCGCGATCAGCATCCTGGTGCCGGGGAACCCCTCGGCACTCGCCGCCTCGTTCAAGATGGCGGACGGCACCGCGCCCTCGATCGGCTGCCGGCTGAAGATGGGCAAGACGAGCAACGTGGTCGCGATCGTGGAAGCCGACGGAAAGCTCTATTCCTCTGCCAAAGAGGTCAAGGTCACGCTCGGCGGCTGTGGCGGCTGAACAGGGGAGACATTCATGGCATCCACCATTCGCGTTCGCGCGCAAGCCAACGGGACCACGACCGAGGTGCAGGCCCTGGTGCAGCACCCGATGGACAGCGGCTTCGTCAAGGACGCCAACGGCGCGGTGATCCCGCCGCACTATATTGAGACCGTCACGTTCGAGCACGCGGGCAAGGTCGTGCTGACGGCCGATTGGGGCCCGGCGGTCTCGAAAGACCCCTACCTGAAATTTTCCTTTAAAGGCGGAGCCAAGGGCGATCCCCTGGTCGTGACCTGGGTGGACAACCAGGGCAAGACCGACACCGTGACGGCGAAGCTGGCATGACCACGATGCGGGCGCCGGGCCGGACCGTCCTTGCGTTGGCGGTGCTCGCGGTTTGCGGCGCCGCGCCGGTCCGCAGCAGCGGCAGCGGCAGCGGCGACCCGGTTACCGAGCAGAAGGCCTTTGTCGCCTTCTTCAAGGACCGGTTCCCGAACGTCCCGCCGGCCGAGTTCGGCAACGGTCCCTACGCGGTCAACGCCCCGATGCGCAAGCAGTGGGAGGAGATCATGCAGTTTCCTCCGTACGACTTCGCGCTCGACGAGGGCAAGACCGCCTTCGAGACCAAGTTCGCCAACGGCAAGGGCTACGCCGATTGCTTCCCAAGTGGCGGGATCGGCATCCGCCAGACCTTCCCTTATTTCGATGCCAAGACGGGCGAGATCGTGACCCTCGACCTGGCGATCAATCGTTGCCGCACCGCCAACGGCGAGAAGCCGCTGCCGTACCAGACCGGGATGATGGCTTCGCTCACCGCCTACATGGCCGAGACCTCGCGCGGCAAGCCGTTCGACATCAAGATCCCGGACGATCCGCGCGCGCTGGCCGCCTACGAGGCGGGAAAGCAGTATTTCTACACGCGGCGCGGTCAGCTCAACTTCTCCTGCGCCAGCTGCCACGTCGGGGGCTCTGGGCAGCGGCTGCGCGGCGACATCCTGGCGCCCGGGCTCGGGGTCCTGGCAGCCTTCCCGATCTACCGGTCCGATTGGGGCAGCATGGGCACGATCGACCGCCGCTTCACGAGTTGCAGTGCGCAAATGCGCTCCGAGCCGTTGCCGCCGCAGGACCCGGCCTATCGCTCGCTCGAATATTTTCTATCGTACATGAGCAACGGCATTCCGATCACCGGTCCGGGCACCCGGCCATGAGGACGTTGGTGCTGGCGGCCGCGCTGCTGTGCGCCTCGGCCGCGGCGCAGGCGGCGACGCAGCAGGAGGCGGAGGCGGCGTTCAGCGCGGCCAAGCAGACCGAGGACGAGGCCGCTAAGCTCGGCAACAGATGGCTGCCGGCCGAGGCTGCGCTGAAAGCAGCGAAAACCGCCATCGATGTCGGGGACTGGGATAAGGCGGCAACCTCGGCCAACCTGGCGCACGCGCTTGCTTCACGCGCAGTCGAGCAATCGCACGAGCAGGCAACCGCCTGGCAGGACGCGGTCGTCCGCTGATGCCGGACCGCCGCACGCTGCTTCGGCTTCTGGGCGCCGCCGCCGCTTCCGGGCTGCTGCCGCGGCCGGTTCGGGCGCAGGCCGGCGGCGATCTCTATGATATCGGCCGGACCGGCAACGTGCGCCTGCTGCACATCACGGATACGCACGCCCAGACCGTCCCGGTCTATTTCCGCGAGCCGAGCGTAAACATTGGTATTGGCGACGCCGCGGGCCGGCCGCCGCATCTTGTGGGCCACGCCTTCCTCGAGCACTTCGGCATTGCCGTCGGAAGCCCCCAGGCGCATGCCACGACCTATCTCGACTTCACCGAGGCAGCGCACCGCTTCGGCAAGATGGGCGGCTACGCCCATCTCGCCACGCTGATCGGTCGTTTGCGGGCGGAAGCAGGCCCGGCGAATACGCTGCTGCTGGACGGGGGCGACACGTGGCAAGGCTCCTGGACGGCGCAGAGCACGCTCGGGCAGGGCATGGTGGACGTGCAGAACCTGCTCGGCGTCGATGCGATGACCTCGCATTTCGAGATGACCTACGGCGAGGAACAGTTCCGCAAGAACCTCGCCCAGTTCAAAGGCGACTACATCGCCCAGAACGTGTTCTTGACCGAGGAGGCCGCGTTCAACGGCGCCGAGGCGCTCGACCAGGATAGCGGGCGCGTCTTCAAGCCATACGTCATGCGCGAGGTCGGCGGCCGCCGGGTCGCCGTGATCGGCCAATGCTTCCCCTACCAGCCGATCGCCCATCCGCGCCGCTTCGTGCCCGACTGGACCTTCGGCATTCGCGAGGCGGACATGCAGAAGGTGGTCGACACGGTGCGCGGCAAGGAGCGCGCCGACGCGGTGATCCTGCTGTCGCACAACGGCATGGACGTCGACCTCAAGCTCGCGAGCCGGGTGCGCGGCATCGACCTGATCCTGGGCGGGCATACGCATGACGCGGTGCCGCAGCCGACGCTGGTCGCCAACCCGGGCGGCCATACGCTGGTCGCCAACGGCGGTTCCAACGGCAAGTTCCTCGGCGTGGTCGACCTCGATATCGGCCAAGGGCGCCTGAACGGCCTCAAATACACGCTGCTGCCGGTCTTCTCCAATCTGCTGCCACCCGACCCGGTTATGGCCGCGCGGATCGAGGCCTTGCGCGCACCGGACCAGGCCAAGCTGGACGAGAAGCTCGCCTCGGCCGGCGAGCTGCTCTATCGCCGTGGCAATGTCGCGGGCACGATGGACCAGGTGGTCTGCGACGCGCTGATGCACGAGCTGGACGCGCCAATCGCGCTGAGTCCCGGTTTTCGCTGGGGGGCGAGCGTGCTGCCTGGCGAGGCCGTCACCATGGACCTGGTCTATTCGCATACCGCGATCACCTATCCGGATGCCTATGTGCAGGAGATGACCGGGGCCGCGCTGAAGACCGTGCTGGAAGACGTCTGCGACAACCTGTTCAACCCCGACCCGTACGTGCAGCAGGGCGGCGACATGGTGCGGCTGGGCGGCCTCGACTACGTTTGCACACCGGCCGCTTCCATGGGCTCGCGTATCAGCGACATGACGCTTGCGGACGGCACGAAGCTGGACGCGGGAAAGACCTATCGCGTGGCCGGATGGGCGTCAGTCAACCTGCCCCAGGGCAACCGCCCGGTTTGGGATGTGGTGGCGACCTATCTACGCGCGCAGCACGAGGTCCGGCCGGGCCGGCCCAGCCGGGTCAAACTGAACGGCGTGGACGGCAATCCCGGCTTTGCCGCATGACCCCGGCCGGGTGCGCCCTGGCCGCGCTCGCGCTATTGGCCGCTCCGGCGCACGCCCAAACGCAAACCTCCGGCACGCAAGGGGAGGCCGCCTTCGTCGAGCACCGGCTCGCCCTGCAACTCTCCGACGCGGACGAGGCCAAGCAGGCGATCGTGCTGAGCAATGCCTTCAACCTGCTGAAAGTGTACGGCCCCGACAAGCTGGCACTCGAGGTCGTCGCTTTCGGGCCCGGGATTGCCCTGCTCCGAGACGGTAATCCGAACGCGGCCAGGATCCGCAGCCTGGTGACCCAGGGCGTCCGCTTTGACGCTTGCATGAACACGGTCGAAACGATCGAGCGCGAGACCGGCAAGCCCTATCCGCTCAGCCCCGAGGCCCGCAAGGTCGAGGCCGGGGTGGCGCAGCTCCTGACCTTGTCCGAGCACGGCTACACACTCGTGCGCCCCTGAACCGAAAGGTGTTCCCATGAGCATACCTCGCCGCACCGGCCTGAGGGCTTTCGGCATCGCAGTAGCCGCCGCCGGCCTGTCTAGGGCCGCACGCGCCGCCGCTCCGGCCTCACTCGCGGCCCAAGGGGCCAAGACGCTGGACGCCCTCACCGCCAAGCTCGCCTCGACCGAGCCGCGGCGCGACTTCAAGACAGTACCGATGATCTTGGACAACCGCGACCAGTGGGACGCCGATGCGCTCGACGCCGTGCTGCATTACGCGGGCGGGCCGAAGCAGAGCTGGGACAACACCGACCTGACCGGCCCTTGGTTGAACGTCATGCGCAACTCGATGAACGCCGAGATCTGGTCGTTCCGCCATCCCGACTTCCTCTGCGTGTCGGCCACGCATGGCAGCGCCCAGCTGGCGCTCTACGATGACGCGATTTGGGACAAGTACGGGTTGGCGAAGCTCGCCGGGGGCAACGTGACCAAGAACCGCTTCGTTTCCGCGACCGAGGCCTCGGCGCAGGATCCGGCCAATTATCAGAACACCAAAGGCCCGTTCTCGCCGGCTGCGAACAGCATCCAGGGCCTGCAGCGGCGCGGCGCCGTGTTCCTCGCCTGCCACAACGCGATCTGGGAACTCTGCGAGCGCCTGATCGCCGGCGGGATCAACCCAGACCACCTCTCGGCCGAGGCCATGTGCGCCGAACTCAGCAACCACCTGATCCCCGGCGTGGTGCTGACCCCCGGCGCGGTCGGCACCTTGGTCGAGCTGGCCAGCGCCGGCTTCGCTTACGCGCGGTGAGGTGGGTGCGAGTCTTCGCAGCCCTCCTCTGTGCCGGGCCAGCCCTGGCCGCGGCCCCCCCAGGCACACCCGCGGCGCGGCTCGAGGCGATGGAGAGGCAATATCCGCCCTGGCAGGGGGGAAAGAACAACGGCGCGGGCAACACCGGGCTGGTGTTCACGGTGCCCCCGGCCGACGTGATGGCCGACTTCCACGGCAGCCTCGATGACCCGCAACTCGTACTTTATGCGTCCGGCAACTATTTCTTTGCGATGGCCGGGCTGGTCCAGGCATTCGGGGACAAATACCCGCAATATCGCGGCCGAGTGTTCTTCGAGACACTGCCGCCCGGATTGCTGCTCAAGCAACTGGCCGCGGGCGGCACGATCACCTCCGGCAACATGAGTTTCACCGTGCGACCGGACGTCATGATGGCCGAGAAGGGCGCGAGCGAGGTCTGGGTGAAGGACGGGCGGCTGGCCGCACCAGTCGTGTCGTTCGCCACCAACGACCTCACCATCATGGTGCCCAAAGATAACCCCGGGCACGTGACCGGACTGGCGGATCTCGGCCGGCCGGACCTCACTGTGGTCATGCCGAACCCGGCCTGGGAAGGCGTTGCCGCCCAGATCCGCGCCTCCTTCGTCAAGGCGGGCGGGGAGGAGCTGGCCAAGTCGGTTTACGAGAGCAAGGTCACCACCGGCCAGACGGTGCTGACCCGCATCCACCATCGGCAGACGCCGCTGTTGCTGATGCAGGGGCTCGGACAGGCCGGGGTCACCTGGACTTCGGAGGCGATCTTTCAGGAGCAGCAGGGCCACCCGATCACCCATGTCGCCATCCCGGCGGCGCAGAACACGCGCGCAGTCTATAGCGCGGCGATGGTCGCCGGCGCTCCGCACCCCGATGCGGCCCGCGCCTGGCTCGACTTCGTCCGGTCGGACGCAGCCTTCGCCGCGCTCTCGCCCTACGGGTTCCAACGCGTTGCGCAGTGACGCCATGCTGATCGCCGACGGTTGTTGTGGGGAGGGCGGCGGCTTCTCGTCGTGGTTGCTGCCGCGCGGACCCGGGCGGCGCGGCTTGCTGACCTGCGCCGCCGCCCTCCCTCTCGTGGCGGCACGGTCGAGCGCCGCTCGGGCGCAGGCCTACTCTCCGCTGATCGAGGACTTGGTCGTGCAGCAGGTGCCGGACGCGCCGGTCTATTACGTGCTGGGTCATCCTGGAGTGCCGAGCACGGCCAACGAGGGCCAAACCTCCAATGCCGGCTTCGTCGTGACCGACGAGGGTGTCGTCGTGTTCGACACGCTGGGTACGCCAAGCCTCGGGCACGCGCTGCTGCAAAAGATCCGTGCCGTGACCGACAAGCCGGTCAAGCATGTCGTGCTCAGCCATTACCATGCCGACCACATCTACGGATTGCAGGCGTTCCGCGACGAGACCGAGGCCACGATCATCGCCCAGGAGAAGGCGCTGGATTACACTGCCGCCGGCAACACCGACGACGAGGCGGCTGGGCCCCGGTTGGAGCAGCGCCGGCAGGCGCTGGCGCCATGGGTCAACGCCGATACCAGGATTGTGCTGCCGGGCGTCGCGTTCCGGGTCGCGGCCGAGCTTCGATTAGGCGGGCACCAGTTCCAACTGGTCTATGCGGGTCCCGCGCATTCGATGAGCGACCTCATGATGCTCGTGCTGCCGGAGCGCGTCCTGTTCGCGGGCGACATCGTGCAGAACGGGCGTATTCCGTTCATGGCGAGCGCCGCGGTCAACACACGCAACTGGCTGGCCGGGCTGCAAGAGGTCGCGGAGTTCGACCCGCGCTTCATCATCCCCGGCCACGGCAAGCCGGCCACCAGTGCCGCTGAGGCGATCCGCTTCACCAACACCTATATTCGCTTCGTCCGCCGCGCGATGGGCGATGCGGTGGCGCAATGGACTGAGTTCGATGACGCCTACAAGCAAACGGACTGGGGCCCCTATCGCGACGTGCCAGCCTTCAACGCAAGCAACCGCGGCAACGCCTACCGGGTCTTCCTCGAAATCGAGGCCGAGACTTTGGCTGCGGGGGACACGGCCAAGGCCCCGCAATGAGACGGCGCATTCGGCACCAAACCCAAAATACAGCGGAGAGCCACGATGAAGAAGTCGGCCCAGCCTGGCGCGGCGTGCCTAACTGCAGTTCTTGTCACAGCTTCGCTGCCCGCCGCCGCGCAGGATGCGGCGGCAGGCGAGAAGGTGTTCAAGACCCAGTGCACGGCCTGCCACTCCGTCGTTCCCGGCAAGAAGGGCATCGGCCCTAACCTGCATGGCGTCGTCGGGCGGCCCGCCGGGACCGTCCCCGATTTCCACTACACCGCAGCGAACAAGGACTCCGGTCTAACCTGGGATGCCGCGACCCTCGACCGTTACCTCAAGGCGCCGCAGCAGGTCGTGCCCGGAACCTCCATGACCTATGCCGGACTGAAGAACGACACCCAACGCGCCGACCTGATCGCCTATCTGGCGACCCAGAAGTAGGCGCGCGCAGCAAGGCTGGAAGCTTCCTAAGTCCGAAGGTTACGGACGGCGACTTCCTCCAGCTTGAGCTGCACGGTCCTCCCGGACTGCCACGCGTTGGCGCCCTCCGCCACGCTTGGCATCGGGATGTCCGTTCTGTTCTTCTTCTCGTTCGCGGTCGAGACTTTGAAACGCTTGTCGCGTTCGTCAGCCATCTGCTGGTTCACCTGCCCGTCCTGGGTGAACCCCATCATCAACTGCGGAATGCCCATTGGGAAGGTAAGGTCACGATCAATCTGCCACGTGTGCCAGGTCTTGCCGTACGTTGTAACGAGGTCCTTCATGAAGGCGTGGTCGGCGACAAATGGGATTTCGGGTGCGACCAGCTCGCCTGACTTCACCTCATAATGGTGACTGTGCCAGAGCCGCTTCTCTTCGGCGGGCAAGGTTTTAAAGACCTTCTCGCTCACGATATACTCGATGCCGATCAGTTTGGCATCCCGCTGGTTCGAGCTGTAGATGACGCACTGGTGGAAGTCCTCTGAAAGATGAGTGCAGTAGTGGTTCGCTTCCACCTGCCTACCCATGTCATCGGCATAGAAGTGAAAGCCGTTCAGGTACTCGCTCATTGCGTCGAGCGGGCGCTTCTTCTGCAGCGCATCTGCGCCGGTGTCGAGGACATGGCTCCGCGTCGAGAGGGGGCCGCCAGGTGTGGGATGCTCCGGTTTGCCTTGCGCCCAGCCGGGCCGGCTATTAAACAAGGACGCAAGGGGCGCCGCGACTGCAGTAGCCACGAGGGAGCCTCCGAAGCAGCGGCGGCAGGTCATCTTGTGCAAAAAGCTCATCTTGGCTCTCCTGTCTTTCGGTGGCGGCGACTGCATGGCCTTGCCCGTCAAACAGCAATGACCGACTACACAAAGTCTGAGTCGGCAAAGTCGCGGCCAGCGACCCAGCCGCGCAGCGCATCCACCGCCCTCACGTCCAGGTCTCGCCTGTGGCGGCCAAATTCGCCGGCACGCCTTGTGCCGTGACGAAAGCCGCGGTCCGGCTGTCGCCGGGTTGGACAGGTTCTCCGCCGACGAAAAGGCGATCGATCCAATGTTCGGCAGGGTTCTCGAGCTTGGCGTAGAGCTGCAACCCGCGGCAGCGCTTCACGAACCCACCCATCTGCTCGAACGGGTCGGCCGCGAAGGTCCGCTCGAGGTTCTCCTCCATCATCTCGACGAGTTCTCCTCCATCATCTCGACGAGTTCTGCGCCGGTCAGCTCGACACCAGCTCGGACTGTGCGGCTGAGCGGAACAGAAAAGCAGCATAAGGCGGCTATCTGTCGAGGACGCGATAGATGGTGGCTGGATGGACGTTGAAGGTCCGGGCGACGGCGCTGATGGATTTTCCGTCTCTGACGAGTTCTCGGGCGAGTTCCTGCTGGTCGGGCAGCATTTTCTTTGGCCTGCCAAAGGCCACACCGCGCGCCTGAGCGGCCGCCCGACCATCCTGTGTTCGGCTGAGAATAAGGGTGCGCTCGAACTCCGCGATGCCGGCGAAAACCGTCATGATCATCCGACCGGACGGGCTTGTCGTGTCGGCCCACGGTTCGTCAAGTGACTGTAATCCAGCCTTCTTTTTAGTGATACGCTCGGCGATCCGTAGGAGTTCGGAGGTTGAACGGGCCAACCGATCGAGGCGCGTCACCACCAGCACGTCGCCTTTGCGCAACTGCTCCATCAGCTTCTCGAGCTTGGGGCGATTGCGCGCGGCCCCAGAAATCTTCTCTTCGAAAAGCTTCTCACATCCGGCGGTGGACAGGCGTTGGCACTGGCCGGTCAGGGTTTGCTCGCCCGTCGAGACCCGGGCATAGCCGAGCCTCATGGGAGGACCTCAGGTGCTTCGCAAAACATATTGCTAAAGTAATCGCTTCCGCATAGGTATTCTGCGAGGAAAAAAGCGTGTGGTTTCAGTTGGCCTCTTCTCTGCCGCAAATGTCCTAAGTTACGCACGGTCGCTTATGTCAGTACACCGTACCGCTCAGACGCACGGCCCAAGTGTGGGGTGTTGCGTCTGAGCGGGCTAAGAATATTCAACGGCCGAGCTGTTGGTGGTCGCTTCATCCGAAGCACCCCACACTTCCTGATGCTCCCATTGATCTCAGCCGATCCGAAGTGGCGGCAATGACAGAGGCATTGGATCGGAGCTCAGATGGCCACAGTGCCCATGATAGCACATGACTCGGCTATTCGCCTTGCACGGAGCTTTCCCTAGCGCCCATGATGGCACGTTCTCCAGTGACAGCTACCAGCCGCTTCCGAACGGGCGGAGGCGATTGCCAAAGTGTCAGGCCATGCCCATCTACCTCAAGTTTAGCCTCGGGGTATGCGGCTCGGACTTGTGGCAGGATCGCCAAAAAGAACTCCCTGAACTTTCTGATCCGGGCATACTCCTGTCCGAACTGTTCCTGAAGCGATGCCCACGGTACGAGCTGACCCTTGCCAACCGGGACACGGTGAAGCCTTTGAGCGAGCCAGGTGTAAATATCCAGCGCCAAGGCGGAGTGCGCAAGCGCAGCAATCGCTCGCTCATCAAGCGGAACGGCTGACTTAATCAAGCTGTCGAAATAGTCGAGAGACAGCTTCAGGGTTGAAGGCCAAAGAACCCGCTGACTCTCATCTTTCTCAAACCACAGATTGAACGCTCCGACAACTTGTGTATTGACTTGAATTGCTCGCTCATTATCCGTAATTCCCATACGGAATTGAGCGGCGGCGAGCGATGATAGCTGCGTCTTCAGTCGCTTTACTTGTCGTCCATCTTGCGTCTTTCCCATGAGCCGGCGAAAGAACGCCGTCATGGTGTCTTCGACCGGGATCACCGGAGACTGACGGCGCACCGCCTCGCTGTTCAGGTGGATCAGCAGCAGCCGCGCCTTTGGTCCGTAGGGTAGTGGCAATTGCTCGAAGTGACCCGTCCTCGGGTTCAGTGCACTTCCAGCTTCGACTCGCAACGTGGCACGACCTTGGCGTCGTTCCCAGACCAATACCCCATCCGGCGGTTGCGATGCAGGCAAGGAAGTCTGCGTCAGTACGGTATGCGTGAACGCGATCTCATCCTGTGATACTGAAGCAATGTCCGTCGTAAGATCGAGCAGCCGTTGCTGGATCACGCTCACCATTGCCTTACCCTCCAACTTCTATCATCGACACTCTATCGGCTCGAAAGATTTGCGCCAGTGATAGTTATCCACGTAAAAGCCTGTGCAACTACAGGAAGAGCATAGAGGATTCTTATTATAGGTTTGCGCCCATGATGACACGCGGGTTTTCTCGACCTTTCGCCCAAGATGGCACATGAGCAGCGCCCATGATGGCGCGTGGATAAGTCTCTTTCAAGCGCACGCTCTGGCGGTTGGCGGTATGTCTTGCCATGCTGACCTAGAGTCGCGGTATCAGCGTCTCTGGCACCCTTCCCCGGCGTGCGCCCTTTCGCCATTGGAGAACCCGTGCCGATCCCGACTTACGACTTGTTGATGCTTCCGGTATTGCGACACTCTGCGGAAAAACTCTGGCAGATGCGCGACCTGATCAGGCGAATTTCCGACGATCTTCACCTCAGCGCGGAAGAGCGTGACCAGCAGATACCAAGCGGCGGCACCACGATCATCGCCAGCCGTGTCCATTGGGCCAAGACTTACCTGAAGCAAGCGGGCCTAGTACCCGTCGTCATTGACAGTGACAGGTTTCTTTGAATCGATGGCCGGTTCGTTGGGTGGAGGTCGATTCGGTGTCTGCGAGACAGGTTGCGGTCAAGCAAGTATGTCGTCACGCTGAGCACGGAAGAGCGTGAGCAATTGGAAGTGCTGATCCGAACTGGCAAGCACTCGGCACGCAAGCTGCTGCGGGCGCGCATCCTTTTAAAGGCCGACGCGTCCGAGGCTGGCGAGGCATGGACCGACAGCCAGATCGCCTCGGGTCTGGACAGCAGTGTGATGACAGTTGCGCGCGTCCGTCAGCAACTCGTCGAGGACGGCGTCGATGGCGTGCTGACACCCAAGCGCTCTCCGAACTCCGCCAGGCAGCGGATATTCGACGGCGCTAGCGAGGCCAAGCTGATCGCGCTCGCCTGCTCGACGCCCCCCGAAGGCTATGCGCGATGGACGCTGCAGATGCTGGAAGGCAAGGTCGTCGAACTGAACATCGTCACCCGCGCCAGCGACAACACCATCGGGCGGACGCTAAAAAAACCTTCTCAAGCCGCACCTGAACGACCAATGGGTGATCCCGCCGGACGCCAACGCCGCCTTTGTGGCCGCCATGGAGGATGTCATCGAGGTCTACCACCGGCCGCATGACCCCGACCGTCCCGTAGTCTGCGTGGACGAGACATCGAAACAGCTCATCATCGAGACTCGCACGCCGATCCCGGCCAAGCCGGGGCAACCGCGGCGGGTCGACTATGAATACAAGCGGAACGGCACCGCCAACCTGTTCATGATGTTCGCGCCGCTGGAAGGCTGGCGGGACGTGAAGGTGACCGATCAGCGCGCCGCCGTCGACTATGCACAGGTGCTCAAGGAGTTGTCTGACACGCACTTCCCGCAGACCAGCAAGATCGTGCTCGTGCAGGACAACCTCAGCACCCACACGCCTGCCTCGCTCTATGCAGCGTTCCCGGCCACGGAGGCCCGCCGCCTCGTCGAGCGGTTTGAATGGCACTACACGCCCAAGCACGGCAGCTGGCTGGACATGGCTGAAAGCGAACTCAGCGTGCTGTCGTGTCAGTGCCTCTCTCGGCGCATCGCCGACAAAGATACCCTGACCAAGGAAGTCGCCGCTTGGCAGAAAGACCGCAACAAGAAGCACGCCAAGGCAGACTGGCAGTTCACCACCGCCGACGCC
>JAABUT010001414.1_pt1 | contig 27346 bp, 24 predicted proteins | sample 5559281 | NCBI WGS metagenome assembly JAABUT01 (sample SAMN10711880, study PRJNA513359) | rock metagenome | isolation source: Antarctica rocks | place: Antarctica: Victoria Land, Ricker Hills nord | collected 2016-01-04
GTTGATCGCCGGTCCGTCGCCGGTGAACGCCTTGCCCTCGAACCCGTCGGGCGGTTGGACGGTGCGGATGATCGGCAGGTCGTACACCTCCGCGAAGTCCCAGTCGCGCTCGTCCTGGCCGGGCACTGCCATGATCGCGCCCGTGCCGTAGCCCATCAGCACATAGTCGGCAATGAAGATCGGAATGGGAGTTCCGGTGGCGGGGTTCGTGGCGAAGGAGCCGGTGAACGCCCCGGTCTTGACCCTCTCCCCGGCCTGCCGGTCCAGCTCGGAACGGCGGGCGGTCGCGGCCCGGTATGCCCCGACCGCCTCGCGCGGCGTCCCCTCCCCACCGGTCCACGCGTTACGGGTACCGGCCGGCCAGGTCTCGCTCGTCAGCGCGTCGACCATCGGGTGCTCCGGCGCCAACACCAGGTAGGTGGCGCCGAACAACGTGTCCGGACGGGTGGTGAAGACGCTCAGGTCGCCGAGCAGGGTGGCGAAGGACACGTGCGCGCCGGTGGAGCGGCCGATCCAGTTGCGCTGCATGATGCGCACCTTGTCCGGCCAGTCGATCTGTTCCAGGTCGCGGACCAGCCGGTCGGCGTAGGCGGTGATGCGCATCATCCACTGCGGCAGCGGGCGCCGGAAGACCGGGAAGTTGCCGCGCTCGCTGCGCCCGTCGGGCGTCACCTCTTCGTTGGACAGCACCGTGCCCAGGCCCGGCGCCCAGTTGACCATCGACTCGCTGCGGTAGGCCAGGCGGTGGTTGTCGACGACCGCACGGCGCTCTACGGCGGACAGCTGCGCCCACGGCCGGTCGAACGGATTGCTGCCCGGGCCCGGCTGGCGCGTGCCGGAGTCCAGCTCGTCGATCAGCTCGTCGATGGGTCGCGCCCGGTCCAGATCCGTGTCGTACCAGGCGTTGAAGATCTGCAGGAAGATCCACTGCGTCCATCGGTAGTAGCCGGGATCGATCGTCGCGAACCGCCGCCGCTCGTCGTGGCCCAGGCCCAGCCGCCGCAGCTGGGTCAGGAAGATCTCCATGTTGCCCTCGGTCGTCAACCGCGGGTGCTGGCCGGTCTCCACGGCGTACTGCTCGGCCGGCAGCCCGAACGCGTCGAAGCCCATCGTGTGCAGCACGTTGTCGCCACGCATGCGCAGGTAGCGCGCATAGACGTCGGTGCCGATGTAGCCCAGCGGGTGACCGACGTGCAGGCCGGCGCCCGAGGGGTAGGGGAACATGTCCATGACGTAGAACTGCGAACGGATCGCCACCCGGTCGAAGTCCGCGGACAGCGGTCCGGACGGGTTCGGGGCGTTGAACGTCCCGTCCTTCGCCCACCGCGCCTGCCAGCCGGTCTCGATCGCGTCGGCCCGCGCGCCGGTGTAGCGATACGCGGGGACGTCCGCCTCCTCACCGGTCTCTGCGGCGGTGCTCATCGTCGTGCTCCCTCGGCCAGTTGGGTCGTGCTCCGGACCAGTATCGACCGACGCTGCTCAGGCGTCGGCATCGGAGGTCTCGTCCGCAGCGTCCGGATGCGCCGGCAGCGGCACTACCGCTCCGGGCGCCCCGAGATTGTGCCCGCGGACCCGCCACACCGGTTCGCGTCCCGACGACCGGTCGGTGAACAGCTCGGTCCAGTGACAGTTCGCCAGCGCCGCGAGCGGGTGCACCTGCTGGCTCAGGCCGAGCAGCGCATTGCACATCGTCATCGCAGTCGCCCCGTGCGTCACCAGCACGGTAGTGCCCACGTCGGGTAGCTCGTCGAATGCGCGCAATGCACGCGCGGCCACCTCGTCGCGGATCTCGCCGCCACGGCGCTGGACGTCCTTTCCGGCCACCCATTCGGCGTACTCGTCCGGGTAGGCGTCCGCGACCTCGTGGGGGGTAAGGCCCTCCCAGTGGCCGAGCCCGCGCTCGCGGAACCGGATGTCCGACGTGAACGGCAGTCCCGACACGTGAGCGAGGATCTCAGCGGTCTGCGCCGCGCGGGCGGCGCTCGAGCTCAGCATGAGGTCGGGACGAATCGCGGCGATGATCGCGGCCACCTCGTATGCCTGCGCGCGGCCGACCTCGTCGAGGGGCGGGTCGGCATGACCCTGGAATCGGTGCTGCGCGTTCCAGGCGGTCCGGCCGTGCCTGAGCAGGATCAGCCGTCGCGTCGTCACCCGTGCTCGCTCGCCGACCGCTCGGCGTCGTGTGCTGTCGCGGCGCTGTCGGTGAACGGGATGAAGGGGCAGTCCTTCCAGAGCCGCTCGAGGGCGTAGAAGACCCGTTCCTCCGAGTGCTGGACGTGCGCGACGACGTCGCCGTAGTCGATCAACACCCAGCGGCCGTCGCGCTGGCCCTCGCGGCGGATGGGTTTGCGCCCGGCGAGCCTGGCCTGCTCTTCGACCACGTCGACGATCGCCTCGACCTGCCGCTCGTTGTTGCCGGTGGCGACGACGAACACGTCAGTGATCGCGAGGCGGTCGCTGACGTCGATGAGCACGATGTCACTGGCGAGTTTGTCCGCCGCGGCCTGCGCGATCGTCCTAGCCAGCGCGGTCGCCTCGTCTGTTGCCGTCACGTCGGCTAACCCTACTTGCGCACGTGCGCGTTGCGGCCTGCCGCGCTCGGCTACGGTCGACGCGTGGACACGTGGTACGACTACCGCACCGCGTGGTCCGCCCGCCCGTGGCTGCTCGTGGTGGCCGCGCTCGCCGTCGCGCTGGTCGTCGTGGGGGTGGTGGGCACCGTGGTCGGCGGAAGATTGGCGTTCTTGTTCGTCCCCGGCCTGGCAGCGGGATTCGTCCACCACCTACTGGTGCGCAAGGAACTCGACTGAGCAGTGCCGCTCAGTGTCGGTAGAGGCGATGCTTGTTGATGTACTGCACGACGCCGTCGGGGACGAGGTACCAGACGGGCCGTCCCGCGGCCACGCGCTCGCGGCAGCCGCTGGAGGAGATGGTCAACGCCGGCACGTCTAGCAGCGTCACCGCGTCGCTGGGCAGGTGCGCGTCGGACAGCTCGTAGCCGGGACGGGTGACGCCGACGAAGTGGGCCAGCTTCAGCGCGTCCTCGGCGTCCTTCCAGGACAGGATCTGCGCGAGCGCGTCGGCGCCGGTGATGAAGTACAGCCCGGCGTCCGGGCGCAGCTGCGCGATGTCGCGGATCGTGTCGGCCGTGTAGGTGGGTCCGGCGCGGTCGATGTCGACGCGGCTCACCCAGAACCTCGGGTTGGACGCGGTCGCGATCACCGCCATCAGGTAGCGGTGCTCGGCGGTGCTGACCTGACGAACGGATTTCTGCCACGGCTCGCCGGTCGGGACGAAGATCACCTCGTCCAGCCCGTACAGCGACGCGACCTCACTGGCGGCCACGAGGTGCCCGTGGTGGATCGGGTCGAACGTGCCGCCCATGATCCCGACCCGTCGCGCCATGCGCGTGATCCTACGGAGCGGGACGCGCGATCAGCGCAGCCGCAGGGTCGGCATCGCAAGCGGTCCCGCGGCCGGCAGGTCGAGCGCTGCCGCGAGCCGGCCCAGCGCACCCCAGTCCGACCAGCCCGAGCTCATCGACGCCGCGCGCGGATCCTCGCTGGACACCGGACGCCGCATCCGGGCCAGCGGCGAGACGTGCACGGCGGCGCGTACCCGGGCGTCGGGCCGCAGGCCGGCTCGCTCGCGGGCGATGGCCGCCGAGTCCCGCAACCCGCCGAGTGTGTCGACGAGGCCGTTGGTCGACGCGTCCGCGCCCGACCAGATCCGTCCGCGGGCGACCTCATCGACGGCCTCAGGGCTCATCGAGCGGCCTGTGGCCACCTTCTGGACGAAGTCGTCGTAGACGCGGTCGAGCATCGCGGACAGTCGCTCCCGCTCGGCGTCGGTGAACCCGTCGCGCATCGAGTACATCCGCGCGCTGCTGCCGCGCGACACCGTGCCGGTCGTCAATCCCACCCGAGCAAGCAGATCGGACACGACGATCTTGCCGCCGAGCACCCCGATCGAGCCGGTGATCGTGCTCGGCTGCGCGACGATGACGTCGGCGGGGCACGCGACGTAGTAGCCGCCGGAACCGGCCAGCGATCCCATCGACACCACGACGGGCTTGCCTGCCTCGCGGGTGAGCGCCACCTCGCGCCAGATGGTGTCGGAGGCGACCGCCGAGCCGCCCGGCGAGTCGACGCGAAAGAGCACCGCGCGTACCTGCTCGTCCTGGCGGGCGGCACGCAGCGCGGCGGCGACGGTGTCGCTGCCCATCCGGTGCCCGCGCGGGCCGCTGCCGCTGCGTCCGCCACCGATCTCGCCGTGTCCCTCGACGAGTGCCACGACCTCGCGCCGGCGGCGCAGCAGGTCGACCGGCTTGCGTCGCGGCGTCCAACGATCGGCGAACAGCAGCTCGACGTCCTCGCCATTCGCTCGCTCTGCCGCCCGCTTGCGCACGTCGGCGTACACCTCGTCGCGGTAGCCGAGCCGGTCCACCAGACCCGCTGATTTCGCCTCGTCGGCGGCCAACGGTGCGGTGTCGGCGAGCTCGCGGACCCGGGTCTCGTCCAGCGTGCGCGCGGTCGCGATGGCGGCAACCGCGACGTCCCACGTCGATTCGACCACGCGATCTATCGCCTCGCGGTGCTCGACGGTGAACTCGGTGTTCATGATGCGGTCGGCCGCGCTCTTGTACTCGTGGCGCTTGTGCAGCTGCGGCTCGACGCCGAGCTTGTCCAGCGCCCCGCGCAGGAACGTCGTCTCGGCGGCGATGCCCAGCAGGCTGACCTCGCCGGCCGGTTGCAGCCAGATCTCCGGGCAGCCGGTGGCCAGGACGTAATCGACGGTGCCGTTGCCCTCGCCCAGCGTCTCGGCCCAGGCGACGGTCGGCTTGCCGCTCGCGGCGAAGGTCTGCAGTGCCGAGCGAAGCTCCTGCATGATCGCCCACGGCAGGGTTGCGCCGCCGACCTTGACCAGCACGCCGTGCACGCGATCGTCCGAACCGGCCTCGTGCAGGGTGCGAACGAGGGCGCGCAGCCTCGGGCGATGGCGGCTGCGCAGTTTCGTGGGCAGGTCATCCGGCTCGACCTCGACGGGAAGTACGGTCAGGTCGACTTCGAGCAGCACGTGCGGACGGCGGACGGGTACGGGCATGCGCTCACGGTAGGCGCAGGGCCGCGCGCCGCGTCATTCGCGCCGGGCGGACAGCGCCCGCTGATCCTGTTCGACGAGCGCGTCCACGACCAGCGCGCCGGCCCGGGTCCACGCGTTGCGCGTCCGGTCGGCGAGATCCACCCACCGGATCGGCCCGCCGTGCGCGAGCTGCGGGTCGTAGGGGATCTCGGCAACCGCCCTGGTGCGCGCCGAGAAGTGCGGGATCAACTGCTCGCGCACGGTCTTGTCCGTCGTCGGGTCGGCCGCGCTGAGAATGGTGACGGCGTTGCGCGCGAGCTCCTCTCGGCCGGTCTGGGCGAGGTGGTCGAGCACCCACGAACCGCTGTAGCCGACGTCGCGCTGGTAGGTCGACACCACGACCACCAGGTCCGCCGCGTTCACCGCCGCCTGCCAGTTCGGTGAGCGCACGTTGTTGCCGGTGTCCACGACGATCAGGCGGTAGAAGCGCTGCAACACCCGGTGCAGGCGGTGGAACTCGTCCTCGCCGATCTGCGCCATGTTGCCCGGGTTGTCGTCGCTGACCAGCGCATCGAAGTGCGAGTCCGGCTGCAGCCGGACGTAATGGCTCAGGTCGCCCACGCGGGCGTCGAACTTCTCGAACGCGGGCAGGTCGCTGAGCAGGTCCCACACGGTCGCGCGCTGCTCGTCGGTGTTCGTGACGCGCACGGCGAGCGTGCCGCGCGTCTCGTTGTCGTCCCACCCGACGACGTAGCCGCCACGGTGCGCGCCGAACGCGGCGGAGAGGCAGATGGTGGTCGGCGTCTTGCCCGCGCCGCCCTTGGGCTGGACGACGACGACGGTCATCGGGCGGGAGAAGCCACGCTGGATGCGGCGGATCGCCTCGCGCGCGGCGATCTCCTGTGGGGCCGCTTTGGTCTTGATCATGCCGCCGGTGCCGCGGTTCACCCGCCCGCGCCAACCCCAGCTCGCCGGCTCGGCGGTGACCGGACCGCGCTCAGGTGCGAGCAGGTCTTCCGGCCGCGGGACCGGTGCCTGTTGTGGCGGTGGGCCGTACTGCTGGTCACCCGCGTAGTGCCGCGGAGCCGGACGTGGCGGCGGTGGCGGTGGCGGCGGCCCCTGGAACGACTGGCCTGCGTCGTACTGCTGGCCATCGGGCTCGGGGCGGGGATGGTGTTGCGGGGGGACCGGATAGTGCTGCTCGGGCTGCGCGGCGAACTGCGGCGGGTACTGCTGGTGGGCATCCTGCCAAGGCTGTTCTGGCTGCGCGGCGTAGTGCGGCGGTATCGGGTACTGCTGCTCGGGCTGTTCTGGCTGCGCCGCGAAGGGCGGCGGCGTCGGGTACTCCTGCACGGGGTCTGGCTGCTCGATCTGCACCGCGGACTGCGCCTGATCGTCGGGACCTGGCTGCCACTCCGGCGCGAACCACGGCATGGACGCCACCGGCTCATCGGGCGACACGTGTCCGGGCTCGCGCGCATCGGTCCCCGGCCCGCTGCCCTGGCCCCCTTCGTCCGGGCTCGCGTGCGCCCCACCGACGCGCTGGGCGCCGTCGTCGCTGTCCTCGCCATGGCCGATACCGTGACTCATCCGTACTCCCTGGGACATCGTGCGCGTACACGCGTGATCATGCGGCGTGCCCGAAGATCTTCCTTAACCTATTTCCCAGGCGCGCCGTTGCCCAGCGCAGGGTGATCTGCCTACCAGTGCACACCGCGCAGGATGTGCGCGAAGGCGACGCTCTCGGTCGAGGGCTGGTCCTTCTTCCCGTCGCCGGACTTCCCGCCGCCACGCGCTGCATGCGAGTCGGGGAACAGCTTGTACCCAGCGTTGAGCACGACGTCGACGCCTCGCGGCGCCACCTGGTAGGCAAGCGCGCCGGCGTTTCCCATCGCGGTGCCGACCTTCTTCGGCCTGCGGATCATCGCCTTGCAGATCAGGTCGGCTGCCTCGGTGGGGGTCATGGTCGGGAAGCGGTCGTACATCTTCGTCGGAGCGATCATCGGGGTGCGCACCAGGGGCATGTGGATCGTCGTCAGGTGCACGCCGTCGTCGATGACCTCGGACGCGATGCACCGCGAGAACGCGTCGAGCGCGGCCTTCGATGCCACGTAGGCGGAGAAGCGCGGGATGTTCGTCTGCACGCCGATCGAGCTGATGTTGATGATGTGGCCGCCCTTGCGGCCGTCCGCGCTGCGCTGACGCATGATCGGCAGCAGCGACAGGATCAGCCGCACAGGACCGAAGTAGTTCAGCTGCATGGTGCGCTCGTAGTCGTGGAAGCGGTCGTAAGACAGCGCGATCGAGCGCCGGATGGAACGCCCGGCGTTGTTGACCAGGATGTCCACGCGGCCGTGCTCCTGCAGCACCTCCTTGGCCATCCGCTCGATGTCGCTGGCGTCGGACAGGTCGCAGCGGTGCACGAACGCCTCGCCGCCGAGATCCTCGATCTCGACCTTCGTCTGCTCGAGCTTCTCGACGCCACGCGCAACGAGGACGACCTTGGCGCCCGCCGCGCCGACGCGCAGTGCAGTCGCCCGGCCGATGCCCGACGACGCGCCGGTGATCATGACGACCTTGCCCTTGATGGCGCGCGCGAGCAGCTTGTCCTTGCGGCGGTCCGGGCTGTAGTTGCGCTCCCAGTACTCCCAGAGGTGCTGGGCGTACGTGGCGAACGGTGGCACCTCGATGCCCGACCCGGCGAGCACGGCCTGCGTCTTGGTCGAGTCGAAGTGTGTCGGGTAGGTCAGGTAGGCGAACATCTCGCGCGGGATGCCGAGCTCGGCGAGCGCAAGGTCGGTGATCTGTTTGGCGCCGGGCAGCTTCACCAGCGTGCTCGTCAGCCGGGCCGGCAACGCGTCCATCGCGCGGGCGTCGAAGTTGACCGACGGCTGCGGCGCCTTCGCGGCCTTCGTCAGCGCCTTCATCAGTCCGCCGACGGTGAGTGCCTGCGGGTCGGTCAGATGGAACGCGCGACCGTCGAGATCGGGCTGATGCGCGATGTAGTCCATCGCCTGCGCGACGTAGTCGACAGGGACGATATTGATCTCGCCACCCTCGACCCCGACGACCCGCAGCCAGGACGGCGTGAGACCGCGCAGGCGTTGGATGGCCTTGAAGAAGTAGTACGGCCCGTCGATCTTGTCGATCTCGCCGGTCTCGGTGCTGCCGACGACGACGCCGGGGCGGTACACGCGCCAGGGTACCGAGCACTCGTTGCGCACGACCCCCTCCGACTCGTGCTTGGTCAAGTAGTAAGCGTTGTGCCCGACGTCCTCGGCCTCGTCGAACATGTCCTCGGTGAACACGCCGCGATACAAGCCGGCCGCCGCGATCGAGCTGACCTGATGGAAGTGCTCGGCGTGCACGGCCTCGGCGAGCTGCACGGCGTGCCGGGTGCCTTCGACGTTCGCGACCCGCTGGCTGTCGGCGTCCGCGGTCAGGTCGTAGATCGCGGCCAGGTGGAAGAAGTGCTCGATCGTGCCGTCGAGGCGCTCGATGTCCTCGGCGTCGACACCGAGCCGCTCCTTGGACAGCTCGCCGATGATCGGCACGATGCGGTCGTCGTCGGCGCCGAGGCGGGCCTTCAGCTCGTCCAGCTTGTCCATCGAGGTGGCACGGCAGAGGCAGTAGATCGTGCCCTCGCGCTTGAGCAGTTCGATGAGCAGGAAGCGCCCGATGAACCCGGTCGCACCGGTGACGAAGTAGGCCATCAGGTCCTCCTGCAGATCGCGCACGCCGTGATGTCAGGCGCCAGTCTCGTGCAGCGCCGCACGATAAGCCAGCCGGGCCGACTACACCAACACGTGCGGGAACACCGCGCCGAGCGCCAGGCCGATGATGAACAGCCAGCCGAAGGCGCGGTTGTGGACGAGACAGACGCGGTGATACCACAGCGGCCAGCCGACGTAGCCGGCCGGCGGCTCGGCGGGCGCGGGGTGCGCCATCACCCGCAGCGCCTTCAGGGCTCGCGGCGCGGCCACGACGATGACCAGCGCGAACGGGGTCAGTGAGCCGAGCGCGACGGCGATCACGGTGGCCAGGTACATGCCAGCCACCGCGGCCTGGTTGAGCCGGCGCGCCGCGTTCTCGCCGAGCAGGACAGGCAGCGTGCGCTGCTTGTGGTCGGTGTCGAATGCGCGCTGGTCGACGTGCTTGCCGACGAGGATCGACATGACGCCGAGCCCGGGCGGCACCGATGCCGCGAACGCCGCGCCGGACCACTGTCCGGTGATTACGTAGTAGCCGCCGCCGATCATCAGCGGGCCCCACACGGCGAACGCGGCGATCTCGCCGAGGCCGAGTTCCTTCAGCGCGCGCGGCGCGGCGTCGTAGGAGTAGAGCAGGACGGCGCCGGCCAGTGTCAGCCATACCGCCGGCCAACCGCGCAGCGCCACGAAGTACGCCGCGATCGCCAGCGAGAGCACGCCCAGCACGACGAGGCCGGTGGCGAGCAGCCGCGGCGTCACCGCCCCGGACGCGATCGGGTGCAGCGTGTAGCGCCGGCGCGGCGAGTCGTCGGTGTCGTGCCCGCGCCGGTAGCCGAAGTAGTCGTTGGACAGATTGCTGACTGCGTGCAGCACCAGGTAGCCGACAAACACGAGCACGAACGGCAGTACCTCGAAGCGGCGGTGCGTCGCGGCCAGCAGCCCGGCCATGACGGCCGACTGCGCGGAGATGACGAGGATGACGCTGCGTGCGGCGTAGAGGAAGCGGGTGACCGGGTCGAGGTGGCCGAACTCGTCGGCCTGCGCGGGATAGAAGCCGGTGAAGGCGCCCACCCAGGCGAACGGCCCGCGCTGTGGGGGCGGCCGCTTGCCCAGTTGCGGCGTGGAGGCGGGTGTCGAGGCTTGAGCGGTCACGCCTTCAGCGTACGTGCGCGCTACCGCTCAGTGCCTGCTCATGAGACCGGTACGCGGTCGAGGAAGCCGAGGACGGTTCGGATACGTCCGTCCGCGTCGGTGACGACTACGTCGAAGCCGACGATCACCGGCTCGGCGTCGGCCGGGCCGAGGTTCCAGGTGAAGCGCGCCTGGTTGTGGTGGGCGTCGGCCGGTCCGGCGGCGGCGAACAGAAAGCCGGGGAACTGCTGCTGGACGGTGTCGATGGTCGCGTCGAGTTGCTCGCGGCCGTACACCTGTGCCATCGGGTCGACATAGGTGAGCTCAGGGCTCCAATGTTCTTCGATCAGGGCGCGGCGGGCGGCCGGCTCGGTCTCGTTCCAGCAGGCGAGGTAGTTGTCGATCAGTTCGGTCATGACGATCCTCCGGGTCAGTGATGGGTGTTTCGTGGTCGCCACGATCCTGGCCGCGGCGCGACGGATGCGTCGATTCCCTCCGAGGTAATGCGTGGGGATGACCTGGCAGGTAATCGCGGGCATTCAGCGCGCCCGCTAGCGTCGGGCCGATGAGCACCGCTGCACCCGTCCGCCCGGTGGGCCAGCTGTTACGCGACTGGCGCGAGCGGCGCCGCCTGAGCCAGCTGGAGCTCTCGATCCAGGCCGAGATCTCCACCCGGCACCTGAGCTTCGTGGAGACCGGCCGTGCCAACCCGACACCGCAGATGATCTTGAAGCTGGTAGAGCAGCTCGACGTACCGCTGCGCGAGCGCAACCAGGTGCTGTTGGCCGGCGGGTACGCGCCCGCCTATCCGCAGCACGGGCTGGAGGCGCCGGAGCTCGCGAGCGTGCGGGCTGCGCTGCGCCTGGTGCTCACCGGTCACGAGCCCTTCCCGGCGCTGGTGGTCAACCGCTGGTGGGAACTGCTCGACGCCAATGCCGCAGTCGCCGTGCTCACCGAGGGATGCGCAGCGCACCTGCTGGCGCCGCCGGTGAACGTGCTACGCCTGAGCTTGCACCCCGACGGCATGGCGCCGCGGATCGCGAATCTCGGTCAGTGGCGCGCTCACGTGCTCGAACAGGTACGCCGACGAGGCGACCAGACCGGCGACGTGCGACTGCGCGAGCTGCACCAGGAGCTGGCCGGCTACCCCGGCGGCCTCGACCCGTCACCGCCGGCCGGGAACGTCGTCGTGCCGCTGCGCCTGCGGCACGAGAGCGGCGAGCTGTCCTTCTTCTCGATCGCGGCAACGGTGCAGACCGCGGCGGACGTCACCGTCGACGAGCTGGCGATCGAGTCGTTCTACCCCGCGCACGCCGATACGGCGACGCGGCTGCGCGCGCTGGTGTGACTCAGCGGGTGTGCCAGCGCCCCGGCATCCGGCCGAGTAACGGCTGGCAGCCTGGCGGGTTGCGCCAGCCGGGCTCCCACGGGAGGTGGTCTGCGGAGTCAGGCCACACGAACTGCACCGCCTCGACCTCGTCGTAGATCTGCTCGATCGCGACAAGTTCCGAGCTGTCCTCCACTGCGATGAACGCGCACCGCACCGGCAGCCCCGGCAAGTCCGTCGTGATCAGGCCCGGCTCGAATCGGCTTCCGTCGCGCACCCCTCGTCCGACGATGTTGAGGTACGTCTTCGCCGAGTCAGGAGGAAGTCCCTGAATGACGACCTCGGGATGGCCGAGGGTGGTGAGCCCGACGGTGTACGCGAACTCGACGTCGCCCGGCTGGTCGCCCGCCATGACGTACTGCACCGCCCAGCCGTACTGTTCGATCATCTCGAGCAGCTTGACGAGCCCCGGGTCGGCGACCATCAGCGGGTCTGACCGTCGCCGGTGACGATCCACTTGGTGGACGTCAGCTCGGCCAGACCCATCGGCCCGCGCGCGTGCATCTTCTGCGTCGAGATGCCGATCTCGGCGCCGAAGCCGAACTCGGCGCCGTCGGTGAAGCGGGTCGACGCGTTCACCATCACCGCCGCGGAATCGACGCGTGCGGTGAAGTGTCGCGATGCTGCCAGATCGCTCGTGACGATGGCCTCGGTGTGCCCGGACGACCAGCGCCGGATGTGCGCGATCGCGTCGTCGATGTCGTCCACCACCCGCACGGCCATGTCCAGGGACAGGTATTCGCGCTCCCAGTCGTCGTCGGTCGCCGGCTCGACGCCGTCGAGCTCGGCGAACGCGGCGTCGCCGTGCAGCTGCACCCCGCTCGACTGCAGCGCGGACGTGATCCGCGGCAGGAATTCCACAGCGACGGCGCGGTGCACCAGCAGCGTCTCGGCCGAGTTGCACACGCTCACCCGCGACGTCTTGGAGTTGAGGACGATCCGTTCGGCGAGATCGAGATCGGCACTCGCGTCGACGTAGACGTGCACGTTGCCCACGCCGGTCTCGATCACCGGCACCGTGGCGTTCTCGACGACGTGCTCGATCAGCCCGGCGCCCCCGCGCGGGATCACCAGGTCGACGAGCCCGCGCGCCCGCAGCAGGTGCCCGACCGAGCTTCGATCTGTGCCCGGTACCAGTTGCACCGCGTCCCGCGGCAGCCCTGCCTTCTCCGCGGCGCCGGCCAGCACGTCCACCAGTGCCGTGTTGGACTCGTACGCCGACGCGGAGCCACGCAGCAGCGCCGCGTTGCCGCTCTTGAGCGCCAGACCGGCGGCGTCGACGGTGACGTTCGGGCGTGCCTCGTAGATCATCGCGACGACGCCGAACGGCACCCGCAGCTGCCGGATCTCCAGGCCGTTGGGCCGGGTGTAACCGCGCAGCACCTCGCCGACCGGGTCGGGCAGCGCTGCGACGTCGCGCAATCCCTGCGCCATGGCCGCCACCCGCTCGGCGTCCAGCGTGAGCCGGTCGAGGAGGCCGTCCGCCATGCCGGCCTCGCGACCGGCGGCGACGTCACGCGCGTTGGCGGTCAGGATGTCGTCGCTCGCGGCGTCAAGCGCCTCGGCCATCGCGCACAACGCGGTGTCCTTCGCCGCTCGCGCCAGCGGTGCCAGCACCGCCGCGGCGTCCCGCGCCCGTTGCGCTACGGCCCGGACGTCCTGCTCGGTGGCAGCGTGTTCGCTCACGCGCACCAGAGTAGGTCCAGTACGACGCGGCTGCTCGTGGATTCAGTGCGGTTGCGGGCGGGTCGGCCGGTAGAGGTTGATAGGACGCCCGGTCGCCCCGTACTCCAACTCCAGATCGAGCGCACCTCGTTTGTGCAGGTCGGTGAGGTAGCGCTGTGCGGTAGGGCGGCTGACACCGAGTTGCGCCGCGATCGATGTGGCGCTGACGGGGCCATCGGCGTCCCTGACCGCCTGGAGGATCTTGGCCATGGTGGGTGGGAGCACCCGCGGCAGAAGGCGATCGACTGCGGCATGACGACCGAGCCCACCGTCTCGCAGGTACTCAGTGACCACACCGGCTTCATCCTGATCGACATGCGCACAGCCGCTGGTTCACGCAAGGCGCTGGGCGGCACGTATCCGGCGACCTCGCTCTATATGACGACCTCGTACATCCAATCGCACAAGAGCGTCGTGCAGAAACTGGTCAATGCCTACGTCTCCACGCTGAAGTGGATCCAGGCGCACACGGGCACGCAGATCGCCGACAAGATGCCCGCCGATTACTACGCGGGCGTCGGCAAGAGCACCTACGCGAAGGCACTCGATTCGGAGAAGGGGATCTTCAACGCCACCGGCCTCATGCCGGCTGACGGGCCCAAGACCTGCCTGGCGGTGCAGAACGCCTTCAACACGGCCGTGAAGGGCAAGACGATTGATCTGAGCAAGACATTTACCGACGAGTTCGTGAAGGCAGCTGTCCCGGTCTCCTGACCGCACGCTGAAGGCAGGCGGCCCCGGAAAGTTCCGGGGCCGCTCGTCTTGTGCCCCACCCAATCGGAGTGCGTCACAGCAGGACGACGTCGTCGCGGTGGACCAGCTCGCGGCGGAACTCGGCCGGCAGTTCGCTGGTGCGGTGCCCGAGCAGCGGGGGGAGATCGGCGGCGTCGTAGCCGATCAGACCGCGCGCCACCGGCACGCCGTCCGGCCCGACAAGATCGACGGGCTCGCCGGAGTAGAAGTCGCCGCGCACCGCGGTGACGCCGGCCGGCAGCAGCGACTTGCGGCGCGCCACGATCGCCGTGACCGCGCCTGCGTCGAGCACGAGCTGACCGCGCGGTGTCGTGGCGTGCCGCAGCCAGAACAGCCGCGACGCGCTGCGATCGCCCGCTGCATGAAACAGCGTCCCGGTGCGTCCGAGCAGCGCCTCATCGATGTGCGCCGCCGAGGACAGCACTACCGGGATCCCCTCGCTGGTCGCGATCGCCGCGGCATCGATCTTGGTCGTCATGCCGCCTGAGCCGACATGGCTGCCCGCGCGGCTGATGTCGACGCCGGCGAGGGCCGCGAACGAATCGACCTCGGCGATGAACTGCGCGCCGGGTCGGCCGGGCCTGCCCGTGTACAGCCCATCGACGTCGGTGAGCAGCACCAGCGCTTCGGCGTGCACGAGGTGCGCGACCAGCGCGGCAAGGCGGTCGTTGTCGCCGAAGCGGATCTCGTGCGTGGCGACCGTGTCGTTCTCGTTGACGATCGGGATGACGCCGAGCGCGAGCAGCCGTTGCAGGGTGCGGTCGGCGTTGCGGTAGTGCCCGCGCCGGTGCAGATCGTCGGCGGTGAGCAGCACCTGCCCCACATGCAACCCGTACCGCGCGAACGACGCGGCGTAGCGCTCGACGAGCAGCAGCTGGCCGACGCTGGCTGCGGCCTGTTGGGTCGCGAGGTCGCGCGGGCGGGTGCTGAGCCCGAGCGGGCCGATGCCGGCCGCGATCGCGCCGGAAGAGACCAGCACGACCTGCTGGCCGGCGGCAGCGCGTGCGGCGAGCGCATCGACGATCGCGTCCAACCGGTGCGGATCGAGCCGACCACGCGAGGTGAGTGAGGAGGAGCCGACCTTGACGACGGTGCGCCGGGCGAGAGCGACGGCCTCGCGAGTCATCGGCGTGCCTGCGCCGGCTCCGAGGATGCCCTTCCCGCTCGTTTGCCCCCAGGACGGTTCACGAGTCATCCCCGTCTCCGGATCGGCGGGCTTTCTTGGCAGCGAGCCGATCTGTGGAGCGGGCACGGGACTGGTTCTCGAACCGCTCGTCGGTGCCCCGGCGCGACGGCGCGTACGCCGCTTCGTCGACCCCCGCTGTCGGCTCGAAGTCGAAGGTGACGCCGCCGAGGGTGACCGCCGCACCGGGCTCGGCACCCATGCGCGCGAGCTCGTCCTCGACGCCAAGACGCTTGAGCCGGTCGGCGAGATAGCCGACCGCCTCATCGTTGTCGAACGCGGTCTGGCGCACCCACCGCTCGGGCTTCTCACCGCGCACCAGGTAACCGCCGGGGATCTCCGGGTCGGCGACGATAGTGAAGCCGGTGTCGTCGACGGCCTTGGGCCGCAGCACGATACGCGGCGTCTCGGGCTCGGCCCGCGCAGCGCGATCGGCAGCGACCGCCTCGGCGAGCGCGAACGTCAGCGCGCGCAGGCCGTCGTGTGACACCGCGGAGATCTCGAACACGCGCAGCCCACGGGCTTCGAGCTCCGGGCGCACCAGCTCGGCGAGCTCGCGCGCCTCGGGGACGTCGATCTTGTTCAGCGCCACCAGCCGCGGCTTGGCCAGCAATGCGCCGAGATGTGCCGCCGGGTCGGACTCGTATTGGGCGAGCTCGCTCTCGAGCGCGTCGAGATCACTGAGCGGATCACGTCCCGGATCCAGAGTGGCGCAATCCAGCACGTGCAGCAGCACGGCGCACCGCTCGACGTGGCGCAGAAAGTCCAGGCCGAGCCCGCGCCCGGCGGAGGCGCCGGGAATGAGACCGGGCACGTCGGCGACGGTGTAGGTGGTGGCGCCCGCGCTGACCACGCCGAGGTTCGGCACCAGCGTGGTGAACGGGTAGTCCGCAATCTTCGGACGGGCCGCGGAGATCGCGGCGATGAGCGACGACTTGCCCGCGCTGGGGAATCCGACGAGGCCGACGTCGGCGACGCTCTTGAGCTCGAGGACGAGATCGCGGGCCTCACCCGGCTCGCCGAGCAACGCGAAGCCGGGTGCCTTGCGCCTGGTCGAGGCCAGCGCCGCGTTGCCCAGCCCGCCGCGCCCCCCTTGCGCCGCGATGAATTCAGCGCCCGCGCCGGTCAGGTCGGCGAGCACCTCCGCCCGCTCGTCGAGCACCACCGTGCCGTCGGGAACCTGCAGCTCGAGATCGCCGCCGTCGGCTCCGTTGCGGTGGCTGCCGGCGCCCTGCTTGCCGTTGCCGGCCTTCTGATGCGGGTGGTGGTGGAAGTCGAGCAAGGTGTGGACGTTGGCGTCGACGCGCAGCACGACGTTGCCGCCGCGTCCGCCGTTCCCGCCGTCCGGGCCGCCCAGCGGCTTGAACTTCTCCCGGTGGATGGACGCGACGCCGTGTCCGCCGTTGCCCGCACTCATATGCAGCACGACCCGGTCGACGAAACTGGCCATGCTGCGTGGTCGAGGCGCCTCAGGCGTCCGACGCGACGATGTTCACGGTCTTACGACCGCGCGACTGGCCGAACTTCACCGCGCCGGCGGCGAGTGCGAACAGCGTGTCGTCCTTGCCGCGGCCGACCCCTGCGCCGGGGTGGAACTTGGTCCCGCGCTGGCGGATAAGGATCTCGCCGGCCTTGACTTCCTGACCGCCGAAGCGCTTGACGCCGAGGAACTGCGCGTTGGAGTCGCGGCCGTTGCGGGAGCTGGACGCACCCTTCTTGTGTGCCATCTGCGTGTCTCCCCTACTTCTTGGCGCTCGTGGCGGTCTGGGTGCTGATGTCGGTGACCTTCAACTGAGTCAGCCGCTGACGGTGGCCCTGCCGCTTGTGGTAGCCGGTCTTGTTCTTGTACTTGTGAATCCGGATCTTGGGACCCTTGGTCTGCGCCACGACCTCAGCGGTAACGTTGACCGAGGACAGCTTGTCGGCCTGATGAGTGACCGTTTCGCCGTCGACGAGCAGGACTGGCGACAGCGTGATCTCGGCGCCGGGTGTCGCGTCGAGCTTCTCGACCTCGATCACATCGCCTTCGGCGACCTTGTACTGCTTACCGCCGGTCTTGACGATGGCGTACATCGCGGGATCCACTCCTCGAACGTGCAGAATAAGGGCCCATCACCCGATGGGCCGTTGTTCAGATTACGGCACCGCGGGTTGCGGAGGCAAAACCGCCCGCACCGCGGCTCATGCCGAGACCGGCGGACCCGCCGGCCGGCTGGCTGCCCGCCGCCGGCGCCGCTGCGGGGCGGCCGGGGCAGGCGCGGCCCCGTTCTCGGTCCGGGCCACGGATTCGATGAGATCGGCAGCGACCTGCGCCGCGGGTTCGAGGGCAGGCTCGGGAATCGACGCCTCGACCGGCGTGCCACTCTCGGCGTCCATGGCGGCAGCGACCAGGCCGCTGGCCAGTTCGTCGACCAGCCCCGCGGCATCGTCGTCGTCTTCCTTGTCGCCGTTCGCCGCGCGATGGATCGCCGCGATCGCCGAGGCCGCGGCCTTGCGCTGCTCGTCGGACGCCGGCGGCTCGACCGGCTCGACCGGCTCGGCCGGCTCAGCTGCGCCGGCACCGCCGCGACCACCGCGTTTGCGTTTGCCCTGCTTGGGCCGTGCACCGTCGTCGTCGGCCGCAGTGGAGCCGTTGGACTTGTCGATCGGCTCGCTGTGCAGGATGACGCCGCGGCCGTTGCAGTGCTCGCACGTCTCGCTGAACGCCTCCAGCAGGCCCTCGCCGACGCGCTTTCGCGTCATCTGGACCAGCCCGAGCGAAGTGACCTCGGCAACCTGGTGCTTCGTCCGGTCACGGCCGAGGCATTCGGTGAGCCGACGCAGCACCAGCTCGCGGTTCGATTCGAGCACCATATCGATGAAGTCGATCACCAGCATGCCGCCGACGTCGCGCAGTCGCAGTTGCCGCACGATCTCCTCGGCAGCCTCCAGGTTGTTGCGGGTGACGGTCTGCTCGAGATTTCCGCCCGACCCGACGAACTTGCCGGTGTTCACGTCGATGACGGTCATCGCTTCGGTGCGGTCGATGACCAGTGAGCCGCCCGACGGCAGCCACACCTTGCGATCGAGCGCCTTCATCAGCTGTTCGTCGACGCGCAGGTCGTGGAACACGTCACCGTTGCCGACGTACTTCGACGCGCGCTCGGCGAGGTCGGGGGCGACGCCGCCGAGATAGTCCGACACCGTCTGCCACGCGTCCTCGCCCTGCACGACGAGGGAGTTGAAGTCCTCGTTGAACACGTCGCGGACAACCCGGATCGCGAGATCCGGCTCGCCGTGCAGTAGCACCGGGGCGCTGCCGGACTTGCCGCCGTTCTTTCCGGCAGCCTCCTCGATGGCCTGCCACTGGGCATTGAGCCGCTCTACGTCGCGGGTCAGATCCTCTTCGCTGGCGCCTTCGGCGGCCGTGCGCACAATGACGCCTGCCTCCTCCGGGACGATCTTCTTCAGGATCGCCTTGAGCCGGTGCCGTTCGGTGTCGGGCAGGCGCCGGCTGATGCCGGTCATCCCCCCGCCGGGGACGAGGACCAGGAAGCGGCCGGGCAGCGAAATCTGGCTGGTGAGCCGCGCGCCCTTATGGCTGATCGGATCCTTCGTCACCTGCACGAGCACGCTGTCGCCGGACTTCAGCGCCTGCTCGATCGCGCGTGACTTGCCCTCCAGGCCCGCTGCATCCCAGTTCACCTCGCCCGCGTAGAGCACGCCGTTGCGGCCCTTGCCGATGTCGATGAACGCGGCCTCCATCGAGGGAAGGACGTTCTGCACGCGACCGAGATAGACGTTGCCGACATAAGAGGTCGCGCTCGCACGGGTGACGTAGTGCTCGACGAGCATGTCGTCCTCGAGCACGGCGATCTGGGTGCGCTCGCCGTTCTGGCGCACCGCCATCACGCGGTCGACGGCCTCGCGGCGGGCCAGGAACTCGGACTCGGTAAGGATCGGTGCGCGGCGCCTGGTGGTGTCGCGGCCGTCGCGGCGGCGTTGCCGCTTTGCCTCCAGCCGCGTCGAGCCCTTGACGCCACGGACGCCGTCGTCGGATTTCTTCGGTTCCCGCACGTGCGTGACGGTGTTCGGCGGGTCGTCCGCGGGCGCGTCACCGTCGGAGCCCCCGGAACGGCGACGACGTCGGCGGCGGGCGGTCGAGCCGCCGCCCTCTTCGGCGGCATCTGCGGCGTCGGCAGTGTCCGCGGCCGGGTCGTCCTCGGTGGTCGCGGTGTCAGCGGACTCGTCGTCGGGTGTGTCGGCACTGTCTGCGTCGCCGCCCTCGGCGCCGTCCGCCTTCGCGCCGCCGCGGCCGCGCCGGCCCCGGCGGCGACGCCTACGAGCTCCGCTGGCCTGCTCGATCGCGGCCTCGCGGACGTCGTCGGGTTCGGCCGTGGCGTCTTGCTCGCCCTCGGCAGTGGTGACGTCGGCGCCGGCGGCGGCCGGCTCGGGGGCACCGGTGTCGCTTTCGGTGTCGGGGGCAGGCGCTGCGGCCTTCTTGGCCGGGCGACGTCGCTTCGGCGCCTCCGCGGCCGGAGCCATGAACAACACGCCGGGAGCCGCCATGGCAGCTGCGGCACTGTCCTCGCTCGTCCCAACATCCGCGGCTGTGTCAGCTGGCGGCTCGGTGGCGGCGGCCTTCTTCGAGGCTCGTTTTCGGGCAGCTTTCGCCGGCTCGGTGGACGGATCGGCGGCGGCCTTCTTAGCGGTGGTCTTCTTGGCGGTCGCCTTTCTGGCGGCTTTCTTCGCGGGCGGGCTGGCCGCCTCGCTGCCCTCGGCGCTGGGACCGGGAGCGGTCGCGGCGGCGGCCTTGCGCGCAGTCCGCTTGCGTGGCGCGGCGGGCGGCTCGCTCACCGCGGCGTCGGCCGGCGGCGGTGGGTCTGCGGCCGGCGGCGGGCCGGCCTTCGCAGCGGCCTTGCGCGGGGCCCGCTTGCGCGGCGCCGCCGGTTGCTGGCCCGCCGGTTGCTGGCCCGCCGGCTGCTGGGTCCCCGCGCCGCTCGGGTCGGATGAGGTGGAGTCGGAAGAGGTGGATTCGGGGGTATCGGATTCGAGCATGTGCTCGGGTCACTCCGTTCGGCCTCCGGGCGCGTCCACGAGATCGTGCGACGCGTCCGCACAGAGGCGGTTGTGGCGAGGGCCTGCGAACTCGGTGGTCCTCGCGAAGTCTGCATCGGGTCGCGCTCTTCGCGCCCCGGTCGGTCGTGCTGCCTACCTGTCGTGATCAGTGCGACGACGCCGGCGTCGCTTGGTTCCGGTCGGCAGTCAGTGGATCACCGACCACATCACCACCGTCGAGCGGTCCCTGCGCCAAGCGCACCGCTACGGGCGGTGCTGCGGGGGCGAGACCGGCGACAGCGCGCAATGCAGCAACGACATCGTCGGGTCGCACGGTAGGGGTCACCTGACGCACGACCAGCTCGATTATCGCACGAGGCTGGTCGGCGGCCACCGCGGCCGCGCCGGACGGGGTCATCTGCGCTGCCGACTGCACCGTCATACGGAGGATCGGAGCGCGAACGTCGACGGTGCGTCGGCCGCTTTTCATCAGCCGTTCCACGCCCACCTCGTCGCGGGACAGGAACTCGTCCACCGCCGCCTGCGCGACCTGCGAATCCACCCCGGGCACTTCGATGCGCCACACCGAGGCGTGCATCCGTTCGGGCAGCGAACCCGGTCCGGCGGCCACGGCCTCGACGATATCGAGCCCGTCCGGCAGTACCGCGTCGAGTGACGCGCGCAGCTGCTCGATCTCGACCTCTCGGGCCAGCCCGATCTCGAGGTACTCTGCCTCGCTGCCGGCGCCGGTCGGCGAGGCGCCCACGTAGCTGATCTTCGGATGTGGGCTGAACCCCGCCGAGTACGCCATCGGCACCCCGGCGCGGCGCAGTGCACGCTCGAATGCCCGGGCGAAGTCGCGGTGCGAGGTGAACCGCAGCCTGCCGCGTTTGGCATAGCGGATGCGCACCCGCGCTACCACCGGTGGTGGCGGCGGCCCTTCCGGAACCCGACGTGCCATCAGCAGTCAGGGTGCCACAGCGTCGATCAGAAGTGGATGTTCTCCACCCAGCCCCAGCGTTTGGCGTTCGGGACGTAGACCTTCGTCCACGGTCCGTCGGTGACGTTCGTCTGGCGCACGTGCCACCCCGCCCCGACGTTGCCGATCACGAACCGGCCGCGCGCGTCGCGCAGCGTGCCCATCGTGTTGATCCGCTTGCTGGAGTTGACGACGTGCGCGGGCGATGGGCTGAAGTCGACGCTGCGGTAATGGCTCGCGGTCACCGCGCTGCGTCCCTGCAGCAGGCGGCTGGGAATGTGCACGCCGGCGGGGTACGAGCTGGTCGGCGTCGGGAAGTGTTCGCCACCGATAGAGGTCCCGATGCAACTGCGCTTCGTGATGCCCCACCACGGGTGGCTGGTCTTGCGGTACTTCTTGTCGCTGACCATCGCCCAGGTTGAGTTGATGTTGTAGCGCCACGCGACTGTGTCGCCGGGCGCGATGGTCCACCCCGTCTGGTTCCCGATGACCCCGGCCTTGGGATAGTTCGGGTACACGGCGCAGGGCTGCACCACGGTGTAGTCGAGGATCAGCGCGATGTTGCGCGTCGGCGCGGCGGCCTGCACGGGCGTGCTCGCGAGGGTCAGTCCGGCGGTGACGGCGAGAAGTCCCGCGGCCAGTGGAGTGCGTCCGATTCGTCCGAGTTTCTGCATGCGTCCGACCGTAGGGAGCGCGCCCGGCGGGGGCTATGGGAAGCCGTCCCCAACGCCCCTCAAGCGGGAGGGCCGGGTGCGCCCGCAAGCGGGAGGAGCGCTCGTCCGGTGGGCCCGACCTGGATGTCGGTGCCGAGGTTCGAGCAGACGCCGCAGTCGAAGCACGGCGTCCACCGGCAGTCGTCCTGCTCGAACTCGCCGAGCGCGTCCTGCCAGTCGTCCCAGAGCCATTGCTTGTCCAGGCCGGAATCCAGGTGATCCCAGGGCAGCACCTCGTCGCCGTCGCGCTCGCGCGTGGTGTACCAGGCCATGTTGGGCGCATCCGCGCCGAACACGTCCTCGCACGCGGCGGCCCAGCGGGCGAAGGAGAAGTGCTCCGTCCAGCCGTCGAAGCGTCCGCCCTCGCGCCACACCCGTTCGATGACTGCGCCGACGCGGCGGTCACCGCGGGACAGCAGCCCTTCGACGAGCGACGGCTCGCCGTCGTGGTAGCGCATGCCGACGTTGCGCCCGAGCGAGCGGTTGGCGTTGACGGCCTCGCGCAGCTTGCGAAGCCGGTTGTCGACGACCTCGGGCGAGGCCTGCGCGGCCCACTGGAAGGGGGTGTGCGGCTTCGGGACGAACCCGCCGATCGACACGGTGCAGCGGATGTCCTTATGGCCGGCCGCCTCGCGTCCGGCGCGGATGACGTCGTGTGCCATCTCGGCGATCTCGAGGACGTCGTCATCGGTCTCGGTGGGCAGGCCGCACATGAAGTACAGCTTCACCTGCCGCCAGCCCTGCCCGTACGCGGTGGAGACGGTGCGGATCAGGTCGTCCTTGCTAACCATTTTGTTGATCACTCGGCGCAGCCGCTCGGAGCCGCCCTCGGGCGCGAAGGTCAGGCCCGAACGCCGACCGTTTCGGGAGAACTCGTTGGCCAGATCGATGTTGAACGCATCCACTCGGGTGGACGGCAGGGACAACCCGACCTGTTCGCCCTCGTACCGGTCGGCGAGCTGCTTGGCCAGCGGGCCGATCTCCGAATGGTCGGCGCTGGACAGCGACAGCAGCCCGACCTCCTCGAAACCGGTGGCCGCCAGGCCGCAGCGCACCATCTCGCCGATGCCGTCGATGCTGCGCTCGCGCACCGGCCGGGTGATCATCCCGGCCTGGCAGAACCTGCAGCCGCGGGTGCAACCGCGAAAGATCTCGACGCTCATCCGCTCGTGCACCGTCTCGGCGAGCGGGACGAGCGGGGTCTTCGGATACGGCCACTCGTCGAGGTCCATGACGGTGTGCTTGCCGACCCGCTCGGGCACGCCGGCGCGGTTGGGGACCACCGCTTCGATGCGTCCGTCCGGCAGGTAGGTGACGTCATAGAAACGCGGAACGTAGACGCCGCCGGTTGCCGCGAGGCGCAGCAGCAGTCCGTCCCGGCCGCCGGGGCGCTCGGCCGCCTTCCAGTCGCGGACCACATCGGTGATCGTGCCGACGATCTGCTCGCCGTCGCCGAGCACGGCGACGTCGACGAAGTCGGCAACCGGCTCCGGATTGAACGCAGCGTGCCCGCCGGCGACGACGATCGGATGCGACACGTCGCGCTCGCGCGCGTGCAGCGGGATGCCGGCGAGATCGAGGGCGGTGAGCAGGTTGGTGTAGCCGAGCTCGGTGGAGAACGAGACCCCGAGCAGGTCGAACGCGCCGACCGGGCGGTGCGCGTCGACGGTGAACTGGCTGATGCCGTGCTCACGCAGCAGCGCTTCGAGGTCGGGCCACACCGAATAGGTGCGCTCGGCGAGCGCGTCGTCGCGCTCGTTAAGCACCTCGTAGAGGATCTGCACACCCTGGTTCGGCAGGCCCACCTCGTACGCGTCCGGGTACATCAATGCCCAGTGGACACTGACCGAGTCCCAGTCCTTGGTCCGCGCGTTCAGCTCACCGCCGACGTACTGGATCGGCTTGCTGACGCGTGGCAACAGCGGTTCCAGCCGCGGGAAGAGGCTTTCGACAGGCACGTCAGCCGAGTGTACGGACTCCCTCAGGCGCTCGGCTTGCCCTTCTGCGGTTGCCGACCTTTTCCCGCAACGCCTGCAGCGTGCGGGGTCGCATAGTGCCACCCGGCGGCGACAACAGCGACAAAGCTGGCAGTATCGCGGCGTGGGGACGGGAGGCGGGCTGGCGGCGGTTCCGCCCGAGGTTCCGCTGCTCGTTGCCGTCGGCTCGGTGCAGTGCGGCTCCGCGTTCGCCGACAAGATCTTCGACACCGCCGGCCCAGGCGGTGTGGCATTTCTGCGGGTGCTGCTCACCGCGCTCGTCCTGCTGGCGATCGCCCGGCCCTCGATCCGCGGCCGCACCCGTCGTCAGCTGCTCACCGTCGCGGCATACGGGCTCGCACTGGCCGGGATGAACTGGAGCTTCTACGAGGCGCTGCACCACCTGCCGCTGGGCGTCGCGGTGACGATCGAGTTCGTGGGCCCGCTGAGCGTCGCGGTCGCCGGCTCGCGCCGGCTGGTCGACGGCCTGTGGGCCTTGCTCGCGGCGAGCGGGGTGGTGCTGCTCGCCCTGCGCGGCGAGCAGGCCGGCGTGCGCGCGCTGGGCGTGCTGCTCGCCCTCGTCGCCGCGTCGTGCTGGGCGCTCTACATTCTGCTGGCCAAGCAGGTCGGCACGTCGTTCGCCGCCACCGAGGCGCTCGCGCTCGGGATGGCGGTGGGCACGTTGCTGGTGCTGCCCGCCGGGATCGTCGAAGGCGGTTCGGCACTGCTGCGCCCCGGTGTCCTCGGTGCGTGCTTCGGCATCGCGATGCTGTCCTCGCTGATCCCGTACACGCTCGAATTGATCGCGCTGCGCCGGCTCTCGACGGCCGTGTTCGGGCTGTTGATGAGCCTCGAACCCGCGGCGGCCGCGCTGGCCGGCGTGGTCGTGCTCAGCCAGCCGGTGACCGCGGTGCTCGGCGTGGCGCTGGTGCTGGTCGTCGCGGCCAGTGTGGGTACGACGCTCACCTCGCGCCGCGCCGTCGTTCCCGAACCCGAGGCGTAGCGCCGCTCACCGTGACGAGCGGCGGTGCACGGCCTGCAACAGCCCGACGGCCAGCCCCTGGGCGAACATCGACGATCCGCCGTAGGACACGAACGGCAGGGGCACGCCCGTGACCGGCGTCAGCCCGAGGTTCATGCCGATGTTCTGGAACGACTGGAACGCGAACCAGCACACGATGCCGACTGCAACGAGGCGCCCCCCGTCGTCGGCCTCTCGTGCGATGCGCAGCCCCCGCCAGCACAACAGGCCGAACAGGGTGATGATCAGCCCGGCGCCGACGAGGCCGAACTCCTCGCCCGCGACGGAGAAGATGAAGTCCGTCTGCTGCTCCGGCACGTAACCGCCGTTGGTTTGTGGACCGTTGAACAGTCCATGCCCGAACAGTCCGCCGTCGGCGATCGCGATGTGTGCCTGCGTGACGTTGTAGGACGCGCCTTGCACGTCGTGGCCCGGATCGGTGAAGGCCTTGAAGCGATCGAGCTGGTAGCCCTGCAGGGTGCCGGCCTTCACGGCGACGACCGCGATCACGACGCCGAGCAGGATCAGCCCCAGCGTCCAGCGCGCGCGCACGCCCGCGCAGATCAGCACGCCGAACGAGGCGCAGGCGAGCACCATCGCCGAGCCGAGGTCCGGCTGCAGCATGATCAGCCCGAGCGGCACGCCGATGAGCGCGATTGCCAGCAGCACGTCCCCGGTGCTCGGTGGTTCGTCGCCGTCATGCGTCTGCTCCTCGCGGCGCGCAGCACGTTGGGTGAAGAACACCGCCATGCCGACGATCAGCCCGAGTTTCATGAATTCCGAGGGCTGCAGCTCGAAACCGTGGCCGAGCCTGATCCACGCGCGGGCGCCGTTGATCGTCGTGCCCGCGACGAGCACGAGCAGCAGGCCGAACAGGCTGGCCAGGTACACGATCGGGCCGAACAGGCGCAGCAGCCGGGCATCCAGTCGGGACGCGCCGAGCATCAGTGCCGCCGCGACGACGATGTTGACCAGGTGCCGGTAGAGGTAGCTCTGCGGGTTCGCGCCGACCGCCACCTGCTCGTTGCGGGTCGCCGCCCACACCAACACGGCGCCGATCAGCGCCAGCGCGAGCGCCAGCACGGCGAGCGCGATGTCGTACCCGCGCGCCCGGCGTTCGAGCGGCATGACCGTCGGGGTGAGGTTGAACGGGGCACGCGGGTCGCGCGTCGTCAGCGTCATCGGCCCGCCACCCGGGCCTGCGGGCCGATCTTGGGGAGCGGGGCGCCGGGGCGCGCGGCGGGCACGATCGGCGCCGTGCCGTTCGTGGCGTACAAGCCGTCCCACACCCGCCTGAGCATCGGACCGGACGCAGTGGCACCGGTGCCCGCCTGCTCGACCATGCCGACGATCACGTACTTCGCCTTGGTCGCGCCGCCCTGCGTGTAGGTCGGCCCCCAGGTGACCAGCCAAGACGTGTCGCCCTTGCCCACGACCTCCGCGGTGCCGGTCTTGCCGCCGATCTGCGTGCGGTACTTCGCATCCATGAACTTGAACGCCCCGGACACCGCGAAGCCGCGACCGAAGTCCAGCGACTTGGTGATGAAGTTGAACAACTTCTGCTTCACCGGCACCGTGTCGCGCACCTTGGGCTCGATCGTGCGCACCGCCTTGCCGTGCGCGTCGACGATCCCCCAGCCGAGCGTCGGTTCCCAGATCTTCCCGCCGTTGAGCAGCGCGGAGTAGGCGAGCGCGAGCTGCAGCGGCGACATCGTGGTCTCCCCCTGGCCGATGGACATGTCGGCGTTGTCGCCGGCGCGGTAACGCCAGCCATCGGTGCAGTTCTCCTTGGCCAGCCTGGTCAGGTAGTCGCGCTGTGCCACCTTCGTGATCTCCGGATAGCCTCGCTTGGCCGCCGCGCAGTAGGCCGCGCGGTTCGCCTTCCACCGGGTCAGCCGATTCTCGCGGTCGGCGTAGCTACCCGCGGCCTGCTCACCCTGCGGGAGGTCGACGTTGGGCAGGCGGCCGACGCCGTAGTCGGCGGCCATATGCTGAAGAAACTCCTGTGCCTGCTTGCCCTTCCCGATGCGGGCCTGGTCCTGGTAGTACTCGGCGGCCTCCGGGGCGTAGAAGAACGTGTCGCAGGAGTAGCCCAGCGCGTCCCGCAGATCGATCGGGCCGAGCGCCTCGGACTCGAAGTTGGTCTTCACCCGGCCGTCGATGGCCAGCGATCCCGGACACCCGTACTTGTCGTGCAGATTGATCTGACCGTGCGTGTACAGCGACGACGACGTGATCAACTTGAAGGTCGACCCGGGCGCGTACGAGCCGTTCATCGCGCGACTGAGCAACGGTGTGCCCGCGTTGACGTCGATCAGCTTGCGGTAGTCGGCCGCGCTGATGCCGCCGGTGAACAGCGACGGGTTGTAGGTGGGATTGCTGGCCGCGGCGATGATGCGCCCGGTGTTGGGATCCATCACGACGACGGCCCCGCCGGTGGCTGGGTTGCCTGCCTTGCGCGAGTCCTTGATCTGGCGCGCCAGCGACCGCTCTGCCAGCCTCTGCACGTCCAGATCGATGCTGGTCACCAGAGTGTCGCCCTGCATCGCTGGCACGCTCGCCGCGCCGGACACCGTGTAGCCGCGCGGGTCCAGCCGGACGATCTGCTTGCCGTCGACGCCGCGCAGCTCGGCGTCGTACTGCTCCTCG
>JAABUT010001415.1_pt1 | contig 27339 bp, 24 predicted proteins | sample 5559281 | NCBI WGS metagenome assembly JAABUT01 (sample SAMN10711880, study PRJNA513359) | rock metagenome | isolation source: Antarctica rocks | place: Antarctica: Victoria Land, Ricker Hills nord | collected 2016-01-04
CGCCTCCGATCTTAACAGCACTCGTACGAGCACCCCTAAGATCACCAAGCCAGGTCAGACATGCCAGACGCTACTCGCCGGATGGATACAGATGATCCCAGCGCCGTGGAAAGGCTGCTAATGTCACCTCTTCAAAAGAAGCATGTTCTGCTGTCGTCGTGTCGTGACACGGTTGGGAAACGTGCCCTATCAGGTGCAACAGCGTCAACGCTTTATCCCCTTCAGCTGAAGGTGCTCAGAGCGATCGCCAGCCACTACCCGCTTGAGCACATCCTGAATTTGCTTTGTAACCTTGTTGAAGAACAAGCTCCATGGCTCAGATGTTCGTTCCACCTGTCCGGTAGCAGCCCGGTCGTTGACAACATCGACGGCGATCGTTGGTCGAGACAGGTCTGCGGTGACAACGGCCAACCACTTGGTGTCTGGCGGATTCAAAGATGCACTTCAAACTCTCCCAAGCTCGCTGAACATCGGCTTATAGAAGCCAGCCTGGAGCTATGTGCGTTGGCCATCCAGCGCGACAAAGTTTGGACCGGTTTGGAACAAACCAACCAGCGTTTCGACGCCGCACTCAGCAACATGTCTCAGGGTGTCTGCTTCTTCGACGGTCACAAGCAGTTGATCGTCGCCAATCGCTGTTACAGCGAACTCTACGCGCTCCCGCCGGGCGTCATCGGTCCCGGAACCCGGTTGCAGGACATCGTCGCATTGCGCTGCCAGTATGGCTCAGGCCCGGCGATGACCACCCGCGAGTACCTGGGATGGCGCGAAACGATGCAGCAAAGCCCGGCCGCGAACGACACCGTCGTCGAACTGGCGAATGGCCGGATCATCGCGATCCACCATCAACCCATGCCTGACTCCGGCTGGGTCTCCACCCATGAAGACATCACCGAGCGGCGACGTGCCGAGGCCCAGGTCATTCACATGGCGCGCCATGACGCTCTGACCGGACTTCCCAACCGCATCCTGTTCCGTCAACGGCTGGACCAAGCGCTCGCCTCGACGTGCTTCAACCAATACTGCGCCGTGCTGTACATCGACCTTGACCGCTTCAAGACCGTCAACGACACCTGTGGACATCCGGCCGGCGACAGTCTGCTGCAGCAGGTGGCCAGCCGTCTGCGTGCCTGTGCCCGCAACGGCGATGTTGTCACACGTCTTGGCGGCGACGAGTTCGCCATCCTTGCAACAGACCTCGCGCGACCGGAAATAGCTGCTGAGATCGCATCCCGAATCACGTCGGCTCTTGCCGGTCCGTTCGAGATCGAAGGCCACAGGATCGCCATCGGCGCCAGCGTCGGCATCGCGGTCGCCCCGGACGATGGCATTTCCGCTGACAAGCTCCTGAAATGTGCCGACACCGCCCTGTATGAGGCAAAAGCGGAGCAGCGCGGCACCTTCCGCTTCTTCAGGCCAGGCATGGACGCCGGGCGGGAGGCGCGCACCTCGCTGGAGCACGACCTGCGTCAGGCCATCCACGACAATGCCTTCACCCTCGCCTTCCAGCCGCTGTTCGACCTGCTGACTGACAAGGTATGCGCGTTCGAGGCTTTGTTGCGATGGCAGCATCCTGTCCGCGGGGTTGTGCCACCGGGTATCGTCATTCCGCTTGCCGAGGAAACCAAGCTGATCATCCCCTTGGGCGCCTGGGTATTGCAGCAGGCCTGCGCGGTGGCGGCACAATGGCCGGGTGACGTCCGTATCGCGGTGAACCTGTCGCCGGTGCAGTTCGTCGACGACAACCTGGTGGCGACTGTCGAACGAGCGCTCGCCGCAGCGAATCTGCCGCCGAACCGGCTTGAACTCGAGATTACCGAGACGGTGCTGCTCGGCAACAGCCAGCGGACGACGGCAACCCTGCGTGCACTGCACAGCCTTGGCGTGCGCATTGCACTCGACGACTTCGGCACCGGCTATTCATCCCTCAGCTATCTTCGCGGCTTCCCGTTCGACAAGATCAAGATCGACCAGTCGTTCATCCGCGACCTGACCGACACGCCGGAATCGATCGCCATCATCCGCGCGGTTGTCGGGCTGAGCCGCGGCCTCGGCATGTCGACGACGGCGGAGGGTGTGGAAACCCCGGCGCAGCTGGAGCGGCTACGAGCCGAAGGCTGCACCGAGGTGCAGGGTTATCTGCTCGGACGCCCCGGCTCATCGGACGATGCGACGCACCTGCTTCAGGCCGCCAATGCCTGATGAACATGGACGAACCCGGCCGTAGGCGCCTAGAACCGGCAACCGCCTGGGAGAAGACGCATGCAGTCATCAGCCACATTGGCACCCGTCCTTGGCGTCGCCGTTCGTCATGAATGGGCGCTGGATTGGAACTACCTGACGGTCAATCACGGCTCCTTCGGTGCGACGCCGAAAGTCGTGCTTGCCGCTCAGGACGGCTGGCGGCGCAAACTTGAGTCGCAACCCAGCCGTTTCATGCGCCAGGTCCTGCCAGATGCGCTGCGTCATGCCGCAGCTCAACTGGCAGGTTTCCTGGGCGGCAGGGCGGAAAACCTCGCCTTTGTGGAGAATGCCACTGCCGGCTGCAACGCCGTGCTCCGCTCGCTGGAACTGCGGCCGGGCGACGAGGTCGTCGTGCTGTCTCACGTCTACGGCGCCGTGCGCAACACGGTGCGCTATGTCACCGAACGTTCGGGCGCGAGGCTGGTCGAGGTGCCGATCCCGTTCCCGCGCGCGCAGCCGGATGCGATCGTGGCGGCCGTCGCCGCCGCCATCACGCCGCGCACGCGGATCGCGGTGCTCGATCACATCACCTCCAGAAGTGCCCTGGTGCTGCCGATCAGGCGCATGATCGCGGCCTGCCACGCGGCCGACGTGCCGGTGCTGGTCGACGGCGCCCATGCACCGGGCCAGGTGGCGCTGGACCTGCCGGATATCGACGCCGACTGGTATGTCGGAAACTGCCACAAGTGGCTGATGTCGCCGAAGGGCTGCGGCTTCCTGTATGCGCGCGCCGACCGGCAGCAGGGAATTCACCCTGTCACCATCTCGCATGGCTACGGCCGCGGCTTCCTCGCGGAGTTCGACTGGACCGGCACCCAGGACCCGAGCGCCTATCTGGCGGTGACCGCGGCAATCGATTTCCATCACCGCCTGGGCGGGGCTGGGCTGCGCAGCCGCAACGCCGCACTGGCAGCCGAAGCGGCGGCGATGGTCGCCGGGCGGCTGGGCACGGAAACCGGCGCCGGCAACGAACTGGCGGGATCGATGGGACTGGTGCGGCTTCCCGCACGCTGCCCAGCAACGGAGGCAGACGCCCTTGGCCTGCGGGAGGACATGTTGAACGCCGGAACGGACGTGCCGCTGCACGCCCAGGACGGCGCGATCTGGCTGCGGCTGTCGGCACAAGCATACAACGAAATGGCCGACTACCACCGGCTTGCGGACATCGTCGAAACGGTTCTTGCCGCCGGAAGCTGAGCGGTGTTGTCTGCTGAGTTCAGCAAACCTTGGAGAAGCCAGACATGATGCCGCCTGTGGTGTCCCGCCGCGCAGCCCTTGCAGGCTTTGGCGCGACGGTCTGTTCGTCCCGATCCGGCGCGCAGACGCAACCCGGCCGCCCCAACATCGTCGTCGCGGTGCAGGAAAATCCGGAGCTGCTGGACCCTCTGCTGGTTATCAGCAACGTGTCCTACCGAGTGCAGAACAACATCTACGACTACCTGATCGCCACCGACTACCTCAACGACCTGAGGCAGTCGCCAATGCTGGCGACCGAATGGCGTCGCGTCGACGACCTGACCCTGGAATTCACCCTGCGCCGCAGCGTGAAGTTCCACGACGGCAGCGAGATGACGGCCGAGGATGTCGCGTTCACCTTCGGGCCCGAGCGCATGATGTCGCCGCAGTCGCGCGGCCATGCCTCCAGCCGTCCGTTCCTGGGCACGATCGACAAGGTCGAGGCGGTGGGCACCCATCAGATATGCCTAACCACGAAGCAGCCGGACCCGCTGATCGAACGGCGCCTGGCCGGCTGGGGCGCGCAGATCGTCAGCAAACGCGCCTTCCTCGCCGCCAAGGACTGGGATGCCTGGGCGCGGTCCCCGGTCGGCACCGGACCGTACAAGGTCTCCCAACTCAGAAGCGGCGAGTCGATCACCCTCACGGCCCATGACGACCACTGGGCCGGCCGGCCGCCCGCCGCATCGGTCAGGTTCGTGATCGTGCCCGAGATCGCGGCGCGCATAGCGGGCCTTTCGGCCGGCGACTACGACCTGATCACCGAAATGCCGCCGGACCAGTTCAGCACCGTCGAGCGAGACCCCGCGCTGGAGGTCGTCGGCGGGCCGATCCTGAACCATCGCGTGCTGGTATACGACAAGTACAATCCGCAGCTCGCCGACCCGCATGTGCGCCGCGCGCTGAACCTGGCGATCGACCGGCAGCTGCTGGTGGACAGCTTCTGGCAGGGCCGCGTCAGCGTCACCCGCAGCCTGCAGTTGCCGTCGTTCGGTGCGCTGTACAATCCGGATCGGCCGATTCCGGCGCATGATCCGGCCCGGGCGCGCGCGGAGCTGAAGCAGTCGAAATACGACGGCACGCCCATTCCCTACCGGGTGATCGGCAGCGACTACTACCCGAACGAGGTCGCCACCGCGCAGGCGCTGATCGGCATGTGGAAGGAAGTCGGCATCAACGTCGAGCTGGTGCTGAAGGAAAACTTCGCCCAGGTGTTCCAGCCGCCCGGCCGCGGCATCAGCAACACCTCCGACACCGCGCTGTATCCCGACCCGGTCAGCGAGCTGTGGCGCCGCTACGGCCGCGAAAGCACCTTGCAGGTGCAGTACAAATTATGGGCCAACGACGCCTTCAACGCACTCGGCCCGACACTGGTGTCCAGCCTGGACCCGAAGGCGCGCTACACCGCGTTCCAGTCCATGCTCGACATCTACGATCACGACGACCCGCCGGGCACGGTGTTGTTCACCGCCGGCATGTTCTACGCCCAGCGCCGCGACCTGCACTGGCGGCCCTATCCGGTCGAGCACATGGATTTCCGCAAGGATGCGTTCTCCGCCGCCCCGGTGCCGCGCAAGGCGTGATCGGGGTTTCGCCTGCCGCCCTGGCCGCGCCGCTGCTGAGCCTGAGCAACCTCGCGGTTCGCTTCCATGCGAGCGAGGGCACAATCGACGCGGTGTCGGGGATCGACATCGAGGTCCGGCCGGGTGAAATCCTCGGTTTGGTCGGCGAGAGCGGCAGCGGCAAAAGCGTCAGCTGCCTGGCGGTGATGGACCTGCTGGGGCCGCGCGCCGCCATATCCGGCAATTTGCTGTTCCAGGGGCACCCGATCCGCCCTGGCGCCGCCGAGCTGCGCGGCCGTTCCATCGGCATGATCTTCCAGAAACCGCGCGCTTCGTTGGACCCGGTACGCACCGTCGGCAGCCAGCTGCGCGAGGTGCTCCGCCTATACCGCCGCGACCTTGATGCCGCTGGCGCCGATGCCGAGGCGGTGGCGCTGCTTGCCCGGGTCGGCTTGCCGGCGCCGGAGCGTCAGCTTGGCGCCTATCCGCATGAAATCTCGGGCGGCATGGCGCAGCGCGTGGCCATCGCGCTGGCCATCGCCGGACGACCGCTGCTGCTGCTGGCCGACGAGCCGACGACGGCGCTGGACGTGACCGTGCAGGCCCAGGTGCTCGAACTGCTGGCACAACTGTGCCGCGAGACCGGCATGGCCATGGTGCTGGTGACCCACGACCTCGGCGTCGTGGCGCGCTATGCGGACCGCGTGGCGGTGATGCGCGGCGGCAAGGTCGTGGAAACGGCGCCGGTGGACGAGCTGTTCGCCAACCCCGTTCATCCATACACCCGCCAGTTGCTGGCTGCCCTGCCGCGCATGGAGACGTCGGCAACCGGCCACGCGGCCGGTGCGCCGGCGCCGCCGCTGCTGCGAGTGGAGAACCTGGCACGACATTTCGTCCAGCGCCGCGGCATGTTCCGCCGCCCTGGCCCGCCCCTGCGCGCGGTGGACGGCGTGTCGTTCGACATCGCCGCCGGCGAAACGCTGGCCGTGGTGGGCGAAAGCGGCTGCGGCAAGTCGACGATCGCGCTGCTGGTGGCAGGGCTGCTCGGCATGACCGCCGGGCGGATCGGCTTCGACGGCCGCGACATCGGCGCCATGTCGCCCAGGCAGCGCCGGGCACTGCGGCGCGAGCTGCAGATCGTGCTGCAGGACCCTGGCGAGGCGCTTGACCCGCGGCTGTCGGTGTTCACCCAGGTGGAGGAGGCGCTGCTGATCCACCGCCTCGGCGGCAACCGGACGCAGCGCCGGGACATCGTCGGCCGGACGCTGGAAACGGTGGGCCTCGACGCTTGGGCGCTTGACCGTCGCCCGCACGAGCTGAGCGGCGGCCAGCGGCAGCGCGTGTCCCTAGCGCGCGCGCTGGTGCTGGAGCCGCGGATGCTGGTGCTGGACGAGCCAACCTCGGCGCTGGACGTGTCGATCCAGGCGCAGGTGATCGAGCTGCTGGCGCGGCTGCAGCGGGAACGCGATCTCGCCTATCTGTTCATCAGCCACGACCTGCGGCTGGTTTCCCGCGTGGCGGACCGGGTTGCCGTGGTGTATCTCGGCCGCATCGTGGAGACCGCGGATACCACGCGGCTGTTTGCGGCGCCGCGTCACCCCTACACCCGGGCGTTGCTGTCCGCGGTGCCGGAACCGGACCCGACGCAGCGGAACCGCACCCGCATCCTGCTGCCGGGGGAGCCGCCAAGCCCCGCGGCCGTCATCGCCGGCTGCCGCTTCCGCATCCGCTGTACCCTGGCCGAACCGATCTGCGCGGCCGAGGACCCGGTGCTTGCCGAACCGCCGGACGGCGCGGGCGAGCTGGTAGCGTGCCACGTCGTCCAGGGACGCGCCTGATGGGTGCCGCAGCACTCGTCCTGCGCAAATGCCTGCGCGCGCTGGTGACGCTGTGGATCGTGGTGACGCTGACCTTCGTCGTGCTGCGGACCTCCGGCGATCCGGCGATGGTTATCCTCGGGCCGGAGGCGACGCCGGCGATGATCCGGAACTTCCAACGTGATTGGGGCCTCGACCGGCCGCTGCCGCTGCAATACGTCGGCTACATCGGCCATGTCCTCGGCGGCGATTTCGGCAACTCGTTCCTGGACGGTCGGCCGGCGTTGACCGTGGTGGGCGAAAGGCTGCCGAACACGCTGAAGCTGGCCGGGCTGGGCTTCGCGCTGATGCTGGCGATCGGCATCCCCGCCGGCGTGATCGCAGCGCTCAACCGCGGCCGCGCCGTCGACCGTCTGGTGGTGGCCGCGGCGGTGGTCGGCCACAGCGTGCCGAGCTTCTTCCTGGCGATCCTGCTCATCCTGCTGTTCTCGGTGCGCTGGCGGCTGCTGCCCAGCGGCGGCGCCGGCACCGGGGCGTCGATCATCCTGCCCGCCGCCACCATCGCCGCCGGCGGTGCCGGGGTGATCGCCCGCTTCACTCGGGCGGCCATGCTCGACGCGCTGCGCCAGCCTTTCGTGCGGGCCATGCAGGCGCGCGGGCTGGGCTGGCCGCGAACGGTGCGCGCCCACGTGATGCCGAACGCGGCCATTCCCACGTTGACCATGATCGGCTTCCTGCTGGGCGGCCTCGTCGCCGGCGCCGTCATCACCGAGACGGTGTTCGCCTGGCCGGGAATCGGCCGGCTGATCGTCACCTCCGTCAACCGCCGCGACCTGGCGGTGGTGCAGTGCATCGTGCTGCTGATCGCCGGCACCATGGTGCTGGCCAACCTGACCGTGGACCTGCTGTACGTGTGGCTGGACCCGCGCATGCGCGCCTCGGCGGCCGAGGACGCATGAGCACCACGACGACGGGGCATCGGCGCTGGCCGCCGGCGATCGTGCTGGCGCTCGCCTGGATCGGGCTGATCGTGGTCGTGGTGGCGTTCGCCGATCTGTTGGCGCCGCAAAACTACCAGGCGATGGACCTGCGCGCCCGGCTGTCGCCGCCGGCCGACTTCGGCGGCAGTGGGCGCCACCTGCTCGGCACCGACGAGCTGGGCCGCGACGTGTTCAGCCGCCTGCTGGCATCCATCCGCGTCAGCATGCTGGTCGGCGTGGCGGGAACGCTGATCGGCGCCGTGCTCGGCACCGTGCTCGGCTTCCTGGCGGCGCATCTTCGCGGCTGGTTCGACGACGCGGCGATGATGCTGGTCGACGCCCAGGCCGCCATCCCCTTCATCATCGTCGCCCTGACGGTGATCGGCTTCTTCGGCAACACCTTGTCCCTGTTCGTCGTCGTGGTCGGGCTGTACGGCTGGCAGACCTACGCGCGGCTGGCGCGGGGCATGGCGCTGTCCATCAACCGGCGCGGCTACGTCACCGCCGTGGTGGCGCTGGGGGCGCGGCCGGCGCGCGTGTACCTGCGCCACGTGCTGCCCAACATCGCCGGCGTGCTGATCGTGAATGCCACCATCGGCCTGCCCGAGGTGATCCTGCTGGAAACCGCGCTGTCCTTCCTCGGCTTGGGCATCCAGCCGCCGCTGTCCAGCCTGGGCAACATGCTGAGCTACGGGCGCAGCTATCTCGGCACGGCATGGTGGATCGCGGTGCTGCCGGGCGTGGTGCTGTCGCTGACGACGCTGGCGGTCAGCCTGGTCGGCGACTGGGTGCGCGACCGGATGGACCCGAGCCTGCGGTAGCGGTTTGGACGGTTGCGTTTCAGTCCCATTGACGCCGTCAGGCTGGCGACCAAGGATGCCGGCGCAGGCAGCCACGGCCACAAGGTCGGGCACGAACCAACAGGGAGGGCCAGCCCATGCGTCGGCGAGGATTCGTGGCCGGAGCTGCCGTGGGCGTTGCGATGGCGCCGGCGCTGGTGCGCGCAAAGGACCTCACCACCCTCCGCTTCGTGCCGGAAGCCGACCTGATCCTGCTCGATCCGGTGGTCACGCCGTCGGCGCAGACGCGCGAGCACGCTTGGCTCGTCTACGACACGCTGTTCGGCCTGGACGACGCGTTCCGGCCGCAGCCGCAGATGGTCGAGGGCGTCGCCACCGAGAACGACGGCCGGCTGCGGAAGCTCACCCTGCGCGACGGGCTGATGTTCCACGACGGGCAGCGCGTGCTGGCGCGCGACTGTGCCGCCAGCACGCGCCGCTGGGCCGCGCGCGACTCGTTCGGCCAAGCCCTGTTGGCCGCGTCGGAGGAAATCGGCTTCGAGGGCGACCGGGTGATCGCCATCCGGCTGAAGCGCCCGTTTCCATTGTTGCTGGACGCGCTGGCCAAGCCGATGGCGTTCATGTGCCCGATCATGCCGGAACGGATCGCCAACACCGACCCGTTCAAGCCGATCACCGATCCCATCGGCAGCGGCCCGTACCGCTTCAAGGCCGACGAGCGCGTGCCCGGCGTCAGCGTCGCCTACGAGCGCTTCGCCGAATACGTGCCGCGGCCGAACGGCGTCGCCGAGATGACGGCCGGGCCGAAGCGCGCCAGCCTGGACCGCATCGAGTGGAAGATCATGCCGGAGAACAGCACCGCCGTCAGCGCGCTGCAACGCGGCGAGATCGACTGGCTGCAGACGCCGGGGCCCGATCTGCTGCCCCTGCTGCGCGCCGACAAAAAGATAACCGTGCGCACCATCGCGCCGACCGGCCTGGTCGCCTACCTGCGCTTCAACCAGTTGCTGCCGCCGTTCGACAACCCGGCGATACGCCGCGCCCTGACCGGCGCCGTCACCAGGCCGACTACATGATGGCCGTCAACGGCGAGGACCGCTCGCTGTGGCGCGACGGCGTCGGCTATTTCTGCCCTGGAACGCCGCTGGCCTCGGACGCCGGGATGGCGGCGATCACCGCGCCGCGCGATCATGCCAAGGTGCGCCAGGACCTTGAGGCTGCCGGCTACCGCGGCGAGAAGGTGGTGCTGCTGGTGGCCGTCGACGTGCTGTACCTGAAGCTGATGGGCGACGTGACCGCCGACGTGTTCCGCCGGATCGGGCTGAACGTCGACTACCAGGCGGTCGACTGGACCACTCTGGTGCAGCGCCGCATCAAGATGGACCCGATCGAGCAGGGCGGCTGGAACGCCTATGTCATCAACGACAACGGCATCAACCAGGTCAACCCGGCCGGGCATCTCTGGCTGCGCGGCAATGGCCGCGCGGCCCCGCCGGGCTGGCCCACCAGCCCGGCGCTGGAAGCCCTGCGCGAGGAGTGGTTCGGCGCCGCCAGCCTGGCAGCGCAGCAGGCGGTCGCCCGCAGGATGCAGTTGCAGGCGTTTGTCGATGTCCCGTACATTCCCCTGGGGCAGTCCGTCGCCCCGACCGCGTTCCGGTCCGACATCACCGGCGTGCTGAACGGCCAGCCGACATTCTGGAACGTCCGGCGCGCCTGACGCGGTTCAACCCCAGCCACGAGAACACGCCATGTCCGAGCAGATGGAAAAGACCGCCGCGGCAACACCTCTGCGCGAACTGCCGCAGCGCCTGCACCACCAGGCCTTCTGCGTGAAGGACCAGGAGGTGAACCGCAGGTTCATCGAGGAGGTCCTCGGCATCCCGCTGGTTGCCACCTGGTGCGAGCGGGTGTTCCGCGCCGAGGTCGGCCGCGAGGTCGATTTCTCCCACACCTTCTACGAGTTCGCCGACGGCGGCGCGCTGGCGTTCTTCCAGTTCGCCGACGACGAGGCGTACGAGAAGAATCGCGCCGTGGTGCAGGAGGTCGGCGGCTCGCTGCACAGCGCGTTCAAGGTAAGCCAGGGCACGTTCAACGAGCTGAAGGACAGGTGCGCGGCGGCGGGCGTGGCGTTGCGGATCGTCGATCACGGCTACTGCGTGTCGATGTACCTGAAGACGCCGGACGACATGAAGCTCGAGTTCACCGTCGACGCAGCCGGCGCCGAGGAGATTTCAGCGATGCGCCGGAAGGACGCGCATTCCGAGCTGGCCCGCTGGATGGCCGGCGACCGCCGCACCAACAACGGCGACCGGCCGCATTGAAGCACATTCGGTTCAGACAGCTTCGTTCGAACCAAAGTTTTGTATCTTTAATCAATAAGATAGACGCTGTCAGGTGACTCTATCATCACCTGACAGGGTCTAGGCACTCATCCTACGTGTCACCGCGCTCGAACGGATCGCCGCGCAACGTCATCTGCGGAACGATCACGTCCTCCTCGTCATGCAGGTGGCGCCGAAGCGGTCCGGATGCCGCATCGATCGCCGAGGCCAGCGCGTCGGCCTGCCTGCGCCGATCCGTGCCCGCCGCCGCGTCGAAGGCAACCGCGGCGGTGCTCATGCCGACCAGCAGGCCGTGGATCGCGTCGTGGTCGCGGTCCAGCAGCTCGAACCCGCCCTTCATCCGCGGTTCGGCGGCGGCGAAAACCGGAAAGTAATGCTCGGTCTCGATGTGATGATGGCCGTCGAGATGCTGCAGGAACGCGCCGAGACGCGGCATGACGACGCGGCGGTAACCGTCGATGTCCACGCGTCCTTCCGTCCACGCCGCGCCGGCCTCCGCCAGCGCCCGCTGATCGGCGCGAAAGCCGTCATGGATCAGCAGCCAGCGCCTGGCGGTCAGGTGCAGGCGCACCTCCGGCCAGATGCGGCGCGGAAATTCCACCTCCAGGTAGCGGTAGGCCTCGGGCAGCCGGCATCGCTCGAACAGCCCGGTGCCATTCAACACCGCGTCATACCAACGGCCATATAGGATGACCCTTGGCATGAGTCGCTTTTCGCGCGCCGCCGCCCGCCAACCCGGCGCGCGATACCAACGGCCGCATCCGATGGATGGGTCATCGAATACGGCCGTTGGTGTCAGTTCATGCCTGGCCCGTCAGTTCGTGCCGCACGATCGCCGCACCCTCGGCCATTGCCTTCAGCTTGGCGAAGGCGCGTTCGCGAGGTAAATATTTCATGCCGCAATCCGGCGCCGGCACCAGCCTTTCGGCGGCCACGTGCTTCAGCCCGGCACGGATGCGGTCGGCCACGATGGCGGCGGTCTCAACCTCCGTCGTGCCCAGGTCCAGCACGCCCAGCAGCACGGTCTTGCCCGACAACTCCGCCAACACGCCCAAATCCAGCTCGGGCTGCGCCGCCTCGATGGAGATCGCACCCGCCGTGGTGTCGGCAAGCTGCGGCAGAAACGAATAGCCGCTGGGCTTATTGTCCACCACGGCGGCATAGCCGAAGCACAGATGTAGCACCGTGCTGGCCGGCAGGCCCTCCAGCGCACGGTTGATCACCCGCACGCCGTAGCGTTTCGCGGCATCGGGGCGCGCCTGCAGCCAGGGCTCGTCGAACTGGATGACGTCGGCGCCGGCGGCCAGTAGCGCATGGGCCTCCTCGTTCACCGCCACGGCATAGGCCATCGCCATCTCCTCGTCGTCGGCGTAATGGTCGTTGCTGGCCTGCTGCGCCATGGTGAACGGGCCGGGCAGGGTGATCTTGGCCAGGCGGTCAGTGTTGGCGCGCAGAAACCGCATGTCCCGCACCTCCACGTCGCCGCGCCGGCGGATCGGCCCGACCACGCGCGGCACCAGGGTGACGCCCTTGGTGCGGTTCGGCACCTGCGCCGGGTTCTCGGCGTCGATGCCCTCCAGCGACAGGGCGAAGCGGTTGGAATAACTTTCGCGCCTGATCTCGCCGTCCGTCACGATGTCGATGCCGGCGCGTTCCATGTCGCGGATGGCCACGACGGTGGCGTCGTCCTGGGCCTGCTCCAGGAACTCGGCCGGCACCCGCCAGATTTCCGGGGCGTGGATGCGCGGCACCCGATGGGACATCAGCGCCGCGTGATCGACCAGCCACGCCGGCTGCGGGTAGCTGCCCACCACGGTGGTCGGGAGAAGTCTGGACATCGGTTCAGCCTTTCGGGAGCACCCGCAGGAACATCCGGTTGCGGCGCACTTGCCAAAAAACGATATTCCCCGCGGCGTTCCGCGTCCACCTGCGGTCCTCATGGGCGGCGACGGCAGAAGCGCAGGAACGTCCCCACCTTCTCCGCCCAATCGGCGTTGCGTGCATGCTCGAGGCCAGACTGGCGCAGCCGTCCGCGCAACGCTGCATCGTCGTGCAGCAGGGTCATGGCATCGGCTATGTCCGGAACCGAATGGCCGTTCACCACCAGGCCGTTCACCTGGTGCCGCACCGCGTCCGTGCTGCCGCCGTCGCTGCCGGCGATCACCGGAACCCCACAACCGTTCGCTTCCAGGAAGACCAGGCCGAAGCCTTCGGTGTCGCCGTCGGGCAGACTGCGGTTGGGCATGACGAACACGTCGCCCAGCCGATACATGTCGACAGATCGGCTTCCGGCGCCGCGCCGGCGAACACGACGCGGTCGGCGATGCCGAGCCGGCCCGCAAGCGCCGCCAGCGCCGGCCCGTAGGGTCCGGTGCCGACGATCAGGAAGCGGCTGTCCGCCAGGCTGCCGCCGTGCCTGGCGGCGATCGCGGCAAACGCCCGCAACGCGTTGTCGATGCCCTTCTTCTCCAGCAGCCGGCAGACCGAGACGAAGACGAAGGCGTCCCCTAGGTGGTGGCGCACCAGCAGGTCCGGCCGTTTCGGACCCGGGGTGAACACTCCCGAGGCGACGCCGTTGTGGATCAGCGCCATCCTGGCGGCGACGTCCGGCCCGAGCAGGTCCAGCACGACGGACTGCGTGAAGCGGCTCACGACGACGATCCCGTCGGCCTGCCGCAGCAGGCGCATGCAGCGGCGTTTCAGCGGATCGCGCGGGTCGTGGGTGGTGATCTCCTCGCCGTGCACATAGACGATCACCCGCATGCCGGTGAGCCGTTGCAGCGGGCGGATCAGCCACCCGCTGGCCAGCAGCTCGCCCAGGCAGACCGCCTCGTAACCCCGGCGCCGCGCCAGCCGCAGGATCGTGGCCAACACCTTGATCCGGATGGCGACATCGCCGGCCATCAGCCTGGCCCGCCGCCATTTCGACGGCGCGCCGGTCTGCAGGATGGTCCGCAGCAGGTGCAACCGGTGCACGTCGTAGGGCGCCCGCCGGTCCTGCTCGCGCCAGGCGATCAGCGGCAGCCCGTCGGCGTAGTTGATGCAAGGTGCGAGCACGTCGACGGCGCCGGCGGCAAACCGGGCGATGTTGTCGTACACCGCGCTGGAGCCGCCGCGCACCGGCGGAAAGTTGTTCGCCACCAGCAGCACCCTGGCGCTCATCGGCCGGCGGCCGGCCGCATCGGGGCGGGCATCTCGGGCAGGCTGGCAAAGCGGCAGCCCACGTCGAAGCCGTGCGCCTTCAGCAGCGCCGCGGAAGCCTGGCTCAGCCCGTGGCGACCGGATCGGCACACCCGCGGCCCGAAGCCGAAGCAGGCGACGAACCGATCCTCCAGCGCCAACAGCTTACGTTCCTCGGCCCCAGGGGCAAGGTTGCCAGAACTTTTCTTGACATGTGACGGGTTTTTGAAAGCGACGGCCAATGCTCCGGCAAGCGAATTCATTTCGTGATCGATACATAAATTCATTGCGAATCAAATCCACCGGTCGTGCTTTATTTTGCCAAAGCCCAGACCCCGGCTCCGACCAGGATCGCAGCCGGTCATGCCCAACGCGCCAACCCGCCCAGGCTGCGATGCAATCCAGGAAGAAGCACGTCATGGTCAAAATCAGCGTTGTCATCCCAACCTACAACCGTGCCGGCCTGATCGGCGAAACGTTGGCGGCGGTCTTTGCGCAAACACTGGCTCCGGACGAGGTGATCGTCGTCGATGACGGTTCGACGGACGACACCCGATCGGTTCTCGCCGGCTACGGCAGCCGGGTCCGTCCGCTGCTTGTCGCCAACGGCGGCGAGCTTGTGGCGCGCAACACCGGGCTGCGGGCGGCCGCCGGCGACCTGGTCGCGTTCTGCGACAGCGACGACCTCTGGATGCCGGATTTCCTGGCCACGATGTCGGCGCAGTGGCGAGCCGAGCCGAAACTGATGGCCTGCTACTCGGACCACCGCATCCTGAAGGACGGCGCCTTGTCCGCCCGCTCGAAATTCGCGGATGCGCCGGATGCCTACTGGTCTGGCTTACGCCCGGCGGGCTCGGATGCGGGCGTGTTCGACTGCCCGATCGTGGAACGCCTGCTCGCGTTCCAGCCGCTTTTCCCATCCTGCATGATGGTGTCCCGAGCGACCTTCCTGGAGGCAGGAGGCTGGGACGAAGGTGTCAGCCGCGTCGTCGGCTGCGACTTCGCGACCGTGTTGCGCGTTGCGGCACGGCCGCCGCTGGGCATCGTCCGGCGCCCGCTGGCCACGATCCGCAAACACGCGGGGAACTTCTCGGGCGATACGGAACGGATGAACCTGGGCGACGCCCGCGTGCTTGAGCACGTGCTGCGGACCCGCCCCGAACTCGCGCCGTTGCAGGACGCGATCCGGAACAGCGTCATGCTGCGTCGGCGCGATGCTTTGGACAGCGCCTTTTCACGAAGCGATCTTGCCGCCGTGCGAGAGATCTATTGACTGCTGCCTGGTGGTCAACCGGCGATGCAGCGTGCCAAGCGCGTGATCGCCGGCTTGCCGCGGCCGCTCGACCGGTTTGTTGCCGCGCTGCTGAGCCGATAGGCTCAAGCCGCATCAGCTTCGACAAGTGGCACCCGTCTTCGCAAAGGACCGCCGATGAAACCGCTTTTGCTGACTGTCGTGGCGATGGCCCTTCTGGCCGGTCCGGCCGCCGCCCAGCCGATCACGCTGCGGTTCAGCCAGTTCCTCGGACCGGCCGGCTTCTTCCAGGTCGACCTGGTGACGCCCTGGGCGCGGGAACTGGAAGCCCGCACCGGCGGCCGGGTGGCGGTCGAAATCCTCGACTGCGGCACCCCGCAGGGCAAGGTGACGGAGCAGGCCACCAACCTGCGCAACGGCACGGTCGACATCGCCCTCGGCCTGCGCGGCGCCGAGGGCGACAGGTTCCCGCGCAGCTCGCTGATCGAGCTGCCGTTCATGATAACAGATGCGCGCCGCGGCTCGATGGTGCTGTGGGACATGTTCAGCCGCGGCGCGTTCGGGCCCGAATACGCCGGCTACAAGGTCCTGGCGCTGGCGGTGCACAACCCCGGGCTGATCCACACCGCCGACCGGCCGGTGATCAACCCCGCCGACGTGACGGGGCTGCGGCTGCGCTCCCCCAACGCCACCGTTTCGGCGGCGCTGGAGCAGCTGGGCGCGAAGCCGGTGCTGCTGCAGGTGAACGACGTCATGCCCGCGCTGGCCGGCGGCCGGATCGAGGGCATCGTCACCAACTGGGGCAACCCGCTGCCCGGCTTCAACGACGGCGTGAGGTACCACGCCGACATCCGGTTCTACACCTCGGTGTTCTTCATCCTGATGAACCAGGACCGCTACGACAGCCTGCCGGCCGACATCCGCCAGACCATCGACCAGATGTCCGGCGCCGTGTTGTCGGAGCGCTTCGGCGAGCTGTGGAACAGATGGGACGCCCCGGTGCGCGCTGGGGCGAACGCACCCGGGCACCGGATCGTGGTTCCCGACGCGGCCGCGATGGCGGCCTGGCGGGAGGCGCTAGCACCGGTGACGAACGGATACGTGCGCTCGCTCGCCGCCGGCGGGTTCGCCGGCGCCCAGCAGGTCTACGACGAGATGCAGGAGCTGCTGGCCGCCGGCAGGTAGGCAGGCACCGGCGCTGGCCACGCCTGCGTATCGATCCAACGGTTCCGGAACAGCTTGCGCCGGATCGAAGTTCTGAGGCTGTCCGCAGTTCCGGGATGCTTCCGGCCGACAGCTGCCGTGACCGCGCCAGGAGGCAGACATGACGGTCCCCGTTGCCATCAGCGGTCGGCCCCCTCCCGGGCCGGCAGAACCATGACATCCCCCTTGGGCCGGTTCGCCGGGCGTGCCCTGGACGCCCTCAGCTTTCTGCTTTCGGACGTGCGCTACGGGCTTGGCGCCTACCTCGGCGTCTACATGCTCACCGAACACGGCTGGGACGCCGAGACCATCGGCGCGGTATTCTCGGTCGGCGGCCTTGTCGGCCTGGCCTCGCAGGCGCCGACGGGCGCGATGGTGGACGCGATACGGGCCAAGCGCATGCTGCTGGCGGTGGCGGTGGTCGTGGCGACGGCGGCGTCCCTCGCCATACCCGCCATGCCGCAGGTGCTGCCGGTGATGGCGGCGGGCGTCGTGGGAACCCTGGCCGGCGGCGCCATCGGCCCGGCGCTCGCCGGCATCTCGCTCGGCATCGTCGGCCCGGAGCGCTTCGCGCGGCGCGCCGGCCGCAACGAGGCCCTGTTCCACGCCGGCAACGCCGTCGTCAACCTGGTCATCCTGGTGACGGCGCCCTTCCTCGGCACGTCCGTGCTGTTCTGGACGATGGGCGCCACCGCCGTGGCCAGCGTCGTGGCGGTGTTCGCGGTCCCCGAGCGCGCCATCGACCACGAGGTCGCGCGCGGCCTGGCGACGCACGCCGAGGAACGCGGCCTGCGGCCCTCGGCCTGGAGCACGCTGCTGTCCAGCCGGCCGCTGCTGACCTTCGCCGGCTGCGGCGCGCTGTTCCATCTCGCCAACGCGTCCATGCTCGGGCTGGTGGCGCAGAAGCTGGCGTTGGACAACGTCGGCCAGGGCATCGCGCTGACGGCGGCCAGCGCCATCGCGGCACAGGTGGTGATGGCGCCCACGGCGGCGCTGGCAGGTGCGCGGGCGGACGCCTGGGGCCGCAAGCCGCTGCTGCTCGCGGCCTTCCTGGCGCTGATGGTCCGAGGCGCGCTGTACACGCTTTCCGACAGCCCGGCCTGGCTCATCGGCGTGCAGCTGCTCGACGGGGTCGGGGCCGGTCTCATCGGCGCGTTGTACCCGGTGGTGATCGCCGATCTGACGCGCGGCAGCGGCCACTTCAACGCCGCGCAGGGTGCGGTGGGAACCGTGCACGCCATCGGCGGCATCGTCAGCGGGGTTCTCGCCGGCGTCATCGTCGTGCGTTTCGGCTACAATGCCGCCTTCCTGACCCTGGCCGCCGTGGCCGGGGTGGGCGCCGCGCTGTTCTGGCTGATGATGCCCGAGACCCGCGACGCGCAATCCGCGACAACCCTGGCTGGAACAACCCCGGCGCCTTGACGTTACCGGTTTCCGACCCTGACCCAAGGGTCAGCTTGTGGAGAATGAACATGAAATTGATCATCGCGGCAGCCGCGGGCCTGACGATCGCCTTTGGTGCCGGCTCCGCGTCGGCGGCGGGTTGCCTCAAGGGCGGGGCCGTGGGCGCGGGCGTCGGACACGTCGCCGGGGGTCATGCGGTCCTGGGCGGCATCGCCGGCTGCGTGGTCGGCCGGCACCGGGCCAATGCGGCCGAACGGCGCGGGCGCGACCAGCAGGCCAGCCCCGGGACCTATGACAACGGCCGCAACAACAACGGCGGCTATGGCTACCCGCCGCGCAACTGACGCCCTGAACAAGACGGCGGGCGGCAGGTCGGCGATGCCGTGATCGAACGCGTGGCTCTCGGCATCGGGCAGACCTACGACGGAATGCGGGGGCTGCGGGCCGTGGGCAGATAAACATACGGCGGCACCGGCCCCGGAGCGAGAACCGCGACGAAATCCGGGGCAGGCTCCGGAGCCAGCATGCACACCGGCATCCTGGACGCGCGTGCCAGCAGCTTGATGGTGTCTGCCAGGCGGATCGCCAAAGCCACGATCATCTGCGTCGGGTTGGCATGGCCGCAGGTGGGGAATGTCGAGCTGCCGGCGACGAACAGGCCGCGGATGCCGTGAACCTGGCCCTGCGCGTCGACCACGCCGGTCGATGCGGTCACCGACATCCGTGTGGTGCCGGTCGGATGGGCGTTGTCGCGCCAGCCGCGTGGGAACCCCGCACCGTCGCGCACCCAGTCATCCAGCACCGGCGGCGCCACGCCGACGCGGGTCAGCTCCTGCACCGTCAGCTCGGCCATGCGCCGGACGGTGCGCTGCTCCATCCCGCCGATGCCCCAGTCCACCCGGGACAGCGGCATGCCGAAGCGGTCGGTGCGACCCGACAGCGTCACCCGGCTTTGCGGGTCGGGCGCCTGCTCCACGATGCAGGTCAGCTGCAGGCGGTCCAGCAGCCGCGGCAGGCTGTTGCCTCGGATCAGATGCGCGTGCACTCCGCTGCCGACCAGGACCAGGTGGGACGCGATGGAGGTGAGGTCGCGGCGCAGCTTCGCGCGGCCGAGCAGCAGCCGCTTGACCGCGCTCCACGGGTCGTCGTGGTGGACCGCCTCGCTGAGCCAAGCGGCGCAGTTGACCAGCCCTTCGCGCTCCTGCACCGCCGGGCTGAGGCGAAGACCCTGGCAGAACAGGTGGCGGCGCCGGCCGGCCAGCGCGCGATGGTGCCCGAAGTGTTGCGACAGGCCGCGCAGGTGCTGCAGGTCGAAGGTGGCGACTGAGCCGCGCGGGTGGTCCATCAGGAAGCGGCCGACCAGGTCGTGGCCGTTGCCAAGGCCTTTCGCCACCACCCGGTTGGACGCCAGCAGCAGGCGCGCGTTCTCGATCCCGCCGGCGCACAGCACCACGGTCCGCGCCGAGACCGTGCGGCGCACGCCGTCTTCGCCGGCCACCTCCAGCGCGCGCACCGCCGATGCCGTGGCGTTGGTGTCGATGTGCAGCACGGTCGCGTTGGTGACGATGCGGACGTCCTCCAGCGGCCGCGCCAGCAGGGCGGCCCCGAAGCGCATGTGGTCGTGCGGGTTGCCGGCGTCTTTGCTGAACTGCCAGAAGAAGGGTTCCAGCATCCGGTCGTCCAGCGTGGTCGGCGGGCGCCGCCGGCCCGTCATGGCCCAGAACCCGGCGCCGCTGTAGCCCGCCCCGAAGCCGAGGCCGAGGTGTTCCGGGGTGCGCTCCAGATAGGGGCGCAGCTGGTCCGCCGCCACCGGCCAGCCTGAATGCGGCACCCACGGGCGCGCCTGATGGTCGATGTCGTCGAACGGGGCGCAGCGCCCGGACCAGGAGTGCGAACTGCCGCCGAGGACGCGGTTGCGCACCTGGGTCTGGTCCATCTCCCGCGCCGCGCCGACGCTTTCGATCTCGTTCAGCATGTCGGAGCGGAACTGGCTGGCGCGGCCGCCGCTCTCTAGCATGAGGATGCGCAGGCCGCTGCCGGCCAGCTCCTGCGCCGGGGTGGCGCCGGCCGGGCCGCTGCCGACGATGCAGATGTCGCAGGTGATCTCCTCGTTCGTCTCGAAGCTGGATAGATCACGTGTTTGCATGCGACGTTCCTGATCAGGCCATGAAGAAGGACAAGGTTGATTCGGATTAAATACGATGCAAGACGTTAAAGAAACGGGTTCGATACATAACGCCAGGATAATACATGTTGCGCCTCGCCAGGCAACATCGGGTCGCACTTTCGCATCGGGCGTGCCGCTGCCCGCCTTGCGGCCGAGCACGGCCTCTGGAACGACCCTGACGCCCTCGCGTTACCCGCGACGGGTCGGCAGGTCAGGGCGATCCCTTCACCACCCACGACTCGGCACCCTGGGAGGTGAACTGCACCGGATTGGCGGCTGCTCCGGCCGCGTTCAACCCGCGGATCAGCGCCGGGCGGATCTCAGGCGGGGCCATGAACATGATGAACCCGCCACCGCCGGCGCCGGACACCTTGCCGGCGGTGGCGCCATGGGACGCGGCGACGGCGAACAGCTCGTCGATATGCCGGGTGCTGACACCCGAGGCGGTGCGCTTCTTGGCGATCCAGGAACGGTTCAGGATCGCCGCCAGCGCCGCGATCTCGCCGCGCAGCAACGCCTGCTTCATCTCGATCGCGTCGGCCTTCAGCTGGTGCAGGCTTTCCAGCGCGTCGCTGGACGGCACCGACATGCGGCGCTGCTGCTCCTCGATGATCTGCTCGGACCGGCGCGACACCCCGGTGAAGCAGGTCACCAGCGAGCATTCCAGCTCGTTCATGTAGCCGCTGGCGACCCGCAGCGGGTTCACGATGACGCGGTCGTCGGCCAGGAACTCGATGAAGTTGGCGCCGCCGAAGGCCGCCGCATACTGGTCCTGCTTGCCGCCGGCCAGGGCAAGGTCGACCCGCTCGATCTCGAAGGCCAGATGCGCCACGTCGTACAGCCCGAGCGGCAACGCCAGCAGGGTCCGGAACGCCTCCACCAGCGCCACGCCGAGCGCGGAGGAGGAACCCAGGCCCGATCCGGGCGGCGCGTCGACATGGGTGGTGACGGTCAGCGGCAGCAGCACGCCGCCGTTGTGGTCGCGCATCATGCGCGCGTAGACGCCGGCGTGGATGGCGAGCCGGGCGGTCGCCACGTGGTCCGGCTCGCAGTCGAAGCTTTCGGTCACGTCGATGTCGTGGGCGACGAAATGGGTGCGGTGGTCGGGCGACGGCGAGATGAAGGCGTGCGCGTAGCGGGCGATCGTGCTGTTCAGCACCGCGCCGCCGAACCGGTCACAATAGGGGCTGAGATCGGTGCCGCCGCCCCAGGCCCAGGCGCAACGGCGCGCGGGCACGCACGGTCGGCAGCGGCGCGGAAACTGAGGGGTGCGAAGGCATCGGGGTTCCTTGTCATCCCTTTGACAAACGAAACAGTTACCGCAGCGTCAAGCCGGCGCCAAGTCCAAACCGGCGACGGATCAACCCGCCAGCAGCGGACGCACGAACGCTTCCAGGCTGCCGCCCGGAAACAGGTGCCCGGCGACGCCGGCGGCGGCGGCGGCCTGCATGTCGGTCGGCTGGTCGCCCACCAGCACGCAGCCTGCCGGGTCCAGCCGCCAGGCGCGCAGCAGGTCCAGGATCATTCCCGGCTCCGGCTTGCGCAGGCCGCTGACCTGGCGGTACTCGGCCAGCGCCGCGTCCGGGTGGAACGGGCAGTGCCTGATGTCGTCGATCGTGCCGCCGGCCGCGCGCATGGTGTCGGCCATCCAGGCATGCAGCGCATGCATATCCGCCTCGCTGTAAAGCCCGCGGGCGATGCCGGACTGGTTGGTCACGACGAACACGTGCCAGCCGGCCCGGGTGGCGGCGCGAACCGCGTCGACCGCGCCCGGGACGAACTCGAACCGTTCGCGCGTGCCGACCCAGCCGTGGTCGACGTTGATGGTGCCGTCGCGGTCCAGGAACAGCGCCCGGCGGCCCAGCGCACGCGGCAGCTCCGTCTGGGCGCGGGCGAGGTCGGCGGCGATGCCGATGTCGATGAAATAGCCCTGGCCCCGCGTCGCCCGCAGCCTGCCCTCGGACGCCAGCTGCGGCATCACGTCGCGTTCCAGCGAGCAGACCGGTGCCAGCAGCCCGACGAGGCTCCGGTCGAACGCGTAGATGCCGGCGTTGATGACACCGCCGGCGCCGGGTTCGAGCCGTTCGGCGAACGCGGTCACGACGTCGCCGTCCAGCGCCACCACCCCGTAGCGCGACGCGTCCGGCACCTCGCGCACGACGATCCGTCCCACGGTGTCGGCCTCGTCCGCCGCGGCGTCGGCAAGCAGGTCGGCGAGGTTGAAGTCCAGCCACGAATCGCCGTTCAGCAGCAGGAAGCGCTCGTCGAGCAGGTGGCGGGCATGGAACACGGCGCCGCCGGTGCCGGCGCGGAACGGCTCGGCGGACACGACGATGTTCAGCCGGTGCGGCAGGCCGGCGGCGATGGCGGCGATGCTGTCGCGCAGCGTGTCCGACAGGTGGCCGGTCAGCACCACCACCTCCTCGACGCCGTAACGCGACAGCTCCTGCAGCGGCCAGGCCAGGAACGGGCGGCCGCCGACCGGCAGGATCGGCTTGGGGGTGGCGGCCGTCAGCGCGCCCAGCCGGGTGCCCAGCCCACCCACGAGCAGCGCCGCCTGGCGGATGGTGGCTCGGTGCATGCGGCAGGCTCCCGGCTGTCCCGTGCCGCGTGGATCGCGGCGCGTCCAGGCATTTCTACCACGCGACCGCCAGGACGTGGTATCGGCAGAAGAACATTGCTTTTATCGAAATGATGGCCGAGGAAACACGATGCCGGTCCAGACCCTGAGCGCGCCCGAACTCGCACGACCCTGGCAACGATTCGGCACGGCCGTGCCGGCGCTGGTGCTGGGCCTCGCGCTGATCGGCGTGGTCTTCCAGGCCGAGGCGGTGGCGGCGGTCGGCGTGTGGTACGCCTCGACCGCCTACAGCCATTGCTTCTTCGTCATACCTATCGCCGTCTACCTGGCCTGGGACCGCCGCCACGGCCTGGCTGGCGTGCCGCTGCGTCCGATGCCGTGGGCGGCGGCGGCGGTGCTGCCGCTGGGCATCCTGTGGCTGGCGGCGGAACGGGTCGGCATCATGGAGGGGCGCCAGATCATGGTGGTCACAATGGTGCAGGTGCTGTTCCTAGCGGTGCTGGGCCGGCGGATGTGGTGGGCGCTGTCGGCGGCGTTCCTGTACCTGTATTTCCTGGTGCCGTTCGGGGCCTTCCTGACACCGCTGCTGCAGCACATCACCGCAAGCCTCATCCCGATCGGGCTGAACCTGCTGAGCATTCCCAACTACGTCGACGAATACACCATCGACATCCCGGAAGGACGCTTCTACGTCGCCGAGGCGTGTGCCGGGCTGCGCTTCCTGATCGCCTCGGTGGCGTTCGGGGTGCTGTATGCGGCGCTGATCTATCGCAGCCCCTGGCGCCGTCTGGGCTTCATGCTGGCATCGGTCGTGGTGCCGGTGATCGCCAACGGCTTCCGCGCCCTGGGCATCGTGGTGCTGGGCCACATCCTCGGCAGCGCGGAAGCGGCGGCGGTGGACCACATCCTGTACGGCTGGATGTTGTTCTCGATCGTCATCCTGTTGCTGGTGGCGGCGGGGATGCCGTTCCGCCAGGACGGCCTGCCGGCGGACGGGGCGGCAGGGCCGCGTGACCCTGCGCCGGCGGCACCGTTGGCGCGGACGCTGCCGGCCGCGGCCGCGGTGGCGGCGATGGCCTTGCTCGCTCCGGCCACGGCGGCCTGGCTCGATCGCACCCTGACCGCGGCACCGGCGTTGACGCGGCTTGCCGCCCCGTCCGGATGCGTGGCCGAGGCGGCGACGGAGGATGCCGCCATGCGCCGCTTCCGCTGCGTGGCGGCGGCATGGCCGGGCGGCCTGACCATGACGGTCCAGAGCTTTCCGCCGCAGGTCAATCCCGGCGTCATCATCGGCAGCCTGCGGGCCGCGACCCTGGAGGCGACGGCCGAGGATGTGGAGGCATCGACGCTGCAGCCGGATGCGGCTCCGGCGCCGGGCTTGCGGCTGGTCGCGGCCACGCGGCCGAACCGGGCGACGGCGACGATGCTGTGGGTGAACGGCGCACCGGACGCGTTCGGGCTGCGGTCCCGCGTCCGGCAGGCGCAGGCGGCCCTGACCGGCGGCAGCTTCGCGCCGGTGCTGCTCGCAGTTATCGCCGACGGCGGAGCGGGCGCGGGCTCCGACCAGGCGGCGGCACGACAGGCGATCGCAGGCTTCTTGCGGCAGCAGCAAGGTTTTCTGGCGCAGGTCTCGGCGGTGGCGACGAACAAACGGTCGTAACAACGAGCGCGGGCGCTGCGATCAGTTCAGCAGCGTCAGCACGGCGGCGCCGCCCTTCCAAAGCGCGGCCCAGCAGACCAGGCACATCATGACGATCAGCGGCACCGCCAGCGGCCAGGGCAACCGGTCCCGACGCCGCGAGCCGGCGTGCTGCGAGCCGGCTTCGTTCCTGACCCAGCGGGGGACGGGCCGGGATGTGTCACGCGACGAAGCGCTCATATGAGATGGCTCCCCAATTCGGATCGATTGTTTATTTATTGGTGCTGAGAATGAATGAACCCATAACGAGCAGCGCCCGATCCCGAACGAAACGCTCCACCGGACAAAATCGCCGTCAAGTTACATCCAACTATGTTTACAACATCAGTATATCGGACGAGTTCAAATATGAACAATTGAATTTCAGGACGTTCTCCGACGGCGACCGGCGCGCCCCATGTCGCTGAACGAGGTGGTGGCGGCGTTGCTGGTGCTTCCGGTCAACCTGCTGCCGATCGGCGCGGCCGGGCTGGTGCTGGCCTGGCGCGGCGTGCGCGCCGGCTGGCTGGTGGCCGGATCGTCGATGCTGGGCATGCTGGCGTTGTCGCTGCCGGTCACCGCTTCCCTGCTGATGTGGTCGCTGGAAACCGGCCTGACAAGTCTGCCGCCGGACACGGCGCTCCCGGGTGCAATTGTCATCCTCAGCGCCGAAGCCCGCAGCTTCCGGCCCGGAGGCATCCTGGTCGGCGAGGATGTCGGGCCCTTGACCTTGGAACGGCTGCGCGCCGGGGCGACGCTGCAACGCCGGACCGGGCTGCCGATCCTGGTCAGCGGCGGCGTCCTCGCCCCGGGCCATCCCGCGGTGGCATCCACCATGGCGCACGTGCTGGAGCGCGATTTCGGGGTGCGGGCGCGCCGGGTGGAGGACCGTTCGCAGGACACCTGGGAAAACGCCGGCATGAGCGCCGCGATGCTGCGGCAGGATGGCGTCGCGGCGGTGCGGGTGGTGACGCATGGCTGGCATATGCGCCGTGCCCTGCAATCCTTTGCGCATGCCGGAATGGCGGCAACGCCGGGTAACCGGGGCAGATTCTCGGGCGAGGTGGTTGTGCTGGAAGCGCAGGCGTGATTCACAGCCGGCATGTCGTTGCCGGACGCAGCATCGCTGGAGGCGTTCTCGCTTGTCGAATTGCGGGAGGTGGTCGGTCGCCTTGTCGGCGAGGTGCATCGGCTGCACTCGGGCAATGTGGCGCTGCAGGCCAGGGTGGACGCGCAGCAGGAGACGATCACGGCGCTACGTGCTGAGAACCAGGCATTGCGCGACGAGGTGGCGCGGCTGAAGGGGTTGCCGCCGCGGCCGCCGTCGTGGCCGTCCGGCATGGAGCAGGCAACGCAGCCTGGGGCGACCGTCAAGGGTGCGCGGCGCCCGAAGCTACCGCGAGGCGTCAAGCGCGATGCACAGGCGATCACCGCCGAGCGGGTGCTCAAGGTGGCTGTGCCAGCTGGCTCGCGCTTCAAGGGTTACGAGGACATCCTGGTGCGCGACCTGCGGCTTTCGGCCGAGGTGATCCGCTACCGGCGCGAGCGTTGGGTCCTGCCGTCGGGCGAGACGGTGCTGGCATCCTTGCCGACGGGGATCGTGTGCGGGTTTGGACCTGAGCTGCGGCGCTTCGTGCTGGCGCTGCATGCCCAGGGGCAGGTGACGACGGAGCGGCTCACGGCGTTGCTGAACGGGATCGGGGTAGGAATCTCGAAGCGCCAAGTGGTGCGATTGTTGGCCGAGCCGCTCGACGACTTCGTGGCCGAGGACCAAGAGGTGCTGCGGGTCGGCTTGGCCACGGCGCGCTGGATCACGGTGGACGACACCGCTGCCCGGCATGCGCGCAAGGACGGGTTCACGACGCAGGTCGGCGATGACCGCTTCACCGTGTTTCGGACTGGCACGTCGAAGTCGCGCGAGGCGTTCCTGTCCGTGCTGCGGGCGGGGCACACGGACTACGTCGTGAACGCGGCGGCTCTGGACTACATGCGCGGACACAGCTTGTCAGGACAGGTAGTCGCGCAGTTGGACGCGCATCCGGCTCGGCAGTTCCCCGACACCTCGGCGTGGGCGGCGCACCTGGCCCGGCTCGGCATCGACACGCTCGCGGTCACGCCCGATCCCATGCAGATTGCCAGCGAAGGCGCGCTGTGGGGTGCCATCTGCCACCATGGCCTGCTGACTAAAGCGGTGATCGTGTCCGACGGTGCCGGCCAGTTCCGAGTGGGCACCCACGCGCTGTGTTGGGTCCATGCCGAACGGCTCGTGCACAAGCTGGTGCCGGCCACGCCCGAGCAGCGCCGCGCCGTCGAGGTGACGCGTGCGCTGATCTGGTGGCTGTATGCCGACCTGAAGGTGTGGGCGCGTGACCCGTGTCCACGGCGCGCCGCGGCATTGCGGGCGCGCTTTGAGCGCATCTTCAGGCGACAAACCAATTACACGACCTTGGATCGGCTGCTGGCCCGCCTGCACCGGCGCAAATCCGAGTTGCTGCGCGTGCTGCAGCATCCCGAGATCCCGCTGCACACCAACGGCTCGGAAAACGACATCCGCACCTGCGTGACCAAGCGCAAGATCTCCGGCGGCACCATGAGCACGGCAGGACGCACCGCACGCGACGTCATGCTCGGTCTCTTGAAAACCTGCAGCAAGCTCAAGGTCTCGTTTTTCCGCTACCTCGGTGACCGCCTGCATGTCCCAGGCGCCATCACCATTCTGCCGCTTCCCAATCTTGTTCGTCAGGCCGCAACCACGCTCTGATCGCCCGGGGATCTGCCCCGGTTACCCGGATGGATACACAACACTTTGATTTGCTGCAAGAAAAATCCTTATGACAGTAGGCCGTACGATTTAGACGCATGGCCCAATACGTGGATGATACGGCGACCACCG
>JAABUT010001417.1_pt1 | contig 27318 bp, 22 predicted proteins | sample 5559281 | NCBI WGS metagenome assembly JAABUT01 (sample SAMN10711880, study PRJNA513359) | rock metagenome | isolation source: Antarctica rocks | place: Antarctica: Victoria Land, Ricker Hills nord | collected 2016-01-04
AGCGTCGTCAACGTCGCCCTCCCCGCGATCGACCGGAATCTCGGCGCGGGGCTGACCGGCCTGCAATGGATCGTCAACGGCTACACGCTGACCCTCGCCGCCTTCCTGATCCTCGGCGGCTCGCTCGGCGACCACTACGGGCGTTCGCGCGTCATGCTCCTTGGCCTGCTCGGCTTCGGCGTCGCCTCGGTCGCCTGCGGCCTCGCCCCGCAGACCGGCGGCTTGATCGCCGCGCGGCTGGTGCAGGGGCTGGCGGGGGCGCTGGTCGTCCCCGGCTCGCTCGCGATCCTCACGGCGGTCTACACCGATGACGAGGAGCGCGGGCGGGCGATCGGCGCGTGGTCGGGCGCATCGGGGATCACGACCGTCCTCGGGCCGTTCCTGGGCGGTTGGCTGACCGATGCCCTCTCCTGGCGCTGGATTTTCTTCATCAACGTCCCGTTCATCGCAGTCGCCGTCTGGCTGATCTGGCGGCACGTGCCGGAGACGCGCGACCCGCACGCCCCGCGCCGCCTCGACTGGCCGGGCGCGACCCTGACGATCGCCGGGCTCGGCGGCGTCGCCTTCGGGCTGACGGAGGGGCCGAGCCTCGGCTGGCGCGCGCCGATCGTCATCGGCAGCATCGTCGGCGGGGTGGCGTCGCTGATCCTCTTCGTGATCGTGGAGGCGCGCTCCGACGCCCCGATGCTGCCGCTCCGCCTCTTCCGCTCGCGCGTCTTCGCCGGGACCAATCTGGCGACCCTCGGCATCTACGCCGCGCTGAGCGGCGCGAGCTTCTTCCTGACGATCTACTTGCAGAACACCCTCGGCTACTCGGCGCTGGCGGCGGGGGCGAGCTTCTTCCCCCTCTCGATCATCGTCTTCGCCCTCTCGTCGCGCTTCGGGCAATTGGCCGGGCGCTACGGGCCGCGCGGCTTCATGGCGGGTGGAGCCTTCCTCTTCGCGATCGCGCTCCTGCTGCTGCTGCGTGTCGGGCCGGGGATCAATTACTGGACGACGATTTTCCCGGCGATCCTGGTCCTCGGTCTCGGGCTGGCGATGATCGTCGCGCCGCTGACAACGGCGGTGATGGGCGCGGTCCCGAGCGACAATGCGGGGATCGCCTCGGCGATCAACAACGTCGCCTCGCGGGTCGCGGGGCTGCTGGCGATCGCGGCGCTCGGAGCGGTCGTCTCCGTCGCCTTCAACGCGACCCTCGCCGACCGGACGCGTGACCTCCCCCAGAACCCGGTGATCGTCGCCCAGATCGACGCCGCCCGCCGCGACCCGAGCGGCGCACGCCCCGCCGCCGACCTCGATCCCGCCGTCGCCGCCGCCATCACGGACGCCGCGACCGCCAGCTTCCACCGCGCGATGCTCGCGAACGCCATCCTGGCCGCGCTTGGTGGGCTTGCGGCAGCGCTCACGGTGGGGCAGGGAGGCAATAACGGAGCAGCCAGAAAGTCAGCGACTGTGTGATGCCGTACCTGGGTGGCGTAAGCGCAAGGACGCTCCACCGCAGCCTGCGGCGGAGTGGATAACTTATCTTATGAGGCAGCCAAGCAACGATGGGAACTGATGGTAGAGTGGTGATTTTGGATCAAGGAGTTGTGCTCCCGAAACTTTCCGAGGGGTCACGAAAGATTTCCAACCGGTCGTGAATTGTGAGCAGTTAACGGTAATGCCTTCCCCAGATGCGTAAAGGCTACGTCTTGATAGTCAGTTCATATCCATATCGAGATATGGGCTTGTAGCAACGATCATGTCATGCTAACTCGATGACTAGCACGGAGATCGCGGTGCTTGTATAGTACGAACGTTGTGGACGCATCTGCGTGTACACTGGAGGGATAATGGTGGATGTAACAACGGCTTCCTTAAGCGCCGTAGCGGGTACATATACACCGTACAGAGTCATGCGACGACAGCTCGGTGCCTATTATACGCCACGCTCTGCCGCTGAATATTTGGCTGCGTGGGCGGTTCGGCGCGATGGGGATCGCGTGCTCGAACCGAGCTTAGGTGACGGAGCTTTCCTCCGTGCGGTAGCCGCGAGCGCGACCGGAAAAGGCCTCTCGGATATTGTCCTCTCTGGCGCAGAGATCGATCCTGCACCGCTTGTGGCGTCGATTGGCGCGGGCCTGATCGATGCCGATCATGCCCATCTAGGTGACTTTCTCGCTATCACCCCATTTCCAGTCGATGCAGTGGTGGGCAATCCGCCTTTCGTACGCCTGCGCCATCTGCCGATCGACCAGCGCGACCATGCTCTTGCCGCCGCACACGCAGTGCTTGGACAGGGGCTAGAGCCGAGCGGAAGTGTCTGGCTACCATTCGTGCTACACGCGACTCGCTTTCTTGCGCTTGGCGGTCGTATGGGAATTGTGCTGCCATACGAGGCAACCTACGTCCGTTACGCGCGTCCGTTATGGGCCGCGCTGGGCGTACGCTTCGGATCGCTGCGCGTGATTCGGACTCACGAGCGGCTCTTCGCGGATATCTACCAGGATGTGGTGTTGCTGCTTGCTGATGACTACGGTGCATGCACCACGACTGTGCAGTACAACGCCTATGAGCGGATCAATGAACTTGTAGCCGAACGTCCGATTGTTGAGGAGCAGATTCCAATTGCCGATCTCGCACGAGGCGACCGTGCCTTTATAACTGCGCTTCTACAGGACGAGTTGCGCGAGCTACTTCTAGGGAAACTCGCTCCCTTGTTAGCTCCGGCGCGGGATCGGGTCACGCTTAACATTGGTTATGTGAGCGGGGACAAAGAGTTTTTTCATCCGAGCGAGGACATAATTGCGCGGTATAAACTTCCAGAGAGGAGCCTCCGGTCAACCGTCATCTCAACCCGGGCGCTGCGGGGAGCGGGACTGTATACTGCCGCCGCGCCTGAAAAAACGACTGCTCGATTGTTCCTTCCGTCCAAAGGCGCTCCTGGTAAGGCGGAGCTACAATATATTGAGTACGGCGACCAAATTGGCGTCTCTAATCGCTATAAATGCCGTGCTCGTAAGCCTTGGTACGTGACGCTCGATACGCGCGTACCTGATGTGATCGTGAGCGTATTCAGTGAGCGCCCGGTATTAATGGTTAATGATGCGGAGTGTTTGGCGTCTAACAGCTTGCTCTGCGGATTCATCAAGCGGGGTACTGCGGCAGAACTTGTGACTGCCTGGTACACTTCGCTTACACTACTTCAGTGCGAAATAGAGGTGCATGCGCTCGGCGGGGGCGTTCTCGTCATGATCCCCGGCGAGACGAGCAACGTTCTTCTTCCACACACTGTTACGGCATCCTCGGCGCACCTCGCTGCGCTCAATGGGATGTTGCAGATTGGAACGCCCAACGCAGCCTACAGGATCGGCGACCAAGACGTCCTTCAAGATCAGCTTGGTCTTACCCGGCGGGAGATCAAGATTATCCAGGAGGGGGCAGAAATGCTTGCTTACTGGCGTACTTCGGCGCGCTCGTCGCTGGCTTAGAACCGTGCGGATTATTACTCGAATACGTCCCAGAAAAGCGTCCGCGCGTTGAAGGTCGCTATCAGCCGGTCAACAAAAGTGTTGATCGACATGTCGGTCCCTGGAGTGGCCTCTCGCACTAGTTCGTCATGGAGCGTCGGAGGATCTTTCTCGAAGTCGACGACCATATAGGCGAACTCGTCGAAAATGCCCCGAAGACTTTTGTACGCGGCACCTTCGCGCCCTGTGACTGCCGCGTACATTTGCGCATAGCGCCGATGGTCGATGCTCTCTCGCTCTTTGCCCTCTTTAATGGACGTGAGTGGATGCAAATAAATATAGCCGTGGGTCGCCATTGGGAAGCGATCTTGAAGGCTCAAACACTCCCCGACGATGCCCTCATAGTAGGTAAGAACATTCTTACCGACCGAGGACATCTGGCTCCGCACGCCGACAAGCATCAACGGCCCGTTGTTCGGCTCGATCACTGCGACATCCACGTTCTTTGGCTTGGTCGAGCCAAGTACAGTCGCCTCATAGCGCACCTCAATGCCCCGCTTAACCGCGAACCGCGTCAGCCGGGCTTTGAGTTGCGAACCGACGTACTCGTGAAGGTTGTTGATGAAGCCTTGTCCTCGCACGGCCTGAACAGGGTCAACGCGGTAAATCTCTCCCATGTGCCGGAGCATCACACCCAGTCCAACCGCATCATCCGATGATCCTATGCGCTCTGACGCAACAACCTCATCGCGAATCGATTTCGCGGCATCCCCCGTGTCCTCGATTTCCATCTGGTTTGCCCTCAAAGCCGAAGCCACAAGATGTACAACAGTGGTAGTAGTTGATATCACTCATGCGTGACCGAGTATAGCATCTGATCTTTAATTGGGTGCTATGTTGAAGCGGAATCTTTGTTCGCTGTCGCTCGATCGGTACGCCAAGGGAATACAGCGCGCAAGCGGGGAGGGTCGCCACAAAACGCTTGCGACGACCCTCCTCATATTTGCGCCTGTGCTGCCAGCCTACTCCGGCGGCGTGATCGCCGGGAGTTGGAAGCTGGCGACGAGCGCGTTGAACGCGACAACATCCTCGTAGAGGACATCCTTCAACAGGTCGCGCTGGGCGTCCACGCGCGCGGCGAGATCGGTGAAAACCTCGCGCGCGCCCTGCGTCGGCGGGCCGTCGCCGCTGCCGACGACCCCGGCCAGGAAGACGAGCTTAGCGTTGAGCTTAACCGGGTAGTTGAGGGTGTCCTGCATCCCCTTGGCCCGGTGTTGGATCAACTCGTCCTCGATCTTCTGGAGCTTCTCTTTCAGCCCCTTCGCCGTCTCGGGGAGTCGTGCCAGTTCCGGCTTGTCCTTCGCGCGCTCCTCCCACGCCTCGACCTCGACCCGGACCCGCCGCAATTGGATGATCGCCTCGTGCGCGTCGGTGATCTTGGCGCTGATCTGCTGTTGCAGGGCGAACTGCGCGTCGAAATCTCCCTGCGATGTCGTGCTGCGCGGGTCGGGGACGATCGTGAACGGCTGCTCCAGCGTCACGTCGCCGACCTTGAGTCGCACCCGGTACGCACCCGGTGCCGCCTGCGCCCCTTCGAGCGTCCCGGACATCGCGGTGGAGACATCGCCGACCAGCTTCTTCGGGGAGGGGTAGCGCATGTCCCAGAGAAAGCGGTTCGCCCCCGCCGCGACCGGCACGCGCACGTCGGTGTCCCCTGCCTCCTCGGCCTTCTTCTCCTCCTCGGTGGTCCCCTTCGGGCGGAAGCCCTTGATCTCGTTCCCCTCTCGGTCGAGGAAGGTCAGCGCGATCGCCTTGGCCTGCTCCTTGTCTTTCGCGATCGCCTCCGGGAGGACGTAGTGGACCAGGACGCCGTAGGGCGGGTTCGGCGCGGAGTCGAGGAGGCGGTTGTCGTCGTTGCCGAGCGCGTCCTTGTCCTTGATGTAGGGGGTCATCGTCGCGCCGGTCATCAGGTAGCTGGTGCCGACCTTCGCGGTGCTGCCGAAGTCGTTCCCCTGCCCGTAGCGGATCGCCGGACGCGGCGGGTAGAGGATCGTCGTCGCCGGATCATAGAGACTCCCTCGCTCCGTGTCCGCCGTGCGTCGCCGCGCAACCTCGTGGAGCGGGCTGAGATCGTCGAGGATCCAGATCGAGCGCCCGTGCGTCGCCGCGATCAGGTCGGTCCCCTTCACCTCCAGGTCGTGGATCGGCACGATCGGTAGGTTCAGCTGGAACGGCTGCCACGCCGCGCCCGCGTCGAACGAGACCCAGACCGCGTTCTCGGTGCCGCAGTAGAGGAGCCCCGCGTGCGCCGGATCTTCGCGGACCACCCGCGTGAAGAGATCGCCCGGCAGTCCGGCGCCGATCGGCGTCCACGTCTGCCCGTAGTCGGTCGTCCGCAGCAGGTACGGCGCGAAGTCGTCCAGCTTGTAGCGCGTCGCCGCGACATAGGCGGTCCCCTCGTCGTGCGGCGACGGCTCGATGATCGAGATCAGAGCCCACTCGGGGAGGAGGTCGGCGGGCGGGGTCACGTTCGCCCAATTCTTGCCACCGTCGCGCGAGAGGTGGATCAGCCCGTCGTCCGAACCGGCCCAGAAGAGGCCCGGTGTGATCGCGGACTCCGCGAAGGCGAAGATCGTCCCGTAGTATTCCGCGCCGGTATTGTCCTGGGTGATCGCGCCGCCCGACGAGCCAAGGGTGGTCGGGTCGTTGCGCGAGAGGTCGGGGCTGATCTGCTCCCAACTCGTGCCCTCATCGCGCGAGCGGAAGGCGTGGTTGCCGGTGATGTAGAGGACCTCGGGGTCGTGCGGCGAGAGGAGGATCGGCGCGGTCCAGTTAAAGCGATACTTCGCCTCGACCGCCCCCGCCCCCAGCGTGTACTCCGGCCAGACGTTGATGGTGCGCGCCTGCCCCGTCCGGTGGTCGTAGCGGGTGAGCATCCCCAGGTAGGAGCCGGCGAAGACGACGTTGGCGTCGTCGGGGCGGATGGCGATGTAGCCGCTCTCGCCGCCGCCGATCGCATAGTTCTCGCCGTTCGTGATCGAGCCGAGGTTCGACTTGCTCGGCACGGTGATCGTGGTGTTGTCCTGCTGCGCCATGTAGAGGCGGTAGGGCTGCTGATCGTCGGCGATGACGTGGTAGAGCTCGGCGGTCGGCTGGTTGTAGATCGAGGTCCAGTGCAGCCCGCCGTTAAAACTGACGATCGCGCCGCCATCGTTCCCCTCGATCATCCGCTGCGGATTCTGCGGGTCGATCCAGAGGTCGTGGTTGTCGCCGTGCGGCACGCCGACACGCTCGAAGGTCTTGCCACCATCGGTCGATTTCCAGCACTCGACGTTCAGCACCCAGACCGTCTCGGCGTCGCGCGGGTCGGCGATGACGTGGGTGTAGTACCAGGCGCGCTGGCGCAGATTGCGCTCCTCGCTGAGCCGCGCCCAGGTCTTGCCACCATCGTCCGAGCGGAAGGTACCCCCCTCCTCGGCCTCGACCTGCGCCCAGACCCGACCCCGTTGCGCCGGCGACACGGCGAGGCCGACCTTGCCGATCGTCCCTTCCGGCAGCCCCTCGTTGCGGGTCAGTTCCGTCCAGGTATCCCCGCCGTCGATCGTTTTGAAGATGCCGCTACCAGCCCCCCCACTGTTGAGGAAATGTGGCCCGCGCCGCGATTCCCAGAGGGAGGCGTAGATGACGCGCGGGTTGGTCGGATCGATCGCGAGATCGACCGCGCCGGCATTCTCGTCCCGCTTCAGCACCAGTTCCCACGTTTTGCCGCCATCGACGGAGCGATAGACGCCGCGCTCCGGGTTGGGGCCGTGCGCGTGGCCGAGCGCCGCGACATAGACGATGTCGGGATTCGTGGGGTGGACACGCACCTTGCCGATGTTGCGCGTCGCGGCGAGGCCGCAGTGCGCCCAGGTCTCGCCGCCGTCGAGCGACTTGTAGACGCCGTCGCCGTGCGAGGCGTTGCCGCGAATCGTGGACTCGCCCATGCCGACGTAGATCACGTTCGGGTCGCTCTGCGCGACCGCGATCCCGCCGACCGAGGCGCGCTTGAAGAAGCCATCGGAGAGGTTGTGCCAACTCAGCCCGCCGTCGAGCGTGCGCCAGACGCCGCCGCCGGTCGTCCCCATATAGAACGTCTGTGTCTCGGTCGGGTGCCCGGCGACGGCGACGCAGCGCCCGCCCCGGAACGGCCCGACGAGTCGCCAGTGCATCGAATCGAGCAGGGCCGCATTGATCCCTGGCCCCGCGCCTGTTGTTTCCTGTACCACCATCCTGAAATCACACTCCTCTTCTTTGCCCGCGTCGGCGATCTGACCGCGCTGTGCCGTGTCGAGTTTCGCACGGTAATCGCGGCGCGGCAATGTGCGGCGCGAGGTGGCGACGGTCGCGCGCCCTTGTTACACTCCCCCCAACAACCGAACCTGCGCGTCTGCACTCCACTCCCGGCGGGGGTGGTCAGAGTCCCCGGCGGCACCCCGGCCCTGGCGGGCGAGACCGATCGGCGCGGGCACCACCGACCAGCAGTGGGCGGTGGAGGAAGCCTTTCCCTTGGCGGTAGGGAGAGCGGCTTTCTTCGCCATCCCTTTTTTCGTGGACCGGGAGGCCGCGAGAGGAGGATGCTGCATGGCCGAGCCGATCACCGTTGCCGCGCCGACGCGCCCGCGCCGCTTGCCTTTCTACGCGCTCCTCGCCGCACAGGCGATCTCCTTCGCCGGGAACGCCCTGGCGGGACTGGCGCTCCCCTGGTTCGTGCTGCAAACAAGCGGTAGCGCCGCGCGGGTCGGCCTGGTCGCCTTCTGCGCGCTCCTGCCGCAGGTGCTCGCCGCAACCTTTGGCGGCGCGTTCGTCGATCGCCTCGGCCATCGGCGGGCCAGCGTGGTCGCCGATCTAGCGAGCGGGATCGCGACCATGCTGGTGCCGCTCCTCTACGCCTTCGGCTGGCTAAACTTCGGCCTATTGCTGGCGCTCGTCTTCGGCGGCGCGGTCCTTGATGCGCCGGGCGCGACGGCGCGCGCCGCCCTCTTCCCGGAGCTGATCGGCCTGGCACGGCTTCGCCCCGAGCGCGCCAACACCGCGCACGAGATCGTGGAGAGTGGCGCGGGCTTCGCCGGGCCGCTCCTGGCGGGCGCGCTGATCGCGCTCCTCGGCCCCACACTCGTCCTGTGGGGTAACGCCGCGTCGTTCTTCCTTTCCGCGCTGCTGGTCCTCGGTTGCGTGCCGACGATGCGCGGCGCGGCGCTCACGGGCGATGCCGCGAGCTACCGCGACACGCTGGCGCGCGGCTTCCGCTTCGTCCTGCGCGATGGGCCGATCTGGGGCATCTTCGTGATCGGCGCGCCGCTGAACTTCCTGATCGCGCCGCTCTTCGCGGTGATCCTCCCGTTCTCCATCCAGACGAGTGCCGACAACGCCCTCGGCCTCGGCGCGACGGTCGGGGCGTTCGGCGGCGGCGCGGTCCTGGGCGCGATCATCTATGGCGCGGTCGGCCACCGCTGGTCGCGTCGGCGCACCTTCCTGGTCGGCGTCTTCGCGATCGGCGGCTCGTTCGCGGTGGTAGCCGCGCTGCCTCCCGTCCCGATCATGATCGCGGCGCTCTTCCTCAGCGGCCTGATCAGCGGCCCGAACGGCCCGATGATCACCACGATCGTGCAGGAACGCACGCCGCCCGCCCTGCGCGGCAGCGTCTTCGGCGCGACGACCGCGATCGGTTTCGCCGGCGGCCCGCTCGGCGTACTCCTCGCCGGTGCATCCTTACAGACGATCGGCACGCGCCCGACGCTGCTCGGCGCGACCGCACTCTTCCTCGTCGTCGCGCTCGCCCTGACCTTCGACTCTGGCCTGCGCGAACTGGATCGCCCGCTATCGTCACCGATCGAACGCTAACCGCGCATCGCGACCCTGGAAGCGGAATCGAATTATCTGTGCTGTGCATCGTAAGCGTTCTCACCGCCCGATGCTGACAGCGCCGCGTGATGCTCATGTGCTCGTAGCCCCTGGCCACTGTACGGGGATGTTGCTTGGTGACGCGCGTTATTGGCTGTGTCGGCTTTGCGCGCGCCGGATGATCTCCTCGACCACGGTGGTCTTGGCGTCGGCGTAGTGCTGCATGTAGGTCCAACCTTGACCAGCCAACTCCCGCTTCGTGCGCTCGTAGCGTTGCCGATCGTCGGGGTGAGCGCGCAGCCAGTCGCGGAACAGGAGCATGCGGTCTATCTCCGGGCAACCAGTGGAGAAGACGTGCAAATTGATGTCCGTATCCGGCCCCTTGAACAGGCGATGCTCGTACCAGTCTGGCTCGCGGATGTGCAGCGCGTAGCCTGCGGCCTCCAACGCCGGGACGTAGGCTGTCTCGTCCGCCGTGTTTTCGACCACCAGCAATAGATCGATCAGCGGTTTGGCGGCGAGGCCGGGCACGGAAGTCGAGCCGACGTGTTCGAGACGTGAGGCCCGATCGCCGAGCGCGGACCGGACGCGCGTGGCCTCGCGCGCGAAGAGTGTCGGCCACGCGGGGTCGTAGTCGGCGATCTGGATCGGCTGGGCGAGAGGTGTGAGTCCGTTCACGTGGACCGCGCGAAGCTGCGCGTCAGTCAGCGGCTCCTGTCTCGTGCTCTCCTTGCGGGCGTTTAATGCAGATTGTTCGGTCACGTTTATCTCCATACCGTAACGTGAATAGCGAGCGGCGTATGTCCATGAGCATGGAACTATCCAATGGCCCCGGCCCTGCCTGATCGCGGCGTCTCAGCCGCATGCGTGAGTGCGTCGGCGCGAGCTGTTGCGCGCCAGCCGGTTTATGTGCGTCGCCCGACCCACACGCATGCGGAGGGGCCGCTGCCGATCGGCGCTCATCGCGGTGCGCCCCCTCGTTCGCCGTACATACAGGAGTTTATGGTGAGTACCCATATCACGGGTGCAGTACTTCCCCGTCGTCAACGACTCCCGACGTCCCACAATATATAGCTATTATTCCAACTCCATAAACGACTATTGCCGGTCCATACGGGCGATTCGCAGCGGCGGGCGGTCCACTACAGTGGGATAGCGCGGTGGCGGTCCATCCGCCGCGCAGTTCGACCCTGCCGCGCGGTGTCGAATCTCCACGCGCGCCGTGCCTTGACCTTGTAGGACCAACGGTTACGGCCTATGGAACTTGCCTGACTACAGGGGAGCGTCATGCCTGTCTCGTTCGGTATCAGCGGCGACGAGCCCATGCGGGCGGGTGCCACTGCGATCAGGATCGGTACGTATCGGTGTCGCCACTACCGATAGCGGCGTCGCAACGACATGATGGAGCATTTGGTGTTCCGGCGTATGCTGATCGTCATCGTCATGCTGAGCGTATTCGTGGGCCTCCCGCTCACGGCGGGGCCTGCCAGCGCCGCCGAGGGCCGTTGCTTCGCCGAAACCGGGAAGTGCGTCGGCGGCGCGTTCTTGCGCTACTGGGAGGGGAACGGGGGCCTGGCGCAACAGGGCCTGCCGCTGACCGATGAGTTCCCGGAGGTAAGCCCGACCGACGGCAAGCGCTATCAGGTGCAGTACTTCGAGCGCGCCCGCTTCGAGCAGCACCCCGAGAACGCCGCCCCCTACGACGTGCTCCTGGGCCTCCTCGGTTCGGAGCAGCACGCGCTCAAATATGGCGATGCCCAGGTTGTAGAGGCAGCCCTCGGCGGTGACGGGGGGTGTCGCACATTCCCCGCGACCGGCAAGCAGGTGTGCGGCGCGTTCTTGCGCTACTGGGATCAGCACGGCGGACTCGCCCAGCAGGGCCAGCCCCGCACCCCCAGTTTCTGGGAACTCAACCCGACCGACGGCAAGCGCTATCAGGTGCAGTACTTCGAGCGCGCCCGCTTCGAGTACCACCCCGAGAACGCCGCCCCCTACGACGTATTGCTGGGGTTGCTCGGACGCGAGCAATACCGCGCCCGCTACGCGACCGCGCTCACGCCGGGGGCGTGGGCGAAGGTGGTCGATACCGCCGGCACGACGGGGCTGCGCCTCCGCAAGGCACCCGCGCCGTGGGAGACGTTGCTGGCGGTGCTCCCCGAGGGCTCCTTGCTCCAGATCGTCGCGGGGCCGCAGCAGGGCGGCAACGGGAATCCCTGGTTCAATGTTCTCGCCGCCGGGCAGAGCGGCTGGGTCGATAGCACCTATCTGCTGCTGAGCGGTTCGCTCGCCGCCCCGCCACCCGTACCGGAAGCGATCCCCTCGCCCACCGTGCCGAAGTTGACCCCCGGCACCTGGGCGCAGGTCAGCGGCACCGCCGGCACCCCGGGCCTGAACTTGCGCGCCGCCCCCTCCGCCGCCGAGCGGCAACTCGCCGTCCTGCCCGAAGGAACGACGCTCAATCTCCTTGAAGGCCCCACCAAGGGCGGCGATGGTGACTCGTGGTATCGCGTCGCCTGGAAGAGTTCGTGGGGCTGGGTAAACGGCACCTATCTCATCCCGACCGATGCGCCGACGGCGAACGCGCCCGCCCCGGTCGCGAGCGCGGCCCCGACCGGCGGGTCCGCGCGCGGGGCCGCGCTCGTGCAGATAGCGATGGCCCAGGTCGGTAAGCCGTATCTCTGGGGCGGGACCGGCCCCGATGGCTTCGATTGCTCCGGGCTGACCCTCTACGCTGCGCGCAAGGCTCTGGGCGTGACCCTGCCGCGCGTCGCGGTTGATCAGTTCACGTCCGGCGTCGCGGTGAAGGCCGATGAACTCCAGCCGGGCGACCTGGTCTTCTATGCCAACACCTACACCACGGGTATCAGTCATGTGGGCATCTATATCGGCGGCGGGCGGTGGGTCTCGGCGCTCGACGAGAAGATCGGGATCAAGGTCGTCTCCCTCGATGAGCCGTATTGGAAACAGCGCTACGCCGGAGCACGGCGGATCACCTAGCGCGGCGGGGCACCCCGTTGTGCCTGCTATCCGCGAGAATCACCGAGCGCTTATGGACGCCTTGCCCGCGATCGCTCCTGCCCACTGCACAGCACCATCCAAGCCCGTACCTCCTTGTCTCGCCGCATTCCTCCCCGCGCTGGCCCGATGCTTGCGTTATTGCGGAGACGAGCGCGATCGCCAGACGTGGATATGACGTTGCGGAGGAGAAACTCATGGGACAACGTGTATCGGCGGGGCGACAGTCGTCGATCGTCCAGGATATCGTGCGTGGCGCATTCTTGGGGGACTACGCTCCTGAACTCGGCCTACCGGGGGCGTTGACGCAGGTGGTGCTCAGTTTCGTGCCTGTGGTGGGTACGCTCTGCGCCCTGCGGGATGCTCGGGCCGACCAGGTGCGCCGGGATCGACCGGGGGTCATCCTGAATCTCCTCGCAACATTCCCCCTACTTGGCGGGGTGGCGAAGACCGCCGAAGTTCTTCGCCATGCTCAGCGGCTGAAACGAGGGTTCGACGTGACCGCGCGACAGTATCGGTCGCAGCCGAATCATCCATAAACGGGTAGTGGCCCTGGCCCATGCCAGACGAGCGGGGACGTGTGTCCTCGGTGTAGCGAGCGATGACATGGTTGGAGAGCATTCTATGTATGAGGGAAGTCCGGGCCATACGAGCAGTGGCACGCCCGGCTGGCAGCAGCGGCGCGGCGGCGTGCAGGTGTACTTTTGCTGCTGCCCGTTCGCGCTACTGCTCGCCCCGTTCCTCATCGTGACGCGACTGCTCCAGTATGGAACCTCGCGTCTGCTCGGCCACCCGGTGGCGTCGCCCTGGGCGCAGATGCGGAACACCCCGACAACCGCGCCGCAGGAGGCCGCATGATCCGACGCCTCCGCGAGCCGGACAATGGCCTGACACACCTGGCGGGCGCATGCCTGGCCGCGTTCGCGCTTATCGTGCTTGTCGGCCTAGCCGTCCGTTCAGGCTCGCCGCGTCATATCGTAGCGTTCGCTATTTTCGGCCTGAGCCTGGTGGGGCTCTACACGGCCAGTGGGCTCTACCATTCGCTGCATCTCGGCCCGGTCGGACTCGATCGCCTGTTGCGCCTCGATTGCGTCATGGTGTATGTCCTCATCGCGGGCACCTACACGCCGTTCTGCCTCGTCGCCTTTCAAGGGGTGTGGCGTTGGGGTCTGCTGGCGCTGATCTGGGCCCTGGCAGTCGGTGGTGGTCTGCTCAAGCTGCGGATGATGAACGCGCCGATCTGGCTCTCGACCGGGATCTACGTGGCGATGGGCTGGGCCGCACTACTCGCCATCCCGGCGTTCGTGGCGACCGTCCCGCTCCCCGGCATCCTCTGGGTGCTCGCTGGCGGCATCGTCTATACGGTCGGGGCGGTGATCTTCGCGCTGGAGCGCCCCCGATTGCGCCCGGGCGTCTTCGGGGCGCACGCCCTCTGGCATCTCCTGGTAATCGCCGGGAGTGCCTGCCACGTCTGGGCGGTCGCCCGTTATCTCACCGTGCTCGCGTGAGGGCGCCACGAGGCGTACCGACACGCGCGGGGTTGGGTGGGCTCGCGAGCATCTGGACGATGGTGGCCGGGGTACGGATGCATGCGCGCGTTTCGATCGTGCCGGTCCCGCCCGGCCCGTCGATCGTGCTGGTCCACGGCCTCGGTGTCTCCAGCCGCTACATGATCCCGACCGCGCAGTTGCTTGGGCGCGATTATCGGGTCTACGCGCCGGATTTGCCCGGTTCGGGGCGGAGCGCGAAGCCCGGACGCGTGCTGGACATCGATGAGTTGGCCGATGCATTGGCTGGCTGGCTGCGCGCGAATGGGCTGCGCAACACGATTTTGGTCGGTAACTCGCTCGGCTGCCAGACGATCACCGCACTGGCCCTGCGCCATCCCGACCTCGTGACCCGCGCGGCGTTCATCGGCCCGACGATGGACCCTACGGCACTCACCGTCCTGCATCAATTCTGGCGATTGCTGGTGGATTCAACCCGCGAGGCCCCGTCGCAGCCGCTGACGCTCATGGACTACTGGCTCACCGGACCCTACCGCACCTGGCGGACGCTGCGCTACGGGCTGGGAGATCCCGTGCGGGTCAAGTTGCCGCGTGTCGGCATCCCGGTGCTGGTCATCCGGGGGGCACGCGATCCTATCGTCCCGCACCCCTGGGCGGCGGAGGTGGCGTCGCTATTGCCGTGCGCCCGTCTCGTCACGATTCCAGGGGCGGCTCACACCGTCAACTACAGTGAGCCCGCGCGTCTCGTGCGGGTACTGCGCCCCTTCCTTCGCGGTGCAGCCCAAGATTGATGTTCGGACCGGGCGACAGTCGCTCGGAGACATACACTGAGGCGCACTGCGGACGTTCGGAGTCGACTGCCCAACCTTTGCTTGGCACGGCCTCTGCGTGCCCGGTATCTCGAATAGGACGAGCGAGTGACCGTAGAGTTGGGGTTAGAAATAGGAGAGTGGCCATGAGCGGACAACAGCAGCGGGATGAGGGTTCGTTGGGGCAACAGATGGAAGATGCCCCAACGGGCGAGCAGATCGATTTGCAAGAGGCGGCGAAGGCGATCAATAGCGGTTCGGTAGAGGCAGAGGAGCAGAGTACGCCGCAGGATGAGACTCGGCCCGGTACCGCTGTTGCTGACAAGCGCGAGCAGTCTGCCGCCCGGCCATCTTAACGGAGTAATCCCGGCAATAGGGCGGCGGGCTGCTCGTGAAGCCGACCTTTGGCGGACAGTCTCCACACTGGGTAGGGAAATCTTCTCGTTCGGGAAGGGGAGGCGCGCCGGGCAGCGCGGACCTCCCTTTCCAGTGGTGGAAGCATTGCCTTCGGCGTCGATCGTGATCGCGGCACCACCGGTGTTGCTCCTTCACCTTCGCCATAGACTGCGGCCCTCCGGCGCTATCTATCACCGATGACTCATGATCAATGACAGGCGGCTCTTCGGTCAGTCCGTCAATGCGCCGAGCCGCCGTAACAGGCTGTAGGCATCCCACTCCCCGGCCCGCGCGACGATCAGACCGTCGCAAGTTTGCAGCGTCTCGGTGTCGCCTCGGCGTCACCCTGTTGCCACCCCGCGACGATCCAGCGCTCCGTGATCGCGATCGGTGCCGCTTGTTCTCCGCTCACCCCACTCATCGCTCTCCTCCTCGGGACAGTCTCGGCCCGCCGGTGATTGTGTTCTCAGGTCGCGGTGCTAGAATGCGCGCGTGACCCCTTCCCGGCTGGGGAGTGCAGTAGCTGCTCCACGACTACCCGATCGTCGGTCTGTACGGGTAGTGGACGAAGAGTAGAGTGCCGTGCGCTCCGGCGGCGGTAGACGGTGGGGGGGATGCGGGTGGCGACGGAACACGGCTTGGTTCGCTTCGGCGTGATCGGCCTCAATCACGATCACATCTACGGCATGGTGCGTACTCTGATGGGGGCCGGGGCGGAGTTGGTATCCTTTCACGCCCCGGAGGATGAGTTGGCCGCGCCGTTCGCCGCGCACTTCCCGAGCGTACGCCGGGCGGCGACGCGCGAGGCGATCCTGGAGGACTCGACGCTGCACCTGATCGCCAGCGCCGCCATCCCTGACGAGCGCGCCCCGATCGGCGTCCTGGCGATGCGGCACGGCAAGGACTATCTCAGCGACAAGCCAGGCTTCACCACGCTCGACCAGCTGGCCGAGGCACGGCGGGTCCAGGCCGAGACCGGGCGGATCCACGCCGTCTTCTACGGCGAGCGCTTCGAGAACGCCGCCACCGTTCGCGCCGGGGAACTGGTCGCCGCCGGGGCGATCGGACGACCGTTACAGACGGTCGGGCTGGGGCCGCACCGGCTGCGCCCCGATTCCCGCCCCGCCTGGTTCTTCGACCGGGCGCGCTACGGCGGGATCATCAACGACATCGCCGCGCACCAGATGGACCAGTTCCTCCACTTCACCGGCTCGAAGAGTGCCGAGGTCGTGACGGCACAGGTAGGGAATCTGGCCCATCCGGGTTGGCCGGACTTCGAGGATTTCGGCGATGCCATGCTGCGTGGCGATGGTGGCACCGGCTACGTGCGCGTGGACTGGTTCACGCCGGATGGGCTCGATACGTGGGGTGATACGCGCCTGACGGTGCTGGGGACCGAGGGGTTCATCGAGGTGCGGAAGAACTGCGACATCGCCGGGCGTCCCGGCCCGAACCACCTCTTCCTCATCGATGGGCAGGGGACACGCCGCATCGATTGCACGACGGTCGAACTGCCATTCGGTAAGCGCTTTGTCGCGGACATCCTGGCGCGTACCGAGACGGCGATGGGGCAGGCGCACTCGTTCCTTGCGTCCGAATTGGCGCTGCGCGCGCAGGCGGGTGCACGGACGCTGACCGAGTTGGCCCAGAAGGAGGCATAGGGTGGCGGAACGCGTACGGGTCGCGGTGGTCGGGTGCGGGATCGGGGCGTCGCATGTGCGCGCTTACAAGGAACTCGCCGCGCACTTCGATCTGACCACCATCTGCGATCTCGACGTGCCGAAGGCGGAGGCGCTGGCGGCGGAGTACGGCATCCCGCAGGTCGTCAGCGACTTCGCCGCCCTCTGCGAGTCCCCCGACCTCGACGTGATCGACATCTGCACCCCGCCGCACCTGCACTTCCGCCAGATCAAGGAAGCGTTGGCCGGTGGGAAGTACGCGATCTGCGAGAAGCCGCTCGTCGGCTCCCTGCGTGAGGTCGATGAGTTAGCGGAGGCCGAGCGCTCGTCCGGGCGGCGGATCATGCCGATCTTCCAGTATCGCTTCGGGCACGGGATGCAGCGCTTAAAACTCCTTCAGGAGCAGGGGCTGACCGGGACGCCATACCAGGCGACGGTCGAGACGGCCTGGCGACGGCGTGCGGCGTATTACGATGTGCCCTGGCGCGGCAAGTGGGCGACCGAACTCGGCGGCGCGCTCCTCGGCCACGCGATCCACGCGCACGATCTCCTCTGCTACGTCCTCGGCCCGATCCGCAGCGTCTTCGCGCGGGTCGCCACGCGCGTCAACCAGATCGAGGTGGAGGACTGCGCGGCGGTCGCGCTGGAGATGACGAGCGGCGCGCTCGCCTCGCTGAGCGTCACCCTCGGCTCCCCGGCGGAGCTCAGCCGCCACCGCTTCACCTTCCAGGGTTTCTCGGCGGAGAGCAACACCCGCCCCTACACCAGCAGCGGCGACCCCTGGACCTTCACCGGTGACTCGCCGGAACTGGCAGCGCAGATCGCGGAGGCGCTGGCCGGATTCGCGCCCCTCCCGGAGGGGTACGCCGGGCAGTTCTATCGCTTCGCGCGCGCACTGGACGAGGGGAACGAGTTGCCGGTCACCCTGGCCGATGCCCGCGCCTCGATCGAACTGATCACCGCGCTCTACCACTCGGCGGAGACCGGCCAACCCGTCACCCTGCCGATCGGCCCGGATCACCCGAAGTATGCGAGTTGGCTACCGGCGTAGTGGGCGAAGTGGGCCAGTGGGCGGAGTGGGCGAGTAAGTCGGCGCATTGCCGATCACTCTCGATACGCCAACAGTCGTTCCTCTACTTGCCCACTGGCCCACTCCGCCCACTCGCCCACTCAACCGGAGGTTGTTATGCCCGCGCGCCACGTCCGCATCGGCATCATCGGGGCGGGATTCGCCGCGCGCCTGCACCTGGAGAACTATGCGCTGGTGCATGGGGTGACGGTGGAGATCGCCGGAATCTACTCGCCGACCCCGGCGCGCAGTCGGCAGCTGGCCGACGAGTTTGGCGTGGCGACGGTTTTTCCGCCCGGCGATGATCTCCTCGGCGACCCGACGATCGACCTCGTCGATCTCTGCGTGCCGAACAGCCAGCACACGCCGCTGATCGTCCGTTGCGCCGAGGCGGGCAAGCACGTCGCCTGCGAGAAGCCGCTGACCGGCTTCTTCGGCGATGGTGAGCCGGGCGTCGGCGACCGCTACGATCGCGCCACGATGCTAACCGACGCCCTGGCGAGCGCCGACACCGCGCTCAATGCGCTGGCGCGCGCGGGACGCCGCCTCCACTACGCCGAGAACTGGATCTACAGCCCGAATATCCGCAAGGCCGCGCGGCTGATCGAGCGGAGCGGCGGCGCGATCCTGCGCCTCGTCGGGGAGGAGTCGCACAGCGGCACCCACTCGCCGTATGCGCGACAGTGGCGTTTCAGCGGCGGCGGCAGTCTTTTCAATAAGGGGTGTCATCCGCTTGGCGCGGCGCTGCACCTCAAATACGCGGAGGGGCTGCGCCTGCACGGTCGCCCGATCCGCCCGGCGCGCGTCGCGGCCAGCGTCGCCTCGCTGACCAGGCTCCCCGCCTTCACCAGCGAAGACGAGCATTTCATCCGTACCGGCTGGCATGATTGCGAGGATTGGGGCGCGCTGCTGCTGACCTTCGATGACGGCACGGTGGCGCAGATCACCGCGTCCGACATCGTCCTCGGCGGCATCCAGAACTCCTTCTCGGTCTACGGCACACGCGCGGTCGTCCATGCCAGCAACGTGCCGAACACCGCCGTCGTCGCCTACGCCCCGCGCGACGGGATGTTCGGCGGCGAGTACGTCCGCGAGAAGGTCGAGACGACTGCCGGGTGGCAGTTCACCAGCGGCGACGAAGGTTGGATGAACGGTTTCCCCGCCGAGATGCAGGATTTCTGCACGGCGGTCGCGGAGGACCGCGAGCCGATCAGCGGCGCGCTCCTCGCACGCGATGTCGTCGCGGTCTCCTATGCGGCCTACCTCGCCGCAGCGGAAGGCCGCACGGTCGAGTTAGCACCGTATCTGCGCTGAGCCAGGGCCGAGATTCGCTTCGTGACTTGGCGTTTTATGAAGGGGTTGCGGTGGATCTGAGTGAGTACATCGCGGCACGCAAGGCGCAATCCACTCCGCGCTTGTACGTAATGGTCATGCGATTCGCCAGCGAAAAGCCCATACCTCGTATGCTTTTTATCGAGCCGTATGGAAGCCATGTAACGATGGAACCAGGTGGTGAGTATGATGTCGTCCTTGGTATAGCAGAGTCCGAATACGAAGGAATAGACTATGGCGACCATCGCGACCAGTGGCCGATGGTGCAAATCATCGATGAGGGTGTCGCCATCTATATTCCGCAGCGCACAATCGAGATAGCAGTTTTTCGTGCTGGGCAAGTTGTCTGGCCGCGTGATGTGGTTGAAACATAAGCGACATTCGCCACCACCTGACAGAACGTTTGTTTTTATTCTAACCCTTTCCTATACTTTAGAGATGCCATATCTGCTCTTGCCCCCGCCACAACCGAGTATCTGTGTCGGCATCGACCTCGCCGGATTGCCGCACCGTGAGACCGGCGTCGCCGTGCTGCGCGATGGTCACCTCGAACGCCTCGTCACGGCGGGGGACGACGAAGAGATCATGGCGCTGGCCGCGCTGGCGGGGCCGAGCGGCACCGTGGCGATCAATGCGCCGCTAAGTCTGCCGCGCGGGCGCTGCTGCCTCAACGACGATTGCCCCTGCCGCCACGATCCGGGGACGCGCAGCCGCGAGATCGAGCGCGAGTTGTTGCGGCTGCGCGTGCCGGTACTGGCGACCGCACTGATCAAGGTGTTGGCGCGGCGGGGCATTCACCTCGCTGCGGCGTTGCGCGCGGTCGGCTGCGCGCCGTTGGAGGTCTATCCCTACGCCACCCTGCGCCTGCTCGGCCTGCCCGCGCAGGGGAAACGCACGCAACTCGGGCGGCGGCGGATTCACCACGCCCTCCAGCCGCTCGTCCCCGGCCTCGATCACCCCGACGCCAGCGAGCACCAGCTTGACGCGATCGTCTGCGCGCTCACGGCGCAGCTCTGGCGTGCGGGGCGAACGCGCACGGTGGGTGTGGCGGACGAGGGGCTGATGGTCATCCCCCTACCGGAAGAAGCTACGGCGGAGAATGGCTTCGCGCTGGATGCCCCGCCACTCCGGCGCGTCGCCGAGCCGCTCACCCTCTACAACGCGGACGCCGACACTTCCTCCGAGCCTGCCTAGCCATCCTTCTACCGACTGCCGTCTCCCTCACGACTCGCGACCCCCGACTTCCTATGGCAACCCCCAGTCGCGGCGGATCTGCGCGTAGGCGCTCGCGGCGAGCAGGGTTGCACCCTCGCGGCTCAGGTGTAGGCCATCGCTTTGCCGCGCCGTGATGGCCTGCCCACCCGCCCCGATCACCGTCGTGGCGTAGTTCCAGTTCGCATCGCTGAAGAGGGTCCATGTGTCGACATAATGCACCCACGGACGGCTGACGATCTGTGCCTGTGCCGACTGATTAACGGCGTAGGCGGCGGCGTTCTGGCCGGGATCGCGCATCGGTGGCTGGGCGAGCCAGTAGAGTTGCGCCCCGCTCTGCCCGACGATGTCCATGATCTGGCCCTGTCGCCGCCCGTACTCGGTGAACCAGCCGGGCGTGCCGTTGGCGAAGTAACCCGCGCTCCCTGACACACCATTAAGATCGTTCGCTCCGAGGACGATCACCACCACATCGGGCTTGTTGGTCGCTATCGCCTGGGTGAGGCGCGCGGGCCAGTCGAAGAAGGCCGGGTTGGCGAGGCCGGACGAGATCTTGCCATCGGTACTCGTGGTAACGGGGCCGCTGCGCTGCCCGTAGGCGGTCAGGTCGGCCCCGATCCACTCCGCGAACGAGTCGCCCGCCATGTAGACGCGCAGCGGATTGTTGTTCGAGACGGCACGACCCGGCTGGGCTGGGCTTGCGCCACCGCTCGTCGCCGGTGGGTTGCTCGGCGCGGGCGCGGTACTCGTCGCCGGACCCCCGCTTGTCGCGGGCGGGGGTCCGGTCGCGGCACTGGTCGGCACCGCGATCGTCGGCAGGACCGGAATTGGGGGGCCGGGCACGGTCGGCGTCGGCCCCACCGTGGGCGTCGGCCCCACCGTCGAAGTCGGGAGGGGCCTCAGCGTCGGCCCCGCCGTAGGGGTCGGCACGGTCGTGGGCGTTGGCATGACCGTGGGCGTCGGCATGGCCGTAGGGGTCGTGTCGAGCGCTGTCGGGCTCACTGTCGCCGGAGTCGCCGTGCCGCGCGTGGCGGTGGCCGATGCAGCGCGAACCGATGTGGCACTCGCCGCGCGGGTCACGGTCGCTGCGGCGTTGACGGTGCGGATGGCCGTGCCAGCGGCGGGGGGCGTCGCGTTGCGGGTGGCGGTCGCGGCAGCCGCACTGGTGGCCGCCGTTGTCGGCGTCGCCACCACGCCGCCACCACTCGGTGAGGACGCGACGAATGGGGCGGCACCTTCGCCGCTACATGCGGCGAGCAGCAGCAGGAGGAGGATCGGCAGCGCGCGCGCCGACCCACGCCACGATGATCGAGCAAGGCTGTTCATATATCCCGAATACTCCGACTTCGCTACGCTCGCGGATGAGGCGAGCATGCCATGTGCCGACACGCCCACACGATCACGCCCACACGATATGGAGGGTACCATACACTGCCGATGTTCAACCCTCTATCGGGCGCGCACGCGGCGGAAATCGCGACAAAAGGGCTATGCGTGCGCCGCGCCACGCCAGGTCGCCGCCGATTGGCGCGATGGTGCTCCGACCGCAGATAATAGGGCTAACGTCCGAGGGTCGCGATCGGTCGCACGCCCGGCAGGAAAGGTTGGTCACGATGGCGTTGCAGGTTCCGCGCTTCACCTATCAGGATCTCGCGCAGCTGCCGGATGACGGCAAGCGCTACGAGCTCGCGGATGGAGAACTGGTCGTGAGCCCCGCACCGACGTATGACCATCAGCGCATTGTCTGGCAATTCAGCCGCCTGTTGATGCGCGCCGAAGATGCCGGATTCGGTCAGGGCGTTGTGTCGCCGATCGATGTCGTCTTCGGGCGCTACGCGACGACGCAGCCCGATCTCCTCTTCATCGGGCGCGAGCGGCTGCACATCATCGCCAATGGTCGCGTCCAAGGTGCGCCGGACCTGATCATCGAGATCCTCTCGCCGGGGACGCGCGAGCACGATCTCGGCTGGAAGAAAACGCTCTATGCGCGCGAGGGTGTGCGCTACTACTGGGTCGTCGATCCGATCGCGCAGAGCGTCATGGCCTTCGCCCTCGGTGGGGGCGGATACGCCCCGGTCGCGCCCCTCAGCGGGGACGCGACCCTCGCCTGCCCACTCTTCCCCGAGATCAGCAGCACGGTGGCGCGATTCTTCCCCGACAACATGGGTGATTAGACTAGGCGGCGTCGCAGCACGGCGACGGCGAGCACCCCGAGCACTGCCACCGCCAGCAGGATTGGGTAGGCGGGAGGTATCCAGGCCTTCTGCGGCGATTACGGTGCCCAGCCGGGCGATGGGCAGCCGTCGATCTCGCATGAGCGCGCGGGAGCAAATCGTGACGGCGGGCGCGGCCTTCCTGACCGTGCTCGCCGCGCTGTAATCGTCTCGGTTGTCGACGTAGGTGGCGAGGACTCCGCGCAACGCCGACGGAGCCCCCGCCGCACGGGACTACGCGAAGAAGTCCTTGTCTTCCTCGCGCAGGTGCTCCTGCGCCTTCTCGACGATGAAGTCCACGCCCATGCCGGGGCGATCCCAGACCGCGATATGGCCGTCCACGACGAGCGGGTCGGGCAGCCCTTCCACGATGTCGTACCACCAGGCGGGGGCGTCCGCCGGGTAGCCGAAGCCGGCGGGGTTGCCGAGCGGGTACTCGAACGCGATGTAGTTGCTCGGCAGGGTGGCCGATACTTGCACCAGCGCCGCCAGCCCCAACAGCCCGTCGCCGACCCCGTGCGGGGCCATCAGGATGCCGTGCAGGTCGGCGTACTCCGCGACCCACTTCAGCTCGGCGATGCCGCCCACGTCGGCGGGGTCCGGCCCGACGATGTTGACCGCGTGGCGCTCGATCAGCTCCTTGAAGTTCTGGCGCAGGTAGATCTGCTCGCCAGTGTGGATCGGCGTGGAGGTGGCGTGGGTGAGATCGCGGTAGACGTCGGCGTTGACGAACGGCGTGTAGTCGCCGGTGAGTAGGTCCTCGAGCCACATCACGTTCAGCGGCTCCAGCGCCCTGGCGAGGCGCAGGGCGTCGGTCGGCATCCAGCCAGGGCCGCAGTCGAGCGCCAGCCCGACCTCATCGCCCATCACCGATTTCATCGCCTCGACGCAGGCGATCACGTGCTTCAGTCCCTTCTCGGTCAGTAGGCCCCGATCGAGCGCGCCGTGGAAGGGATTGCTCTGCTGCGGCTCGCCGTAGTAGAAGTTCGGAATCTCGCGCTTCATCGGGCTGTGGAAGCCGACCCCTTGCTTGATGATCGTGAAGCCTTCCTGCGCGGACATCATCTGCCGCATGTTCTCGGCGTAGTCCTCCGGTTGGAAACTTGTCATCCGGGGACGGACACCGCCGTTGTAGACGCGCACCGTGTCGCGCACCTTGCCGCCGAGGAGCTTGTAAACCGGCAACCCTGCCGCCTTGCCGGCGAGATCCCAGAGCGCCATCTCGATCGCGCTGACGGCGCTGCCGTAGGGCTTGAACGCGCCGCGCTGGCGGATGCGGAGCATGACGCGCTCCACATCGGTCGGGTCCTGGCCGAGCAGCGCCGGCTTGAAATCGAGGATGTAGGGCTTCAGGTAGGTCTTGCTCGCCTCGACCTCGCCGTACCCGCTGATCCCCTCGTCCGTCACGATCCGCACGACCGGATTGCGCCCGATCACCGCGCATTTCAGGTCCGTGATTTTCACTGCTGTTCCTCCCGACCGCGCATCCTCGCGCATCCTCATAGGCCGCATTCCTGCGGCGGCACCACCGCGCACCGCGCCCGCAGGGTAGGCGACGGGCGTGGGGAAGTCAAGCACGATGCAGGCCAGGGAGCGGATGGTCTAGGTTCTGTTGACGAGAGTATCTGAGCCAGATCGTGGCGCTCGCGAAGTGGATGAAGGCCAGGAAGCGCGTAGCGTACTTATCGAACCGCGAGAACACGCGCCGGAAGTATTTGAGCTTGCCGATGAAGCACTCGACCAGGTGCCGCTCCTTGTAGGCGGCGTAGTCGCAATCGCGCGGGGCCACCCGGCTCTTCTTGGGCGGGATGGTCGCCACCGCGCTCAGCTGCTCCGTGAGGTACGCCAGCGTCTGGTCCGCGTCGTAGCCGCGGTCCGCCACCACCTCCCCCGTCCGGGTCCCGGCCAGCAGCGGGATGGCCTGGGGGTTGTCGCCCGCCGCGCCGCCGGTAAGGCGGGATTCCAGCGGGTTGCCCAGCGCATCGACCATCACGTGAATCTTCGTGCTGAAGCCGCCGCGCGAACGCCCTAGCCCTTGTGCCGCCCGATCCCCTTTCGGCGGGGCGCGCCGGCGGCGCCGGCGTGCGCCCGCACCACCGTGGCGTCGATCATCACGCTCCGCAGGTCCGGCTCGTCCGCGACCGCCGCGAGCAGCCGCGCCCACACGCCCAGATCGGCCCAGCGGGCGAAGCGCTTGTACACGCTGTTCCACGCGCCGTAGCGCTCGGGCAACAACCGCCACTGCGCCCCGCTGCGGCCCATCCGGTAGACCGCCTCCGGGAACATCCGCTCGCGCTCGCGCGCCTTCATGTGAATCTTCCGCTCCGCTTGCAGCAGCGCGTACACGCGCTCGAATTGTCCCTCGCTCAAGAACGACCCCGCCACCACCACCTTCCGACCAGCACCCGCCACACCAGCAAGGTAGTTTAGCCGTTCTCGTCAATAGAACCTGGCATAGTAATTCTTTCCCAATCATCCGTTGCTAAAGTACTGTCTACCAAATGGTGCCTTATAGTTGTGGTGAGGGTACCGCTTTGTTTCGACTGAGAGCACACCGATGAGGCATGATGCGCCAATCATCTGATGAGGAAGTTGCTATCTCAACCGATACTTCCGAAGCCGCGCCCATGAAGCGTCGCCGCGTCTGGTTACGTTGGGCGATCGGTGTGTCCGTTTCCGGGTTGCTGCTCTGTCTGGCCCTCGGTAGGCTACGCTCGTCGTTCACACTCTTTCGGAATGGAGGCGATGGTATGGTGCCGACCGTAGCCGATCGTCAGATGCTGCTCGTCAATCGGCTCAGCTACACACATGGCGGCGTACCGCAACGTGGCGATCTGGTCGTCTTCGAGGCCCCGTTGCGTACCCGTGCGATCTACGTCAAACGGATTATCGCCCTGCCCGGAGATACAATCGCTATCCGACAAGGGATTGTTTCCATCAACGGGCAACCGATCGATGAGCCCTATATCAACGCCAGAACGACCTATCAATATCCGCTCGCTGGTCAGGATCCGATGACGATCCCCGCTGGTCAGGTTTTCGTACTCGGCGACAATCGTAACAACAGTGCCGATTCGCACATCTACGGGCCGGTCGCTATCGCCGCGATCATCGGCAAGGCCAGCGTATTGCGGTGACTCGCCCCCTGCCCAGAGCATAAGAATAGACGTGCAGACCTCATTGCCTACTGCCGCTCGATGGTACTGTCGTGGGCAGGGGGCGGCTCCCTGAGGCATACCGTTCGGATGAAGGGTCACGAAAGCTTGATCGCGATCGTCGGTGAGTGGCTTCTCGCGGAGGTTAAGGCGATCTGACCCGATTGGAAGGGCATCTGTATACGACTTGGAATTACGAGCGTTCGCCCGAACCGTAGACACCACCACGTAGCCATCCGTGCCTTACCGCGTTTTAAGTGCATGTCGCTATTGCCGCTCGTTGTGATCATCGCAATTCAACCATACCTTGGCGCGCGCTTCGGCGAGTCGCTACGACGCTTCGCGCACGCGAGCGTAACCGTCGTCCGCGAACACCTGGGCCTCTTCCTGGCGCTCGCGATTTTCGGGGCGGCCTGCTGGTTCTTTGCGGGGTGGAGGCTGCGTGGTTGGCGACTGCTGCTGTGGGATCTGATCCTGCCGCTGCTGACGGTCGCGCTCGTCTGCGTGGCCGGGCCGGGCCGTCTCTTTCCCAAAGAACCCTACGAGGGGCCGCGCCTGATCACCTTCTCCCCCGCGCACTCCCTCACCCTGCTCGATCTCCCCGGCTTCGCCTGTGCGGTGCTCGCCGCGCTGTTGGCCTGCGGACTTCTTCTGACGCGCTGGCGCGAGCGCGGGCGATCACGGCGGCGTAGTCGCCGGATCGCCTGAGGGCGACTACGGCACGCCCTACAACCTCGGCCTCGAACCGTGCTTCGGCGCGCAGGGATCCCTCGCTGACGCCGTGGCACGCGATCGGCGCTACGCCATCCTGCACCCCGGTGAGACACGGCGGTGGTGGCTCGATGCGACGTTAGCGGTGGGCGGAGTGGGCGAGTGGGCCAGTGGGCGAGTAAGACGAGGATCGGGTAGGCAACGCCTTTGCCCGGTCTCTCTTTATCTACTGGCCCTCTGGCCCTCTGGCCCACTCCGCCCACTCGAAGGAGAAGCGTGAATACCGACCTGAACGGCAAAGTGGCGCTGGTGACCGGGGGCGGTTCCGGCATCGGTGAGGCGACCTGCTACACCCTCGCGCGGGCGGGGGCGGCGGTCGGCATGGTCAGCGTGGCCGCGCCGTCGATGCTACACCCTCGCGCGGGCGGGGGCGGCAGTCGCGGTGCTCGATCTGCGGCCCGAACCGGCGCGGGCGGTCGCGGCGCGGGTCGTGGCGGAGGGCGGTCGCGCGATCCCGGTCGTGGCGAACGTCGCCGACGAGGAGACGATGCGCGCGGCGGTGGCCCGGACGGTCGCGGAGTTCGGGGGGCTGCACATCGTCTTCGCCAACGCCGGGATCAACGGGATGCACGCGCCGATCGAGGAGCTGACGATCGAGGAGTGGCGCGCGACGATCGATGTCAACCTGACCGGCACCTTCCTGACCGTGAAGCACAGCATCCCGCATCTGCGCGCGGCGGGGGGCGGCGCGATCGTCGTTACCGCGTCGGTTAACGGCACCGAGCTTTTCTCCGCCCCCGGCTACGCGGCCTACTCGGCCTCGAAGGGCGGGCAGGCGGCCTTTGCGAAGATGGCGGCGACCGAGCTGGCGCGCTGGAACATCCGCG
>JAABUT010001418.1_pt1 | contig 27265 bp, 18 predicted proteins | sample 5559281 | NCBI WGS metagenome assembly JAABUT01 (sample SAMN10711880, study PRJNA513359) | rock metagenome | isolation source: Antarctica rocks | place: Antarctica: Victoria Land, Ricker Hills nord | collected 2016-01-04
TCTCCAGGCCGGTGAGCGGCCGTTCGAAGTCGAAGTGGTGTTCCACCAGCATCCGCTCGAAGACGTCGAGGCACTGCCGAACCTTCGCCCGGTACCGCTGGCGCTGCTCGCGGGTGAAACTCCCGCCGGCGATGTCGTCGCCCATCGGACTCCCATCAAGAGGTTCGGCACTGCTTTGGGTCGGCACTGTTCTTGGTCGGCACAGTTCTTGGTCGGCACAGTTCTTGGTCGGCACAGTTCTTGGTCGGCACAGTTCTTGGTCGGCACAGTTCTTGGTCGGCACTGGTCTTGGTCGGTGCTGTTCTTGGTCGGTGTTGTTCTTGCACCGTGAGTCTGGCCCGGCAGCCGCCATCCGGCCAATAGGCCCGTTGGGCCGGCAACATCTCGGCGGCCAACGGGTCCAGCCACCCTTTACTGCGGAGACGCCTTCCCGGTGCGTTGTGAGGGGTTGGGGCAGTCGTGGGGCGAACAAGCTTCGTTCGGAAGTCTTGGACAGTAGTGCCGGCATCCGGATCATGTTCCTCACGGGTTCACCAGGCACCGATGCAAGTACCCAGCCGGCCGGCTGGGTACCATCGCTCGCCGTGACCACAGTTGCCGCAGGCGCCGACCGAACCGTGGCCGATCCCGGGGTCGGACGTGGACCGCAGTGGCTGGAGGACTTCCTTCGCCGGCGGCTGGCGGACATCATCGGGCTCCGTCGCGACCTGCACGCCCACCCGGAGTTGTCGCACCGGGAAACCCGCACCACCGCGATGATCGAGCAGTGGCTGACCGCCGCCGGCATCTCGCACCACGGCCTGCCCGGGAGTACTGGGGTCATCGCGGAGATCGATGGTCATGGCGGCAGCCGGCGAGCGCCGGTGGTCGGGCTGCGCGCGGACATCGACGCGCTGCCGTTGCGGGAGGGCAGCGGGCTGCCCTTCGCCTCGACGGTTCCGGGCGTCGCCCATGCGTGCGGACACGACGTGCACCTGGCGGTGCTGCTCGGGGCGGCGCTGGCCCTGCAGGAGTCGGCTGCGCTGACCGGTCCGGTCCGGCTGCTGTTCCAGCCGGCCGAGGAGGTGATGTCGGGGGGCGCCAAGGACGTGATCGCCGCCGGCGGCATCGACGGAGTCGACCTGTTGTTCGCCCTGCATTGTGATCCGCGAACCGAGGCCGGCAGGATCGGCCTCAAGGTCGGCCCGATCACCTCGACATCGGACCTGATCGAGTTGCGCCTGAGCGGGCAGGGTGGCCACACCTCCCGACCGCATCTGACCGCGGATCTGGTGAACGCGCTGGGCATGGTGATCACCGGACTGCCTCTGTTGATCACCCGCCGGCTCGACCCGCAAGCGGCCGCCGTCATGGTGTGGGGAGCCGTGCAGGCCGGTGATGCGCCCAATGCCATCCCGCAGGAGGGGGTGCTGCGCGGCACGCTGCGGCTCAAGCGCAGGGATGCCTGGGATGTTGCGGAGGCGCTCATCCGCGAACTGGTCGCGGGGCTGCTCGCGCCGACCGGGGTGACGTACGAGCTGACGGTGCAGCGAGGTGTTCCGCCGGTCGAGAACGATTCCTCCGCAACGGCTCTGCTACGCGCCGGGGCAGTCGCGGCGCTAGGACCCGACGCCGCGGTGGACGCCGAACAGTCCACCGGGGCGGAGGATTTCGCCGAGATGCTGGAGCTGGCGCCGGGCGCGCTGGCCAGACTCGGCGTCTGGGATGGCCAGAGCGAGCAGTGCGACCTGCACTCGGCCCGCTTCGTCGCCGACGAACGATCGATACCGGCCGGCATCAGGCTGCTGGTGCACACGGTGCTGGCCGCGCAGGCGGACGGGAGGCGCGTCGCGGACGCCTGAGCGAGGCAGCGAGCGTCGGTGCGGCCCGGCTGCAGGCCCGACAGACTTGGGCGATCGGCGGATGGGGCGGTGTCCGTCAGCCGCCCGGCGCCGTCAGCTGCCGATCGACCGGCAGGGTCTGGACCGCAGATCGCGGACGTACTCGGCTGGGGCGTCGGCTGCCTCGGCCGAGTCGGCGATCACGCCGAGGTAGCGGGCCGATGGCAGGCCGCCCTCGAAGGCGTCCAGCACGTACATCCAGGCGAGCGTGTCACCCTCCATAGTGTGTACGCGCAGCCGGATCTTCTGGTAGACGCCCAGATCCGCGCCCTCCCAGGAGTCCAGCGTCCGCTCGTCGGCGTCCGACATGTCGTACAGCACCACGAACACCGAGGACTCGGGGCCGGCACCCGGTCCGGAATTCGTGGCTCCCGGTTCGGCCCGATCGTCCTGAACGATGGTGGCCAGCGCACCCTCCCAACCGAGGTCCTCGCCGCCGAAGGTGAGTCTCCATCCGGGTAGCCATCCGGTACCGGCAAGCGGCGACGACGGACAACGCTGAAGCATCTGGCTGGGATCCATATTGGACCCGTACGCGGCATACAACGCCATGGGCAGCAACCCTAGCGGCTGCGCATGCCCACGCCAGTCCGGCGCCCAGCGGCGGCCCGGCCTCCCGCCCGGCGGCGGAACACCGGTTCGTCCGGCGGGTTGAACATCGGTTGGTCCGGGGTTGAACACTGGTTCGTCCGGCGGGTTGAACACCGGTTCGCCCGGCGGGTTGAACACCGGTTCGCCCGGCGGGAGGCCGGCCCGGGTCGCGAGGAAACCGGCCCGGGGGGTGCCGATACCGTTACCGTCATGACCCGCATCGTGATCATCGGCGGCGGCCCTGCCGGCTACGAAGCGGCACTGGTGGCCGCCCAGTACGGGGGCGAGGTAATGGTCATCGAGGACGCCGGAGCCGGCGGCAGCTGCGTCCTGTACGACTGTGTCCCCTCCAAGACGTTCATCGCTTCGGCCGGCGGGCGGACGGCAGTGCGGGAGGCCGGGAAGCTGGGCATCAACATTGCCTCCGCGGACACCTTGATCGATGTTGCAGCGGTGCACGGCCGGGTCACCGGTCTGGCCACCGCCCAATCCGCTGACATCAGGGCGAGGTTGATGGCCGAGGGCATCACCATCGTGGACGGCCGCGCCGCTCTGGACGACCCGGCTCCGGGCCTGGCCCAGCATCGGGTCAAGATCGTCAGCGACAACGGGTCCGGGCCGATCGAGTCTTTGGTGACGACCGACGTGGTGCTCATCGCCACCGGAGCCACCCCCCGCGTGGTGCCGGGCTGCGAGCCGGACGGTGAGCGGATCCTGAACTGGCGTCAGGTCTATGCGCTGACAGAGTTCCCCGAGCACCTGATCGTGGTCGGCTCCGGGGTAACCGGCGCCGAGTTCGCGTCCGCCTACACCGAGATGGGCGTCAAGGTGACGCTGGTGTCCAGCCGGGATCGGGTGTTGCCCGGCGAGGACCCGGACGCCGCAGCCGTCATCGAAGACGTCTTCGCCGAGCGCGGCACGGCATTGGTCAAGCAGTCGAGGGCGGAGTCCGTTCGCCGAGACGGTGACCAGGTCGTGGTCGCCGTCACCGGCGGCGGTGAAGTGCGCGGCTCGCACGTGCTCATGACGGTCGGGTCGGTGCCCAACACCACCGGCATCGGCCTGGAGAAGGTGGGAATCGAGACAGACGAGGGCGGGTTCGTCGGGGTGGACCGGGTGTCGCGGACCACTGTGCCCGGGATCTACGCCGCCGGAGACTGCACCGGGGTGCTGATGCTGGCTTCGGTCGCGGCGATGCAGGGCCGGATCGCGATGTGGCACGCGTTGGGCGAGGGCGTGCCGCCGCTCAAGTTGAACACGGTGGCCGCCAACGTCTTCACGCATCCGGAGATCGCTACCGTCGGTGCCAGTCAAGCCGACGTCGACGCCGGCATGACGAATTCGCACACCCTGATGCTGCCCCTGGCCACCAATCCGCGGGCCAAGATGTCTGGCCTGAAGCAGGGCTTCGTCAAGTTGATGGTGCTCAAGCCGACCGGCACCGTGATCGGCGGGGTGGTGGTCGCCCCGGAGGCCTCCGAGCTGATCCTGCCCATCGCTATCGCCGTGCAGAATGGTCTGACCGCAAAGGATCTCGCCTACAGCTTCTCCGTCTACCCGTCGCTGTCCGGTTCGATCACCGAACTCGGCCGCCGGCTGATGTTCTGGAACGACAAGCAGGACTACCCGCCCAAGAGTTAGCTGTCGCCTGCGCCCACGGCGCCCGGTCCGTGCCGCCGAAGTGCCCGAGTTGGGCGGTTGTCGGCTGCCGGCGGGGGGTTGGTGGCGCCGAAGTGCCCGAGTTGGGCGGTTGTTGGCTGCCGGGCCAGCACGGGCCCAGACGCAGCAGCGGCCCCCGAATCGGGATCGGGGGCGCTGCGGGATCGGGGGCGCTGCGGGAACAGCGGGCGGCAGGGCTAGCCGGATCGGCTACTGCGCGCCCGACTCGGCGGCTTCCTCAGCCACCGACTCCTCGATCTCCTTGGCGTCGCTGTCCACCCAGTCGAAGGTCTTGGTGACAGCCTTCTTCCACTGCTTGTACCGCTTCTCCCGCTCGGCCGGATCCAGCTGCGGCTCCCACCGCTTGTCCTCGGCCCAGTTGGTGCGGATGTCCTCCTCGGATTCCCAGTAGCCGACGGCAAGGCCGGCGGCGTAGGCGGCGCCGAGCGCCGTCGTCTCGGCCACCACCGGGCGGATGACCGGAACTCCGAGGATGTCGGCCTGGAACTGCATCAGGGTCTCGTTGACCACCATGCCGCCATCGACCTTCAGCGCCTTCAGATCGACTCCGGAATCGGCGTTCATCGCGTCCAGCACCTCACGAGTCTGGAACGCCGTCGCCTCCAGCACCGCCCGGGCCAGGTGCCCCTTGTTGACGTAACGCGTCAGGCCGACTATCGCGCCGCGGGCGTCCGAACGCCAATAGGGGGCGAACAAACCGGAGAACGCCGGCACGAAGTAGCAGCCGCCGTTGTCCTCGACACTCTTGGCCAGATCCTCGATCTGTGCGGCGTCACTGATCATTCCCAGGTTGTCGCGCACCCACTGCACCAGCGATCCGGTGACGGCGATCGAACCTTCCAGGGCATACACCGTCTCCTGGTCGCCGATCTTGTAACAGACCGTGGTGAGCAGCCCGTTCTCGCTCGGCACCTTCTCGGTGCCGGTGTTGATCAGCATGAAGTTGCCAGTGCCATAGGTGTTCTTGGCCTCGCCGACGGACAGGCAGGCCTGACCGAACGTCGCTGCCTGCTGGTCCCCGAGGATGCCGGCGACCGGCACACCGCCGAACACGCCCTTCGCCCTGACCTGGCCGTATACCTCGGAGGACGACCTGATCTCCGGAAGCATCGACAGCGGGATCGTCATATCGGCGGCAATCTCCGCGTCCCAGGACAGCGTGTCCAGGTCCATCAACATGGTCCGGGAGGCGTTGGTCGGCTCGGTGATGTGCAGTCCGCCCTCGATGCCGCCAGTGAGATTCCAGACCACCCAGGTATCCATATTGCCGAACGCCAGGTCGCCGGCCTCTGCCTTCTCCCGTGCCCCGTCGACGTTGTCCAGGATCCATTTGACCTTGGGCCCCGAGAAGTAGGTGGCCAGCGGCAGCCCGACCTTCGCCTTGTAACGCTCCTGGCCGCCGCCGAGCTCGCCCAGCGCATTCACGATCTTGTCGGTCCTGGTGTCCTGCCAGACGATCGCGTTGTAGATCGGCTCTCCGGTGGTCCGGTCCCAGACCAGGGCGGTCTCCCGCTGGTTGGTGATGCCGACCGCGGCGATCGAGTCGGCCTTCAGGTCGGCCTTGGCCAGGGCGGCGGCGCACACGGCGCGGGTGTTCTCCCAGATCTCCTTGGCGTCGTGCTCCACCCAGCCCGCCTGCGGGAAGATCTGCTGGTGTTCCTTCTGGTCGACCGCGACCACCCGACCTTCGTGGTTGAAGATCATGCATCGGGTGGAGGTCGTGCCCTGGTCGATGGCGGCGACGAACTTGTCGGACTGCTGGTCTGCCATGGGTTCTGCCCTTCCGGTCCTGAAAGGGACCGGTCGGGACCGGTCCGGTGACGGGTGGGTCATCGCGCGGCAGACATCAGCCCGGCGGCGATGACGGGAACTGCTTCAACGGTGACTACACCGTACGCAGCTGGGCCACCCTGGTGGATGGCCAAGCTCCATGGTGCGTCAAATGCCCTTGATCGATTTGATCAAGGTGTCCGCATCGGTGATCTTGAAGACCAACACGGCGATCGCCGCTCCTACCAGGGGGCCGACCACCGGGATCCAGGAATAGCCCCAGTCGGAGCTGCCCTTTCCCCTGATCGGCAGGACGAAGTGGGCGATACGCGGGCCGAGGTCTCGGGCCGGGTTGATCGCGTAGCCGGTCGGGCCGCCGAGGGAGGCACCGATTGCGAGGACCAACAGCGCAACCGCCAGTGGACCGACCTGGGTCGGGGTGCCGCCGAAGACCAGGATGACGAAGATCAGCACGAAGGTGCCGATCACTTCGGTGACCAGGTTCCACGGCACGCTGCGAATCGCGGGACCGGTCGAGAAGACGCCCAGCTTGTTCGCCGGGTCGGGCTCTTCGTCGAAGTGCTGTTTGTAGGCCAACCAGCACACAACGGCGCCGAGGAAGGCACCGGCCACTTCTGCGACCCAGTAGGCAACGGCGTGGCTGAAGTCGATGTTGCCCAACATCAGCTGGGAGAGGGTGACGGCCGGATTCAGATGGGCGCCGGTCGGGAATGCCACGTAGACGCCGGCATAGACACCGAGGGCCCAGCCGAAGTTCACCAGCAGGAACCCTCCACCGTTGCCCTTCGTCTTGGTCAAGGCCACGTTGGCGACGACGCCGCAGCCGAGCAGCAGCAGCATTGCCGTGCCGAGAATCTCGTAGGTGAAGATGTGACCGAAACTCGGTTGGTTCACCGGAGCCCCTTCGTTCGGAGTTCTGACCGGTCGGCATCATTGACGACCGTTGGGCCAGACGCTAGCCGAATCGTCCGACCGGGAACAGATGGCGCGCGGAACCGCCGCTGGGGCTGAGTAGGCTGGCAACGCAGTCGGTTCATGATCGGCATCGCAAGCGCTTCCGGCTCGGGAATTGCTCGGACTGAGGTAGCCGATCGATCATGTCGAGCCGCGCGGACCCGCGCGGCGAGAGGGAATCCGGTGAGAATCCGGAACTGCCCCGCAGCGGTAAGTGGGAACGACCGCCGTCACACGCACTGGGTCGGCGAGCAATCGACCTGGGAAGCGACGGCCAGTAGACAGCGTTGGATCTGGGACCGTGTTCCATTTGGGGCCGTGTTCCATCTGGGACCGTGTTCCGGATCGTCCAGCGCCCGCCCACGAGTCCGAAGACCTGCCGACGCACCGGGTACGTCGTGCCCGGTGGTCTGCGACCTCGAGGGAGGTGCGCCGACCAGCGGGGCCGGGCAGCTTGCCGGTGGCCCCGTGCGTCGGCCGCGCCATGGGTGGTGGACCGTCCCACCGATCGGAAGGCGTCACCCATGTCCCGTCCACCCGTCCACAAGGCGTTCTCGGCCACCGTCATCGGCTACCCACGGATCGGCCCGCGCCGCGAACTGAAGAAGGCTCTGGAGTCCTACTGGGCCGGCAGCACGACGCGGCAGGACCTCGAGCGCGCAGCAAGCCGGATCCGATCCGCATCCGCGGCTTCGCTGCACTCGGCCGGACTGGACTCGGTCCCGGTGAACACGTTCAGCTACTACGACCAGGTGCTGGACACCGCGGTGCTGCTGGGCGCGGTGCCGACCAGGTTCGCCGACATCGACGACGACCTGGACCGTTACTTCGCCATGGCCAGGGGCTTGACGGACCGGCCACCGCTGGAGATGACGAAGTGGTTCGACACCAACTACCACTACCTGGTTCCCGAGATCGCCCCCGACACCGTGTTCTCGCTGCACCCGGACAGGGTGCTGGACGATCTTCAGCAAGCGGTGGCGGCGGGCATTCCCGCTCGCCCGGTGATCCTCGGCCCCATCAGCTTCCTGGAGCTGGCCAAGCCGGCGGGTATTGCGGACAGCGCATCGAAGGGAGGTCGGCGGCACGATCTGCTTGCCCGGCTGGCCGAACTGCTGCCGCTGTACGGTGAGCTGCTCGTCCGGTTGGGACAGGCTGGGGCGCACTGGGTTCAGCTGGACGAACCGGCACTGACGGCGGACCTCGATGACGCGGTCAAGGAGGCCGCCCACGGCGCCTACCGGGCGCTGACCGCCCGGGCAGCACGACCCTCGATCCTGGTCGCCGGTTATTTCGGCGACTGCGCCGACCTGCTGCGGGCACTGTCCGACACCGACGTCGAAGGGGTGGCCATCGACCTGGTCGCCGGCGCCACACCGCCATCGGATGCGATACCCGACGACAAGCTGGTGGTCGCCGGGATCGTCGACGGCCGGAACGTCTGGCGGACCGATCCGGATGCTGCGCTCCGGCGCCTGCGGGCGCTGGCCGAGGTCACCAGCGCGGTGGCGGTGTCCACCTCCTGTTCGCTGCAGCATGTTCCGTACACGCTGACCGCCGAGCAGCACATCGACCCGCAGCTGCGCTCGTGGCTGGCGTTCGCCGACGAGAAGGTCGCCGAGGTGGTGGCCCTGTCCAGGACGCTGACCTCACCGGGTGGAACCGAGGATCCGGCGATCGGGCTCGCGCGGGCAGCGGCGGCGGATCGGCGTGGATCTGCCCGCACCCGGCAGCAGCAGGTGCGGGCCCGGGTCGCCGAGCTCGATGACGACGCCGTCCACAGAGGAGACGCGGCGCTGCGCGCCGAGCAGCAAGCCAGCCGACTCGGGTTGCCGCCGTTGCCGACCACCACGATCGGCTCCTTCCCGCAGACCGCCGAGATCCGCAGGGCCAGAGGGGATCTGCGGGCCGGACGGATCGACGACGCCGGCTACCTCGCGCTGATGCACGCCGAGGTGGCCTCGGTGATCGGCATGCAGGAGGATCTCGGGCTCGATGTGCTGGTGCACGGTGAACCCGAACGCAACGACATGGTGCAGTACTTTGCCGAGCAACTCGAGGGTTTCGCGGTCACCGACAACGGCTGGGTGCAGTCGTACGGGTCGCGGTGCGTTCGGCCGCCGATCCTGTTCGGCGATGTGTCGCGGCCGCGGCCGATGACCGTCGAGTGGGCGGCGTACGCCCAGGGGCTCACCGTTCGGCCGGTCAAGGGCATGCTCACCGGTCCGGTGACCATGCTGGCATGGTCGTTCGTCCGGGACGACCAGCCGCTGCCGGACACCGCCTACCAGGTGGCGCTCGCGGTTCGGGACGAGGCGGTGGACCTGCAGGCGGCCGGCATCGCGATCATCCAGGTGGACGAGCCGGCCCTGCGAGAATTGTTGCCGCTCAGCCGATCGGCGTGGCCGCAGTATCTGGACTGGGCGGTGCGGGCATTCCGGCTGGCGACCTCCGGAGTGAAGGATGCGACGTCCGTCCACACGCACCTGTGCTACTCCGAGTTCGGGGACGTGATCGACGCCATCGCGGCGTTGCAGGCGGACGTCACCAGCGTGGAGGCGGCCCGGTCCCGGATGGAGATCCTGGACGACCTGGAAGCCGCCGGCTACGCGCGCGGCGTCGGACCAGGTGTCTACGACATTCATTCGCCGCGGGTGCCGACCCAGCAGGAGATGACGGAGCTGCTCGAACGCGCGGTGGCCGCGGTGGGTCCGGATCGGCTGTGGGTCAACCCGGATTGTGGGCTCAAGACCCGATCGATCGCCGAGGTGACGGCCGCCCTGCGGAACATGGTGGCGGCCGCCCGCGACGTCCGGTCCCGGCTGGTGTCCGCCCGCTGACCGGACGGTGGAGAGGCTCATGTCGGCGACCCGGTGACGGTCGAAGCATTGCCGGGTCGCCGACATCTACCAGTTGAGGCTGGAACCGGTCTGGTACTCGATCACCCGGGTCTCGAAGAAGTTCTTCTCCTTCTTCAGGTCCATCATCTCGCTCATCCACGGGAACGGGTTCTCGGTATCCGGATACAGCGGGCGCAGTCCGAGCTGGGCGCACCGGCGGTTGGTGATGAAATGCATGTACCTCTCGCACTGGCCGGCGGTCAGCCCCAGCATGCCCGTCGGCATGGTGTCCCGGCCGTAGGCGATTTCCAGATCGCAGGCGGTGGAGAGCATTCCGCGCACTTCGTCGGTGAACTCGGCGGTCCACAGGTGCGGGTTCTCCCTTCTGATCTGGTTGATCACGTCGATGCCGAAATTGAGGTGGATCGACTCGTCGCGCAGGATGTACTGGTATTGCTCGGCTATGCCCACCATCTTGTTCCGGCGGCCGAGCGAGAGGATCTGCGCGAAGCCGGTGTAGAACCACATGCCTTCGAAGATCACGTAGAAGGCGATCAGGTCCCGGAGGAACGCCTGATCGGCCTCCGGGGTCCCGGTGCGGAACCCCGGGTCCTCCAGTGACCTGGTGTACTGCAGCGCCCAGGCATCCTTCGCGGTGATCGACGGCACCTCTCGGTACATGTTGAACAGTTCACCCTGGTCCAGGCCGAGCGAGGTGCAGATGTACTGGAAGGTGTGGGTGTGAACGGCCTCCTCGAATGCCTGCCGCAGCAGATACTGCCGGCACTCGGGGTTCGTCAACTGCCGGTAGACCGCCAGCACGATGTTGTTGGCCACCAACGACTCTGCGGTCGCGAAGAAGCCGAGATTGCGCTTCAGCATGGTGCGTTCGGCATCTGTCAAGCCGCCGGGCGCGCGCCAGAGGGCGATGTCCGACTGCATCGAGACCTCGGTCGGCATCCACTGGTTGTTGCAGCCGGCCAGGTATTTCTCCCACGCCCAGTCATACTTGAGCGGCAGCAACTGATTCACGTCGGCGCGGGCGTTGATCATCGATTTCTCGCCGACGGTCACCCGCCCGGCTGCGCCCACGGTGCGGTCGATGTCGCCGAGGCCGGTGGCGCCGGCCGGATCGGCCGATGATGGTGTCTGGGTCGGGGTGGTCACTGGCATGCCTCACATTCCGGATCGTCGATCGAGCAGGCCTTGCCCGGTGACGTGTCGATGTCGAAGGTGGCCGGTGCGGCCTGAGCGGGTGTTTGCTGCGCGGGATGGACGGCTGGGGCAAACTTGCTCGACGATGCCGGCTTGTCGATCTCGGGCAGCTGCGGCCGGGCCACATCGGACGCCGGTGCTGGCTGGATCGACTGCACGGCCACGGCATTCAGCCGCCCGTCGGTTCCCCGCAAGGTGGACTTCTCGACGTGGGTGGCCGAACTCGACCGCAGATAGTAGGTGGTCTTGCAGCCCGTCCGCCAGGCCAGCCGGTACAGCTGGTCCAGGTCCTTGCCGTTCGGTGCCGAGACGTACAGGTTCAGCGACTGCGCCTGGTCTATCCACTTCTGCCGCCGGGATGCGGCCTGCACCAACCACGATCCGTGGACCTCGAATGCGGTGGCGAAGAGCTCCTTCACGTCCTGCGGGATCCGATCGATCTCCCACAGCGAGCCGTCGAAGTATTTCAAGTCACCGACCATCACCTCGTCCCAGAGTCCGCGCTCCTTGAGTATCCGCACCAGATGCGCGTTGATGACGGTGAAGTCGCCGCTCATGTTCGACTTGACGAACAGGTTCCGGTAAGTGGGTTCGATGGACTGGGCGACTCCGACGATGTTCGAGATGGTGGCCGTCGGCGCGATGGCCATCACGTTGGAATTGCGCATCCCGACACTGCGAACGGCCTCCCTCAGCGCGTCCCAGTCCAGCCGGCTGGTCCGGTCCTGCTCCAGATCGCCGCCGCGAGCAGCAGCCAGCAGTTCGATCGAGTCGATCGGGAGCACGCCCCTGCTCCACAGCGAACCCTCGAACGAGGGGTATCGGCCGCGTTCGGCCGCCAGCGCACTCGATGCCGAGATCGCCCAGTACGACAGCGATTCCATCGACGAGTCGGCGAAATCGACCGCCTGTGCAGACGCGTAGGGGATGCCGAGCGTGTAGAGACTGTCGGCGAACCCCATCAATCCCAGGCCCACTGGGCGGTGACGCAGATTCGATCGGCGTGCGGCCGGGATGGTGTACATGTTGAGGTCGATGACGTTGTCCAGCATGCGGACCGCAGTGGTCACGGTGCGGCGCAACTTCTCTGCGTCCAGACCGTCGGCGGTGACGTGGGCGGCCAGATTGACCGATCCCAGGTTGCAGACTGCCGTCTCGGCATCGGATCCGGTGCCGCTGGTCCGGGTGTTCAAGGTGATCTCGGTACACAGGTTCGAGGAGTGCACCACCCCGGCGTGCTGTTGCGGTGACCGCAGATTGCAGGCGTCCTTGAAGGTGATCCACGGATGCCCGGTCTCGAACAGCGCGGTCAGCATCCTGCGCCACAACTCGACCGCACGCACCCTGCGGAACACCCGCAGTTCACCGCGGTCGGCGGCCAGTTCGTATTCGGCATACTTCGCGGCGAACGCGGCGCCGTAGAGCTCGTGCAGTTCCGGTACCTCGTCGGGGGAGAACAACGTCCATTCGGCGTCGGCCTCCACCCGGCGAAGGAACTCGTCCGGAACCCAGTTGGCGGTGTTCATGTCGTGGGTGCGGCGACGGTCGTCGCCGGTGCCGCGCCGCAGGTCGAGGAATTCCTCGATGTCGACGTGCCAGGTCTCCAGGTATGCGCAGACAGCGCCCTTGCGTTTGCCGCCCTGGTTCACCGCGACGGCGGTGTCGTTGGCGATCTTGAGGAACGGCACCACCCCGGAGGAATTGCCGTTGGTGCCCTTGATGTGTGCGCCGATGCCGCGGACCGGTGTCCAGTCGTTGCCGAGGCCACCGGAGAACTTCGCCAGCAGTGCGTTGTCGCGGATCGAGGAGAAGATGGCCGACAGATCGTCATCGACGGTGGTCAGGAAACACGAGGACAGCTGTGGTCTGCAGGTGCCGGCGTTGAACAGGGTGGGCGTGGAACACATGAAGTCGAAGGACGACAATAGCCGGTAGAACTCGATCGCTCTGGCCTCGCGATCCACTTCTCCGATCGCCAGGCCCATGGCGACCCGCATGAAGAACGCCTGCGGCAGCTCGTACCTGGTCGATCTGTGATGCAGGAAGTACCGGTCGTACAGGGTCTGCAGGCCCAGGAAGGAGAACTCGAGGTCTGCGGCCGGATTCATGGCGCCGCCGAGCTTGTGCAGATCGAACTCGGCGAGTACCGGGTCGAGCTGTCCGAGCTGGATGCCACGGTTGATGTAGTCCGCGAGGTAGCCGGGGTAGCGCTCGGCCATTTCGGCGGCCGTGGCTCGAACCGATGTGCCGGCCAGGAAACTGAGCGCCTCGGTGCGCAGGTTGTCGCCCAGCAGCCTGGCGGCGACCTTGGAATACTCCGGTTCGCGTTCCACCAGTGCGCGGGCTGCCATCACTGTCGCCAATTCCAATTCGCCGGTGGTGATGCCGTCGTAGGCGTTGGCCAGGGTACCGGCCAGCACGGCCGCCGGGTCGACGTCGGACAGTGAATCGCACGCCTCGGAGATGACGGTGACGAGCCGGGCAGTGTCCATGGGCAGCCGGCTGCCGTCCGGCTGGACGACGGACCGTGGTTGCTCCGCAACGGATCTGGTCGCCGGATGTCCGGCATCGGCGCTCTGCCTCGCCCTACGGTGCTCGTCGCGGTACAGGATGTACGCCCGGGCGACGGCGGGCTGATCCGCCCGCATCAGGGCAAGCTCGACCTGGTCCTGGACCACTTCCAGATCGATGGGCCGCCCCGACCCGGCGAAGCGGGAGTCCAGCGTGCTCACCACTGCGTCCGTCAAGTCCCGCACCTGGGTGCGCAACCGCGCCGAATGCTGAACCGACTCGCCTTCCGCGGCCAGGAACGCCTTGGTGATCGCAATGGCGATCCGGCTCTGATCGAAGGCGACGATCTCGCCGTCCCGGCGAAGGATCTTGAGCCCGGCCGGCGCCGCAGCGTCGGCCGGCAACGGCAAGTCCGGTGGCTCGTCGGAAAGGGTGAGTGGCGCTGTGGCGGTTGGCAATGTGTTGGTCATGCTCTCTCCTCGCGAGCCGGTGGACCGGCGAACCGCGGGGGAGGGCCGGCGACGCGCAAGGGAATTCGCGCGGTCGTCGGGCACCGTCCCTCGGGCGCGCCGCGGCGCATGCCGGTGGCATGCGCACCGAGGCAGGTCTTCGGACTCGTGGGCGTGAGGCGACCTGAGGTCGCGCCTGGACCTACCGGCAACCGCTTCCCGGGCGGGCCGATCGACGACGCCGATCAGCCTTCCCAGTGCTTTCCTGTCAGGCTGCCGGCCTGACAGGGGCTGCTGTCGTTCCCACTCACCGCTGCGGGGCAGCTCCGGTGTTGCACCGGATTCCCTGTTACCTCCGCTCGGCAAGCCGAGCGGAACCTTCGGTAGAAGGACCATACATGTAGCGGTCGGAAAAGTTATCGACCCCTAGATGTAGCGCTCGGCGTGTCGCGACCAGCCGGCGCCCGCCGCCGCGATCTAGGTACCGGATACCTGCGGCGGTCGCGCGGCGGTAGCGTAAAGGCCATTCCGAGGTGTGGAGGAGACAGCGAGATGGCCCGATCCTTTCAGCAATCCGGGTCAGCCGGCCCGCACACTGCGGGAGCCCGGCTCGGGCCGGAGGAGCGTGCTGCAAACTTCCGCCGGCTGAGCGCGGAGGAGTTCGATGTGGTGATCATCGGCGCAGGCGTTGTCGGTTCCGGTGCCGCGCTGGACGCCGTCACCCGTGGCCTGTCGGTGGCCCTGATCGAGGCCCGCGACATCGCCTCCGGCACCTCGTCCCGGTCGTCCAAGCTGTTCCACGGTGGTCTGCGTTATCTGGAGATGTTCGAGTTCGGCCTGGTGCACGAGGCGCTGCGGGAGCGCGAACTGATGCTCACCAAGATCTGCCCGCACCTGGCCAAGCCGGTGCCCTTCCTGTATCCGCTGTCCAAGCACGTGATCGAGCGGCCGTACGTCGGCTCAGGTCTGATCCTGTACGACGCGATGGCCGGCCGGAGTTCGGTACCGCGCCACAAGCACCTCACCAGGGCGGGGGCGCTGCGAATGGTGCCGGCGCTGGCCAAGGACGCCTTGGTGGGCGGGATCCGGTACTACGACGGCCAGGTCGACGACGCCCGCCACACCCTCGCGGTCGCCAGGACGGCAGCGGCCTACGGCGCGGTCGTCCGGACGTCGACCCAGGTCGTCGGGTTCCTCAAGGAGGCGGACAGGGTCGCAGGCGTCAAGGTGCGTGACGTCGAGACCGGTGAGGAAACCACCGTCAAGGCAAAGGTTGTCATCAACGCAACCGGAGTCTGGACCGACGAACTGCAACGGCTGTCCGCCGGCCGCGGACGGTTCAGGGTGCGGGCGTCCAAGGGTGTGCACCTGGTGGTCCCGCGGGACAAGATCCCTTCCGAGTCCGGCATCATCCTGAAGACCGAGAAATCGGTGCTGTTCGTCATCCCGTGGAAGTCGCACTGGATCGTCGGCACCACCGACACCGACTGGAATCTCGACCTGGCGCATCCGGCGGCCACCAAGGCCGACATCGACTACATCCTCGACCATGTCAACAAGGTGCTGGCCGTCCCGTTGACTCACGACGACATCGAGGGTGTGTACGCAGGCCTGCGTCCGCTGCTGGCCGGCGAGAGCGAGCAGTCCTCGAAGCTGTCAAGGGAGCACGCCGTCGCCAGGGTGGCGCCCGGCCTGATCGCGATCGCGGGCGGGAAGTACACGACCTACCGGGTGATGGGCGCCGATGCTGTCGAGGCGGCCGCGGAGGACCTGCCGGGCAGGGTGAATCCGTCCTGCACCGCGGACATCCCGTTGATCGGGGCGAGCGGGTACCAGGCCCTGGTGAATCAGGCGGATCGGCTGGGCGAGCAGCACGGAGTGCACCCGTACCGGATCCGCCACCTGCTGGATCGGTATGGTTCGCGGATCCACGAGTTGCTGGCTCTTGCCCCCCGCGATGATGGGGTCGACGGTGCGAAAGCCGAGTTGTTGCAACCGATCCCGGGTGCCGACGAATATCTTCAGGTCGAAGCCCTGTATGCGGTGACCCACGAGGGTGCCCTGCACCTGGAGGACGTGCTGGCCAGGCGAACTCGGATCTCCATCGAAACGACCCATCGTGGGATCCAGTCCGCCGAACGGGTGGCCGAGCTGATCGCGCCGGTGCTGGGCTGGTCCGAAGAGCAGAAGCGGCAGGAGGTCGATGGCTACATCGCCAGGGTGGAGGCCGAACGCAAATCCCAGACCGAACCCAGCGACGAATCGGCAGACCAGGTGCGACTGGAGGCACCGGAGATCCGCGATCTTCTGGTGTCGCCGGTGGCCTGAGCGCACCGCGGGAGCGACCGGATGACGGGGCGCCAGCGGCACGTGGGCAGGTGAGCGGCCGGCTGGGCAGCTCGGCCAGGGCCGCCATCTTCGCGGGGGCCGCTGTCATGTTGATCGGGGTGGCGCTGATCGCCGGCGGCATCGGACCGTGGACATCGCGCCCACTGACCAACCGGGCACCGGACACCCGGCCGATCACCACCCCGTCGATCGCCGCGCCGACGCGAACCCGAGCCAGCGCCGCCACAGACGTGGATGCCCCGCCGGCCCTCAAGTGGGGGCTGCAGCTGCTGCTGGTCGCCGTCATCGCGTTCATGCTGACCCTGCTGGTCAGGTGGTTGTACCGAAAGGTCACCGAGCTGACCTCGGCGCGTGATCAGCCGGTGGCCGCCGACCAGGGACTGCCGCCGATGGTCGGATTGACGCCGCCTCCTGGAATCCGTCACCGCGAATCCGGCCGCGACTTCGACCCGCGGGCGGCGGCCGATGCCATCATCTCTTGCTGGCTGTGGGTGGAAAGCGCCGCCGCCGCAACGGGTTCCGTGCGGCGGAAGGCGGACACGCCCACCGAGTTCCTGCATCAGTTCGTCAGCCGGCATGGGTCAGCGATGGACGCCTCAGGTGCGAGAACGCGGGCGGCGGCCGATGTGCTGCTGCCGCTGTACCAGCGGGCGCGCTTCGATCGGGTGGCGCTCACCGAAGATGCGGCTGTCCGCGCCAGGGCGGCGGCCGAGACGTTGTGCGTCGGCGTCCGGCGCGCTCGTTCGGTGCCGGCTGCCGAGACTGCCGAGCCGCTCCGATGACGTTTCAGCTGCCCAGACGCCCAGCGGACAGCCTGGGGCACCAGCCGGTCAGGGCGGCCAGGGTGGAACGCAGCATCACCCACGAGAATGCCTGGTACCGGTTGTTGGCGATGCCCGTCCTGGCCGCGCTGGCCTGCGGCATCGGGCCTTTCGCCACCGGTGCGCCGCTCTCGCGCAGCATCGGCATCGGACTCACCTTCGGCGTGACGACCTGGCTGGTGGTCAAGTCACTGACGCTGCGCACCCCGGCATGGCCCGAGCCGCCGGGACCTGACCAAGAGTGGGGACGCTCACCCCGTCGATGGGAGATGCCGGGCATGGAGGGAGCACTGGATCGTCCGCAGCACATGTCCCGGCGGCTACTTGCTCAGCAACGCGAGATCGCCGAGGGCCTACTGGCCAGGCGCGGACTGGACATCGGTTCTGCGCAGGCCCGAGACCTTCTCGGGGCCAGGGTGATGGGCCTGCTCACCGACTCGGAGGCCAAGCCGCCCAGTCGAGCGGAACTGACCGGCATTTCTCGTCTGCTGACCGACATCGGTGCACGCGCGGACGCCGGCGTCAGGGCACTGCCGATCCCGGCCGAGTTGACGCGACCGGGTCGGCCGCGCCGCCGAGCGCGGACAGGTTCGGCCGACGCAGAGGCCGGGGTCGAGGCCCGGCAGTACACCGACGCTCGGACCACCGGAGAAGGGGCAATCCGATGACACAGCCGCAGCCGCCGGCCCAGCCGCAGATCACGGTGCAGCATGTGGAACCGCAGCAGGCTGGATCGCAGCAGCCTGGTCCGCAGCACGCTGGATCGCAGCCTCCGACATCGCAAGCACGCGGCGCCGGCGCCATTGCCGCTTCGGCGGGCCGGATCGCACAGGCGGTGTCCGGAGCGATGGTCGGCAACTGGCCGGCGCTGCGGATGTCGCTGACCGCGATCCTCGCCGGTGGGCACGTGCTGATCGAGGACAATCCGGGACTCGGTAAGACGCTGATGGCGCGCAGTCTGGCCGGCGCCCTGGGCCTGGAGTTCCGGCGGCTGCAGTTCACCCCCGACCTGCTCCCTGCCGACATCACCGGCTCGTACCTGTACAACCCCGGTACGACCGAGTTCACCTTCCAACCCGGCCCGGTGTTCGCCGGTCTGCTGCTGGCCGACGAGCTGAACCGAACCCCGCCGAAGACCCAGTCGGCTCTGCTGGAGGCCATGCAGGAGGGCCAGGTGAGCGTCGAGGGCACCACCCACCGGCTGCCTCGCCCGTTCCACGTCATCGCCACCGCGAACCAGATCGAGTACGAGGGCACCTACGCGTTGCCGGAGGCACAACTGGATCGCTTCGCGGTGCGGATCCGGCTCGGATACCCGACCGCTGAGTCGGAGATGGAGATGTTGCGCCGTCGGGTCCATCGGGCATCCGGCGACCCGATCGTCGGGCCGGTCATCGAGGCCGAGGGGTTGCTTGCTCTTCAGCGTGGAGTGGAACAGATCGGCGTGGATACCGACGTCATCGGCTACTGCGTCGACCTGGCGCGCGCCAGCCGCGCCCACGACGCGGTGGAGGCCGGCGTCTCCCCGCGCGGCACCCAGACCCTGCTGCTGCTGGCCAGAGCTTGGGCGGTGCTGGCCGGCAGATCCTACGTGCTGCCGGAGGACGTGAAAGACGTTGCGGTGCCGGCACTCGGGCATCGGATGGTGCTCAAGCTGCAGGCCTACGCCGACGCCATGTCGGGGGAGGACGTGGTGCGCAGCCTGCTGGCCACGGTGCCGACGCCACCCAGCCGTCGGGCGGCGATGGTGGAGATGACCGATCCGCTGCAACATTCGCAGTCCGGGCAGGCGGACGACGTCCGGTTCGGACCGGCTGGGCGGCCGGCGCGGTGATCGGCGGCTGGACTGCCACCGACGCCTTCTACCGGGCGTTGGCCCTGGTGGTGTTCGCGCTCGGTCTCGGTGTGTCGACCGGCCGAGCAGATCTGGTGGTGCTGGGTGCGCCGATCGCGCTGTCATTGATGCTCGCGGCGCCGGCCCGGCCGTGGCGGGCCGACCGGATGCGGACGCCGACGGCGCGCGCCACGGTGGGTGAGCAGGTCGTCTCCGGATCGTCGGTCACCGTGCGCACCAGGATCGCCGGGCTGGTCGATGCCGAGCTGGTAACGGTGCTGCAACCTGCAACGACGGCTCGCCCGGCTGGATCGGCCCGCACCGTCGCCGGTGGCCGGGAACGCCAGGTCGAGGCATCAGTGGCCACCCGGAGCTGGGGCCCGACGATCATCGCCCGGCCCGATCTGATGGCCATCGGTCCGGACGGGCTGTTCCTGGCCGGACCGTTACCGGCACCGGAGGTGAAGGAGCTGGTTCTGCCGTCGGTGGCGAAGTTGTCGCCGTTGCAACTACCACCGATCAACGGGGGCTGGGCCGGTGCGCATCTGAGCCGCCGGCCCGGCCAGGGCAGCGACCTGGTCGACCTGCGGGAGTACGCGCCGGGTGATCGGATGCGTTCGGTGCACTGGCGGGCGTATGCCCGGCTCGGCAAGCTCTACACCCGCAGGACGCTCGCGGACGCGGATGCGGATCTGATGATCTGCCTCGACGTCCGACACAATATCGGCCCCCGGATCCCTGCCCCACCGTCGACGATGTTCCAGCGACTGTCGAGCGCCATCAAGGGCAATGTGCAGCTGTTGCGGGACGCCCGCTCGGCGCGAGCCGGCGGCCCAGGACATCAGGATCGGTTGGATGCCGTTGACCGGGCTCGGCATTCGAGTCTGGACCACACGGTCCACGCCGCCGCCGGTATCGCGTCCGCCCAGCTCGGTGCCGGTGATCGGGTCGGTGTGATGACGATCAGTACCGACCGTCGATCGTTGCGTCCCGGCACCGGAACCCGCCACCTGCAACGCATACGGTACTTCCTGGCCGTGTTGACGACCACCGGCCAGCGGATGGTTCCGGTCGTGTACTGGGGCCTGCGGCCCGGCGCCGTGGTGATCCTGTGCACCGCTCTGGTGGACGACAGTGCGGCGCAGGCAGCCCTGGACTGCGCGAGCCGTGGACACCAGGTGCTGGTCGTCGACACCCTGCCACAGCAGGGGATCCTGCGGTCGGCGACAGCCACGGACCTCGAGCATGTACGGCTGTTGACCGTGCAGCGGGAGCTACGGATCGACACCATCCGGCGATCCGGCGTGCCGGTGCTCAACTGGGACTGCGGGAATATCGAGTTCGAACTGGCCACCGCCCTGCGGATTGCCAGGTCCAGGCGATGACGGCGCCCGCCTCCCGTCCGCCCGCCGTGCGGGCGGTCGGTGGCTGGCTGCTTCGTCTGGTGCTGGCCGTCGCCGCCCTCGCAGTGGTGGTGATCAGCCTGGTCACCGGATCGGGCACCGGAGCACTGACCGCTGCCGGATTGATACTGCTGGCCCTCGGCATACTGGCCGTGTGGGCGCCCGGGTCACCGGCGACCACCTTCCTGCTGCTGGGAGCGCTGGCCGTGCATCTGATGCTCGGTACGGCAGCCTTCGACGTGGCTCTCGGATTGCTGGCGGCGCTGATCCTGTTGGTTCATCAGCTTTCCGGGATCTGCACGGCCGTCCCGCTGACCGGGCGGGTCGAGGCCGTCGCCCTGCGACCGGCTTTGGTCCGCTACCTGATGGCCACCGGCGTGGTCGAAGTGGGCATCGTCGTCGCTGCGATGGCCGGCTGACGCACGGTCGGTATCTACCGGGAGCGTCTGGGCGTCTGCTTCATCGAACGCCGGAGGTGCCGGCGCCCCGGAGGCCATCATGAGCGACACCACCCTCACCGCCACACCCGACGTGCTGTTCATCAATGTCGGCGCCGGCCAGTCCACCGCAACATCGACGATCGACTACAAGTCGATCTATTCGATCGTCATGTGGCAGCGACTGAATCTCGGGATCTGGTCCAAGGTCAACCTGTTCAAGGTGGTCGGAACCGCGGACGCCGACACTGCCGGCAGCTTCACCACCGATCCGCTGCGGCCCGGCGACCTTCTCGAGTTCCGGGCCTACATCGATGACTGGGCGGACCCGAACGCTGCCCCGAACGATCGGGCGCGGTTCGAACATGCGCAAGTCCAGGCGTTGGTGAGCAAACCCGAACGGCAGCCGTGGATCACCGACCAGACCACCGACGTCGGCGGCACTTTCTACGCCCGGCTGATCGCCACCCCCCCGATGATCACCACTGTGCACGCCGAGATCGGGCTTGCGCCGCCGGGCGCGGGCACCTTCGGCGAGCTGACCTTCTCGGGCGTCGTCGCCAGCGCGGACAGTGTGCTCAAGTCGGTGCATGCCATCGAGCTGACTCCGCTGCTGGCCGGCACCTTGTACTTCTGCACATTGCGGCTCAGTGATCAGCAGGGCAACTGGTTCTATCTCGAGGAAAGCGCGCTTACGCTGCAGCGGACGGTGACCGTGGACTTCGACTCGGTATTCATCAACAACGACGGGGACGGCGGCGGCGTCGGTGAGGCCGAGTTCTGGATCACCACCTTCGAAGGTGATAGTCAGGTCGACCAGATCCATTTCGGTGACGACGAGTACGAGATCCTCACCGGGTCGGCCGTTCCGCTGAACCGCCAGGTAGTGCTGGGGCCGACAGCGGTGTCGGCGGCGAACCACGACGTCGGCATCAATGCGGCCGGCATCGAGTACGACGGTTGGTTCGAGAGCGACGAGCATGCAGACACCTGGGGCCATCCGCCGAACCTGCGTCGTCAGCTGGACTTTCCGGCCGGTAGCGGAGTCGAGCAGCTGACCAATCATGCCTTCGGCGTGTCGGCGATACCCGGCTCGGTGGGCGATGACTTCACGTTCACGGTGCAGGGGCATTACTCGGTCGCCTACAGCTGATCGGAGCAGGTCGATCCGGGGCCGATCGTTGGTATCCCCGACGCCGGCCGGGACGGCTGTCTACGTTTCGGACTCGATGATCGCCAGGACGTCGCCGTTGCCGACCGACGCGCCCAGCTCCGCCAGCACCTCGGTGACGGTTCCGCTGACCCCGGCGGTGACCGGGTTCTCCATCTTCATCGCCTCGATCACCGCCACCAGGTCGCCCGCGGTCACCGCCGCACCGGGCTTGACAGCTACCTTGATGACGGTGCCCTGCATGGGCGCTGTGACGGTGCCCGAACCCGCCGCTGCGCCCCCGGCCTGCCCTGGAGCCGAACGAGATCGATTGCGGTGCACACTCTTTCGCACCGACGCGGGGGAGTTCGTGAGGTCGCCGGGCAGCGACACCTCCACCCGGCGGCCGTTCACCTCGGCGACCACCAGCCGGCGCGGCGGTGATGACCCGGCAGCGCCAGCGGCGCCGGTGGCTTCGAACGGCGGGATGGTGTTGTCGAACTCCGTCTCGATCCATCGCGTGTGCACCCCGAAGGTTCCGTCGGCGCCGGTGAAGGCCGGATCCTCCAGCACCGCCCGGTGGAACGGCAGTACGGTGGACATCCCTTCCACCCGCATCTCGGCCAGCGCCCGCCGAGCCCTGGCCAGCGCCTGGTTTCGATCGGCGCCGGTGACAATCACCTTGGCCAACAGCGAATCGAAGGCTCCGGGAACCTCGGAGCCCGATTCGACGCCGGCGTCCACCCGGACGCCCGGACCGGACGGGGCCAGAAACGTCGTCACCGTTCCGGGTGCCGGCAGGAAGCCGCGCCCGGCGTCCTCCCCGTTGATCCGGAACTCGATGGAATGCCCGCGGGGAGCCGGATCCTCCGTGACGGTGAGTTTCCCGCCGTCGGCGATCCTGAACTGCTCCAGCACCAGATCGATACCGGAGGTCTCTTCACTGACCGGATGTTCGACCTGCAGGCGGGTGTTCACCTCCAGGAAGGAGATCATCCCGTCGCGGGAGATGATGAACTCTACGGTCCCGGCGCCGTAGTAGCCGGCCTCGGTGCAGATGTCCTTCGCCGCCTGATGGATCTGCGTTCGCTGCTGATCGGTCAGGAACGGTGCCGGCGCCTCCTCGACCAGCTTTTGGTAGCGCCGCTGCAGCGAGCAGTCACGGGTGCCGACGACGATCACCGTGCCGTGCTGGTCGGCCAGCACCTGGGCCTCGACATGCCGCGGCCGGTCCAGGAAACGCTCGACGAAGCACTCGCCACGGCCGAATGCCGCCACTGCTTCCCGGACGGCCGACTCGTACAGCTCGGGGATCTCGTCCATGGTGCGAGCAACCTTCAGCCCACGTCCCGCGCCGCCGAAGACCGCCTTGATGACAATGGGCAGCCCGTATTCCCGGGCGAAGGCAACGACCTCGTCCGGACCTGTCATCGGCTCCGGGCTGCCGGGCGTCAGCGGAGCACCGGCACGCAGCGCGATGTGCCGGGCCGTCACCTTGTCGCCGAGATCCCGGATCGATTGCGGACTCGGCCCGATCCAGGTCAGGCCGGCATCGATCACTGCCTGCGCGAACTCGGCGTTCTCCGACAGGAAACCGTAGCCGGGGTGTACCGCGTCGGCACCCGCCCGGGCCGCGATGTCCAGCAGCTTGCCGATGTTCAGGTAGCTGTCCTGGGAAGTCGAGCCGTTCAACGCGAAAGCCTGATCGGCGGCGCGGACGTGCACCGCGTCCCGATCCGGATCGGCGTACACGGCAACGGATCCCAGGCCGGCGTCGCGACAGGCGCGGGCCACTCTGACAGCGATTTCGCCGCGATTGGCGATCAGCACGGTGTGCACGGCGAACCTCTTCCGATGACGGTGGCGATAGCGGACGTGCGGTTCATGTGCGGCGCCACAGATCGGTGACGGTAATGCCGACTTGCTTGAGCAGCTTCCGAGTGAGCGGCAAGGAGATCCCGATGACGGACGACGGATCGCCGTCCACCCCGTCGACGAACCAACCACCGTAGCCATCGATGGTCAGCGATCCGGCCACCCGCAGCGGCTCGCCGGTATCCAGGTAGGCAGCCAACTCGTCGGGATCCGGTGTGCCGAAACGGATAGCGGTCCGTTCGGTGCCCCGAGCCGTCCTGGTCACCACCCCGCCGGACGCGCGTAGCACGGCGTGCCCGGTGAGCAGCTCGGCGGTGCCGTCGGCCATCCTTGCCCACTGGGATCGGGCGGCGTCAGCATCAGCAGGCTTGCCGACCAGTTCGCCTGCGCACCACAGCATCGAGTCGCAGCCGATCACCACGGCGTGGTCGAAACGGGCAATCGCGGCCGGGACCACGGCGGAAGCCTTGGCATAGGCCAGTTCCGCGACCACGTCCGCCGGTTCGGCGCCGGCGTGCGCTGCCTGGACCGCCTCCTCGTCGACCCCTGACACGATGACGTGCGGGTCGATGCCGGCGGCTCTGAGCACCGACAGCCGCGCCGGGGATGCCGAGGCGAGCACCACCGCCGGTGCCTGCCGCCCGGCGGACAGGTCTTTCCGACGATCGGTGCCCGGTGCGTTCATTGCGGCAGACCTGATGCCCACCAACCGAACTCCCCCGGAGCTGCCGCAACGCCGAGCCGATGCATGGGCGAGCTCCACTGTGAAACCGGCTGCTGCCCGTTCCGGGTGTGAAACAGAGCCAGGACCGCCACCACGGCAACAGCGTCCTCTTCGTCCCGTAGCGCGGACGCGTCCGGGGCTCCGGATGGTTCGCTCGGGGTCGCTGCGCTCCTCGGCCCTGCTCTCGTCCCTCGCTGCGGGCCTGCGATGCTCGCTCCGCCCTCGCTCACAGCGGAATGTTCCCGTGCTTGCGGGGCGGCAGCGTCTCGCGCTTGTCGGCCAGCACCCGCAGGGACCTGGCGATCACACGCCGGGTCTGCGACGGTGCGATGACTTCGTCGACATAGCCGCGCTCGGCCGCGACGAACGGGTTGGCGAAGGTGTCCTCGTAGGCGGTCTGCAGTGCCGAACGCAGGGCAGTTACCTCATCCGATGCCTCGCCGCGCTCGGCGGCGGCGGCGGCGATCTCCTTGCGGTACAAGATGTTCACCGCACCTTGGGCGCCCATCACAGCGATCTGGGCGGTCGGCCAGGCCACGTTGACGTCGGCGCCCAGGTGCTTGGAACCCATCACGTCATAAGCCCCACCGAACGCCTTCCGGGTGATCACCGTGATCAGCGGCACCGTGGCCTCTGCATAGGCATAGATCAGCTTCGCGCCTCGCCGGATGATGCCGTTCCACTCCTGGTCGGTACCCGGCAGGAAACCCGGCACGTCCACGAAAGTCAGCACCGCGATGTTGAAGGCGTCACAGGTGCGGACGAACCTGGCGGCCTTCTCGCTCGCGTCGATGTCCAGCGCCCCCGACAGATGCATCGGCTGGTTGGCCACCACCCCGACCGTTCGGCCGTCCACCCTGCCGAATCCGACCAACACATTGGGCGCGAACAGCGCGTGCACCTGCAAGAAATCACCGTCGTCCAAAACCGCGGTCACCACCGACGTCATGTCGTATGCCTGCGATGCCGAATCCGGGATCAACGTGTCGAGGGCGAGGTCCTCCGGCGTCACCTCCTCGTCTGCGACGCGGTCCGCCATCGGCGCAAACGAGAGGTTGTTCGACGGCAGGTGGCTCAGCAGTTCCTTGACGTAGTCCAGCGCATCGACCTCGTCCGCGGCGAGATAATGCGCGTTCCCGGAGCGGGTGTTGTGCGTGCGGGCGCCGCCGAGCTCCTCGAGGCTGACGTCCTCGCCGGTCACCGACCGCACGACCTCGGGGCCGGTGATGAACATCTGCGAGGTCCCGTCGACCATCACCACGAAGTCGGTGAGGGCCGGAGAGTAGACATGTCCACCGGCAGCCGCCCCCATGATCACCGAAATCTGCGGGATCACCCCCGAGGCGTGCACGTTCCGCTTGAAGATCTCGGCGTAGAGCCCGAGGGAAACCACACCCTCCTGGATCCGGGCGCCGCCGCCCTCGTTGATGCCCACCACCGGCCGGCCGGCCTTCATCGCGAAGTCCAGCACCTTGACGATCTTTTCTCCGTACACCTCCCCGAGCGAGCCGCCGAACACCGTGACGTCCTGGGAGAACACACAGATGTCGCGTCCGTCGACGGTGCCGTACCCGGTCACCACCCCGTCTCCGTACGGGCGGTTCGCGTCCAGGCCGAAGTTGACGGACCGGTGGCGGGCGAACGCATCGAACTCGACGAACGAGCCGGGATCGAGCAGCATCTCGATCCGCTCGTGGGCGGTGTTCTTGCCCTTGGCATGCTGCCGCTCCACCGCCTTCGCCGAGCCGGCGTGAATTGCCTCGTCGAGCCGGTGTCCCAGGTCCGCCAGCTTGCCGGCGGTGGTGTGCGGGGCACCGCTCGAATCAGCCCGACCTCCCAGATGGGGCTGTCCGCCGGCGGCGCCCCCTGGTGCAGCGACGCCGGCGGTGGTCCGGGCAGGAAGTTCAGCCACCCCGACATACTGCACGGCGAGCGCCCGCAGCACCGAATCGCCCGGATCGGGTCCGGCTGGGGTGGTGTATCCGTCTACGTTCGGCGGAACTTCGCTGGGCCTGCGCACTGGCTCGAAGCGAGTAGGCAGACCACGGGCAAGGGGGATCAGTGGTAAGGCAGATCAGCGGTAGGGCAGATCAGCGGCAAGGCGGATCAGTGGTCAGGCGGATCAGTGGTCAGGCGGATTGGCGGCAAGTCGAGCGAGCGGCGAGGCGGGGTAGCGGCAAGGCGGATCAGCGGTAAGGCGGCGAGCGGTAAGACGGACGAGGGCAAGGGGTCGAGCGGTAGGCGGCGTGCGGTGATGCGGACGAGCGGCAAGGGGGAAGAGCGGTAGGCGGGCGTGCGGTGATGCGGACGAGCGGCAAGGGGTCGAGCGGTAGGCGGGCGTGCGGTAAGGCGGACGAGCGGCAAGGGCGGAACGCGGCCGAGCGCCGTCGTCCCTACCGAGGACCGTTACAGCCCGGGTCCTCGGCGCTCGGGCTCCACAGGCCCGCAGGGGCGGCGGGTTGCTCCAGCAGCCATGTGGCCAGCCGGTCGGCGAAATGGATCCTGGCCGGTCGAAGCGTCGGTGCACCATCAGCGATGTGCTGCGGATTGAGGTGCTGCCGTACGCGCGGCAATGAGGCGTGGTCTCTGCCGGTGCCCGCCTGTGGGGTCGGCGGTGTCGTCGCTTCTGCCGCTGATCGTTATCAACCTGTGACCGAATGTGTTGTCGTGCAGGGCTTCTGGGCCGGGCCACTGTCGGTGGTGGTTCGTAGCATTGTCGGTATGAGTGGGGCGGAGAATCCGATCGCGGTGGCGCAGGGCA
>JAABUT010001419.1_pt1 | contig 27249 bp, 25 predicted proteins | sample 5559281 | NCBI WGS metagenome assembly JAABUT01 (sample SAMN10711880, study PRJNA513359) | rock metagenome | isolation source: Antarctica rocks | place: Antarctica: Victoria Land, Ricker Hills nord | collected 2016-01-04
GACGGTGGACGGCTCGCCGGTGGCCTGGGCTGCGCATTCGGCGGTGAGCGGCGAGATGGCCCGGATCGGCCCGGTCTACACACCGGAAACGCAGCGCGGCAACGGATATGCGGCGGCGGTGACGGCCGCGGCCACCCGGTCCGCCCAGGCGGCCGGCGCTCGCCACGTAGTGCTGTTCACCGATGCCGCCAATCCGACCTCCAACGGGATCTACCGCCGGCTCGGATTCGTCGAACGCGGCAACTTCGCCGAGATCGCGATTTCCCGCGGCTTGGATCATGCTCTCCCCGGCGAGGTTCGGCGTCTCCCCGGCGAGGATCGACTTCGCCCCGGCGAGGATCGACTTCGCTGACGAGGGTGCAATTAGCTCATCCCGTCACTTCAGCCACAGTCGGTCGAAGTCGATCCTCGCCGGGCTCTGGGATGCTGGCCGTTTGGTGTGACAACGGGCGTTGGGTAGCTTCGGGGTGTCATGACAGATAACCTCCCCGGCACTGTTCGGGTCCGGGTCGCCCCGTCACCCACCGGCGATCCGCACGTCGGGACCGCCTACATGTCCTTGTTCAATCTGGGCTTCGCTCGCAGACACGGCGGACGATTCCTGCTGAGGATCGAGGACACCGATCGGTCCCGGTTCCGCGCGGACTCCGAGCAGCAGTTGTACGACACCCTGCACTGGCTTGGCCTCGGCTGGGACGAGGGCCCCGACATCGGGGGCCCGTGCCGGCCCTACCGCCAGTCCGAGCGCCTGGGAAACTACCGGCCGTACGTCGAGCAGCTGCTCGCTCAGGGGCATGCGTACTACTGCTGGTGCACCCCCGAACGGTTGCAGGAGATGCGCCAGACGCAGGAGAAAGCCAAGCGGCCCACCGGTTACGACCGGCTCTGCCACGGCAAGAGTCGGGAAGAGCGGGCGACGCTGCCCGGGTTCACCGAGACGCCGGTGGTGCGGATGCTGATCCCGGACGACGCGCCGCGCACCTTCATCGACGTCATCCGCGGTGAGGTGAAACTTCCGCATCCCGACGACCAGGTGATCCTGAAGGCCGATGGCTACCCGACCTACCACCTGGCGGTCGTGGTCGACGACCACGAGATGGGTATCACCCATGTGGTGCGCGGCGAGGAGTGGATCTCCTCCACCCCGAAACACCTGCTGCTGTACCGCTGGCTGGGGCTGGCCGAACCCGCGTTCGCGCACATGCCGTTGCTGCGCAACGACGACCATTCCAAGATCAGCAAACGCAAGAACCCGGCCGCGAGGCTGACTTGGTTCTCCGACCAGGGTTACCTGCCTGAGGCACTGCTGAACTTCCTTGCCCTGCTGGCCTATCCGCCGATCCAGGAAGCGGACGGTTCCGAGCGCGAGGTGTTCACCTTCGAGGAGTTCTCGGCAGGGTTCGACTGGTCGAAGGTCAGCCCAGGCGGTCCGATCTTCGACCTGAAGAAGCTCGACTGGCTGAACGGCGTCTACATCCGCTCGCTCGAACTCGCCGACTTCACCGAGCGTCTGGTGCCGTATCTGCTGGGGGACAACGCGTTCGGCCCCGGCATCGATGCGCAAGATCAGCTGACCGCCGGACAGCACAGCACCCTGCAGGCGATCGCGCCGCTGATCCAGACCCGCATCGGCCTGCTCAACGAGGCATCGGACTACGTGCGGCCGTTCTTCCAGAGCACCGAGGACCTGCTGATCGCAGACGATGCGCGAGCTCAGCTGAAGGAGGGTGCCGGCGACGTCCTGGCTGCGGCAAGCACAGCGCTGCGCACGGTCGACGACTGGACCAGGGACGACATCGAAGCCGCCATCCGCGGCTCGCTGATCGAGACGATGGGATTGAAGCCCAAGACGGCCTTCACCCCGATCCGGGTGGCGACCTCAGGTGCCCGGATCTCCCCACCGCTGTTCGAATCGCTCGAGATCTTGGGCCGGGACGAGACCCTGGACCGGCTGACCAGATTGATCGGAGAGCTGTAATAGACAGGTGCACACCGTCATCAACGAACTCCAGCATCAACGAACTCCAGCGGCCTGCCGGCACCTACCTGTACGGCCGCCGGATGTACGAGGTGTTGGGCTTCTGGGAGACCGCCCCGCCGTCGATCAGGCGCCGTTCGAGCGGGACTTCACCGAGATCTGGCGGTCGGCCGACAAGATCGTCTACCCCAGGACCCTGGATGCGGTCTCCAGTGCCCGGAAAGAGATTCCTTCCCGGCGATGTCCGGTTGCGGCTCGACCTGCTGGATGAACACCGGTTCGGCAATGGCGTCGTTCATCTTCACTACCGGCTCCGGGCCAGCGTTGAACCGGGCCCGTGCACGACGCTCTTCCGACCGGTCAACTGCCTTCGTTCGTCGACCGACCATGGGCGTTGTGCATCCGAATGGCGCTGAAGCCCAGCGTGCTGGCGACCACCGCATCGCAGTAGGGCCGAAGGTCCGCCTGGATCCGCAGCTCGATGCCGGCTTCCGCATGCAGCCGGAAGAGATCGTCGACCCGGTCCGGCGGTGCCAGCGGCCGCACCGGACGGGTGGCCACCAGCGCACTCACCGGCTCCCCGAGCGGAGCGAAGTCCTCAGCAGCGAAGCGGTAGGCATACAGCTCGACCGTGTGCATCGCCGACAGCCAGCCGTAGGCGATCGCGTGCACCCGGTCGGTTCCCGGGCCCAGCAGCCGCAGACGATCCTGGATCGTCGATGTCGGCAGCGCCCAGGCCAGCACCCGCGGGCACTGCCGGGGGAACCAATAGGCCGGCGCCAACGTGGCATCGACGGCCCACACGTAGGCATCGGGCTGGCGGGCCGTCTCAGCGACGTGCGGGGCGAATTCGCTGATCGTCGGGTCTTCAGAGAAGTGCAGTACTTCGCCCGGAGCGGGCCTCATCCGTGCCCACCGACCGGTGAACCCATGGCTGCCGGAGAGCTGTGGGCCTGCTGCGAGCTCGATGCTGCCCCGGATTCGATGGCGGTACCGGATTCCATGGCGGTACCAGATTCCATGGCGGCACCGGATTCCAGCGCCGCCACGGCGAACCCGGTCAGCTGCTCGGCCAACTCCTGATCGGTGAGTGGAGAGCTGAACGTCCCCACCGAGTTCAGCAGTCCGAAGGCAGCGTGCACAGCTGTGCGCACTCGCTGTTCGGACCAGCCGGGGTGAAGGGCGGCGACCAGTTCCCGCCAGCGGTGCACCAGGGCACGTTGCCGTTCCCGCAACTTCCCGGCCTCGACGTCCGGCAGGTGATGAACTTCGCGGACGAACACCGCCATCACCTGTCGGCTGGCCGCGACGCCCCGCGCGTAGGTGGCGACGGCGGCCCGCAATCGGGCGATGGGCTCGGACGCGGCCGGAATCGCCGGGGCGGCGACCACGACGTCCAGAATCGAGTCGAACACGGCGGCCAGCACGGCCGCCTTCGAGTCGAAGTGCCGGTAGATCGCCGGGCCGGTGACTCCGGCCGCGGCTCCGATCGCGTCCATGCCGACGGCCGGGAATCCGTGCCGCGAGAACAACTGTGCTGCCGCCGAGACGATCGCGGCCCGGCGCGTCGCCCCCCTGGCCCGGGTGCGCCCGTCACCTGCCTCATCGATGCCTCGTCCGGCCGGCATCCGATTGGGCCGCTACCGGGAAACCCGGGACCGGGGCACCCGCCAACGGCGCGGCATCACCGCTCGGTTGAAGGCGTAGAAGCCCAGCGCGCGGCCGTTGCGGGACAGCGTGGTCCCGTCCCCGGTGGGGAACTCCCGTCGCACTTCGCTGGCCAGCCGGCGGCCGAGCACCACCCCGTCGGCCACCGCGGCCAGGATCGCGATCAGCAGGACCATCGGGCCGAAGGTTTGGATGTAGGCGTTCGGGATGATCAGCACCACGAACGACAGCACGGCCAGCGGCATCAGCAGGCCGGCGAGGTTGCGCCGCTGGTCAACCTTGTCCCGGACGAATGCCCGGACCCTGCCCTTGTCCCTGGCCATCAGATACGCGTCGTCACCGCGCATCATTCGTTCCCGGCGCTCGGTCGACAGGGCACGCCGCTCGTCCTTGGTGAGGGACTTGGCGCCCTCCTTGGAGCGCTTGATCGCTTCCCGCTGCGTCTTCGGCGGCGGCGCCACCGGTCCCCGACGCGCACCCTGGGCATCCCGGCGCTTCGGGGTGGGGCGTCCCTTGCCGGCCACTTTCCCGTCGGTGACGGTGGCCGAAGCGACCGGGTCCGGGGAAACGTCCGGGGACGCCTTGGACGCGCGACGCAGAAGGCTCACCCGACCAGGGTAGACGAGCCTCGGCCACCCGCCGGACCTCGGCCGGGGCTGTCCGGCAGGATCGATGTGGGGAACAATCGGCTCCGCCGACGTGTTGCTGGCAGGGATGGCCCCTGCAGGCGAGGGGACCGTGGCATCATCGATATGTGCCCGCACACCCAGAGCAAGGGACCTCCATATGACCACCGCAGACACCACCACCAGCACCGAGAGCACCGCCACCCGGCAAGCGCACGGCGTGACCCTGACCGCGCCGGCGGCGTCCAAGGCGAAGGGGCTGCTGGACCGGGACGGCACGCCGGGCATGGTGCTACGCATCGCCGTTCAGCCGGGTGGCTGTTCCGGCCTGCGTTACGAACTGTTCTTCGACGACCGCACGCTGGACGGCGACGCTCTGGTGGAATTCGATGGCGTGGGCCTGGCGGTCGACCGGATGAGCACCCCCTACCTGGACGGCGCGGTCATCGACTTCGTCGACACCATCGAGAAGCAGGGGTTCACCATCGACAACCCGAATGCGCAGAATTCCTGCGCCTGCGGCGACAGCTTCCACTGATCGGATCCGTCAGGCCGGCTGCCAAGCGAGCCACACCGCCCGTCCGGCTCTCCGCCGGGCGGGCGGTTCGCTGTCCGCCGGGCAACTACCGGTAGGTTCGGCGTGGGCTTCTCCCGAGCCGGTTCGAATCCGAACAAGATCACCCGTCACACCCTCCGGAGTTGTCCGTGCCGATCATCGTCACCGGGTCCATCGCGACCGACCACCTGATGCACTTCCCGGGCAAGTTCACCGACTCGCTACTGCCCGACCAGCTGGAGCGGGTGTCGTTGTCCTTCCTGGTGGACAACCTGGTGGTGCACCGCGGTGGGGTGGCCGGCAACATTGCATTCGGGATGGCCGAACTCGGCCTTTCGCCGGTGCTGGTGGACGCCGTCGGAGCGGACTTCGACGACTACGCGGCCTGGCTCGCCCGGCACGGAGTGAACTGCGACCATCTGCTCCGCTGCGACGATGTGCAGACGGCGCGTTTCGTCTGCACCACCGACAGCGAGATGAACCAGATCGGATCCTTCTACTCGGGAGCCATGTCCCGAGCCGGTGACATCGAGCTGCGCCCGATCATCGAGGCGCTCGGCGGCACGGACATGGTGGTGATCGGGGCCGGCGATCCTGACGGGATGATCCGGCACTCGCAGGAATGCCGCGACCACGGATACACCTTCGCCGCTGACCCCTCGCAGCAGCTGGCGTTCATGCAGGGCCCGCAGGTGCTGCAGCTGATCGAGGGTGCCGAGTACCTGTTCACCAACGATTACGAGCTCGGCCTGCTGAAGAGCAAGACCGGCCTGTCGGACCAGGAGATCCTGCAGAAGGTGCACTACCGGGTCACCACCCACGGCTCTCGCGGGGTGGAAATCGAGTCCGCCGACGGGGACGTCCCAGGCAGCACGATGACGGTGGGCGTGGTAGTGGAGACCGGAAAGGTCGACCCGACCGGGGTCGGTGACGCATTCCGCTCGGGTTTCCTTTCCGGCCGATCCCGGGGGTTGTCACTGGAGCGGTCCGCCGAGCTCGGCTCGCTGCTGGCCACCCTGGTGCTGGAGACGCACGGCACTCAGGAGTACGTGTTCGTGATCGAGGAGGCCCGCGAACGGCTGACCGGCGCCTATGGTGCCGGAGCCGCCGGGGAGATCGCCGCCGCGTTGGGCTGGTGACAGGCCATCGAACCGCTGAGCCACCACCCGCCGCCTGTCCGCACCGGCATCACAACCGCACGGGATAGCTCGGCATCGGCACCTCCGGCGTGATCTGCCCGGTCACGAAGATGCCGTGCCAGAGCATGAACACCAGCACGGTCCAGACCTGTCTGGAGTGGTCCGCGTCGCCGGTCCGGTGCGCATCCAGCAGGGACAGCACCGCTGAGCTGTCGATGTATTCGTCGGTCTGCGCGGCGTTGATGATGTCCCGCGCCCAGCCGTACGAGTCGCCGGCCAGGAAATGCCGGATCGGCACAGGGAAGCCGAGTTTGCGGCGATGCAGCACATGCGGGGGGACCACCAGTTCCAGCGCCCGACGCAGGGCCAGCTTGGTGGTCTTGGCCGTGACCTTCTCCGACTCCGGGATGCTACGGGCGACGTCGAACACCTCCTTGTCCAGGAACGGCACCCGCAGCTCCAGGGAGTTCGCCATCGTCACCTTGTCGGCCTTGACCAGGATGTCGCCGCGGAGCCAGCTGAACAGATCGACATGCTGCATCCGCGACACCGGGTCCGTCCCACGGGATTCGGCATAGACCGGGTCGGTGACGTCCCGGAACGAAACATCGGGGGAGTAGCTTCTGAGCAGTCCCGACAACTGATCCTCGCGAAAGATCCTGGCATTGCCGTAGTAGCGGGACTCCAGGTCCAGAGCACCGCGGCGCAGCATGTCCTTTCCTCGGAAGCCTTGCGGCAGCGCGTTTCCGACCGCTGCCAGGCCTCTGCGCAGCCCGCCGGGAAGGCCGGTGATTCGACGCAGGCTGGACGGCTCGCGGTAGATGTTGTAGCCGCCGAAGAGTTCGTCCGCGCCTTCGCCGGAGAGCACCACCTTGACGTGCTTGCGGGCCTCGTTCGCCACGAAGTACAGCGGCACCAGCGCCGGGTCGGCCACCGGGTCGTCCAGGTACCAAACGATCAGCGGCAGTGTGCGGGTCAGTTCCTCCTCACTGACCACCCGAACGAAGTGTTGCACCCCAAGGATTTCCGCCGTTTCCGCGGCCACGTCTACCTCGGAGTAGCCCTGGCGTTCGAAGCCGCTGGTGAACGTGAGCAAGTCGGGGTTGTACCTCTTGGCCAGTGCGGCGATGGCCGTCGAGTCGATGCCACCGGACAGGAAGGCGCCGACGGTGACATCGGCCCGCATGTGCTTGGCCACCGAATCTTCCAGGACGTCGGCGATCCGCTCGTAGAGGTTCGTGCGGGCGGAGTCCGAGTTCACCGGCACGCCGGCGAACCGCGGGTGGAAATATCGCTCCGCTGTCAGCTCGCCGTCCCGCACGGTGAAGTGGGTGCCGGATTCGATGCGCCGCAGATGCGAGTCCATCGACTCCGGCTCCGGCACGTACTGCAGCACCAGATAGTGCTGCAGAGCGGTCGGATCGACGGTGGGCGGGGGGCTGAGCGCCCGCAGGCTCTTGGCTTCGGAGGCGAATCCGAAGCCGTCGGCGGTCCGCGCCAGGTAGAGCGGCTTGATGCCGAACGGATCTCGGGCGCCGAAGAGGATTTGGTCCTCGGTGTCCCAGATCAGGAAGGCGAACATCCCGCGGAGCTTGGCGACCCAGCCCGCCCCGCGGTGGTGGAACCCGGCGACGATGGCCTCGCCGTCACCCTCGGTGTTGAAATCCGCGCCGAAGTCGGCGGCCAGCTCCGCTCGCAGTTCCAGGTAGTTGTAGATCTCGCCATTGAAGACCATCGCGTACCGCTCGGGCGACTCCGGCGGCCCCCACCGCAGCGGCTGATGGGAATGCTCGATGTCGATGATCGACAACCGGTTGAAGCCGAACACCACCCGGGAGTCATGCCAGGTGCCCGGCTCATCCGGACCGCGATGCCGGCAGGCGGGCATGCCGGCGGCCACGTCGTCGACCCGGCGGGCAGCCTCGCCCCGGGTGGAGATGAACCCCATCAATCCGCACACGTGTGTTCTCACCGTTCCTGTTCTGGTTGGTCTCCCGATGCCAGGCCGGCCCGAGATGGCGGGCCGGCCCGAGTTCCGTCCGCCGGACGCACCCAGCGCGATCGCCTGTGGTGCGATCGGATGCAGTATCGCCGATTCCCCTTCACGCGCCGGGTCCGGTGGCCCGAGCCGGGCCATGGTGAAGTAATCTCAGCGGGTCGGTCGTGCGCGGGAGGTGCCCTGCGATTCGGTCGGTATCCGATGCGCGAGGAAGGCGGACACGTGGCCCTGTCACCCGCGGTTCGGCGGTTTGCGCTGGCGGGTGTCCTGGTATCCGCCGGGACATTGCTGAGCGGCTGTTCGATGGCCGACCTGCCCCGTTTCGGCTGGCCGGAGGGGGTCACCGAACAGGGTCGCCATATGCAGTATTTCTGGTCGGGGGCATTCATCGCCGCCCTGGTGGTCGGGGTGATCGTCTGGGGAGCGATGTTCTGGGCGTTCGTCGCTTACCGGAAGCGGTCCGGCGGTCCGATGTACCCGAAGCAGACGAAGGAGAACCTTCCGTTCGAACTCATCTGCACAGCCATCCCGTTCGTACTGGTCGCCGTCCTGTTCTACTTCACCGTCACGGTCGAGAACAAGGTGCTGACGAATGTCGCGAACCCGGATGTGACGGTCGACGTGACGGCCTTCAAATGGAACTGGGACTTCGGCTATCGGGGCACCACCGTGCCAGGGGCGTTGGCCGGCAACGGCGCCGACGCCGCCTGGTACAACCGGACTGAGGTGCACACGATCGGTTCCTCCACTGAGGTACCGGTGCTGGTCGTGCCGACGAACAAGGTGATCGAGTTCCACCTGCAATCGCGCGATGTCATTCACTCGTTCTGGGTGCCGGATTTCCTGTTCAAGAGGGACGTCTTCCCGGACCCGGTGGCCAACGAAACGCAGAACGTCTTCCAGGTGACGGTCGACCGGCAGGGCGCCTTCGTCGGCCGCTGCGCCGAACTGTGCGGGACTTACCATTCCGCCATGAACTTCGAGGTACGCGGGGTACCGGACAGCATCTACCGGGCCTACATCGCCCTGCGCACCCAGACCAATCCGGACACCGGGGCGACCTACACCGGCGCGGAGGCGCTGCGGAAGGTCGGCGTCGACAACCCGAGTTGCGGCCAGTTGTGCTCCCCGTACTCGACCTCGACGTATCCGTTCACCACGAACCGGCAGGCGAAGGCGCCGTCGGAGAACCCGAACGGCGGTAGCTGATGTCGCAGCCGATCACCCCCCACCAGCCTGCGGGTCAGAGTCGTCACGACTCGGACGACAGCGAACTGTCCACCGACCCGGCCAAGGGTCTCGGTGTCGAGGGGGTGATCTTCCTCGGCCTGACCGGGTTCTTCTTCGCGGCCGCGATCATCTATGGCATCTGGTCGAAAGAAGTCGCCGGGACCGTCGCGCTGATCCTCACCGGCGGCCTCACGCTGATCGTCGGCACCTTCCTCTGGTTCACCGGGCGCCGGCTCGAGGGCCCGCGGCCGGAGGACCACGACGCCGACATCGCCGAGGGCGCCGGAGATCTCGGATTCTTCTCGCCTGGTTCGTACTGGCCGGTGACCTTGGCCGCATCGGCAGCCCTGCTCGCCGTCGCCACCGCGTTCCTGTTGATCTGGCTGATGATCATCGCCACCGGGTTCCTGATGATGAGCGTGTGCGGACTGCTCTTCGAATACCACCGCGCACCAGCCGCCCACTGACGGCCGGGGACTTCGATCTCCGATGGCCGTGCGTGGCCTTCCCCGGCCGCCAGAACAACGGTGAACGCGTCGTGAGCTGGCTGAACAGCACCTTCGATCTGCTTGGCCTTTCCATCAGGTGGTCCGACTTCGTCGGGAACATCTTGGCGCTGGCAACGGTGGTGCTGGCGCTGCTGCGGCTGGTCATCGCGTGGCCGGTGCAAATCGCCGGTTCCCTGTTGCTGCTGTCGGCGACCTTGGCCGCCCACCTGCCCGGGAACGCCGCTCGGCAGGTGGTGATCATCGTCGCCGCCATCTGGGGTTGGACCAGGTGGAGCAGGGACAGAGCGACACAGGGCACCATCATCGTTCGCTGGGCGTCCTGGAGGCAGCGCGCGCAGATGGTCGGCCGTGATGGTGGCGGGGACGGGAGCATTCGCGGCTCTGCTGAAGGCCACCGATGGGTCCTTCTTCCCGGCGGCACCCTGGCATCTGGTGCTGGCAGATGCCTGGATCTTTGTCGGGTCGGTGGTCGCGATGTACGCGCAGGCGCGTCGGGTTGTCGAGTTCTGGCTGGCTTGGCTCGCCGTGGATCTGGTCGGAGTCCCACTTGCCTGGTCGTCCGGTCTGTATTTCTCCGGGCTGGTGTACGGGGTCTTCTTCGTCATGGTGATCGTGGGTCTGCGGGACTGGGCGGCCCGCAGTGAGCAGACCATCACATCGCCGACGGAGTGCGCCAAGCAGATCGGCGCGGCGACGGTTCCGTCGCCGCCGGCGGTCAGGAACCCGACTCCCGCTCAGCACGAGGAACCCTGAGGTCCGGCACGACGCGGGCAGGCCTACGGGATCAGCGGCCGGGCGCCGCGGGATCCCCGGAAGTCAGGGCTCGGTCGCCGTGCACGGTCGAGTGCCCTTCGGTGGTGTGCCCGTCGGTCGAGTGCCCGTCGGTGGTGTGCCCATTGGTCGGGTGCCCATTGGTGGTGCCAGCCGGTGCGATGGGCCCGAACCCGTCCATTGCCTCCACGTGCAGCTGGCCGGTGTCGTCCTTGATCCTCATCACGCCCCGGATCGCCTTACCCGAGTAACCGAGCTGGTTCATCCGCTTGGGTACCGAGGCACCCTGGTAATCCAGCGGAATCGGGTGCCCGTGGCCGTCCACCGCACCCAACGGCTGATGCACCTCGACGAACTCGCCGTGCGGCAGTCGCTTGATCAGACCGGTCTCGATGCCGTGATCCAGCACTGCGCGGTCCGCATGCTGCAGCCCCAGACAGATCCGGTAGGTGATGACGTAGGTGACTATCGGGAGCACGAAGGATCCGATGCGGCCGATCCATGTCATCACGTTCAGCGAGATGTCCAGCTTGAGGGCGAACAGATCGTTCGCACCGTTGATCAGGTTCAGGATGTAGAACGACAGGAACGCGGCACCCAGGGCGGTTCGCACCGGCACATCGCGGGGCCGTTGCAGCAGGTTGTGGATCGCGTTGTCCTTGGTGAACCTCTTCTCGATGTACGGATAGCCGCCCACCAGGATCATCAGCACCGTCGCACCCACGATAGATGGGAAGAACACCGCGGGGATCATGTAGTGCCCGAAGATGTTCCGTATCTCCCAGGCCGGCCAAACTCGCACCATGCCGTCCAGGAAGCCCATATAGAAGTCGGGCTGCACGCCCGCGGAGACTTGCGCGGCGGTGTACGGGCCCAGGTTCCATACCGGGTTGATCTGGAAGATGCCGGCCATCATCGCAATGATGCCGAACACGACAGCGAAGAAGCCGCCGGCCTTGGCCGCGAAGATCGGCAGCACCCGAACGCCGATGACGTTGTTCTCGGTGGCCCGCGGGCCGGGGAACTGGGTGTGCTTCTGGAACCACACGAGAGCGACGTGCACCGCGATCAGCGCCAGCAGGATCCCCGGGATCAGCAGGATGTGCAATGAGTAGAAGCGGCCGATGATGACCGTGCCAGGGTAGTCACCACCGAACACCGCCCAATGAGCCCAGGTGCCGATCACCGGGATAGAAAGGATGAAGGCCGACACCGCGCGAAGGCCGGTTCCCGACAGCAGGTCGTCGGGCAGCGAGTACCCGAGGAAACCCTCGGCCATACCCAGCACCAGCAGCAGTACGCCGATGATCCAGTTGGCCTCACGTGGCTTTCGGAAGGCGCCGGTGAAGAAGACCCGCATCATGTGCAGCATCATCGAGGCCAGGAACAGCAGCGCCGCCCAGTGATGGATCTGCCGGATCAGCAGGCCACCACGCACCTCGAAGGAGATGTCAAGGGTGGAAGCGAACGCCCGGGACATCGGAACGCCGCGGAGCTTCTCGAACGCTCCCTGATAGACCGTCTCGGCCATCGATGCGTCAAAGAACAACGTGAGATATACACCGGACAGCAGCAGCACCAGGAATGAGTACAGCGCCGCCTCCCCCAGCATGAACGACCAGTGCGTGGGGAACACCTTGTTCATTGCGGTGCGCAGCGGACGGGCGCCGTGGTAACGGATGTCGGCTGCGTCCATCGCCTTGCTGACCGGGCTCCCGCCAGGCTTCGCGGTGGCCGTTGTGAGCCGACTCATCAGGAGTTCTCCTTCAGGTGCGACTGGAAGCTCGGGTGCTTACCGTTCTCCCAGAAACCCGGTCCGACTGCTTCGATGAAGTCGTGCCTGGCGACGAAGTACCCTTCGTCGTCCAGCTCGATGGCCAGCTGCGGCAGCGGCCTCGTTGCCGGGCCGAAAACCGAACGGCAGCCGTCGTAGATATCGAACTGCGACTGGTGACACGGGCACAGAATACGGCCGGTCTGCTGCTCGAACAGTGAGGTCGGGCACCCGACATGGGTGCACACCTTTGAGAAGGCGTAGTAGTCGCCGAACTCGAAACCCTCCTGGCCGTCCCGGATTCGCACCGGCTCGTTCGCGCGCAGCCGGATGAGCATCACCGCGGAGTCGGACAGCTTCACACCGCCCGGGATGCCGGGGAAGACGGTCGCCAGCGAGCCGGCCTCCATGTCCTCCGGCCGGACCGGAGTGCCGTCGAACTGGGTGAGCCGCACCTTCTTCCCGCCCACCGGCGCCCAGCCGGTAACCCACAGATCGGAGCCGGCGCCCTTGTCCCACGGGTTCTTGATGAATCCGCCGAGGATGGGTACCACCGCCACCAGCCCGATGGCGCCGCCGGCCAGCGCCAGCGAACCCTTGAGGACGCCGCGACGCTTGAGGCCCGTCTTCTCCAGAGTGTCCATCACCTCGGCGCCCAAGGTGCTCCGATCGACCTCTGCGGACATGCCTTGGTGACGCTGCTGGACGGCGACTTCGTGCGGTGCAATCTTCTTGGCCAGTGCGATCACCCCGATTCCGAACGCGAAGATGGCGCCGCCAAGGGTGATACCGATCAAGGGTGTGTACAGCGCATACATCAGCTGCTTGTCCGAGGTGGCCGGCTGGTAGCCGGCCGGCCACCAGATGAACACCACGACGAACGCCAGGCCGAGCAGCCCGGCCAGCAGGAACCAACGGGCGACCTTGCGCTCCGCGCTCTTGTCAGCCGGCGAGCCAGGCTCGTAACGCTCGCCGTACTCGACCAGTTCGACGCCGTCCAGGCTGGCGCCGAGCCGGCCGAGTTCCTCTCGGCTCATCGAGGCGAGCGCGCCGCCGCTGGGGACCTCGATGTCGGAGTTCCCGCTCATGCTCGCGCTCCCATCCACAGCGTCACCCCGACGATCGCCACCATGCCGACCAGGAAGGCGATCAGACCCTCGGGCGCCGGACCGAAACCACCGAGCGCCAGACCGCCCGGATCGACGGTTGCCTTGTTGGTCTGAACGAACGAGATGATGGCCTTCTTCTCATCGGGGGTGAGCTGAGCCTCGGAGAACTTCGGCATGTTCTCCGGTCCGGAGAGCATCGCCGCGTAGATCTCCTGGTCGGTGGCGGAGTCGAGGTTGGGTGCGTACTTCCCCTGGGACAGGGCGCCGCCCTGTCCGGTGAAGTTGTGGCAGGACGCGCAGTTCAGCCGGTACAGCTCACCACCCTTCGCGATCTCCGCCTGGTCCCTCAATTCACCGCCCGGAACCTTTGGCCCGCCACCGTTCGCCTCGACGAACGCGCTCAACTGGTCGATCTCTGTGTCGTTGAAGAACGGGTTCTTGCGCGGGTTCTGCGCGGCGTTCTCGGCGGCAGGCATCCGGCCGGTCTTGACCTGGAAGTAGGTGGCCGCCTGCCCGACACCAATCAGCGACGGTCCCTTGTCCTGAACCCCCTGCAGGTTCGCTCCGTGACAGCTGATGCAGGAGTTCATGTAAAGGTTCTTGCCGGCTGCGATCTGCGCCGGATCGACCGAATCGGCCTTGGCGACCTGCGGCGTCGGGGACAGTGCTGCGTACGCGAAGCCCACGGTGATCAGCGCGATCAGCAGCGTCAGAGCACCGGACAGCCGGCGGAACGACCTGCTGCCGCGCGCCGGGCGCCGACCCCGGCGCAGGGGGCCCGGGCGACGTCCCCGCCTGCTCGTGCTCGCCACCTGTTCCTCCGTGTCCGAAGCGTTGATGGGGCTAGTTCCGGTTGATGCGGTGCCGTGTCGTTCTCGGAGCCTGCGTTCGTTGTCCGTCATCGGGTGTCCCCTCGCCAGGCGTCAGCGGACGATGTAGATGGTCGCGAACAGACCGATCCACACCACGTCGACGAAGTGCCAGTAGTAGGAGACGACGATCGCGCTGGTCGCCTGGGCCGGGGTGAACTTCGACAGCCTGGTCCGCGCCAGCAGCAGGACGAAGGCGATGAGACCGCCGATCACATGCAGGCCGTGGAAGCCGGTGGTGAGGAAGAAGACGGTGCCGTAGGGCGACGACGAGAACGTGGTGTGATGCGTGTTGACCATCGTGTGGTACTCGTTCGCCTGCCCGAGGACGAAGGCCGTACCCATGACCAGCGTGATGATGTACCAACGCCGGAGCCCCACGACGTCACCGCGTTCGGCCGCCCACACACCGAACTGGCAGGTGAACGAGGACGCCACCAGGATGATGGTGAAGACCAGCGCGTAGCCGATGTTCAGGTGCGCGGGTTCCGGCGGCCACCCTTTGACCGGATCGGTGGTCGCCCTGGCGGTGAAGTAGATCGCGAACAGGCCGGCGAAGAACATAAGCTCGCTGGCCAGCCACACGATGGTGCCGACGCTGACCATGTTGGGCCGATTCAGCGTGTGGATCCGCGGGCTGAACGCGCCCGCGGCCCCGGGAACCGCAGCGCCCGGAGCGCTGGTCGCAGTCGTCACAGGACGATTATGGACTGCCCGCCGCCGCTTTGGGCCCGCGGGTACCCCTGTGTTTCGTGAGCCCGGCGACTATTTTCTACATTTTGTAGCGCGACCGCCGGTTTTCCGGCCCGCGGCGTCCGGACGGCCCGGGAAGGACGCGCCGGAGGACGGATCGGGCGTGCGCATACCATCCCATCCAGACAGGCATTTCCGGACCCGAAGGACGGCAACGATGAGCAACCCGGTGGTCCTGGTGTACAGCAATCGGGCCGAGATGCGTGAGGAGATCATCGGTGCGATCGGACGCCGTCCGGCCCCCGACGTCGGACGGGTCGACTTCCTGGAGTGCAGCGGGGTCGCCGAGGTACTGCTGGCCATCGACTCCGGAGCCGCCGATGTGGTGATCCTGGACGGCGAGGCCCAGCCGACCGGCGGAATCGGCATCAGCAGGCAGATCCATCAAGAGGCGGACAAGATCCCGCCCGTGGTGCTGGTGGTGCGCCGCGCCGCCGATCGCTGGCTGGCCACCTGGGCCAGGGCCGACGAGGTGCTGGTCACCCCGCTCGACCCGGTGACCGCTGCCGACACCGTCGCCTCCGTGCTGCGCCGCCGGGCCGCGGTCGCCGTCCAGCGGAGCTGATCTGTGCAGCGCAGTTGGCCGGACCTGCTCACCCGGCTGCTGGATGGCGCCGATCTCACCGGTGAGCAGACCCGCTGGGTGATGGACCGGATCATGAACGGGGAAGCCACCTCCGCGCAGGTGGCGGCGTTCGCGGTGGCGCTGCGGGGAAAGGGTGAGACGGCCGCGGAGGTCGAGGGCCTGGCGGCGTCGATGTTGACGCACGCCGTTCGGGTCGACAGTCCGGGGCGTTGCGTCGACATAGTCGGTACCGGCGGCGACCGGTCGAACACGGTGAACATCTCCACCATGGCCTCGGTGGTGATCGCCGCCGCCGGGGCGCCGGTGATCAAGCACGGCAACCGGGCCGCGTCCAGCAAGTGCGGGTCCGCCGATCTGCTGGAGGGTCTGGGGGTATCCATCCGGCTCGGCGCCGCTGCCGTTGAGACCACGCTGAGCGAGTTGGGGATCGGGTTCTGCTTCGCGCCCGTCTTCCATCCGTCATTCCGGTTCGTCGGGCCGCCGCGCCGGGAGATAGGTATTCCGACCGTATTCAACTTCCTCGGGCCGTTGACGAATCCGGCTCAGCCGGCCGCCGGTGCGATCGGGTGCGGCTCGATGACGATGGCGCCGGTGATGGCCGAGGTGTTTGCCCGCAAGGGCGCCGACGTGCTGCTGTTCCGTGGGGACGACGGGCTCGACGAGCTGACGACCACCACGACATCGTCGGTATGGGTGGTCACCGAAGGCTCGGTGCGGACGGTGACAATCGATCCGGTCCGGCTGGGAATCGCCCGTTCCCGGCCGGCCGATCTGGTGGGGGGAGAGGTGCCGGTGAATGTCGCGGCGGCGAACGAGGTGTTCGCCGGAAGGCCCGGCCCGGTACGAGATGCGGTGGTGCTCAATGCGGCGGCGGCGCTGGCCGCTCATGCCGGACTCGGCGGACAGCACCCGATAGGGCCGGCGGCCGGGCGTCCTGGATCGGTGGACGACCTGGAGGACCGGATCGCCGCCGGGATGGACAGGGCGCGCCGGGCCTTGGATTCCGGCTCGGTTGCCCGGCTGGTAGCCGCCTGGGCGGCGAGGTCGACGGAGTTGGCCGGGGCCGACGGCTGAGGGTACGTCGAGGACCGGAACCCCTTGCGGCGTCACAGCTGTGGCCGTACCCGCTCGGTCAGGCCTGCATCCCGATGGAGAACGCATCGTCGGCGTCCCGCTGGGAGTAGGAGCGGAACGCGATGTGGGTGACGGTCCGCAGCACACCCGGGACCTTGGAGATCTGGCCGGGCACCAGGTCCGCGATGCCCTCGTGGTCGGTGGCATGGGTGACGGCGATCAGGTCGACGTCACCGGCGCAGGAGTAGACTTGGTCCACGCCTGGCAGGTCGGCGATGGCCTGCGCGGCTTCGCCGATCACGTCCGCCTCGACCTCGATCAGCACGACTGCGGTCACCATGCCCAGCAGCCTACGTCCCCGAATTTCCCCCTCCGACTGCTGCGGCCGTCGAGGCTGCGCAAGCTCCCCGAATCGGCGAAGATCAGCAGATGCCCGAGTCGCCGCAGCAGTGGTACGCCAGGATCAGCGCCGCCCTCGATGCCGACGGGTACCGGTCCACCGACCTGACGCAATGGCCCAGCTGGCCGTGGACCGGGGAACTGACCGTCAAATCTCTGGACCCGCCGGCCGACGCAGAACCGCAGCGCAGGGGCGCGGGCGGGGTCGACTGCCGGCAGTGCGTGAGCAGTCGGGACCCCGACAGCGGTTACCTGGTCTGGCGCGACCAGCTGTGGATGATCGGGCTGCCGTTCGAGCCGAGTGCCTTGCCATTCGCGGCCTTCCTGATGCCGAGGCGGCATGCTGATCTGCAGGACCTGACGCCTGCCGAGTCGGCAAGGCAGGGCGAGTTGCTGACCGCCGTCGAGCGAGCGGCCTGCGCGGTACTGGCGGTTCCACGGATCCAGGTGGCGCGCTGGGGTGATGGCTCCGAGCATCTCCACTGGTGGATGTTCGCCCGGCCGACCGGGCAGCTGCAGCTGCGAGGCACTTTCCTGGCGCTCTGGGACGACCTGTTGCCCGGTGGCGACGGTGCCACCACGAGGTCCAACGGCCACCTCTGGGCGGCGAAGCTGGTGGAGTTGGCCGGCGGAGAGGCGGTGGTGCGGCGCACCGATTCCGCGGGAGCCGAGGATCAACGGATGGGGTAGGTAGGACGGATGTCGTCATCGCGGAGCTGACCCCTGGCCACTGCGGCGGCGGCACTGAACGAACGCCATCGGCCGGCCGCCCGCGCGGGACAGGACCACGGTGAGCTGGTCTGAACCAGCCGGGTGCCGGGCAGGTCGAGCCAGCTCAAGATGGTGGACGACTCCTCGGCTGATGCTGCCGGCAACGGACCGGGTTGCGGCAGCACCGTTTCGGCCGACGCCCGCAGCAGAGCGACCACGGGCATCGGATCCACGCCGCGTCTGGCCATGCCGGCGGCCACCAGTCGGCCGTGCCGGATGACGGACAGCTCCCAGCCGCCCTCGCCGTCCGGTCGAGCGGCAACCAATTCGACGATGTCGGTCAACGCGGCCAACCGTTGCCGGCGGTCCAGGGCCTCGGCCAGCACCGCCAACCGGTCGCGGGCCGCGGCCGCATCGTCGAAGCGGCCGGCCGCCCCCAGCCGCTGGATCCGGGAGCGCATCGCGGACAACACCTCATCGGACTCGCCGGCGACCAGCCCGACGATCCGCCGGATATGCACGGCGTAGGCGTCAATGGTTTCGGCACCCGAACACGGCGCCCCGCACTTGCCCAGTTCGGCCAGCGCGCACGGGGTACCGGCCGGAGCGATCCGCCGGATTCTGGCCGAGCACCGGCGGACCAGGACGGCCGCCTGGATCGCGTCGATCGCGATCGACGCAGTGTTCCGGGAAGTGAACGGACCCAGGCAGGCACTGGTACGAGCGGCGGCCGGCGAGAGCGCCCCGACAATCGACAGCCGGGGGAATGCCTCGTCGGTGAGCACCACCCACCAGAGCCGCATCGGCGTGCGCGACCTTCTGTTGTAGCGGGGCTGGTGAGCGGCGATCAGCCGCAGCTCGCGGACGTGGGCCTCCAGTGAATGCGCGCACACCACGTGGTCCACCCGCTCGGCAATCGTCACCATCTGCCGAACCCGACGCCGTTGTTCCGCCGCGCCGAAGTAGGAGCGGACCCGCTGCCGGAGATTCTTCGACGTGCCGACATAGAGCACCTCGTCCCCGGAACCTCGGAACAGGTACACCCCTGTGGCCGCCGGAAGTCCGCGAGCCAGCACCCGTTTGCGATGTCGCTCGGGGGACACCTGCCGCGTCGCGTGTTGCAGTTCGGGGAGGCTGTGGACGCCCAGATTGCCCAGTCGCTCGAACAGCGCGTGTAATACGTCGACCGTCGCCCTGGCGTCAGTGAGGGCGCGATGGTCGGGCCGGACCGGCGAACCCAGCAGGGGGGCGAGCAGCCCGAGCCGGACGCTGGGTGCCTCGTCCCTGCTGAGCACGCTGCGGGCCAGCCGCACCGTGTCCACCACCTTGGGATCGGGCCACGGCAACTGCTGGCGGCGGCAGGCCTCCTTCAGGAAGCCGATGTCGAAGCCGGCGTTGTGCGCCACCAGCACACAGTTCCTGGCGAACTCCAGGAAGGCGGGCAGCACCGCCCCGATCCGAGGAGCGTCGGACACCATCGAATCGCTGATCCCGGTCAGAATGGTGATTTGCGGTGGGATGGAGCGCCCGGGATCGACCAGAGTCGAGAACTCGCCGAGCACTTCCCCGCCGCGCACCTTGACCGCCCCGATCTCGGTGATCGACTCGGTGCTGCTCGACCCACCGGTGGTTTCCAGGTCGACCACCACGAAGGTGACCTCACGCAGCGGATCGGCAAGCTCGTCGAAGCAGGCCTGAGTCACAATTCGAACGCTAGGACGCACCACCGACAACGGTGCAGGCGGCGGACGGGGTGGCCGCACCGTCGGACCTGGATCGGCGAGGATCCACTCGGTGGCGAAGATCTGGGTTCGACTTCGGCCGATTCGGGCTGGAGTGACGGAACGAGGCAATCAGATCCTCGTCAGCGAAGACGCTCCTCGCCAGGGGTCGATCGGAGCCGGGGGACAATGTTCGGATGCGGTTCGACGAGCTACCCGAGGCGGTGCGTCACAGGGTGATCTCGTTGGCTGCCGCTGCCCTCGGTTCGGCGACCCCGGCGCAGATCCCACCGACGTTGACAGCGGTTTCCAGGTTCGCGCCCGCCAAGCGCGCCAAGCGCGGTGCCCTGCCGCTGGCCCAGACGGTGCAGACCGATCCGGCCTTCAGGGCATTGGTGGCGCACGTCGCGCAAGGCATCAGCCGAGCCGATGTCGACGGCGCGCCGGGCGACCCGCCGCACCGCGGTGAGCCGGCTGACCGGAAGGATGTCACCGCCGTCACACTGGCATATCTGCTCCGCAAGGAGATTCCGGCCGATGCCGTCGGCCGGATCCGTGAAGCGGCCGGCCAGGACGCCGCCCTGGGCAGGATCGAGGAATTGGAACGCGAGGTCGATCGGTTGACCGCCACCGTTCATCGGCTGAGCAGCGGGCGTGACGGGCACCCCGGCACCGGCGCTCCGGCAGCCGCCGATGAGGCGGACCGATTACGTGGCCGGCTGCGCGAACAGGGCACCAGAGTGCGGGAAGCGGGAGCTCTTGCGGCCCGGGTCCAGGCGGAGTCCGAACTGCGGGTCGCCGAGCTGACCGGGCTGTTGAGGGAGGCCGTTGCCGGCCGGAAGGCCGCCGAGCAGCGGGCCGGAGAGTCCGCGCGGAAAGCTGAACGCGCCGCCAGAAGCGTTGCACTGCAACGAGAATCTACCGAGCGAGCCAGTGGCGCGCAGGATCGCCGGATCGATCTGCTGCTGTCAACCATCAGCGCCGCGGCGACCGGTCTGCGACGGGAATGGAGTCTCACCGGTCAGGGTGAGTTGCCGGCCGACGTGGTCGCCAGGCAGATTGCGCCGGCTCCGGTCAGCGCGCAGCGGATCGCCGACCCGGCCCGACTGGCCGATGTGCTGGCCCTGCCGGGCGCGCACCTCATCGTGGACGGATACAACGTCACCAAGACCGGTTACCCGGGCATCTCGCTGGCCGATCAACGTGATCGGCTCATCCGATCGCTGTCCGGGCTTGCCGCACGCACGTCGGCCGAGATGACCGTGGTGTTCGACGGCGCAGCGGTGGCGGCCGTACCGCCGCAGGGCCGGAAGATCCGGGTGCTGTTCTCGCCGCCAGGGGTGATCGCCGACGACGTCATCCGGCGGCTGGTGGCCGCCGAACCAGCCGGTCGGCCGCTGGTGGTGGCCACCCTCGACCGGGCGGTGGCCGGCGATGTCGCCCGATCGGGGGCCAGGACCGTCGGATCCGATGTGCTGCTCGCTCTGATCGGTCGGTGAGGGCCCTGGCCAGTGCGCGGCGCCCTGCGCAATGACGACACATCAGGCCGCCGAGACCCGGCAGCAAGTGCCATGTCGTTGAGATTGTCGGACGGGACTGTCGCGGGGCGCTGATGTCGGAGGGGCTCGTTAGCGTCAGACGGACTAGACGTCGACGAAGGAGCGGAACAATGCACGTGGATTGTGAAACGTGTGTAGGACGGGGCCGGCAGTGCTCCGGCTGCGTCATCACCATGCTGCTGGGAGCACCTCCGGACGGTGTCGAGTGGGACGAGACCGAGCGCACCGCCATCGGGGTACTCGCGGACTCCGGCCTCGTTCGGCCGCTGCTGTTGTCACCGGTCGGTGGACGGCGGCGGACGGCCGCAGAGCGGGTGGACGGTCGAGACGATCGCGCGGGCTGATTCCTGCGCTGGGAGCAGACGCGGTGGGCAGCGTGTGCGCGATGAGGCGAGTTGCCGCCGCTCCGCTGGTACGTGTCGGTCGGAGCGGATCTCGTTACCGATCCGTCATCTTCGGCCAGTACCCAGTGTGCGAAGGATGTGACTGGAGTGACAGCTGATTACAGAGTGACTGTACGTTGGGACCGGTGGCCTGATTCGTGTGTATCGGGCGGGTGATGTCGGTCACAAAGCGTCATCAAATCGCGCCCGGGCGACCTGCCAGGGTCGGCGTGACCACGCTCGGGTGAAGGTCGGACTGGACTCGGGCCGTGTCCGTCTCGTAACCTGACCGAGACCTTCCGGTAGTGGCGCCATCCCTGGCGCTCCCGGAGGCACCGCCGAATCGGCCCATCGGGGTGGTCGAACCGGGGACCCAGTGTTACCTGGGGTGAATCTGTTCGCTTGAGCTCTGCTCTGCGTGCAGTAGGGCACTTCCTGGCCCGAACCCGTCAGCTAACCCGGTAGGCGGCATAGGAAGAAAGGTAACGCCGGTCTTGGCGATCCCACGCCGCAGCGCTCGCATCGCTGCGAGCTCGACCTCCGCTCGATCCCGCCCACTGCGAGCCCTGACCGCACTGGTGGCCGTCACCGTGGCCGTCGGGTTGTTCGGAGCGCCCCACGCCGCGGCCGCCCCGGCAGCGACCATCAAGGCAGCCATCGTGCCGGCACTGCCCTCGAAACCGGTACGGCCCCCGGCCGATCCCAGCACCTCGGCGGATGCCAAGAAGGCGTGGCTGGAGTCGACGGATCTTGCCGAGGCCATGAACGAGAAGGTGCTGCAGGCCCAGGAGAGCGAGAAGAAGGCACAGTCCGCCACCCGGGCCGCTGCCGCCGCCCTGAATGCCAAGCAGTCCGCCGCCGCGTTGGCCCAGAACGAACAACTGGCTGCCGACCGGTCGGCGGCCGCAGCCAAGACCCGTCAGCAGGCGGCGAACACCGCCGAGGCCGGGTACCAGGTGAAGGTCGATGCGTTCACCGACGCCAGCTTCCGCGGCGCTCACCTCGGCTCGATGTCCGCGCTCTTCACGGCGAATTCGCCGGACGACTTCCTCGACAGCGCGTCCACTTTGGACGTGATCGCCGACAACACCCGCAGGACGCTTGACGCCGCGGCCGCGGCCAAGATCGCGGCCAGGGACGCCCGGTCCCAGGCCGAGACCGCTGCGGCGGCCGCCGCTACCGCTTTCGCCAGGGAGGACAGCGCGGTCAAGGATGCCGACCAGGCCAAGAAGAGCGCAGATTCGGCGCAGGCCGCCGCGCACCGGGCGACCGGCGACGTCGTGAAGCGCCAGGCGGAGCTCAAGGTCGCGGCCACCCGGATGAAGGCGCTCTACGACCAGTTGTCGGAGGCAGAGCGGCAGGCGGCGTTGAAGGCCGTGCAGGACGAAGCGCAGCGCCAGGCGGAACGCGATGCCGCGCAGCAGCGGGCCGACCGGGCCCAGCGGAATGCCGCCGCCAGCAGCCAGGATGCAGCTCGGCAAGCCGCGGCAGCCGTTCCGCCGGATCAGGCAACCCCGCAGAACCAGGCCCCGCAGAACCAGGCCCCGCAGAACCAGGCGCAGCAGCAGACCACCACGGCCGACCAACCGACCCCGACCACTCAAGAATCCACCACGACCGGTGCGACGGACAGTTCCGCTCCCTCGCAGGCGCCGACAGCCTCCGGCAGCGGTGCCGGATCCGGCGCGGTGCAGGCCGCCTTGTCCAGGGTCGGAATGCCGTATGTGTTCGGGGCCGCCGGGCCGGACGCGTTCGACTGTTCGGGGCTGACCTCATGGGCCTGGGCGCAGGCCGGCGTCAGTATTCCGCGCACGTCGGCGGACCAGGCGAACCTGCCTTCGGTGCCGCTGGACGAGCTGCAGCCCGGTGATCTGGTCACCTACTACTCGCCGGTGCATCACGTGGCCATGTACATCGGCAACGGGCAGATTGTGAACGCCTCGACCGCATCGAAGCCCGTGGGCGTGATGCCGCTCTACTACAACGGTCAGACTCCGCACGGTCACCGCGTGGGCTGATCGAGCCGACCAGCTCGACCACCTGCGCAACCGGACATCATCGGCCATGCGGCGCACCCTGCTCGTCACCAACGATTTCCCGCCCAGGTCCGGTGGCATCCAGTCGTACCTGCATTCGTTGACGCGGCGGCTTCCGGCCGGCGATCTGGTGGTGTACGCACCATCCTGGGACGGCGATGCCGCCTTCGATGCGCAGCAGCCGTTTCCGGTCATCCGTCATTCGACTTCGCTGATGCTTCCGACGCCGTCGGTGGCGCGCAGGGCAGCGAACCTGCTGGCCGAGCACCGGTTGACCGGTGTCTGGTTCGGCGCCGCTGCGCCGTTGGGCCTGTTGGCGCCCTACCTGCGAGGGCACGGCGCGGAGCGGATCGTCGCCAGTACGCACGGCCACGAGGTGGGTTGGTCGATGCTGCCCGCTGCCCGGCAGGCCTTGCGAGCGATCGGCGGCAGCACCGATGTGGTGACCTTCGTCAGCAAGTACGTGCGGCATCGCTTCGCCGCCGCCTTCGGGCCCGCCGCCGCCCTCGAGTACCTACCTCCGGGCGTGGACACCGCAACCTTCCGACCGGATAGTGGTGCAAGGCAACGGATCCGTGAACGACACCGGCTGGGCGCCGCTCCGACCATCGTCTGTGTCTCACGGCTGGTACCCCGCAAGGGCCAGGATGAGCTGATCGCCGCGATGCCGGCAATCCGGGTGGCGGTGCCGAACACGGTGCTGCTGGTGGTGGGTGACGGGCCGGACGCGAACCGGCTGCGGTCGCTGGCCGATCGGCACCGGGTGCGGCAGGCGGTGGTGTTCGCCGGGGCGGTCCCGCCGGCCGAACTGCCCGCGTACTTCGTGGCCGGCGACGTGTTCGCCATGCCGTGCCGAACCCGCGGCGGCGGCCTGCTGGACGTGGAGGGACTGGGCATCGTTTATCTCGAGGCGTCGGCCAGTGGCCTACCGGTGATCGCCGGTGATTCCGGCGGCGCACCCGAGGCGGTGCTGGACGGCAGGACCGGAATGGTGGTCGGCGGGCGGGACCTGCAGGCACTGACCTTGGCCTGCGTCGAACTACTCGGCGATTCGGACCGACGAGCCCGCTTCGGAGCCGCCGGTCGGGAATGGGTGGGCCGGACCTGGACCTGGGACCGGTCGGCGCAGCGGCTGGCCGGGCTGCTGTCCGGCTGACCCGGGCAGCCGCGGTCCTCAGAGGCTCGGCCGACCGGGTCGCGCACCGGTTGGGTACCCATCGCCGGCCGGACCGACCTCGGACCCGCGCCCGCAGCCCGGCCGGCGCGCCCCGATAGCGTAGCCGAGTGCGGGTCTCGTTCGTTTCCGACGTCCACGGCAACATCGACGGCCTGGCCGAGGTGGCGCGCGACGCCGAGACGCTGGTGGTGCTGGGCGATCTACTCGACTACGTCGACTATCACGACCCGTCCGCGGGAATCCTCGGCGAGGTGTTCGGCGCGGACAACGTGCTGGCCTTCTCCCGGCTCCGATCCACCGGTGATTTCGCCGGCCTGCACCGGCTCAACACCGCGCTCTGGGAGACCATCGCGGACCCGGTCGGAACGTTGAACGAGGTCGTCGATCGCCGCTACCGTCTGGCATTCGCCGCGCTGGCCCGTGCCGACAGCACGCCGCTGCTGATCCTGGGCAACGTGGACGTGCTGGACGTCTGGCAGCAGGTCGCCGGCGACGAGCTGCCGTCGCTGGACGGCAGGGTGGTGGACGTGCACGGGTGCAGCTTCGGATTCGTCGGCGGCGGGGCCACCCGAGTACGGCCGGTGCCGGCGGCGGCGCCGGCCGCGGTGACGAGCATGGCCAGGGCATGGCGACCTTATGTGCGCCAGCCGCCGGAGTACGCGGAATCGGTAGCGGCTCTGGGAGCCGTCGACGTGCTCTGCTCGCACCTGCCGCCGAAGCTGGCGCCGTTGCGGTACGACTTGGTGCCGGCGAGGTTGGAGATGTACGGGCCTGGACTGCTGGAGTCGGTGGACGCTCACCATCCGTGGCTGGCGGTGTTCGGGCACGTGCATCAGCCGTTGGCCACGCGGATGCGGCGGGGCACCACAGAATGTGTGAACGTCGGCCACTTCGCGCGGCATCCTCGGGCGTTCGAGATCCAGCTCTGAAGGTGCTGCGGGTAACCTTCCGACCATGGCGGACACCTCGACGCAGTCTCTGGTGATGGCAGCGGAGCCGGCAGCCATCATGGGCGTCATCGCCGATGTGCGGGCCTACCCGGAGTGGACCGGCGCCGTCAAGGACGTGCTGATCACCCAGGTCGGTGATGGCGAGCGTCCGCGGCGGGTGCGCTTCGTGATGGACGCCGGGATCATCAAGGACACCTACGAACTCGAGTACGAATGGGCCGCCGACGGGATGTCGGTGAGCTGGGCTCTGGTACGCGGCAAACTCCAGAAGGCCCAACATGGTTCGTACACCGTGCGACCGACAGATGGTGGCACCGAGGTGACCTACCGGCTCTCGGTGCAGCTCACCGTCCCGCTGATCGGTCCCCTGCGACGGACCGCCGAGAAGGTGATCATGGACACCGCGCTGAAGGAACTGCGCAAGCGGGTGGAGAAATCCGCGGCGGACGGCGTATGAAGATCGCCCTGGTCACCGGACCGGGCGGAGCCGGCGGTACCACGATCTCTGCACTCACGGCCATCGCGCTGGCCCGTAGCGGCTCGGCGACCGCCCTGATCAGCAGCGATATGTCAATGCCGGCCGTCCTCGGCGAGCCTGCCATCGCAGCTCGTCCCGGGTTGACGGTGCTCCGACCGGACCCAGCGGCTCGGGCCATCGATGCGTGGCCCTCGATCAGCGGATACCTGTCGGCGCTGGGAGTCGACCAGGACATCGAGCCGTCGGATCTGGCCGGCCTTCCCGGGGCCATCGCCGTGTCCACCCTGCTGGAGATTGCCGCGGCGGCCGGAGCCGGCGACTACGACACCGTGGTGGTGGACGCCGGTTCGTCGGCCGTGGAACTGCTGGCGGCGCCCGAATCGATCGGAAACCTCATCGATCGGCTGCTGCCGACACCGCTGCGGATCCTGCGCCAGCTGGGCGGCCTCCGCGCAGGCAGGCCGGGACAGTCCGGCGACACCGGACCGGTGGACCTGATCGGTCAGTTGCTGGCGCGGCTGGTGCTCGCGCACGCGCTGCTCACCGACCCCGCCGTGACATCTGTCCAGCTGGTGGTCGGTCCGGAACGCCTGCGCAGCGCATCGGCCGCGCGAATGCTGCCCACGCTGGCGGTCTGCGGAGCCGGGACAGGCAGGGTGGTGCTCAACCGACGCGGGCTGCTGACGGATCGAGAACTCGCCGATCAGGCAGCGTACTGGCCGGCCGAATTGCTGGTGGTGCCCGAACAGCCCACCGAACCGGTCGGGCCGGCGCTGGACGCGTTGGTCGACACCCTTGACCTGATCGCCGAACCCCTGCCGGCCGGCATCGGTCCGGCCGTCGCCGAGCTCGAGGTGTCCAGGCAGGGCAACGGCTTCCTGGCGAAGATCCCGGTTCCACTGGCGGAACGGGCCGCTCTGCACCTGGCCAGATCCGGCGACGACGTGCTGATCACAGTGGCTGGACACACCCGCAGGATTGAACTGCCGTCAGTGCTGCAACGGTGCACCATCGTCGGGGCTGAGTTCATCGGCGCCGGCGGGGCAGGATCGCCCGGCGCCGGCGGTGCAGGATCGCCCGGCGCCGGCGGTGCAGGATCGCCCGGCGCCGCCCTGCTCGTCAGATTCGTGCCCGACCCGGGTCGATGGCCCCAAGAGCTGGCCGCCTTCGCCACTGCCGGTGCCGCAGCTGGAG
>JAABUT010001420.1_pt1 | contig 27226 bp, 29 predicted proteins | sample 5559281 | NCBI WGS metagenome assembly JAABUT01 (sample SAMN10711880, study PRJNA513359) | rock metagenome | isolation source: Antarctica rocks | place: Antarctica: Victoria Land, Ricker Hills nord | collected 2016-01-04
CGCTCCATAGTCCCGCAATCGAGGCCGTCAGAAGATAGGCAAGTGAACAAAAGCCGAACGAGACCGAACGCGCTCGGCCCGTCTATGACATTCCAATCAAACGGTCAGACCGATCCGTTTAGTCCAAAGTCGGTACGCCGTCCGGCTTCATCTCGGAATGAGTGTCCGACTTGAATCGGAATCCGCACGCGGCATCGTCAGGGAGGAGACCGCAGATGTGGGCGCGACCCAGCCGATGACGAAAGGTGCTGCATGGCTCATGGTTGGGAACTCCGATCAGGCAGTCAGGCGCAGGTATAGTGTCGATAATATCTCCGGCAGGCGTTCCAGCCGGTCCACCCACAACGCGTTCCGGTGCCCGAACATCCGCGGTAGGTAAGTGTCTCCTCCCGCCTCCAACCCCACGCAGAACACGTCGATCCCTGTCTGGCCCAGCAAATGCACCGTGCGTCTCGCGTCTTCCACCAGATACCGCCGATCCGCGACATCGATGTCCGATGGCTCGCCATCGGTGATCACCAGCAGCAGGCGGCGATACGTGCTCTGTCCGGCCAGTTCCCGCCCGGCATGCCGCAGCGCCGTGCCGATCCGGGTGGAAAAGCGGCCCGACAAACCGGCCAGCCGGCGCCTCCCCGCGGCGTCCCAAGGCTGCGCGAAATCCTTGATGCGCTGGTAGCGCACGTCGTTCCGTCCGTCTGAGCAGAACGCTCTGACCGCAAACGGGTCCCCCAATCCGGTCATCGCGTGGGCCAGGAGCGCGGTCGCCTCGATCTCGATATCCAGCACGCTGCGCCCGATAGGTGGGACGATGTCGTTGGTCGATTCCGACACGTCCAGCAGCAGCAGGACGGATAGATCGCGCAGGCGCCGTTCCAGCCGGGCATAGACCAGGGGATCGGGCGTCAGCCCAATGCGTCGGTCGATCACCGCCGTAGTCGCGGCGTCCAGATCCAGGGTTTCGCCTTCGGGCTGGCGCCGCAGCCGCACGGGACGGCTTACCTTGGCGGAGCGGATCAGTGACTGCACGCGATCCAGCAGCGGCTTGTCGCGCGCCAACAACGCATCGATGCGGGCGGCATCGCCGGGCACGGGCTGGTACTCGACCAAGGTCGTCCAATCCTGCCGCTCACGGGCGATTAAATGGTCCCACTCCGGGTAGCGTACGACAGGGATGCCCATGTCGGTCTCGACCCGGCTCAGCGGCGGGGAGAGCAACTCGCCTTCGGTATCCTGTTGCGGCTCCTGCCGTTCCCGCTCTGGGGGGCGGTCGGCCGCCTTCAATGCTCCGAGCGCCACCAGTTGCATCAGCGTGTCTTCGTCCTCATCGTCTTGGGGTGTGTCGGACTGCGTCCAGATACCGGCATTGTCGTCGCGGTACATCGGCTCGACCACATAGGTGCGGCTACTGAACTGCACCCGCATCTGGCCCAGATCGTTGCCAAGCAGGCTTCCCAGCTGCCGGCTCAGGTCGGGGTCTTGCCAGCGCACGGCCGCGTCCAGGAACAGCCGCCGCCCCTTGGCTACCCAGCCGTCATCGTCGCCGTAATCCGGATCCAGCAGTGCCCGCGACAGCCGTGCCATGAGCGCGACCGCGGTGACGGCCGCCGACGGTGAGGCCACGTGAAACGGCAGCCATAGCCGGCGCAGGCCGGGGAAATCGAGCGTCGCCAATTGCTCCACGCGCGCGTCCTCGATCAGAGAGACCAGCGCGACCTGCATGGGCTTGAGGCCGCCACGCGGGAAGCGCGAGCTGCCATAGGCCAGGTGAGCGCCGGCATGGGCGACGGACGCCCGGTATAGCGCGACCGCGCCCGCACCGTTGATGCCGCAGAACACCTCCGGCATGCGGATCAGCCGGCCGTCGAAGCTGGTGCGGCACGGCAGGTCCGAACGAGGGTTGGGTGCGGCCCGCAAGGCCGGCTCCGTGCCCCATAACGCGATGGCGAAGCCCCGCAACTGCCTCTCCAGCTCGGCGAAGCTGGTGTCGGCGTCGGCGCGCAGCATCGCCCCGCGCGACGCTGCGCCGCGCTGGACGAAGAAGGTACGGCGGCTTTCCGGGCTGAGCTCGGAGCTGCGCAGCCCCTCGCGGACCCAGTTCTCGAACCCGGCAGCGCCGAACTCCGCAAGCAACGCTTCCGTGCGGCTCAGCACTGCCGCCGCGCAGTCAGGGGCGGACTCGGTGAGGAGCAGCAGCGTCTGCAGCCAGCGGTTGAACCCGGCGGAGTCGCCGACGACGCGCGCCACACCTGCGGAAGCGACGGCCAGCAATCCGGCGACCGCGCGCCCTGCCTGAGGCGCCATCGTCAGCATCGCGCGTGACAGGGCGAAGGTCGCCTGCGCACCGAGCAACGCGGCGCAAGCCGGCGCATGCCGGGCATAGGCGACAGACGCCCCTTGTCCCACTGCCACGTCAAGCAGCCGGCAGGCCTCCAGAAACCGGGCGTGGGCCTCCCCTGGAAACGCCCGGCGAGCCTGTGCGCTCACCAGGACCAGCGCCCCAGCAAGCGCCGGAGAGAGCGGGGCGGCCTGGTCGGTAGGCCCAACGCTGGTTGCGTCTTCCATGGCGGTCAGACGCAGGCAGCTATCGCGGCGGAGAGCGCTTCCCGCACATCCGCATCATCGGTGATCGGCAGCACCAAGGCGACCCGGCAGGCCGCTTCCAGGGCGACGCCTCGTGCCGCCAGGCGGCCGGCATGAATCAGCATCCGAGTTGAGGCGCCCTCGTCGAGCCCATGACCCTTCAGGTTGCGCGACCGGGCGGCGACCTGCACGAGTCGCCGGGCTAGCGACAGCTCAACCTCCGCCTCGTGCGCGACGATCTCGGCTTCCGTTTCGGGCTCTGGATAGGTGAACTCGATGGCGGCGAAGCGCTGCTTCGTGGACTCCTTGAGGTCCTTCAGCACGCTCTGGTAGCCGGGGTTATATGAGATGACGATCTGGAAATCCGGGTGCGCCTGCACCAGTTCGCCGCGCTTCTCAAGCGGCAGCACGCGCCGGTCGTCGGTCAGCGGGTGGATGACAACGGTCGTGTCCTGCCGGGCTTCAACAATCTCGTCCAGGTAGCAGATTGCGCCATGCCGGACGGCTTGGGTCAGCGGACCGTCATGCCAGACAGTGCCTTGAGCATCGAGCAGGAAACGGCCGACCAGGTCGGAGGCGGTCATGTCCTCATGGCAGGCAACGGTGATGATCGGCTTGCCCAGGCGCCACGACATGTGCTCGACAAAGCGGGTCTTGCCGCATCCGGTCGGCCCCTTGAGCATCAGCGGCATACGGGTGGCGTAGGCTGCTTCGAACAGGGTGATCTCATCGCCGACGGAGCGGTAGTACGGCTCCTCGGTGGTCAGGTAATCGGTCAGGTCCATGCGGCGGCCCCGCTGTCATCGTGTCGTGAAAGGAGCGGGGCGCGCGCTTCCTGCGTCGCGCGCCCGCCGTGTCAGCGATGCTCGGCGAGTTCGTTCGGAATGCCTTCGATGGGGCATTCGTCGGTGCCGACCGTCGGGCGGGTGATCGCCTCCACCATTTCGCGGGTCCCCTCCGGATCCTGGACCCACTTTTGGTAGAAGTCGTAGGGACAGGCGGCGAGACCCTTGTCGCCCTCGCGCGAGTTGATCATGCCGGTGTAGCCGCGGTGCACCAGCTTGAAGAGATGGTTCTCCGACTGCCCGTTGCGCCGCGCGTCGCGGATCAGGGACGTCGAGAGCGCGGCGTACTGAATGCCCATCTCCTCGGTGCCGCATTCGCCCAGCGTGCGCCCATCGAAGCCGATGATCGACGAGTGGCCGAAGTAAGAGTACACGCCGTCGAAGCCGGACGCGTTGGCGACCGCCACGTAACAATTGTTCGCCCACGCCATTGACTTGGACATCAAGATCTGCTGCTCCTTTGCCGGATACATGTAGCCCTGGCAGCGGATGATGAGCTCGGCGCCCTTCATGGCGCAGTCGCGCCAGATCTCGGGATAGTTGCCGTCATCGCAGATGATCAGGCTCATCTTGAGCCCCTTAGGCCCGTCCGAGACGTAGGTGCAGTTGCCAGGATACCAGCCCTCGATCGGCACCCACGGCATGATCTTGCGATACTTCTGAACGATGTCGCCCTTGTCGTTCATTAGGATCAGGGTGTTGTACGGCGCCTTGTTCGGGTGCTCCTCGTGCCGCTCTCCGGTGAGGGAGAACACGCCCCAGACCTTCGCCGCCCGGCAGGCCTGCGCAAAGATCTCGGTCTCCTCGCCGGGCACCTGCGCCGCTGTATCGTACATCTCCTTGGAGTCATACATGATCCCGTGCGTGCTATACTCCGGGAAGATTACCAAATCCATACCGGGCAGGCCGGTTTTCATGCCCTTGACCATGGCCGCGATCTTGCGGGCGTTCTCCAGGACCTCCGCCTTCGTGTGCAGGCGCGGCATCTTGTAGTTGACGACGGCTACGCCGACGGTGTCGTTGCTGCTGCTGATATCGCCGTGAATCACGTTTCAGTCCTCCTGGTTTGCGTAAGCGGAACTCAGAACGCCAGCTTGCTGCGCTGCTGCCCGGCGTTGTCGAAGCTCTCCGGGCGCAGCCACGCCTCGTAGCCCGTCTTCAAGCGCGGCCAGTCGCCGTCTGTCATGGCGAACCACGCCGTGTCCCGGCTGCGGCCCTTCTGCACCATGTGCTGGCGGAACACGCCCTCGGGCGTGAAGCCGAAGCGCGCCGCGGCGCGCTTGGACGGCTCGTTCTCGTTGTTGCATTTCCATTCGAACCGCCGGTAGCCCAGCGTGTCGAACACGTAGGCGGCGAACAGGTAAAGCGCCTCGGTCGCGACGCGGCTACGCGCGATGGCCGGTCCCCATAGGATGTGTCCGGTTTCGATGACGCCGTGCACGGGGTCAATCCGCATCAGGGACTGCCGCCCTTCCGCATAGCCCGTTGCCTGGTTGATCACAGCAAAGAACAGCGGATCGGCCGAAGCGGCAGCCTCCTCCAGCCAGGGCGCGAAGGCCGCGGCGTCGGGCGGCTCCTCGGACAGGTAGCGGAATCGGTCATCGGCGCCGGGCTGCCGGGCGGAGCGCAGGAGGTCCGGCCCGTGCCGCGCGGGAACGAGCGGCTCCAGGCGGGCATATCGTCCGTCCAGAGTGACGCGCTCGGGGTGCAGCGCGCCTGTCCAATTGGAAAGGTCCATGGTTGAGTCCGTAGGTTGGAGATTGCGGCAATTCCCGTTCGGAGACCGCAAGAACGTCGGTAGGCCTGCACTTGTTCTGTATTGCGCTTTGGGTCATTGGCACCGAAGAGTCAGTAGCTACCGATCGGCTTGCCGCCGAGGGTGGGCGCCCCGACGAGGATCGCTGCGAGGTGGTTGTCTGGCTGGGGCGGACCGAACAGGTGCCCTATCCGTTCCAGGATTTTGCGTGTGTCAGGCGACAGCGCGAAGCGCTCTACGGTCGTCACGTCCAGCCGCCACTGGTTGTGAATGCGGGGCGCGTCGACCGCTTCTTGCGCGTCCATCCCGCAGGTCGCGGGCATCGACAGGTTGTAAGCACGCGCAAGCACACATGCCAGAATGGGGCTGATACCGATACCAGCCATCTGGGACGCGCCGTAGCGCGTGAATCAGAAGCCGCGATCGGCATCGGTAACGCAGTGGGACAGGGCGGTAGATGCAGCGAGGAAGAGCACGCCCCAACCGAGGCCAACCAAAAACCCGGACAGCCCGATGGCGGGTGACTGAACATGGCCTTCGGCAAGGGTCATGCACCCGATCGCGCCGAGCAAGGCCCCGAACGCCGCAAGTCGGGATTCCCTAGTACGCTCGCCAAACCAGCCGACCAAAGGCACGCCCACAAGAATTCTAATTGCTGCCTCAGCAAGAGTCCAGCCGGTCTCGATTTCGCCGCCGTCCAGACTGCGAGAGTGCTCGGTCAGAAGTAAGGTGGCTCCGCAGCCAGCTGCCGTGAATGAAGTCCCCAGAAACAACAAGGAAAAACTTGTGGTTCGCATTGCTATCTCCGACGTACGCACAGAGTTATTGATGCGCCGAAGGCCGGACTGTCGGTGCCTTAGGTGACTTCCTCCAGGGCATGCGTTCCGATCAGGTCGTTCCTGGTCGTTCGCGCTAGCTTGTATTGGTGCGCCAGGAAGAGACCGAGCCCGCTGAGGACTCCACCGAAGATGAGGTAGTAGCTGGGGGACAGCGGATCACCCGTCACGCTGCGCAGGCCCGTCACGATAAACGGCGCGAACCCTCCGAAAATGGTGACTCCAAGGCTATAACTCAGCGACAGCCCGCTGGTCCTCGTCTGGGGAGGAAACAGTTCCGACATCAAAGCCGGCAATGGCGCGAAGTAGAGCGCAACGATAATCCCGATACCGAACTGGACAGCGATCAACGACAGAATCGAGGGATGACTGCTCAGGAGAGCGAACAGCGGGACTGCAACGACCGTGTTAGCAAAGATTGCCAACAACATGCTCGGCATGCGGCCGTACAAATCCGAGACAAATCCGATAATCGGCGAGAGCAGGAAGATCGTCGCGCCGGTGACCGCCGTGCCCATGAAGGCCAATGCGGGGTCGAGGCGGAACTGGCTGACCGAGTATGCGGGCATGAACACAGCGAGCCAGATGGCCACGGTCGCGAGGACGATCAGCAGGGAAGAGGCCATGAGCGCCAGCTTCTGCGTCTTCAGGAGGTCGAGCATTGGCTGCTTCACATGTGTCGCGTTCTGGAATTCGGCTGATTCTTCCGTGCAGCGCCGGATGTAGATCCCGACCGGCCCAGCGAGCGCGCCGACGATGAACGGCACGCGCCATCCCCAGCTCTCGAGTTGCCGACTGTCGAGGAACACGCTGAGGCCGACCGCGAACAAGGCAGCCAGCATCATAGCGAAGCCCTGGGTCGATGTCTGCCAGCTCGCAATAAAGCCGCGCCGGGATGGGTTTTGCTCGGCCAGAAGTGCTGTCGAGTTGCCGAACTCACCCCCCGCTGAAAAACCCTGCAGCATTCGACCGATGACGATGCCGATCGGCGCCGCGATCCCGATTGTTTGGTAAGTCGGCATCAGGGCGACAATCAACATTCCCACCGTCATAATAATGAGGGTTAAGCTCATGACGGCCCTGCGCCCAATCTTATCTCCAAGGTTGCCCAGGTAAATCGCCCCGAGCGGGCGCATAAAGAAGGAAATGCCGAAGGTGCCGAAAAACAGCAGCAGGGAGGCCGTTTCGTTGCCGGTGGGGAAGAACAACTTCGCGATCACACCAGCCATAGCACCGTAGATGTACAGGTCGAAACACTCGAAGATGTTGCCCACTGTCGAGGCGACGATCACCCTGCGCGATGCAGGCTTAATGCTTTGATCGACATAGGAGTTGCGTGAAGCGCTCGTCATATCTTGCCTCCATCAGGTGGTATGGCCGGGCATCGATGCCGGGGTCTTGCGGCGGCGAAAGTGTCCACGCTGGTGGACCCTCAGGGCGATATCCGATCGTCAATGCGGATGGCGAAACGGGAAATGCGGCCACTTGGCCTCTGTTGCCTGCGTCCATCTGCGCGGAGGCAAGCAGAACAACCGTTCTGCTTAGCCCCCACGCACCCGGTCGAGTCGCCACACCGATTGGCCCGGCCCGCAGGTCAGGCCGAAATCTTCGTCAACTCCGCCGATGCGAACAGCCCTGGTCCGTCGACGTTGACGACGGTTTCACCGTGACCCACCCTGACAAAGACGTAACGGACGTCGTTGCCGCCTTCGAGGATCTGGCAACGATGGATCGCGCGCCGGGGGAAGTAGGCGTAGTCGCCCTTGCCGATCTCGAAGGACCTTTCTCCGTTGTCGCCGTAATCGACCCGGATGCGACCCGACAGCATATACATGACGCTGTCGAACTCGGCGTGATGGTGCCACTGGCTCGGGGCGTCCAAGGCCGTGACATGGCATTCCCCGACCCATAGCCCGTCGGCGGTGATCGCCTTACGACGGTTTTGCCCAGGGGTGATGGGTCCTTGGATCGTTTGATCGGACTTGAGATAGCCGATGGTATCGAAAAGCCCTGTTTCCATGATTGTCTCCCGACTGTTGTCAATGACGCGTGCATTTTGTATCATTGGGGACATGACGACGTACGGCCAATTCTTGTCGCCAATCGGACAGGCGGTGGTCCGGCTCGTCGAGACGGCGCGCCGGCCGGTGATCGGCTTCGCTGCAGACTATCCGGCCGGGCTGTCCACGGCGGAGCACGCGCACCCGCGCGCTCAACTGCTCTGCGCCGTATCCGGCGTGATGCGGATTAGCACGCCCGGTGCCGACTACCTGGTGCCGCCTAGCACCGCGCTGTTCCTGCCCGCGGACGCGCCACACGCCATACGCATGGACGGCCCGGTTGCGATGCGCGCCCTATTCATGCGTGAGGACGCGGCCAGCCGCGCCGGGATCGGCACCGCCGTGATCGCGGTGTCACCACTGCTGCGCGAGGTGATCGTGGCCGCCTGCGCCGAGCCGCTGCACTGGAAGCTGGGCGGGCGCGGGCACCATCTGACGGAGCTGGCGCTGAGTGAGATCGCCCGGGCCACGGCGCTGCCACTGCGGCTGGCGATGCCACGGGACGAGCGGCTGCGGCGCGCCGTGGCAACGCTGCAGGCCCGCCCGGCTGAACCATCCGGCCGGGAAAACCTCGCGGCGGCGGTGGGCGCGTCCAGCCGCACGCTGGCCCGTTTGTTCCGAACCGAAACGGGGCTGAGCTTCCGCCAATGGCGCCAGCAGGCGCGGATGACCGAGGCTATGGGCGCGCTCACAACCGGGGCCAGCCCGGCTAAAGCAGCGGCGCTCGCCGGCTACGCCAGCCAGCCCGCATTCGGCGCCGCGTTCCGGTCCCTGTTCGGCATGACCCCCGGCCAGGCGCGGTTATCGGGCAAGGTTTCCCGGCCCGCAGCCGTGGCTTGAGCTGCTGCAAGGGCAGCCCGATTGGGGCCGTGGTGGGAAAGCGCCGTGTAGGCCGGATTAAGCGTCAAGTCATGGGCGACATGGCAGACGGGAGCGCCTTACCGGTGAAGCCGCATCGTAACGTCGTGCATTTGCACTCGCCGTTGCCAATCCTCCCATCGCAATCGCTGCGCGTGTGCTATCTGTGGCGAGGCAGGCTACGTAGGCCGACGCTCATGGAAGCTCCGCACGAGGTTGCAGGCAGCTCATACAGGCGAATGCATCTCGCCAGCATTGGTACTGCCGGCGCGCCACGTTGACCCCGTGCAGGTTCTACGCCGCGCTACCATCCCTGTTCGTTTTACAAACCATCAAACGGTCGTTTGGGAATGGTCCGCCTGTCGTTGGTCAAACGGATGCTACTCACGTCGGGCATCAGACAACCCCCCCGAGGTGGCGGCCCGTGACAAGGGTGTTGGGTTGGCGTCCGTCGGCGAGGTTTGCAGCTCGCGGAGGCACCCAGGCCAATCAGAACAAACCTTGCCTCGCAGATGACACAACCCGAGGGGTATGCTGCGCCGCATCATGCACATCGAGTGGTCCACGAGCTTCCCGCACAGGGCCATGGCGTCTGCACGCCGGGTCGGCATGTGGCATTTGACCGTGCAGCCCCGGAAGGAATGGCCGATGTTCGAGTGGCACATCGCGCACGACACCGACGGCCACCTTAGCAAGGTCGGCCGCGTCAGCACCGCCAACTTCGCCAAAGGCCAAGCGGAGCTGGCCCTCCGCGGCCTGGACGCCAAGGAGGACTAACCACCGCGCTAGAACCCAGGACTGAACCCAGGTCTGCTGGCCTGCGCCGCCTTGGCCAGTTCCGCCTCGCGCTGCTCGTTCGCGGCAACGACCGCGGCCCTGACCTTCGCGCGCACGACATCGGGAAAGGCATTGACCGCTTCGGCCAGCTCACGGATGGCTGCCTCCCGCCGCTGCACGGCCGCGACCAGCGGCACGATGTGCCTGGCCAGCACCGCCCGCACCTGCGCGTCGCGCTGGCGCTTCCGCAGCTCGCCGGCATGGTCCCGTCCTGCCGCGCGCTGGGCGAACACCCGGTGCTCCGTCCGGATAAAGCGGTCCACCTCCTCCTTCCGGCTGCGCTCGATGGCTTCCACGAGGTCAAGGGCGAGCGACTTGTAGGGCTTGTCGCTCATGTCCTTGGCCACCTGCTCCCATAGGTGCCCGGTGGTGATCGGCTCCTTGTCGCCCACCGCCCGGCTGCGCTTGACCGCCTCGAACGCAGCGGCCTCGGAGATGACGGTATAGACTTGGGAAACGTGGCGGCTTTCGGCCACGTAGCTCTTGAAGGCCGTGATCCCGGCCGTGCCCCGCGGCAGGGCGTTGATGTGCTCGCCCGAGGTGATGCCCTGGGCGCTGTCGATGGTCAGGGCGTGGCCGAAGCCGAGCAGCAGCCGATCTGACCGGCTGTCCTTCAGGGCACGCCACTGCACGGCTCCCACGCGCCCGTCCGCATTGCGGAGCTGCAGGCCGTCCACGGACTGCCCCACCACCTCCACCACGTCACCGTTCGCCCCGATGAACCCGGGCTTGCCCTCAATCAGCGAATAGGTCTTGCGGAACAGGCGAACCTTGTCCCCGGTGGCGATGGGCATGTCGTAGGTTTCGCCGCGCTGGTCTATGGCGGGGTGGACCACCTCTTCCTGGCCAAGCTCGCCGCGTGCCTTGAGGCGCTCCCGCACCGCCCGGCTGATGTCGGCGGCATCCTGGTTGGTCAGCGCGGAGATGGTCACGCCCATCGCCGACCCGGCCGCGCGCAGGGCGTCGCGGCGCTGGATGTAGAGGTCGGCGACGTGGGCCACCACCTCGTCCTGGTCGCCGCCGACCATCCGCACGCTGCCGTCCTCGCGCTTCATGTTCAGCGCCGTTTGCGCCTCGCCCTTCCGGAACAGGCCGGCGATCTCCCGCGCCCGCGGGGTGGCCTGGCGCACCGTGGTCAGCAGCTCGGGCATGGCTTCCTTCGGCAGGGTCCGCTGCATGATCTCGATGGTGTCGCCGGCCTCGATGGCTTGCGCCTGCTCGCGGTCGCCCAGCCCCTTGATGGTCAGGCCGTGCCTGGCCTGCAGCTTCAGCAGCTTGAGGAACGGACGCGGCGCGATCTGGCTCACCTCGTCGATCACCAAGACGGTGTTGCGGGACAGGGCGATGCGGCCGTCCTCTACCCCGCGCAGGAAGGGATCGAGTGCGAAGGTGCGCTTGATGCCGGCGTCCTGCAGCGCGTCGGCCTGCCGCCAGGCCGTGGCGACGCCGATCACCTCGCGGCCGGCGGCATCGAGGCTGGTGTCGTCCTGCCAGGCGGCGACAAGTGGCTTCAGCAGCGTCGTCTTGCCCGCCCCGGCCACGCCGGTGACGAAGCTGAGCCGGCCGCCGGTACCCAGGCTGTAGATGGCTGCCTTCTGCGCCGCCCCATGTTCCGGCTCGCGCTCGAAGTCCAGACCGGAGCTGTCGATGGCGGCCTTCAGGGCGGCCACGGACAGCGCATCCCTCCTGTCCAGCGCAGCCGCCCTGGCGTGGCCGGCGAGGTCGGTCTCAATCCTGACCTGGGCGGTGTTGGTGACGCGCACCTTGTCGCTGAACTCGCCCACGATCAGCCTCACCCGTTCGCCGCGCAGGGTGATGCCGCGGTCCTCGATCAGCTGCACCACCCGGTCTATGTCCTCGGGTTCGGAAACGCCGGTCTGGATCAGACCCCGGGCCGCGTAGGTCCGCAGCCTGGAATGGTCAATGACCGCGGCGGTGTCGAACTCCGTGGCCAGGTGGCGGTCCGCGAAGTCGTAAGCCTGGTTGAACCGTTCGGCGTCGGTCATGGCGCGCACCTCTGCCCCTTCCAGGACCGTCGCGTGTGTCCAGCCGATGGCCTCGGCCTGGTCGCGCCAGGTTTCCCGCTCCGTGCGTCCGTCCCCCTTGGACCGGCGCTCGGCGACGGCCGCTGCGGACAGGATGCCGAACTTGCGCTCGGCCGGCAGCGCCTCCCAGTCCAGGCCCTGGCGCTTGGCGTATGCCTTGGCGTTCCGCTCCGTCTGCCGTCGTCCCTTGGAGAATAGGTCCACCGCCGCCTGCGGGACGGCGGGCAGCACGAACGCCTCCTCCTTGGCGTCATAGGCCGTGCGCATGCCCAGCTCGCGCAGCCGTCCCGCCAGCCTGCCCTGGAAGTAGGCGCCGAACTCGTGAACCCGGTCCTGCAGCCGCCTGGTGTCGAGCGAGCCGACGCGGCCGCCCTCGGTCGCCACCATGTTGAACATGGCATGGTGGACGTGGGCGTGCGGGTCGCCGGACATCGGCACCTCCGCCAGGTACGTCACCCCGGTCACACCGTCTTTGACCTGCAGCGTCGGCCGGGCCGTGTGGTGCCGGAAGGACACCCAGCCCACCTCGCCCGGATCGGCGCCGTCCTTCCCGCCTGCCCCCTTGCGCGCCCAGCCGACCTCCCGGGCGACGTAGCGCATGGTGTCGTCGCTGGCCCCGTCGATGGCCGCCCAGATCGCCGCGGCCTCTGCCGGCGAGGTGGCGAACTCGGCGGCGAGGGACACCGACTTGTGCGGCGCCAGGGTAAGGTCGTAGGCGCTGATCTCGCGCGGCCGGGTCGTCGGCCACTTCTCGCCGGTGTCCGCCCGCCTGGCCTCGAACAGCCGATCCAGTTCGGCGTCTGTCGGTGCCCGGGTGGGATCTATGCCCAGGGCGTCGGCAGCCTCGGGCGCCATGTCAGGGCGCCAGGCCGCCCGGCTGTCCCGGCCGGTGTAGTAGGCCGTCAGCCGGCCGCCGGCATCCGGACGTGCCCCTGGCTCCAGGTCGGCGCCTGGCTCGGGTTCCGGCGCGTGCTCCGTCAGGTAGGCGCGGATCAGCTTGCCGTCCGAGTTGGCGGCCAGCTTGCGGAAGGTCATCACGGCTTGATGTCCCGCGTGGGATCGAGGCCGAAGTTGTCGGCGATGGCCTGGACCACATCGAGCGGCATGTCGCGTGTGATCTTTGCCAGCCCCACCGTGATGTCCTTCAGGTAGGCCGACTGGCTGTCCGGGCGGACCAGCAGCGCGCCGATCAGCTCCTCCAGCGAGGGGCCGTCCGGCGCGTCCTTCTTCTCCGGCGTGACCAGCCTGATGATGGTTTCCAGGCTCTCGCCGTGCTGTCGCTGCACGCCGGCAATTAGGGCGATGCCGCCGTTCGCTCCCCGGATGCCCCTGCTGACCTGCGCCAGCGTGTCGTCGGCCTCAATGTCCATTGCGTGCGCTCCCATGCTCTCCGGGAGCATGGAAGGTCTGGATGCGAATGGCCCGGTCGATGCTGCCGATCTTGGGAGGTCAGTCCCCGTTGCGAGCTGTCGTGGCGGATCATTGTCCGTCAAACGAAACCCGGACGTTGCAGTGCGTGTGTTCGTCGGATACCGTTGGCGAAGTCAGTTGTTTGTTCTCTTATAGCGTCAGCGGTCGCACAATAGCAACTTCTTTGCTATGAGATAGGTCATCGTAAATTATAATTGCTAGTTGAGGCAGACCAGGCGACTTCGCCAACGGTATCTCGTCGTTTGACGAAGTGGTACATGCTGTCAGGTTGATGCCCCGAACGCTGCCGCCGTTTTGGCGAGGCGCTTGGCACCGTCTCGCAAAGCCCCGATCTCGTGACCCGAGAAGCCCAGGACGAAGCCGTCTGATGGGTCAGGCTCCATGCGGGTTTCGGATAGCAGCCACACCTGCACCCGCGCTGCGTCCCTGATCCGGGCCGCAGCGCCCGGCGGCGGGTCGGGCAGCAGACGGGCGACAAGGTGCAAACCCTGGTCAGGAACCGTCACCTGCAGCGCCCCGCAGGCGTGCACGGCCAGGGTGTCCGCGACCGCGTCGCGGGCCGCCCGGTAGCGCCCCCGCATCCGCCGAATGTGGGCAGAAAAGTCGCCTTCCGCCATGAGGTCGGCAAGGGCGCCCTCCAATAGGCTCGGGGGGAAGCGGTCCGACGCGGCCCGTGCGGCCAGGACCGGCTCAAGCAACGGCGGCGGCAGGACGACGTAGCCCATCCGCAGGCCGGGGAAGAGCACCTTTGAAAACGTCCCGAAATAGATGACCCGCCGGGCGGCATCCATGCCGGCCAGGGCGGTCAGAGGCGGCCCGCCGTAGCGGAACTCGCTGTCGTAGTCGTCTTCCAGCACCCAGGCGTTCGCGTCGCGCGCCCAGTCCAGCAAGGCGATGCGCCGGTCCATCCGCATGGCGACGCCGGTCGGGAATTGGTGCGACGGGGTGACGTAGGCGACCCGGGCGCCCGCGGCGCGGCGCCGGCCCTCGTCCACCACAAGCCCGTGCCCGTCCACGGGGACCGGGACCAGCCGCGCCCCGGTGGCTTCCAGCGCCCTTCGGGCGGCGGGGTAGCCAGGGTCCTCCATCCAGGCGGCATCGCCGGGCCTGAGCACCGCGCCCAGGCAAAGCTGCAAGCCGTGTTGCGTGCCGCTAACCAGCACGACGTGGCCCGGATCGCAGCGCACGCCGCGGCTGACCGCGAGGTGCTCCGCCACGCGCTCGCGCAGCTCCCGGCCGCCGCGGGGGTCGCCGTAGCCGAGGTGGGCGGGATCGAGGGTCCGCAAGCGCTTGCCGACCGCACGCCGCAGCCGGTTCAGGAACAGGGCGTCAACGCTTGTCCGGCCGAGGGCGAACACCTCGCGGCCGGGAGCCATGTCCGTTGCCGGAACGCACTCCGGCGGGGCCGGGCCGGTTGGGACGTGGTTGGCGACGAAGGTGCCCGCGCCCACCCTGGCCTCTACCAGCCCGTCCGACAGCAACTGCTCGTAGGCGCCCACCACCGTGTTCCGCCTTATGCCGAGCTGGACGGCCAGCGCGCGGCTGGCCGGGAGGCGGCTGCCAGGCGCGAGCCGTCCGGCAAGGATCGCGTCGCGCAGGCCCTGGTGGACGCGCGCTGATTGCGGGCCGGGCATCCCGTCCAGGTGCAGCGGCAGGTCCAGCGCGCCAGACCTGTCCAGCTTGCCAGAGTTGGTGGCCGGATTGGTTGGCTTTGTCGTGGGCAATTGGACCTCCCGGCAACCAATCTATCCGGCGCATAGTCGTGCCGCAACGAGGCAGCCAGGAAATCAAGAATGTCGGACGCGGAAACGCTCGCCTACCCGGTGGACAACGTGAACCGGGTGAAGCGCCGGCACGACCGGGGGTTCTACGACCATGAGACCGTCCACGCCCTGCTGGACGCAGCCGCGCTGTGCCATGTCTCCTACGTCATAGACGGCCTGCCCTACTGCACGCCGACGCTGTTCTGGCGCGAGGGCACGACGCTGTACTGGCACGGCAGCAGCGCCAGCCGGATGCTGCGCAACCAGTCCGCCGGGCAACCGGCGTGCCTGACCGTGACGCACTTGGACAGCCTCGTGCTCGCACGCTGCGGGTTCAACCATTCCGCCGACTACCGCTCGGTGATGGCCTTCGGCCATGCCCGGCTGATCGAGGACCCGGCGGAAAAGGAAGCAGCGCTGATTGCCATGGTGGACCGGCTGTTTCCCGCTCGGACAGCCGGCCTACGCCAAAGCACGGCGCAGGAGATCAAGGCGACCGCGGTCGTGGCAACGGAGATCGAGCGCGCGTCCGTCAAGATACGCGCCAAGGGCGTGGTGGACGAGGACGAGGACTACCCGCTGCCAATCTACGCCGAGCGCCTGCCCGTGCGGACGGTGATCGGGGAGCCGGAGCCATGCCCCCGGCTGATGGAGGGCGTCGAACGCCCGGAAACGCTGGCGGGCTACCGCGCAGGCCGTGCGCTGGAAGAGGCGCTGATCGAGGCTTACGCCGTCACCTACCCGCGGTGACGCTCCCGGACGGCGACGAAGCCGGCCGGAGCGGCGCCGCGATGACCGCCGGCATGATGCAGGTGGTCCGCGAGCAGCGGCTCGGCTTCGTCGCTACGGTGAACGCGGACGGCACGCCGAACCTGTCCCCCAAGGGCACTTTTGCCGTCGTGGACGCGGCGACGGTCGCCTTTGCGGAAATCCGCTCGCCCGGCACCCTCCGCAACCTTGCCGCCAACCCGGCGGTGGAGGTGAACTTCGTGGACCCCTTCACGCGCCGCGGCTGCCGCCTGTTCGGCACGGCGCGGATAGTGAAGAGGAGCGAAGCTGGTTTCGACGGCCTGCTGCAGCTCTTTGCGGACCACGGCAGCCTCATGGCGCGCACGCGTGCCATCGTGCTAGTCGCGGTGTCCCGCGCCCTCCCGCTCTCCTCGCCTGCGTATGACGACGGTGCGACGGAGGAGGAACTGCGCCGGCTTTGGACAGGACGCTTTCGCGCCCTTCAACCAGACGGGCGCTTCACAGGGTGACCGCCCCTGCGGTGCTCCACGGGCGTAGGCCGCCATTGGCGGTCAAGCTGGCGCGGGTGGCCCGAACGGAGCGCCACATGAAGCAGATTGGTTTGCAACCGGTGAACAGATTGGTCCTTTTCTAAACCACTCACAGGTGCTTCCTCGGTGCCGAGTGGTTGCGCTTACCTCCCACCCTTAACCAATCGCCTGCCTGCAAGGGCGACAATCGAGGCTCCGACCCATGCGCACACGCGTCCTCGCCGCCTTTGTCCTGTTCGCCACGCCGGCCCTTGCGGCGGACCCTTCACCTGTGCCGGCCGTGCATGGGATGGTCGTAACGGCCCAGCGGCTCGCGACAGAGGTGGGCGTCGATGTGCTGCACAAGGGCGGCAACGCGGTCGATGCGGCAGTCGCGGTCGCTTACGCGCTCGCCGTCACCTACCCGGCGGCGGGCAACATCGGCGGCGGCGGGTTCATGACGGTGCGGCTGGCCGACGGGCGCACGACTTTCCTCGACTTCCGCGAGAAGGCGCCGCGCGCCGCCACGCCAACCAGCAATTCTAAGTGGGCCTCCGGCGCGGGTGTCACCTGCTGATCTGGGCTGCGATGTCGGGTGGGGGTTTGGAGTCGATCAAGGTCTGCATGAGGGTGGCCCAGTCTGGGAAGACCAGGTAGGCGGTGATGGTCCTGATGTGTTCGAAGAAGCGGGTGCGGGCCCGCTTGGCGGTTCTGGCGTTGATCCAGAGCTGTTCGAGGCAGTCGCAGACGGTATGGATGGCGAACGCCAGCAGGTTCATGGCGGCGAACAGCATGGCGAGGTGCTGCTTGCCGTGGCCGAAGTTGTGTTCGAGGTGGTAGCCGTTGGACTTGAGGACATTGAAGCTTTCGTTCTCGATTTTCCAGCGTGCCCGGGCGCAGGCGACGATCTCGGGTGTGATGGGCAGCGAGGTCACGAAGGCGCTGCTGTAGGTGGCCTTACCTTTGGCGTCGGTGACGGTGATGCCAACCCAGTTGACCGGCATGGCGTCGCGGCCGTCGCGCAGCGGCGCGTCTTGGAACCAGCGGTAGCGGCAGGTCAGGCGCTTGCCGGCGGCTTTCTGGGTGACGGTCTGCTCGTCGAGGCTGGCGCCCTGCATGAAGTCGTAGAGGGCCTTGTGCGATGACGGCTTGGCGGTGAGCAGGAAGTCGCCGCCTGCCGCCCGGATGGCCTCGGCAACCGGCTGGCAGGCGAACAGGTCGTCGCCGAGGTAGATGGGCCGCAGGTGCCCCAGGCGCCCGCCGTGGGCGGACAGCCAGCGCTTGGCGGCGTTGCGCTCGCAGTCCTGCTTCTCGGCCCCGTCTTGGGGTGCGATGAACTCCGGCATCAAGGGCAGCGCCATGGCGTGGCCCGGTGCGACGAGCGTGGCGGCTAGCAGGGCATGGTAGCTCTCCGTCCGGCCGTTGGTGCGATGGCGCGTCAGGCACTGCGGGCAGCCGAGCTTCTGCGAGCAGAAGTATTCCGTGCCGTCGAGGGCGACCAGCACGCGCCCGCCGAGCCGCTCGAACGGCGCCAGGCCGCCCCACCGGCCCAGCGTGTCCAGAACCTGGTCGAAGACAGGCTGCAAGTGCGCGGGATGCACCGGGTCGAGCATCGCCCGGATGTGGTTGTCGGTCGGGACCGCGGCCAAGCCGAACAGGGTCCGGCAGTTCGACGTCGCCCGCCTCTCCTCCAGGCTGCGCTGGTGGGCCAGGAACGACCCTGACTGCATGAAGAACAGCGAGAACGCCGACATCCCGATGTCGGCCATACTGTAGCGCACGTCACCGCGCCGCGCGTCAGGGAACGACGCGCAAGCCGAGCGCACGCCAGCAACAAGGGTGTCCAGAAGCTCCATCCAGAGCTTGAATCACACCGCCCGGCACAGCGGAACCCACAACCGTCAGCAGCCACTTAGAATTGCTGCACGCCAACCATGTTCCTTGACGCGCAGGGCAACGTCGTGCCCGACCGCTCGACCAAGACGTGGTTCGCCGTCGGCGTGCCTGGCACCGTCGCCGGGCTGAGCATGCCCGGGAGCGCTACGGCACCAAGTCGCGTGCGGAGCTGATAGCGTCGGCCATCCGTCTTGCCCACGACGGCTTCGAGTTGACGGCCGGCGATCTCGTGAACTTCACGGATGCCAACGCCGATTTCCGGCGCGACCCGGCCTCCGCGACGATCTTCCTGCGTCCAGATGGCTCGCCGTTCGTTCCTGGCGACCGCCTCATCCAGTCCGACCTTGCACAAACATTGCAGCGCATCAGCGACCTCGGCGCGCCCGGCTTCTATGAGGGGCCGGTGCGCGATCTCATCCTCCGCACGAGCCGCGAGGGCGGGGGCATACTCGCGCCGGAGGACTTCAGCGGCTACAAGGTCCGCGAACTCGCGCCGGTGACGTGCGGCTACCGCGGCTACACGATCATCTCATCGCCCCCGCCGAGCTCGGGCGGGGTCACGATGTGCGAGATCTTCCAGATTTTGCAGGGCTACGACCTGCGCGCGATGGGCTTCCATTCGGCGGCCAGCGTGCACGCCATGGCCGAGGCGATGCGGCTCGCCTATCGCGACCGCAACAACAAGCTCGGCGATCCCGACTTCGTCCACAACCCGGTGGACCAGCTTACCAGCCCCGCCTACGGGGACCAGCTTCGCGCCAAGATCGACACGGCGCACGCCACCCCCTCGGCCCAACTCCCGGCCGACAAGCCCGAAGGGCAGCAGACGACGCAGTTCTCCATCATCGACGAACGCGGCAACGCCGTCAGTCTGACATACAGGCTCAACTCCTGGTTCGGCGCGCGCTTGGTGGCTGCCGGGACGGGGATCGTGATGAACAACGAGATGGATGATTTCACCGGGCCTGTCGCAAACTTCTGGCGTTAACGGTTCGTTAGCTGCGCCGACGGAATTTGCCGCCTCCCGCTCGGAGGCCGCCGTGATCCTGTCCGCCATCGCCGCCAAGCTGAAGAGCCGGTCGAAGGACGACTTCAAGGGTCGCCACTTCGAGGCGGGGCTGATCGTCCAGGCGGTGTCTTGGTACCTGCGCTACCCTTTGAGCGATCGCGACATCGAGGAGTTGCTGCTCGAGCGCGGCCTCGAGGTCGACCACAGCACCGTGAACCGCTGGGTGCTGGCCTACGCGCCGCTGATCGAGCGTCGGCTTCGCCCGTTCCGCAAGTCCCACTGCGGGTCGGTGCGCGTCGACGAGACCTACGTCCGTATCCGGGGCGAGTGGCGCTACCTGTACCGCGCCATCGACAAGCATGGCGAGGCGGTCGACTTCCTGCTGACCGCCCGGCGCGACCTCAACGCCGCCAAGCGGTTCTTCCGCAAGATGCTGAAGGACGGCCCTCTGCTGTCGCCCGACCGGATCGGCACGGACGGGGCCGGCACCTACCCGGGCGCCATCGCGGCGGCACGGAAGGAAGGCCGGCTTGCACGCGACCCCGTCCACCACATCACCAAGCACCTCCAGCAGGGGATCGAGAGCGACCACTTCCGGCTGAAAAAGAACATGCCGCGGGTTGGCGGCTTCCGGAGCTTCAACACGGCGCGGCGGTCCATCCAGGGGTTCGAGGCCATGCTGTGGATACGCAAGGGCTTCGGCTTTGCCGGCCCGTGGACCGTCGTCGAACAGAACCGCCTGCTCGGGTTCTGCTTCGGACTTTCGGAGGTTAACGAAGTGTGAAAGTGGGCTACTCCGAGCCCGATCTGCAACCTATTCGGGAGTTTGCGACAAGCCCTGCGGAAGACCGTCGAGGGGCAGATCGCGACCACGCCGGGCAGATCGCCGCCGTTGCGCGGGCCCGGGGCGCGCGATTGGTCGCGACGCGTGACACGGCATCATTCGCGAACTCTGGCCTAAAATGTAGCGACCCCTGGGTGCGCTGACCGTGCTTGAGCCGAACTCGTCGGAGCCCGTTCAGGGCAGGGCGTATCGGCTGATGTCGACGTCGCCGGTCGACTCGGCCGTGATCTCAACGATCTGATTGTAGGGCTCGGCTCCCCCGAGTTCCGACATGGCCAGCAGAAAGAGTCGGCGCTGCAGCGCAAGGCTCATCATGCCCGCGGCCGCGTTGAGGCAGACGAGGCCCACATGCAGGTCCTCGCGCCCGTATAGATTAGAGAAGTCCGCGGTATTGTTCGTCACGAAGATGAAGCCCTCGTCCACTGCCCGCCGTGCGATAGCCCAGTCCTTGGCCGAGGTCAGGCCGAGCCAGGTGACGTGTGTCGACTCCACGTGTCCATACAAACGGGCGATCTCCACCAATTTCGGGCTCAGGCATTCGTCTACCAGGAACTTCATACGGGCGTCGGCAACTCGTCGGTATGGACCTTCCTGACGGTCCTTGGAGATCGACGCCATGTCGGACCATGCTTCGGCCGCCCACGACGTGGGTAGGCTGCGGCATAGACTGACGCGAGACGGATACGGCGCTCGTCGATCGCGGGGTATGCCTGCAGGAGTGCCGCGGGTGTGTCGCCGTTGGCCAGCATATCGGCGACATCGTGGACAGGGATGCGAGTGCCGGCAAAGCATGGCGTTCCGTCAAGAATCTCCGGATCGATCGACACCATGTCCCTCGCCGCCGCAAGTTCGGCCAAACCCTCTTTCAACTCCGCCCCGATCCCTTCCAACTCCACTACCACGACCCGCTCCCGGATCTCCGAACTGTCTGGCACCTCCAGAACGCGCAACACCGTACGTCGCCGCACCTCGGGCTTGAGTGCGCCCGCTGTGACATAGGCGAGCTTGAGCGCCAGGAGGCCGGAGACGCCGATCAGGCGGGTCCCATGACGGGTCTCGACGGCGCCAGGGAGAAGGCCGGCATCGATGATGCGATGGACCTGCTTGAGAGGCACACGCGAGGCAACGGCCGCCTCAGTCATGGTCAGTGTCTGCGTGTTCACGTAACGCACTCCGATAATGTTTCCTCACTCATGGATAGATTATAGGATCACGCCGTCAAATGCCAACCTCACGCTCACCGCATTCCCAACCCGGCGATATGAGAGCCCAAGGCAGAGAGTTCATCGCCTCCGCAGTCATAGCCGGAGTTGGGTTGACGACCTCACCACAGCCATTAGCAAAGGCGGGGCGGTCGGGATGACAAGGGCAGGCCAATCAGAGCGAGCCATGTCCGGCCTGCCAGCCACCGGCGACCTACGCGCGGGCGGTCCGCATCTCACCCCCGGCCCCGGCGGCGGCTGCGTAGAGGCTCATCAGCCTGGCGGTGCGCGGGCCGGGGCGTCCATCGCCGATGCTCCTGCCATTGATCGATACCACTGGTACAACGAAGTTCGATACGCTGATAAAGAAAGCCTCTGCGGCCAAGCAAGCGTCCTCGACATGAATGGCTTGCTCGTCGAGCGTCAGCCCTTCCTCGGCGGCGAGCCGCATCACGGCGAGGCGTGTGATGCCGGGCAGGACGGCGTTCGACAGCGGCTGCATGACGATCCGGCCGTCCACCGTGATGATGAAAACCGTCGAGGAGCCGCCCTCCGTGATGAAGCCGTCCTCGGCCATGAGACTTCGGAGGCACCGGCCGCGGCGGCCTGGCGCTTGGCCGCCCGCACTGACAGCCCGGCGTCCAACGCATGAACATCGAGGAATCCGGCATCCGCACCGCCGTCATGGAGACCGGCCACCAAGTCGACTGACCGTTCGCGCCGTCGATTGAAGTCGACCGCGGGTCAGTCGTCCGCCAGGATCGTGATGCCGACCCGCTGCGCCGCGTTGATGATGTGCTGCTCCATGGCGACCCGGGCGCGTGCCGGCGCCCCATCCATGATGGCGTCGTGGATCGCGACATGCTCCGCGATCGTGATGTCGACGATGTCGTCGAGCTTGATGTTTGGCCGGCGGCGGGTCGCCATGATGCTTTCACGCATGTGCTCGGATACGAACCCCACGACTCGAGCGATGTAGTCGTTGCCCGTCGCGAGCGCGACGGCGCGATGGAACTCCAGATCCGCGTCGACCCCCTTGTCGGCCCATTTCTCGATGCCGCGCATCCTGTCGAGCGCCGCCGAGATCGCGGCCCGGTGGCCGGCGGTGCCGCGCTTGGCCGCGAGCCCGGCCGCCCGCACTTCGAGCACGGCGCGCAGCTCGAAGACGTTCGTGAAGGACGCGCGGTTGCTCGATGCGTCCTGCTCGACGCGCAAGGTCGGCGAGGGCGCGTCGCGCATCACGAAAGCACCGATGCCCTGGCGGGACTGCACGACCCCGTCGGAACGCAGGCGCGCGATGGCCTCCCGCACGACGTTGCGGCTCACCCCGAAGGTTTCGGCCAGCATCTGCTCGCCGGGGAGGCGATCGCCGGGCTTCAGCCGTCCTTCGCCGATCTCGCGCCGAATGGCTTCCACGACGCGTGTGGGAAGGTGCGGCGTCCGATCGATCATGTCGAGATTCAATGCGAACCCTCCACCTGCTCAATCGAAGATGCGCCCCGGGTTCATAATGCCCCGCTGGTCGATCGCCGATTTGAGCCGGCGCATGAGGTCGATGTCCAGCGTCGACGCGCGCTCCAGAAAGGCGCAGCGCTTGCTGCGGCCGATGCCGTGCTCTGCGCTGATCGACCCGTTCGCCGCATCGACCTGCCGGAAGATGACGGATTCGCAGCGGTACAGCAGCGCGATCCTCTCGGCCTCGCCGAGGCCGGGCGGCGGCAGGACGTTTAAGTGGATGTTGCCGTCGCCGAGGTGGCCGTAGGCCAGGGGCAGGGCTTCCGGCTCGGCGACGGCCAGCGCCGCGTGGGTCGCGTCGAGGAACGTGGCGATCATCGAGATGGGGATCGACACGTCGGTGCGAAGATGCCGACCCTGCTGGGCCTGCGCCTCGATCAGTCCCTCCCGGATCTGCCAGAAGGCACCGGCCTGCGCCGAACTCGCGGCCAGCGCGCCGTCGCTCAAGAGGCCCTCCTCGATGACGCTCTCCAGAAAACGCTCGACGAGGTTTCTCAGGTCGACGAGGCCGCTCGCGCACACCTCCAGAAGCACGTAGAAGGGCGAGGGTGCGTCGAGCGGGTCACGCTGGCCGGGCACGGCAGCGAGCGACAGCTCGATGCCGCGGCGCGGCAGGAGCTCGAAGGCCGACAAAAGGTCGCTCAGGTCGCGTCGCGCCCGTCCGAACAGCTCCACGGCGGTTTCGGGCGAGTCGACGGCCAGGAAGGCGGTTTCCACCTGGGTCGGCTTGGGGAACAGCTTCAGGCAGGCGGCCGTGACGATCCCGAGCGTGCCTTCCGAGCCGAGGAACAGCTGTTTGAGGTCGTAGCCCGCGTTGTTCTTGCGCAGCTTCCTGAGGCCGTTCCACACTTGGCCGTCCGCACGGCTCGGGGCCGATGCGGTTCGCCACTCCTTCATCGTGACGGACTTTCACCATCTGTTCCTTGCCAGTCTCCCGGCGCACTGAGCAGTTACGAACGAAGGGCTCATCGGGACAGTCAAGCCCGAACACCAGACCTGGCGTTGCGGCTATATTCGCGCGGTGAGCACAACATCACGCGCTTGAAAGCAGTGCTGAATGCGCTCTCCGACTCGTATCCGAGCGACGGTGCGATGACGGAGATCGGGTCCCTTGAGTTTATCAGTTTGTCGCCGGCAAGCAGCATCCGCCAACGTGCGAGGTAGTCCATCGCCGAGCTGCCGACCGTCTGCTTGAACCGCAGGGCGAATGCCGAGCGGGACATCGCGGCAGTTTCCGCTAGATCCTGCAGGGTCCAATGGCGCGCCGGATCCTGGTGCATTGCCGTGATCGCCGCCTTCATCCGCCTGTCCGCCAGAGCAAAAAGCCAGCCGACAAGGGCCTTCGCGCCGTCGGCCATGTGCAACCGGAGCGCCTGGACGAGGAGCATCTGGGCCAGGTGCCCCGCAATGAGCGAACCGCCGGGCTGGGGGTCGCGAAGCTCCTGCATCAATCGCTCCAGGCACCAACGGAGAGACGCCCTGTCCGCTTCCGCGCGAACGTGGACGATTGGAGGCAGTACGCCGAGCAGAACGTCCGCATGGTTACCGGCGAACTCGAAATAACCGCCTATGCCGAAGAAGTCGCCGCCGCTATTGAGCGTCGCGACGCCTCCCGTCTGAGCTGTCGTGAAGAACTCCTCCGCATCGACGGGTGTAGACGCGAGATCACTGGCGAGCAGGAACTGCCTACCCCTCGGCAACAGGACGCAGTCGCCTTCAGCGAGGTGCACCGGGTCTGGTATATCCTTGACTGAGAGCCAGCAGTAGCCCGACGTAACGGCGTAGCATTTGACGCCTTCGTCCTCGGGGAACTCGATCGACCATCGTCCGCCGGCGTCGAGGCCGCGAAATGCATAACCCTGCGGTCTCAAAAGCGACAGCACCTCGGAAAGCGGATCCATGGCAGTCCTGGACGATTGCGAAGAAAAAGTGGACCTTACAGCATGGAACGGACCGCCTCAACGGCATACCTAGCTAGTCGACAGCACGCCAAGATCAGCACGGCTGGTCGGCGAGGCCTGATCTGCGTGTCAGCGTGAAGCAAGAAAATGCCATCCAATAAAGCGGTCTGGCTGCCGGCGAAACGGGCCGAGTTCGAGATCAAGTCCGCACCCTACACAGCCCCGCGCGAGAACGAGATCGTCGACAGGAACAGGGCAGTGGCGATGAACGCCATCGACTGGATGACCCAGTCCATGGGCGACATCTGCTTTCCCTGGACCAAGTACCCGTTCGTCGTCGGGTCGCACGTTGCCGGCGAGGTCGTCCAGGTCGGATCCGGCGTGACCCGGTTCAAGAAGGGCGACCGTGTCCTGGGTCATGCGGTCGGAGCCGATAAGAAGCGCAACAGCGCCGCTGAAGGCGCGTTTCAGGAATACACGATCCTGCTGGCGCACATGGCGTCTCCGATACCCGACGACATGGCGTACGAGAACGCCGTCGTCCTGCCGCTGACGCTATCCACGGCCGCGTGCGGCCTGTTCGAGAAGGATCAACTCGCGCTTCAGCATCCCTCGGCCAAACCCAAAGCCACCGGCCAGACCCTGGTCGTCTGGGGAGGGTCCACCAGTCTCGGCAGCAATGCGATCCAGCTCGCCGTTGCAGCGGGTTACGAGGTGATCACGACGGCCTCGCCGAAGAACTTCGGCTACGTCAGGAAGCTCGGCGCCGCCCACGTTTTCGATTACCGTAGCAGGACGGCAGTAGAGGACATCGTTAAGGCGATCGGCGGCGGGAGCAACGCCGGCGCGCTGGCGATCGGGGCCGGGTCCATCGACGCCTGCCCAACATCGTCCAGGCTTGCAAGGGCAACAAGTTCGTATGGGTCGCCTCCACTCCGGTGACGTTCGAGAAGGCGCCGAGGGGCGGGCGGCGGACTTTGTGGCTCGTGCCCACTATGTCCCGCGTCATCGCGTCTAGCGTGTCGATGATGGTCAAGTCCCAGCTTCGCGGCATCCGGACCAAGTTCATCTTCGGGACCAGTCTGTTCGATAATGAAGGCGGCCCGATGATCTACCGCGACTTCCTGCCCGCAGCACTCGCCGAAAAACGATACCTCACCGCCCCCGAGCCGCTCGTATTCGGACAAGGACTCGACAAGACTCCTGCGGCGATGGAGGCGAACAAGAAGGGCGTGTCGGCCAACAAGCTGGTGGTGGCCTTGTGAGCGAGCTCACGCAGGTTGCTGCACCAGACGGGCCGACGCAAGCAGAACGCTTGATCAGGATGCCGGCTGCATGTGCGGGGATCCGCTCGCGGGCCACGGCCCGAAGCGGATGCATCGCATTCTGGCTCAAGTGCCTGAGCGATACTCGCGCGCCCGCGTGCATGAGCGGGATGGTGGCTCTGGCAACCACGCGTATGTCGCGCCAGCAGCGGTAGCGCTGGGGTCGATCGACGCCAGCGCGCGTTGGGACACGACGGGGCAGTTAATGCAGCGGCTCAGCACCAACGCTGCGGCCATGACCACCGCCGATTGCAAAGCGGCCGCGTTGCCGGATATGACGCCGGCCGCCTTCCAAGAACGTTTGAGAAGCGCGCGATGACACGCAGGCCGCCAAATTCAGTGCGCCATATCGGGCATCGTGAGGCTGGAGGCTAATGGGCACCGATTGGAGTGGGCCCCTGGGGGCGGACAGGGTCAGGCCGCTGTTTTGACCGTCTGCCGGGGGAGCTGATCCTCGAACCGGCCTGAAACTTGTCGACCCAGATCCGGATCAGGTTGCGGGACAGATCGTGACGGTTCGACAGCCCGTGCAGCGTCTCACCGCCCAGGTACTCCTGGACGACCTGACGCTTGAACTCGACGCTGTGGGTTCGGTGCTTGACCATGAGCTTCATCCTTCTGAAGCCCGGCCTGGGGGTCAACTGCGAAGCTCGACCCTGTCCGCCCCCACGGGCCCACTCCATTTGGTGGATTTTGTCTGACCGGTTCTGTCGGTCGAGATGGGTATAGCTGCCGGTCCACTTCAACCGTTCGTGACGGCAGGACTCAATTAGCGCATGATCCGCTTTGCACCACGGGCGGCTCGCAGGATTTCATCCGACAAACCGGGATGCCCCTCTCGCACGGCGCGCGACAGGATGATCGCGCCGACGAGCGTCGACAAGGTGGCAATCGCCGCCTCGCGCTTACGCTCGTTCGGAGGAAATACGCCCTCAATGAGCCAGACATAGCGCTCGAGCCCATCTGCAAACGCTCGCTGCGCGCCGGCTGCTTGGCGTCCAACGTCAACAGGCAGGCTGCCAGTCGGACAACCGCCGGTGGGCTCATCGCGGTGTTCAGGTGAGAGGTAATTTGCCAGCCGCTCCGCCATGGGGATCAAATCCCCCGTCGTGGTGGCACCCTCTCCCGAAATTTCGCTCAGGGATTGCTCAAACGCGTATCGGACCGTCTCGATCGCCAGATCAGCCTTTGACTCGAAATGATTGTAGAAGCCACCATGCGTGAAGCCGGCGGCCTTCGTCAGGTCGGCGACCGAGACGTTATC